>Ga0157372_10000305_pt1 | contig 54763 bp, 41 predicted proteins | sample C55metaG_FD_115307 | JGI IMG/M metagenome (GOLD analysis project Ga0157372, IMG submission 115307) | Corn rhizosphere microbial communities from Kellogg Biological Station, Michigan, USA - C5-5 metaG | ecosystem: Host-associated > Plants > Roots > Rhizosphere > Soil | place: USA: Michigan...
CTATACCCGCCACGCATTCGGTGACTTCCCCGGCTTCCTGATGGCATGGGGTTACTGGATATCCATCTGGTGTACCAACGCCGCATTGACGGTAGCATTTGTCGGCGCTCTCAGCACTTTTTTCCCTGCCTTGTCCACCAATCCTTTGCTGGCTGTCATCACAGGGCTCGCCGCCATCTGGCTGCTCACCTGGGTGAACAACCATGGTATCAAATCCACCGGCGAGGTACAGCTCATCACTACCATCTTAAAGCTGACACCGCTGATATTTGTGGCAGTGGCAGGTTTTTTTTTCATCCGGTGGGGAAATTTCCTCCCCTTCAATCGTAGTGGAGTCTCTACATTCCAGGCCATCGCCAGCGCATCTTCCCTGACCCTTTTTGCGTTCCTGGGAGTGGAATGCGCCACCATCCCGGCAGGCAGCATAGACAATGCAGAAAAGAATGTCCCCCGGGCTACCATGCTGGGGACTTTAGTCACGACACTGGTATATATATTCGGGGCCATGAGCGTGATGGGCGTTCTCTCCGCCACCCAGCTGCAACAGTCCGTTACACCCTATTCCGATGCGGCGGCCATTATGGTAGGCCCGCAGGCACGCTATTGGGTCTCGGCAGGAGTGGCTGTAGCCGCTTTTGGCGCCCTGAATGGATGGACCCTCATGCAGGGGCAGATCGTTCGCAGCATCAGCAGGGACAAGCTCTTCCCACCCTTCTTCGAGAAAGAAAATAAAAGAGGTATGCCTGCCCGTGGCATCATCCTCTCCAGCGTGCTGGTATCCGGGATCATGATCATGAATTATACCCGTGGACTGGTAGAGCAATTCAAGTTCATGACGCTGATGGCTACCATGACCTCCGTCCTTCCTTTTCTCTTTGTCAGCGCGGGCTATGTCATCACCGTGATGGAAAAAAGACCTCCGGTAAATGTAAAGGGATGGCTACGTGTATTGGTTCCCGCTAGTATCGCGTTTGTATTCTCTCTCTTTGCCATCCTTGGTGCAGGGAAGGATATCGTCTTCTGGGGATTTGCCTTGTTGCTCACTGGCACACCTTTTTATGTAGCTAATTATTGGAGGAGACGCTAAAGTCTCTTCTTACCGGGCACTACGGGAATTATGAGTGCTCCAACCCAACTTCTTAATATATGGAATTTTCTCCATATAAAAAAGCCAAATTTACCTAGACGAAATCGTAAATTTAGATTAAGCAGGATTCCATTTTACATCAAGCCTAAAACAGATTCACATGAGGTTCTGGGTATACCTAACTTCGGCGCTACTGCCGTTTGCGGGCATCCCCTACCTGTCAGCACAGCGAGTTATGTATTGTGAGCCAGTCAACGACCGGTGGACCATTCGTACTGAGCTGGTGGGAAAAGTGGGGGACTATTATTGGATGCAATCCACACACCGTCGAAGGACTACAGCCCGGACGGTGGACCCCCGTGAGACGGAGGGTCAGACCTTTGACATTTACGACGCCCGGATGAAGCCGGTGAACACCTTCCCTGCCATTAACATTACGGATGCAACGCAGAAAGAGTACCTGATACCAGGTGACAATGCATTCGACCAGCTGATAGTGCTGGGTGGGCAGCGGAAGACCAGCTTCTTTGTGCGACGATTTGAGCCTGACGGCACTCCCGTAGGCAGGGGACGCATCCTGGACTCCCTCCCTTTTAACGAGTCCGGCAACAGCTGGCTCCTGGTCCGCAGTGAGGACAGGCAGCTGATCCTGCTATTAGGATTCCAGTCGATCACCTCCTATCCGCCAAAGCTCCATGCGCTGCTCTTCGACCAGGACTGGCATTTGTTGTCCCGCCGGGTATATACCAATCCCAATATTACCCAGCCTTTTATACAAGACGACTTTACCAACTATCCCCTGGAGAATTTTACCAACAGTCCCGTGAAGCTGGCTAATAACGGACAATGGCTGATGATGTCGCCATCCCGCACCGACGCCAATTTCTTCCTCCTGTTCCATTTCAATAGTATGGATACGGTGATGACGATGAAACAGATAGGCCTGCCGTTGAATTCGGGTATGGAGGACGTCAACCTCGCCATCGACAATCAGCAGGAAGAAGCTACCGCGGCCATATTATCTACCTTCCACTATGATGTGCTGAAGAATGTGCATGTCGTGCACTATTCCATGAAGCAGAAAGCCTTTGACTTTGACAGCTCCTTCCGATTCAGCACGCTGGTGCCCGGCAAGGTCAGGGACGAGAACCTGACGAAGGAAAGTTTTATTGCCGTGAATGGGAATGGATTTATGCTGCTGAAAGAATATGGACGACCTTTTACAGAATGGTATGACGATGAGGGCTCGATGGATCAACAATGGGATCCTTCTGCCCTTATGATACCTACTAACACGAATATTCCCGAGAAGGCAGTCCGGTCACCCGCCTTGCATGACGGATATGCGCGTTATCCCTCCCTTTGCGGGCTGGGCCTGGAACATCTGCGGGGCGATCTTGGCATATTCTATTTCCCCTGCCGGCGCACCGACAGCTGCTGGAGCGCCATGCTCAGCAAGGAGCAGATCACGGAGCTGAACTCTCCCAACCTCTCGTACTTTGCTGTTCCCAGAGGTGACAGGCTGTTCCTGCTGTACAACAGCTTCTTCCGGAATGAGAATCCATATGGGAGCACCACTGTACTGGACCCCAAGGGCGATGTGCTTAGCGATGCCATCAGTCCCATGTTCTGGAAGTTCAAGACCATTCTGCAGTTCCAGCAGGCACGCCAGATCTCCGACGACGAAGTGGTTATTCCGTATAACAACTATTTTGGGAGGAGCGGTTTTGCCGTCGTGAAGTTCGGGATACCCAGTGGGGTGGGGGAACCTTGATAAGATCGGGCAGCGTGGTATCGCCGCTCCAAAAAGGAAAATGATGGATGATAAAGTCGCCTTCCACAGGAGACGGATAGTTGGGAGTTTGCGTCCTGCCCTGAAGATAAAAAAAGCATAGGCCAGTCAGTAGAAGGATTCTCATGTGTAATAGTTAGTGTGGGAATTGATACCCATACATATAAAGATAATATTTATGCCCGCACTACGTAAAAAATTAGCCTATCTTCAAAGACCAAACGGGCCGGAGGTCCGTCGGCTGAAGGCCAGACATTAGCGCTTTGCGGGAGATGCGCTAATTTTTCCCGAATGTGCATCTCCCGCACATAAAAATTCTTCCCAAACATGAGAAATAGCTGCATCTTTTTGGCTCTTATCCTGAGCCATTTTTTTGTGTCGGCCCAACAGACGCAAAAGCCGCCGCTGCATGGTACACATTGGATGGCTGTTACAGGCAAACCCCTGGCAGCCGAGGCCGGTGCGCAGATCTTTCAAAAAGGCGGCAATGCAGTGGATGCCGCCTGCGCTATGCTGGGCGCGGTATGCACCATGTGGGACGTCTTATCCTGGGGTGGCGAGACCCAGGCTATTATCTACAACCCCAAAACAGGAAAAGTCATTTCCATCAATGCCCTGGGCTATGCACCTACGGGCGCCACACCCGCCTTCTTCAAAAGCAAAGGCTTCAGCTTCCCTCCTGAATACGGACCATTGGCCGCGGTCACGCCCGGCACGCCTGGCGGCTTATGCTATATACTGGCCGAGTACGGCACGATGAGCCTGAAAGATGTGCTGGCCCCCGCCATGGAGATGGCCAAAGGATATGCCATCGAGGCGCAGACTGCCAACAGCTTCGAGGCACAGAAAAGAAGGCTCAAAGAATGGCCTTACAGCAAGGCGCTCTTTCTTACCCATCCCGGAGAAAAGAGAGAGGCGCCTGAGGCCGGCGAAGTCTTTGTACAAAAGGATCTGTTGGAGACCCTGACCAAAATGGTCGAGACGGAACAGGATGCTCTGAAACATAAAAAGAGCCGCAAAGAAGCCATCTATGCCGCCTGTGATCGTTTTTATAAGGGGGACATTGCAAAAGAATTTGTCCGCGGCTGCCAGGAGCAGGGCGGCCTTATCACGCTCGACGACCTGGCGAAATGGAAGCCTGTGGAAGAAGAGCCGCTCCATACCAATTACAAGGGCATCGAGGTCTACAAGCTGCAACAATGGTCACAGGGACCTTCCCTATTGCAGAGCCTGAATATCCTGGAGAATTTTGATCTCAAGGCCATGGGCTATAACAGCACCCGCTATATCCAGACTCTGTATCAGACCATGAGCCTCAGCTTTGCCGACAGGGATTTTTACTATGGCGATCCGGCCTTTGCCGCAGGCCAACAGCCGATGAAGGGATTGCTTAGCAAGGAATATGCAAAGCAGCGGGCGCAGCTTATCAATTTCGATCGCAACGATCCTGCTATCGGTCCCGGGGACCCTTATCCCTTCGAAGGGCGCACCAATCCTTTCCCCGGCCTTTTGAAACAACGGAAGGCTTTTTCCATGGGACAGGGCGGGCAGCCAGGGAGCGCTCCCAGCACCAGCGGAGCAATGAATGGTACAGCCATGATGAGCGATCCGATGTTATTTGATCACAGCACTGTAACGAATGGAGTAGATGAAACGTTATACCATGACCGTCTGTGGAGAGGCACTACCACCATCGAGGCCGCCGACCAGGAAGGCTGGGTCATATCCGTGACTCCCAGCGGGGGATGGAACCCCGCCTGCATCGCGGGTCATACGGGGGTGGGGATGAGCCAGCGGATGCAGAGTTTTGTCCTTGACAGCATCATCGATCCTTTCAATGTGGTGGAACCGCACAAGCGGCCCCGGGTGACGCTGACGCCAAGCCTGGCCATGAAGGACGGCAAGCCCTTCCTCTGTTTTGGCGTGCAAGGCGGCGATACACAGGATCAGAATTTATTACAATTCTTCCTCAATATCGTGGAGTTCGGCATGACCGTACAGGAGGCCACCGAGGCGGCGAATATCAATACGGATCAGCTGTGGCTGAGCCTGGGCGGTGAGAGGCTGGAGGACCGACGTCCTCGTCCGGGACATATCCTGCTGGGCAATACGACACCACCCTGGGTACGGAGCGATCTGAGAAAGATGGGCTATACTATTACCTATGGAGACCGTACGAGCGGACCGATAAATGCCATCTGGTTCGATTGGAAACATGGGTCCCTTTGGGGCGGCAGCAGCAACAATGGAGAGGATTATGGCATAGGATGGTAGGATGCAACATCCAATGAAAAAAAGGGACCTTATAACGGGCCGGAGGGCCATACAAATATTATGTTTAAGAACTATCTGAAAGTCGCCTTTCGCAATCTGTGGAAGAACAGGGGTTTCTCCCTTATCAATATCACCGGACTGGCTATTGGGATGGCCAGCGCCATGCTGATCCTCTTGTGGATACAGAGTGAAGTGAGCTATGAGCAATTCCATGAGAAAAAGGATCGTATCTATGAGGCCTGGAACAGGGCCGTATTCAGCGGTGAGCTGCACTGTTGGAATACCACCCCCAAGATAATGGCCAGCGCCCTGCAGAGGGATATCCCCGAAGTGGAGCATGCCTGTCGGGTGAACTGGGGTCAGAACTATCTTTTTAGCATAGGGGACAAGCGGATCATGGCGCGCGGCAATGCGGTGGATAGCATATTCCTGCAGGTCTTCACCTTCCCGCTGGTGAAGGGCGATGCCAATACCGCACTGATGGAGCCTTATTCCGTTGTGCTGACCGAGAGCCTTGCTAAAAGTCTTTTTGGTAACGACAATCCCATGGGTAAGAGTGTCAAGATTGACAACAAGGATTTTTTCAAAGTGACGGGCGTGGCCAAAGACCCTCCGGCCAACAGCCGCTTCGACTTCAAATACCTCATCCCCTGGAGCTATATACGCAAGATAGGCGAGGACGATGCCAACTGGGGCAACAACTCCACCCGGACCTATGTGCTGTTAAAAGAGCACACGAACCTGGCATCCGTGGCGCCCAAGGTGATAGGGATGAAGATGCGGTATGACAAAAACGAGAAGCATTGGGAGAACTTCCTTTATCCCATGAGCCGCTGGCGCCTTTATTCCAGCTTCAAGGGCGCGGTGGAAGATGGCGGAAAGATAGAATATGTGCGTCTGTTTGGGATCATTGCTGGTTTTATCCTGCTGATAGCCTGTATCAATTTCATGAACCTCAGCACCGCCCGCAGCGAGAAGAGGGCCAAAGAAGTGGGGATACGGAAAGTCGTGGGGGCGCAGCGGGGCGCGCTTATCAGTCAATTCATCGGAGAGTCCATCTTGCTGGCGCTGATTGCCGGCATCATTGCCGTCGGCATCGTACAGCTGAGCCTGCCGGGATTCAACCAGCTCACCGGTAAAAAACTGTCCCTTCAATACGGCAGCCCTTATTTCTGGTTGACAGGACTGGCGTTTATCATCTTCACACGACTGCTGGCTGGCAGCTATCCGGCCTTTTTCCTTTCTTCCTTCCAGCCCGTGAAGGTATTAAAGGGTACGTTCAGAGCCGTAAATGCGCTGGTGACGCCCCGGAAGGTCCTGGTGGTGCTGCAATTCAGCTTTGCCATTATTCTGATCATCTGTACCATCATCGTCAAGCAGCAGATAGACCATGCCAGGGATAGGGAGGCGGGCTATAACAAAGCCAACCTCGTCTATCATTTCATAACAGGGGATATTGGAAAAAATTACGATCTCATCAAAGGGGAATTACTGTCTTCCGGCGCGGCTGTATCCGTATGCAGGACCAGCAGTCCCATGACCGAGGGTTATAGCGATAGCTGGGGATTCCAATGGGAGGGCAAGGCGGCGGACGATAAGACCGACTTTGACAGATTTTGCACCGACCAGGGGCTTGTCACCACGACGGGCTTGACGCTGGCGAAGGGACGGGATTTCAACCTGAAGGACTTTCCTACGGATAGCACCGGTGTCCTTTTGAACGAGTCCGCCGCAAAGGCCATGGGTTTCAAGGACCCGCTGGGAAAGATCGTCAAAGACGACAATATCAGCTGGCACGTAGTGGGCGTTATCAAGGACTTTGTTCTCGAGAGTCCCTATCAACCCACTCATCCCATGGTCATAGAAGGGGCGAAGCTGGGATGGTTCAGCACCGTGACCATGCGGCTCAACGACGCCAATACTACGTCCCAGAATTTGAAAAAAGCCGAAGCCATCTTCAAGAAGTACAATCCCGAATTCCCCTTCGAATATAATTTTGTCGATGATGAATATGCGCGGAAGTTCGATGATGAGAAACGCACCGGTACGCTGGCCGCCCTATTCGCCGGCCTGACCATCTTTATCTCTTGTCTGGGATTGTTTGGTCTGGCTACCTATATGGCAGAGAACAGGGTGAAGGAAATAGGCGTGCGCAAGGTGCTGGGCGCCTCTGTCACGGGCATTGTAGGCCTTCTGTCGAAGGATTTCCTGCAGCTGGTGATCATTGCCTTCTTTATCGCCGCTCCCATTTCCTGGTGGGCCATGCATAAGTGGTTGCAGGGATACCCCTACCGGGTGTCCATACAGTGGTGGGTATTTATGCTGGCGGCAGTGTTGTCGATGGGCATTGCTTTGCTCACCGTAAGCTACCAGGCTCTGCGGGCGGCCGTGTCCAATCCGGCGCGCAGCCTGCGTTCCGAGTGACAGTTGTTAAAAATTGATTAATAGCAAGGCGTTTCTTTCCGGAACGCCTTTATTATTTATATTTTGGCTGCAATAAACCTCTTATGAGAAAAACAACCCTTGCCATATGCGCCCTGCTGATAGGTGTTTCAGTATTTGCGCAAAATGACAGCTCCCGGCTGGATGCCGGCAGCCTTGTCCTGAAAAGAAATTTCACGCAGCATATTTCTATCAAAGGCGAAGACCTCGAGAAGATGCCTTTCTCCAATCTTTCGGATGCTATCAATGTCTGGATCAATGGATTTTATACTACCAGTCACAACCTGACCTATATAGTGGATGGCAATGTCGCCACTGACGTGAATGGCTATAGCATCCACGATATAGAAGAAGTGGTTTTAATTCAAAATGCGGGTGCGCTGGCAGGTACAGCCGGCAATCAGCAGCAAATGGTATTGATCACGACCCGCCAGGGCAGGGGCAGTTCCGGACTTCGTGCTGCAGCGCAGACCTTTCTCGTGCATACCCCACGAGCCACCACCAATCTGTATCATCAGTACTTTGCCGCCATGGATAAAAGCTTTAGTAAGTTCAGCGTAGGCCTGTCAGCGAACTACCTGAGGGATGTGAGCCCTATGCATAAAGTGGGCGGTTTGAAGTCCACCCCTTATCATATGGACAGATGGCGTCTCAACAGTTATCTCAGCTGGAGGCCGGACAGTAAAAATGCGGTGGATGTACGCGTGGGATTTGTTCCGGAAACATTGGATTCGGCGGAGAAATTCTCTGACCATGCTGCGGGTGCCCTTGTCCAGAATGTAGATAACCATGCACACGAGCGGGATCAGCTCTTTACTTCCTGGGCAAGATGGCGTGGCGAGTGGCTGCCGGGATTGAGGAATGACCTGCAGGTGGGATATCTCCATTTCTCCCAGAAAGGCGACTCCCGCTGGCTGGAACAATTTGTCCCACCCAATGATAATTACAACACCTACTCGACGGGCAATACGAATAGTCATACTTCCCAGATTTACATACGGGATCGCATAAGCTACACGCTGCATGCAGGGCGGTGGTCCTTCGTACCGTCCGTCAACGCATCGTATCAATACTTCAAAACTGGGTATACGTCGGTGTATTACTCAGAGACGGGACCCAATGCCGGCAGCAATCCAGGAGGAGGGTTGGGCAATCCCACCAACTCATCCTACTCTCCCGGTGGCTTAAAGCTCTATGTGCTGACCCCTGTGCTGGACATCAGCTACAAACAGGTGCTGGATATACAGGGGGGCGTCGTAGCGAATGTTTCCCATAAGAACCCTTCCCAGGGCCAGACGCTGCCCAGGACATCCGCCTTTGGCAGCATTGGTATCGACCTGTTAAAACTCGATGGGATCCAGCGAAGCAATAGTTTGAAACTGTTCGGATCATACTCCCAACGCAGCGCCTATACTGCCAACAATTATTATCTGAATGACATCGACCTCTACAATCCTCTTTCTGTCGCCGGCGCGCAATATTATAGCGGTGTCGTTTATACCGGGACCACCACCATCTCATTGCCATATACGGTAAGCTTCCCTAGATATTGGATCTGGGAGGCTGGAGCAAAATGGTCTGTATTACAGAACAGGCTGCAGCTCGAATATAATTTTGAGCGCCGGAACTTCTCCGGGCTGGTGTACTTCAGTTCAGGCACCGGAGGATTTATCGAATTGCTATTCACCAGTATGACATCGTCACAGCACAGAATGGGGATCAGCTACCGTATCGTAGACCACGGTGATTGCAGCTGGCTGATGGGTTTGAATTCTACCGTCCTGAGGAGCAAGAACGATTTTTCAGCAAATCCGGGCATCATCGGCGATGGCTATCCTCACAACGGCAAGCCTTCCTTTACAGGCGGGTGGGTCAACAGGGTGCAGGTGCATCGCCTGAGCTTAGGCCTCGATATAATGTATCATTTCAGCGGAGAGGTGTATAATCCCTACAATGGGTCCCAGTATACACTGGCAGGAAGAGAAAACTCCTGGCTTCTGCAGAATATCTATGTAGGATACAAATTACCTATGCACCACAAGATGGGACTGGAAATATATGTGGACAGCCGGGGTCTTGCACGGGGTGGCAATACCAGCTACGATATGAATCCCAGAAGATACTACGGGGTCGGCGGGAAGATCGGCATTTAGCGTGTATTCCAGCGGAACCATCTAACCCCCAATACAGTGAACACGGCTGTATAGCCCAGCGTGACCAAAAGGGCCATCGTGCTGTCATGGTTCCAGGTAGTGGGATCGACGGAGGCCGATACGATATTCTTGACCGTGCCATAGGGGGACCAGTGTACTGCTTTTTTCAGCTCGTCGCCCAGCATGCCCAGCTCGCCGAACATGCCTACCATGATAAAGATGAAATATACCAGACGGGTGACCACATTCACCGTCTCTACATTTTTTATCAAGCCCACGATGACCTGCCCCAGGCTGAGATAGACGGCTCCGCATACAACGGATATCAGCACTCCACCAAGGTAACCCATGGGGGTCATGACAATGCCATCGAATCTATAGCCTACGATAAAAAGCACTATCGTCGTGATAAGGATCATCAGCAATTGCACCGTCAGCCGGCTCGTCATGATCGTCCACTTTGGTGCGGGCGCCACACGCAGCCGTTGAAAGATGCCTTTATCCCTGTCGCGCGCCAGGGTGTTGGTATAGCCCATCAGCCCGATGGCCGTCAAGCCCACCGTGATACAGTTGGCTAGAACAAAAGGGCCTCCCAGTCTTGGCACCAGGCCTTTCCAGGAGATGAGGATCACGGTAGGCACCAGCACCACGAGAAGAGATGCCCGGCGATTGCGCCAAAGCGTGGTCATGTCGGCTCGCAACAGTTTTATAAATACGGAGCTGGTGGATGGTATGGTAGTAGTCATGGTTGATGAGTTGTAGTGGTTTATGAGCGAACTTCCGTTCCCGTTAGTCCAATGAATACGTCTTCCAAAGTAATCTTCCCTTTGCGGGAAGCGTGGATCACTTCCGGCCTTTCACGATTGCTGTCTATGAGCGCCTGGGGAGTATCCGTAGCGATGATCCTGCCGTGATCGATGATGGCGATGCGGTCGCAGACGGCTTCCGCCTCTTCCATGCTATGGGTGGTCAGCAGGATGCCATGTCCCTTATCCCGCATGGCTTCTATTCTAACCCACAATTGACGTCTTGACTGCGGGTCCAGTCCCGTGGTAGGTTCGTCCAGCAGCACCAGCTGCGGATCATGGATAGTGGCAATGACTAAAGAAATGCGCTGCTGCTGTCCGCCGGACAGCTGTCCATACTTTTTGTTCGCAGAGTCCTGCAGCTTGATATTGGCCAGGATGCTGGCAACCTGATCCTTCGACAAGTCTACTCCATAAATACCTGCATAGAGCTGTATGATCTCTGTGATCGTCAGCTCCGGCTGAAAGCTCGTAGCCTGCAGCTGTACTCCCATATTTGCCCGGGCATACAAAGGCTGTTCGCGGATGGAATAACCCGCTACATGGATATTGCCGGATTGTGGTTTCAGCAGGCCTTCCACGGCGCTGAGCGTACTCGTCTTACCTGCTCCGTTAGGACCCAGCAGGCCAAATATTTCTCCGGGTCTGACCTCAAAGCTGACGTTACGAACAGCCTGGAAGTCGCCGTAGTATACGTTGAGGTTATCGACCTGCAGTACCGGTGTAGTATGGTTGTCGTTGTTCATGAATGTAAATATAGAGGGTCGGGAAACAAGGCGCAACGTTGGAGCGGTGATTTTCTGCTAATTTCCGGCGAATGGCGGGGACAGGGCGGTGAAACGGTTTGTGGCTCTTTCTATAAATGAGCTATTTGTGTAATATGTCTGTCGTTAGATACAGCGGGAGCTGATGCAGGCCGAGCTGCAAAACCGTCAGCTGCGGGAGGAGAGGTTGTAACAGGAGCTGCGGCAGCTGATCCAGCGGATAAACCTCAATTTCAACCACGACCAATACCGGAATGAGTTCCGGGAGACATTTAGCCAGGTGCACCAGCAATTCTTTGACCATCTGAAAGCCCATTGTGAAGATCTCACCGGCAATGACGTCCGTCTGCTGTCCCTTAATAATGGTGAAAGCCTGACGGCTTTTGTTCACTCGTTGTAGATTAGAATAGAAACCTTATTTTTAGGATAATATCATTCATATGAAAAAAACACTATTCTTATCCATTGCCTTATTCCTGGCGGGCGCGATCAGCCTGCATGCCCAGTCCTTAAAGGGCACCAGCTGGAAATTGTACATCGATGAATTGCACGATACATTGACCTTTCATATCCAGTCGGATACTTCCTTTGTAAAAGACGGATCGGGGGAAACAGTGGTGCGGAGCATCTGTAAGATCAGCAAGGACACCGTTATGCTGAAGGACATCGACGGGAAATATGCCTGTACTGATCAGACGGGAGTATACACGTATGCACTTATTGCGGATACGCTGACGATGACCCTGGTGAACGATCCTTGTGACAACCGGTCCAATAGCCTCAACGGGGCTCGATGGATCAGGGCTAAGGACTAGTCCTCCAGGTCTTCCAGCGCCTCCTGGAAGTCGTCGTTGAGGTCCATATCGCCTTCATTTCTGTCCAGGTGCTCGCCTTCACGGCTGGAAGCTACCACACAGAGATAGTAGTATATTTCTTCTTGGAACTTCCGGGTCAGCTGGGACTGCCAATGGGATAAGCTGGGTTTTATATTGCCGTCCTCGAAGAGTATGGTGCTGCTCACGGGGTTCTCCAGGTTGAAAGCCTTATTCGCCAGCAGGAAGTCTGCAATATCCAGTTTGAGGTCTATGGGACCTGCTCCTAATGCATCCTTGGCGTCGTATACGAGACAATATTTTGCCATGGTGTAAAAATACGAAAACCCTGCATATGCAGGGTTTTTGCTTGGGAAAGGAATATTTTACAATTTGGTGACAACTGTATTTTCAGTTACTGTACGGGTAACAGCGAACTGACGCACGATCTCGTTATTGTCGTTACGGATGATGAAGGTCGGACGGATGTCGGCCTGCTCATTCTCGAAATATACGTTCTTGCTGAAATGATTTCCGGTGAACTGTTTGCGGTATACTACATCACCATTGTCATTGCGGATGATCAGCCAGAATTTTTCTCCGGTGGGGTTTTCGAAATCCACATGGAATACTACATGATCTTCGTTGATGCCTACATACTGAACGGTGACCTGCTCGTCGTTGAGCTTGGCTTTGTCGTTCTTGCCGCCATTAGCCAGGCTGACGATGGGATTGGAGATGATAAATACGAGTGCTGCTGCAGAGATTGCTTTTAAGACGTTTTTCATAACTGATTTTTTTTGTCTGTGATTTAATGGTAGGCTAGAATCGGAAGACGCAGACAATCGAGAGATTTCATTGCTGGAGAAGCAATCCTTATTAGACGATACAAAAATAGAAATACATCGATGGGTATGCAAACCATGTTTTGGTGGATTTCATTATGTCAAACCGCTAGTCGGTCCATTTACCAGGCTGATAATGAGTATTTTGGGATGACAATTTTCATGATGGGCAAAAAAAATGGGCAGCCGGCGCAATAAACCGACCACAGGTCGGTTGCCCGAAGGGCCGAAAACAAAAAAGCCCCGGATACTATCCGGGGCCCGCTCTATTGAATCGATGGCTTCTGAGATCCTGATCCTATCTAAATCCTAATCCTATGCTTATTGTAATTTCGTTACTACTGTGTTCTCGGTAACAACGCTGCTAACGGCGAACTGACGTACGATCTCGTTATTGCTGTTACGGATGATGAAGGTGGGACGGATGTCTGTATCTTCCTTCACAACGTAGATGGATTTGCTGAAGTGAGCATCGCTGAACTGCTTGCGGTATACTACATCACCAGCGTCATTCTTGATGATCAGCCAGAACTTCTCCGCTGTGGGGTTCTCGTACTCTACGTGGAAAACAACCTGATTCTCGTTGGAACCTACATATTGAACGGAAACCTGATCGTCTTTGGGACCGGTCTTTTTGGCGCCTTCATTGGCGAAAGATGCCAGGGAAAATACTAAAGCTGCTACAACTGCCAGGGTCTTTACTACATAATTGCTTTTCATAACTTATCTTTTTTTTATCTTTTACAAAGTTTACAATTGGGTGCGGCAAGCAATTCTGTGATTGACGATGTAAAAGTAGTACGGGATGGGAGTGTGTACAAGACTACTTTTTCGGGTTGCCATCATGTCAACCAAGGGGGTGACCCTCCGAAAGCCTTGTGGGACAGGGGCTTTAACAAAATTTTGATATGACGACCAAGCCAAAAAAAGCTTATTTTCAACACATGAAAAAACTACTGCTTTCCTTATCCGCCGGATTTTTCTTTCTGGCAGCATTTAGCCAGGACAATCCTTTATGGATGCGTTATCCTGCCATTTCCCCTGACGGCCAAACCATTCTCTTCAGCTATAGAGGCGATATTTATAAAGTACCCGTTGGGGGTGGTACAGCCGTGCCGCTGACCATCAGTGAGTCATATGAGTTCGCTCCCGTGTGGTCGCACGACGGGAAATACATTGCGTTTGCATCGGACCGTTATGGAAATTTCGATGTATTTGTGATGCCGGCTGCGGGAGGCGAGGCGCGAAGGCTGACCTTTTACTCGCGTAATGAGATACCCAGCAGCTTCACGGCGGATGATAAGCAGATCATTTTTACAACCCAGCGGCAGGACCTCGCCACCGATGCACAATTTCCTTCCGGCGTGATGACGGAGCTGTATACCGTGCCCATAGCGGGAGGTAAAGTGAACCAGCTGCTGCCCATATCCGCCCAGGAGGTCACCGTCAATGCCACCGGCGACAAGCTGCTGTATGACGATCAAAAAGGGTATGAGAGCGAATGGCGCAAGCATCATACGTCCTCCATCACCCGGGACATTTGGCTGTATGATATGAAGTCGGGCAGATACACCCGTCTGACACAATTCAAGGGCGAGGATCGTAACCCCGTATGGGATGCCAATGGCAATGACTTTTATTATCTCAGCGAGCAGGACGGCAGCTTCAACGTCTATAAGTCCTCCATACAAGACCCTTCCTCCTCCACAGCCCTGACACATTATAGCAAACATCCCGTGCGGTTTTTGTCCCGGGCCAATGACAATACCTTATGTTTTGGCTTCGACGGAGAGATCTATACACAAAAGCTTTCCGGCCAGCCGCAGAAGGTTGCTATCCGAATTGCCGAGGACGGCCGCTATGTTCTGGAAAAAGTGCTGCCTGTCAATGGCGGGCTGACGGAAATGAAGTTATCACCCAATGGGAAAGAGATCGCTTTTGTATTCCGCGGCGAGATCTTTGTCACCAGCGTTACGGGTGGCATTACAAAGCGGATCACCAATACACCCTGGCAGGAGCGTAGTGTCAGCTTTAGTCCCGATGGACGCAGCCTCGTATACGCCGCGGAAAAGAACAGCAGCTGGGATATCTATAAGGTATCCATCATCCGTAAGGAAGAGCCTTATTTTTATGCATCCACCGTATTGAAGGAAGAACCCGTCATCGCCACACCTGCAGAGGAATTCCAGCCCGCCTGGTCACCAGATGGAAAAGAAGTAGCTTATCTGGAGAACCGCGTGACGCTGAAAGTGGTCAATCTGGCAAGCAAGCAATCGAGAGTCATACTTCCTGCGGACAAAAACTATTCTTATGCCGATGGCGACCAGTATTATCAATGGTCGCCCGATGGAAAATGGTTCCTGGTAAGTTTTGGCGAGCCCGAGCGGGTAATGGCCCCTGAAGTAGGGCTGGTGGCGGCCGATGGCAAGTCACCCGTTATTAACCTGACCCTTAGCGGCTATGATGACAATGCTCCCAAATGGTGCATGGGTGGAAAAATGTTTATCTGGGGCTCCGACAGGAATGGTACGCGCCAACAGGCCGGCTATCCTGCATCTGGAGATGTGTTCGGCATGTTCTTTACAAAAGAAGCTTTTGACAGGTTCAAGCTCTCAAAAGAGGAGCTGGCCCTTGTGAAAGAACAAGAGGAAAAGAAAGACAAGGATAAGAAAGAGGCGGAAGAAAAGAAGGAGGGTAAAAAGAGCGATAAAAAGAAGGACAGCGCCGAAAAGAAAAAGGACTCGCCCAAAGAAATAAAAATAGACTGGGACAACCTCACGGAAAGGAAGCTCAAGCTGACCACCCATACCTCCGATGCCAGCGACTGGCTTTTGTCCAAGGACGGCGAGAAATTATATTATCTCACGCAGTTCGAGAAAGGATATGATCTGTGGATGACGGAGCTACGTACAAAGGAAACCAAATTGTTCTACAAGCTGGGCGCCCGTTACGCCGGTATGGAATTATCCGAGGATGGCAAATCCATCTTTGTGCTGGCGGAAGGCCGTATCACTAAGATAGATGCGGAGAGCGGCAAGCCCGAGCCTGTGGCTATCAATGGCGAGATGGTGCTGAAAGATGCGAATGAAAAGGCCTATATTTTCGATCATGCCTGGCGCCAGATGAAAGCGAAATATTATGTAGTGAATATGAATGGCGTGGACTGGGATTTTTACTACACTGCCTATAAGAAATTCCTTCCCTTTATCAACAACGATTATGATTTCGCGGAGATGCTGAGCGAAATGCTGGGTGAGCTCAACGTATCTCATACGGGCTGCTATTATTCTGGCGGCAGAAAGCCCGGCGGCGACCAGACGGCTGCGCTGGGTGTATTCTATGACTATGCATACAAAGGTCCTGGGTTGAAGATATCGGAGGTGGTCGACGGCGGTCCGTTAGCCAAATACTCCTCTAAAATTGTCCCCGGCACTATCCTGGAAAAGATCAACGGGGAAACGATTACCGACAGCATGGATCATTACAGCCTGTTGAACCGGCAGGCAGGCAAGCTCACTTTATTATCTCTTTATAACCCTGCGACAAACACCCGCTGGGAGGAGACAACGAAACCCATTTCATTAGGACAGGAGGGAGAGCTGCTGTATCAGCGTTGGGTGCGGCTCCGCCGTAAAGAGACGGATTCCCTCTCCAAAGGTAAGATAGGATATATCCATGTTCGGGCCATGAATGATGAAAGCATGCGCACCGTATTTGAAGAGGCGTTGGGGCGTGACATCGGGAAGGAGGCATTGATCATCGACACCCGCTTCAACGGGGGAGGTAATATTCACGAACAGCTGTCGGATTTTCTCAACGGCAAGAAATACTTCGATATCATTCCGCATGGACAGTATGTAGGCTCCGAGCCCTTTGACAAATGGGTAAAGCCCTCCATCGTCATCATCGGGGAGGCCAATTACTCCGACGCGCATCTTTTTCCTGCCGCGTATAAATTGAAGAATGTGGGTAAGACCCTTGGTATGCCTGTTCCCGGCACCGGCACCTTTGTCTGGTGGGAAGAACAGATCGACCCGGGGCTGGTCTTTGGGATGCCCATGGGAGGATGGCGTACACCAGAGGGGTATTTCGAGGAAGGTCACCAGCTGGAGCCTGACATTCCTGTACGTAATGAACCTGATGTGTTGTCTGCCGGGCATGATCAGCAGATCGAGGCGGCTGTCAAGGAGCTGTTGAAGAAATAGACGAACTGCTGTACGGCCAGCGGATGCTGGTCGAAGAACAGGGTGGGCTCTACCAGCTCCAATTCCATCAGAGTAAAGATGGCAAGCCCATTCCCTCTCTGCAGGGACTGGATACGCATGGGAATGTCATTTATATCGGCACGTTCAGCAAGGTTCTCTTTCCCGCATTGCGGGTGGCGTATATGGTGCTGCCAGATGCCCGTAAGGGATTGATCTTGCTGAGCCTGCGGGAATATACTATCGGCGCCTGTCATCGCCCCGGCATACTGCTGGGTTATTCTTCTTTCCCCGAGGATAAGATCCGCCAGGCTGTACGGACACTAAAGGCTATTTTCTCCGCTCTCCACCCTCTGCCGAAAATTAGTTGATTTTGTCAACTAATACCGCTATCTTAGCTCGATGAAACAAAGAGTAGTGGATGAGGTCCGTGCATTCAGCAGGTTTTATACGGAGGTGATCGGGCTGCTGGACCGGTATATTCTCAACAGTCCTTTTAGTCTGCCCGAGGCGAGGATAATGTATGAGCTGTATCATCGGGATGGTGTGCAAGCGGGGGAGATCACGACCCTGCTGGGATTGGATAAAGGATATCTCAGCCGGATGCTGGATCAGTTCACCCGCAAGGGGTTGATCACACGGCGGCGTTCTGTCGAAGATGGAAGGGTGCAGCATATCTTTCTTACAGCCAGGGGAAAGGCTGCGTTCGAGGAATTGAACAGATCTTCCGACAGCCAGGTGAAGGAGATCCTTCGGCAGGTGCCGGACGAGCAGGGAGACAGGCTGGTGCATCATATGAATGAGATAAAGAAAATAATGACCAATTATGGGAACAACCATTTGCCTCGATGATATCGTTATACGTACGGAGCTGCGGCCGGGCGACATCGGGTATGTCATCCATCTGCATGGCAGGCTGTACAAGGAGGAGTACAATTATGGTATTGCCTTTGAAGCCTATGTCGCGCAGGGGATGTATGAATTCTATCAGCAGTATGATCCTGCGAGGGACAGGGTCTGGATCTGTGAGCATCAGAATAAGATCGTAGGTTTTCTCCTGCTGATGCACCGGGACGGAAATGTCGCGCAGCTGCGTTATTTTATCCTGGAACCCGAATACAGAGGTATTGGATTGGGTAAAAAGCTCATGGAGCTGTATATGGAGCATTTTAAAAGCGGAGGTTATCAGGGTAGCTATCTTTGGACGACGCATGAGCTGGCTACGGCTGCATCCTTATATCAGCGGCACGGGTTTGTGCAGACAGAGGAGAAGGCCTCCGAGGCATTTGGAAAATCATTGTATGAAGTAAAATACGAGCTAATATGATACAACGACACTGGCGGGGGGTGGCTAAGAGGGGCGAAGCCAATAACTATATCCGTCATCTGGAGACGGAGACATTTCCGTTGATTGCTGCCATCTCAGGCTTTGTAAAAGCCTCTATTCTCCGGCGAAGTACAGCCGATGGAATAGAGTTCCTCATCATCACCATATGGGAGTCCATGGATGCCATCCGGAAATTTGCGGGTGACGACCCCGGGAGGGCCGTGGTGCCGAAGGTCGTAAAGGGCATGATGCTGAGCTGGGAAGAGCGTGTCAGGCACTATGAGGTAGTGTCTGAGCGTTGATCGTGCTTCCCCATTTCTTCAGCATGGTGACCAGCTGGTCCAGGTTGACGGGTTTGGCGAGGTAGTCGTTCATGCCCTCGGCCAGGCATTCGTCCCTGTCGCCCGACATAGCATTGGCCGTCATGGCAATGATCACCGGTTGCGGACCATTCCCGTTGCGTATGATACGGGTAGCTTCCAGACCGTCCATCTCCGGCATCTGGATATCCATCAGAATGAGGTCTATCTTCTTCTCTTGTAGTCTGGTAAGGACTTCTTTTCCATTTTCTACGAATTCCGGCTCATAGCCCATCTTTGTCAGGATGACCATGGCCAGCTGCTGGTTGATCGGGTTGTCTTCTGCTACTAAGATCTGCAGCGGGTATTTTTCCGCCAGCTGCACGGGTAGGGGAGTGGTTGCCATAGGGATCTTTCTTTTTTGTGTGCCGGGTCGGCAGAGGATCGTCCAGCTGAATACAGAGCCTTTACCGGGCTGGCTTGCTACTTTTATCTTGCCGCCCATCAGCTGGATCAGCTTATCGCAAATGGTCAGACCCAGTCCGGTGCCGCCATATTTGCGGGTGATGGATGAGTCCACTTGCGAGAAAGCTTTAAAAAGCTGGTCTAATTTATCATGAGGTATGCCAATGCCGGTGTCTTCCACTTCGAAGCCTATCTCCAGCTTGTCGCCGTTGTCAGAGCTTGCGGGCCCGGTGAGGAAGGCGCGGACGCGAACCTCTCCCTGGTGTGTGAATTTGATGGCATTGCCTACAATATTGATCAATACCTGGCGGAGGCGGCCACCATCCGCCAGGATGGGAGAAGGAATAGACGCGTCGATATCATATTCCAGCCTTAGTCCGGACTGGGCTGCCTTAACGCTGAAGATGGCCAGCACTTCCTTTATACAGTCGTGCAGGTCTATCTCTTTTTCATCCAGCTCCATTTTTCCGGATTCTATTTTGGAGACATCCAGGATATCATTGATGACGATGAGCAATGTTTCGCCGCAGTTCTGTATCGTCTCTGCATAGCTCCGCTGCTCATCATCGAGCTTTGTCTGCGAAAGGAGGGTCGCCATCCCTATCATGCCATTCATGGGAGTGCGTATCTCATGGCTCATATTGGCCAAAAAAATGCTCTTGGCGCTGTTGGCCTTCCGTTCGTCCTCCATTGCCTGCGCCAGCTGTTCGGTGCGCTGATCGACGAGCTCTTTTAATTTTCGTTGCTGTACCTTGATGGCTCTGATACGCAGCCTGTATAAGGTGACGGCGATCCCAACGATCAGCAGGGCTCCGCCCAGCCTGAACCACCAGGTCATCCAGTAAGGTGGGGTGATGGTCAGCTCTATGACGGCCATGCGGGGAGACCATCTGCCTTCGTAATCCCGGCCTTTCACTTTGAATGTATATTTAGCCGGATCGAGGTTGGTGTAAGTAGCTGTTCTTTTGCTGCCTACATAGTTCCATGTCTTGTCGAAGCCTTCCAGCATATAGGCATATTGTCTTCTCTCCATCGTGCTATAATTCAGCGAGGCAAACTCGAAGGAGATGACGGAGCTGGCATAGGGAAGCGCGATCTCTCTGGTCTCGGTAATGGATTGCTTCAAAGGGGATGGGTCCGCGCTGTCCCTGGCAATGGGCACGTCCTTATTGAATATCTGGAAGCCTGTGATCAGCAGGGGTGGATCGGCCACCTGCTCTTTGATGCTGTCGGGGAAGAATTCGTTAAAGCCGTTGACGCCTCCGAAGTACAACGCTCCACTGCTGCTTCTGCAATAGGCATGCTCTTTGAACTCGTAGCTTTGCAATCCGTCGGAGGTCCCATAGTTCTTTACTTTATGGGTGGCCGTATTGAAAAGACTCAATCCTTTGTTGGTGCTGATCCAGAGCTGATCCTTCGCACCCGGCAGGATGCCGAAGATGACGTTGTTGGGAAGACCGTCTTCCTTTGTATAGACATGCACCTGGTGTGTGGTACGGTCGAAATAATTAAGACCGTTGAGCGTGCCTATCCAGAGATTGCCTTTCTCATCCTCATAAATCTCGCCCACCCTGTTGTCGCTGATGCTATTCTGCCCGTCAACATGGAGGTAGCGGGTAAACCGATGGGTCTTTTTATCGAAATAGTTCAATCCCCCTCCGTCCGTGCCCAGCCAGATGCCACCGTCCCTGTCCTCGAATATGGAATGTATCTTTCTGCTGTTGACATTCTCCGGGTCCTTGTCGTCATACGAATAATGGCTAAAGCCGCCCGTTTTGGGGTGATACAGCTCCAGTCCGCCGCCATAGGTGCCGATCCAGATATCGCCGTCATGGTCCTCATGGAGCGCATAGGCATTGTTGTTGCTGAGGCTAGTGGGGTCGGCCGGATCATGACGGAAGTGTTTATAGATACCTTTTTCGGGATCGAATACCGTAACGCCATCTCCCCAGGTGCCCAGCCAGACATGGCCTGTTCTATCCTGCAGGGCGCATAGCACATAATTGCTGCATATTGTGTTGGGATTCCCTTCCTGGTGAAGGTAGTGCTGGAAACGACCCGTGACGGGATCAAATCTGTTGAGGCCTCCACCATCCGTGCCGATCCAAAGTTTTTTATCCGGCGCCTCCGTGATGCTGAGCACGTTGTTATGACTCAGGCTGGTGGGATCCAGCGTGTGACGGTAGTGCAGGAACTGGCCGGAATATCGTTTGTAAATATTCACCCCGCCGGCAAAGGAGCCCAGCCACATATTGCCTGCATTGTCCTCATAGGCCGTATGGATAGAGTTGTTGCTCAAGCTGGTGGGATCGATGTCGTCGTGCAGATGGTGCTGAAAGGTGTTGGTATATGGGTTGTAGATATTCAGCCCCGCATTTTCCAGCCCTATCCATATGTAATGTTGAGGACCTTCGCCGATGCCATAGACGACATTGCCCGAAAGACCTTTTGTATCACCCGATGTATGCTTGAAATGATAGAAGACGCCACTGGCGCCGGGATTGTCCATCCTGTCGAGCCCGCCTCCATCCGTACCGATCCAGAGACAGTGACGGCTGTCCTCGAAGAGGCAGATGAGCTTGTTGTCACAGATGGAGGATGGGTCTTTCTCACGGTGGACAAATCGGGTAAAGGTCTTTGTCTTTTTATCAAAGAGGTCCAGGCCGTTGCCATAAGTGCCTACCCAAAGATTTTGACGGCTGTCCACATACACCGCACGGATATAGTCGCCGCTGAGGCTGGTGGGGTCGCTGTCGGAGTGATGGTAGTGGAAGAAGCGGTTGCTATCGGGAACGAGATAAATGATCCCCTGGTCTTCCGTGCCGATCCAGATATTGCCTGCAGCGTCTTCCGCCAGCCGGGTGATGAGATCGCTGGGTATGGAATTGTTGCCGCCGTCCTTCCGGAACACCTGGAACTGATCCTTTGTCCTGTCGTATCTGTTGAGACCTCCACCCCGGGTAGCTACCCAGATATAGCCTTTATGATCTTCTATGATGTCGGAGATAAAATTGTTGCTGAGACTGCCTTTGTTGCGGGGGTCGTTGCTATAGACCGTGATCTGATAGCCGTCGTATTTATTGAGTCCGTCGCGGGTGCCAAACCACATAAAACCCCGGCTGTCCTGGAGAACGGCAAGGACATTGTTTTGAGAGAGTCCCGCATTGATATCCAGGTGTTCGAACTGAAGACCGGGCTGTTGTGCTGTAGCTATACGACACAGGAGTATTGCAAGCGACATGGCAAGAGCTTTCGTTTTGACAGGTTCGAATAGCATGTATTGGGTTTCAGGGCCTAACGAATCGTGTTTCTACGGGTTCTACGGTTCACAAGGGTTAACGGTCAGGGATAGTAGGTATTTTGCCTGTTGACGGCTTTCTACTCGTGGTAGGTGTTTCCACTTATATTTAAATGGCGTTTAGGGGCGGGAAACGACGGAAAAGAGTGTCTTTTGGTCTTTTAATTCTCCCTGTTCGTCGATGTGTTGAACGGGGATGTTGATGTCCTGAAGGGCCTGGCCAATGAGCTTGCTGCGATGGCATTTTTCGGGGCTGCGTTCGCTGCATAAGAGCGCCACGTTTAGTTCCTTTTTGTAGGCTACTCTTAATCTTTCGATACCTTTTTGGAAGAAGTCCTGCTGCCGGACGAGGTGGTAATCTACTCTGCCGTTGATGTTATGACAGGATGGGTCCATCGGGCGACCTCCCAGGCTGTCACCGAGGTAGACATAATGGATGTCTGCATTTTTCAGACTGTGGTGGAGTGATTCGCGGTTGTACTGCGGATTGAATTTGGAGTAGGGGATGGTGCGCACATCGGCGAGCCAGGCGATGTCGTATTTTTTGAGAAGGTCAAGCAGCTCGTTGATAGGACGGGCGCCGTGGCCGATGGAGAAGATGGGCATGGGAGAATTTTTGGGTACAAAATACTAAAATATTTAGTAATTTCGAAATAGAGGAGACAGGAATTTTTTACGACTGGATTTGCCCTATGAAAGGAGTTGAATTTTATGTGGATGCTATTACTAATAGTATTGTGGATGTGGTGACGGGAGAAAGTTTGGAGACAGTTGTCGAACGAATGGCGCCCCGTGATCTTAAAAAGATACTGAAGAAGAATGGCTGGAGGTTCAATTGGAAAATAGAATCAAAATATCCGGACCGGCAGTTGTATAAATTGGTGATCCGCGGGGACGAGGTGATACAGGGATTGATCAGTTTGCAAACACGTGAAAGATATGTCGAAATGCACCTTATCGAGACCGCGCCCCACAATTTTGGGCGTAGAAAGAAATACCTTGGCGTGTCTCCCAATATGGTGGCTTTTGCCTGTAAAACGAGCTTTGAAATGGGGTTTGAAGGGTATGTTGGATTTATACCAAAAACCAGGCTGATACAGCATTATATCGATACGTTGGGTGCAGAATTAATATACAGAGATCGTATGCGGATATCTGGAAAATCCGCGGAAAAATTGGTAAATTCGTACTTTAAAGATTACCTCAAATGAGCAAGATACCCAAACGATATTTGATGCTGGATGAAACAGGCTTTGTGCCTTCACAGTCCAGGCCCTACGCAGAAGTATTGAGGGATATGGAATGGATGGACGCCTACATAAAAGCTGAAAAGGTACTTAAAGCCGAAAAAGAAGTTAAAAAGGCCGCCAGAAAAAAACGAGCCGCTTCCAAAAAATAATTCCCGCCACACTGAGTTCCTTCTTTCTCTTACCTTGGTCATACTATGACCAGCAGAGTCATCTTCTTCATCAACAAAGAAACCCATATCCTCGATCTGGCAGGAGCGGTTCAGACCTTCTATGAAAGTGATCATAGCTATTGTCTTTCCAATCTGTCGTGCTGACAGTATAGGCTGCAAAAGCGCCATCGGGTGACAGGACGACACCGCCTGCTGATTGGAGGTTAAGCCATTTTTCAAAACTGATAGAAAGACTGCGACTGGGCGAACAGCTGGTGGACGCCTAGTGATAAAAGACAGAAAAACAATGTTTTGAGATGGAACATAACAGTTGATTTTTCCGGAGGTCCAAAAAGGTAGGAAGTTTTCGGGGATTTTGACATTCCCTTATCCTAATGGCTGGTAAATAGAATGTTATAGATATGTTATAACAGGTATGCTGAATCAACCTTGGCCAGTTTTTTTCGTCTATAATGTACAAGGAGAAATAAGATATGAAAACGAAAATAATAATGACAGTGTTATTCGCCGCCGCGCTCTCCCTGGGCGCATCTGCCCAACGGGGAGTTCACTATAGTGGTGGCGGCGCAGCCATCCATGGTGGTAGTTATTATCATGGAGGTGGCGGTTACTACCATGGCGGTGGCAGGATTGTTTATGCTTACCCCCGTACTTATGTCGGAGTAGGATTAGGTTTTGGTTATGGCCCCTTTGGCTGGGGTTATCCCTTCTATGGCCCCTGGGGTTGGGGCTATTATCCTTATCCTCCTTTCTATTATGGTTACGGAGCTACGCCTTCACCTCTGGCCGCCCAGATCAACGATATCAAGAGCGATTATTCCGCTCAGATCAAGGACGTGCGTCATGATAAGACCATACCTCGTAAGGAAAGAAAGGAGAAGATCAATCAGCTGAAAAAGGATCGTGATGCAGCGGTGATCCAGGCAAGGCATGATTATTTCGACCAGCACTATCGCCGGAACAATAGCAACGCGCCGCAGCCATATAATGGCAATGGTTCACAACCTCAACAACAAAAAGATCAAAAGCCGGTGAGTGGAAGTGATGAACAGCCGGAATATCAAAACAGCGGGTCCTCCACCGGAGGGACTACTACACAAGAGTAATTCAATATCTTGACAACAACTACGGCGGCCTCGTAAAGAGGCTGCCTTTTTTTGTGCGGGCCTGACGGCCCAACCATTGACACTGTCAGGACTCTATTTGTCGGGCCTTCGGCCGCCGGACCCCTGGTCCGTCAGTGCATACATAATAATATTCACTCCGAATTTTGTATTGTCCTCCGCAAGAAATCGCTTGTTGCGGAAATCATAGTCCCATTCGCAACCATAATCTTTATTACTGTACAATACGCCGATACGGCCCTTCACTATGATGGCCTTCAGATAGTCATGCACCAGGTCGTCCCCCCACCCATTCAGCTCGAAGGACGTATTAGGCGGACCCTTTTCGAATGAAAAGAAGGAGTGATAGATCCTGTGGTTATTGGGTATTTTCTGCAGGGCATTGGGCCCAAAGAGCGCATGCATCTGCGCCTCGAAGCTGCGGGCAAAGAGGCCGTCGATGTCGTGATTGCAGTCGTCGGCAAAGACAAATCCTCCATTCTGTACATATCGGCGGAAATGTTCTCCTTCCTGGATATTGAACTGTACCAGCTTGTGACCGCTGATATAACAGAAGGGGTATTGAAAAATGTCGGGGCTATCCAGGTCGATGACCTTTTCCTGCAGATTGACGGGGAGGGTAGTATATTCTATCAGGGAATTCAGCAGATTGGAGGGCATCCGCTGGTCGGTGTCCCAGTCTCCCGACTTATATCTCAATCGTGCAAATGTGAACTTTTCCACCCTATCCACCGGCGGTGTAATTTTTTTAAAGTTGATGATTTTATCTTTAATTTCCTGTTTTTCCGTCGATTTTTTTGAACTTTTAAATGTATTGAGCTTGGATATCGTTGAAAGCAACGTACAGTCATTATTGGGAAAACTCTCACAATTAAAAAAGGAGATCCAAAAGGTTATTGTCGGTCAGGACGCCATCGTTGAAGAGATGCTGATCGCACTGCTTGCCGGAGGGCATTGTTTGCTGGAAGGAGTTCCGGGACTGGCAAAGACCTTGATGGTGCGGACCCTTTCACAGGCGCTGGATCTTTCCTTCCGACGGATACAGTTCACGCCCGACCTCATGCCCACGGATGTCCTTGGCACGGAGGTGCTGGAAGAGGACCATACTACGGGGCGTCGTTTTTTCAAATTCAACAAGGGACCGCTTTTTGCCAATATTGTGCTGGCGGACGAGATCAACCGTACTCCTCCCAAGACGCAATCGGCCTTGCTGGAAGCCATGCAGGAGTTCGAGATCACTTATGGCGGGCAGACCCATAAGCTGGACCGCCCTTTCTTTATACTGGCTACGCAAAACCCTATCGAACAGGCGGGGACATACCCTTTGCCCGAAGCGCAGCTGGACCGGTTTCTCCTCTATATCAAGATCGGCTATCCAACTGCGGAAGAGGAAGCAACCATCCTTGGTCATACCACCGGCACCCGCAGGCCAACCGTTCATCCCGTCGTCAATGGACCGGAGATACAACAATTACAAAAGCTGGTACGCGAGGTCAGCATCAGCGAGGACATGATAAAATATGTGGCGGACATTATCCGCGCCACCCGCCCTGATACGTCCACACAGGCATATGTAAGAGAATGGGTACGATGGGGTGCGGGCCCCCGCGCCGGACAGGCTCTTATACTGACCGCCAAGGCCAGAGCTTTGTTCAGACAGCGCTATGCCGTGATCCCTGAAGATATTTATGCCATGGCTTATCCCGTCCTGCGGCATCGTATCCTGATGAACTTCAAGGCCGAGGCCGAGGGTATTACATCGGATCAGGCGACGGCCGTACTGTTAAAGGCGATCGAGCGGCCGGCTACGTTGTAGCGGGGTCCACGCAGGGTTTACCAGGACCAAAAAAGGAGCACATGAGCGAATTGCAAGACCACCATATTTTAATGGCCATAAAGGACCTGTCGCTGGCAGCACGCCGGACCATCGATGGTTTTATGGCCGGCATCAACAAAAGCAAGGTCAAAGGGCCGGGACTCGAGTTCAGTCAATACCGCAGCTATCAACCCGGCGACGATCTGCGCTGGCTGGATTGGAAAAGATATGCCAGGAGCGATCGGTATTATATCCGCGAGTCGGAGATAGAGACCAGCATTTCCATCCGCCTGCTGGTGGACGCCAGCAACTCCATGGCCCATCGGGATGGGGCATATACCAAATTGGACTATGCCCGTCTGCTGGCCGGCAGTCTGGGCTGGCTGGCGCATATGCAAGGCGACAGCTTTGGCCTTTATACTTTCCAGGAGGGAAATGTCTTTACGCTGCCATCACGAAAGGACCCCCAGCACCTGGCCCGATTCTTTTATCAGCTGGAGAGCCTCCGGCCAGGGGGGAGAATGGGGGAACCCAGCCAATACAAACACGTTTTTACGGGGGAGAGGAAGAGAGAGCTGCTGGTATTTATAACGGATATGTACCAACGGAATGGGGAGATCAGCCGCCTGCTGGAATTGCTCGTCGCCCTTCGCCATGAGGTCATCGTCTTTCATCTCGTGGGAAAGAACGAGCTGGAGATGGATTATAAAGGCTATTTGCGACTGAAGGACCTGGAGACAGGTGAGCAGATCCCTTTTTCCGGTCAGCAGGGACAAAAAGAATATATGCAGCGGATGCAGGATTGGCTGGCGGCGGTGCGAATGCAGATACTGGATAAACAGATAGCCTATACCATGGTGCGTATGGATCAGGCGCCGGGTGAGGTCTTGCGGGATTTTCTAAAACAACGTCAAAAGATCATCGGATAGCTTGTTAGGATTTTTACAACCCATATGGTTACTTGGGATAGCCGGGATCGTCGCCCCGGTGGTGATCCATTTGTGGAATAGCAGGCAGGGCAGGGTACTCTCCATCGGCAGTATCGAATTCCTGGACAAGATCTCTCTCCGGAAGGCGCGGAGCCGCCGGATATCCGACTGGTGGCTGCTTGGGCTGCGTTGTCTTCTGCTGATCCTGCTGGCTTTATTGCTTGCGGGGCCTTTTTGGCAGCGGCGGCCCGATAGGGACAAAAAAGGTTGGGTATTGGTCAGCAGGGGGGCCATGACGGCGGCATCACAAGTGGATTCGCTGGTGCAAAAAGGTTTTCAACGACATGATATGGCGGGCAGCTCCTGGTGGGAAAGCTTCCATGTATTGGATCAGCAGGCTCCGGACGGAATTCCCTTTTACGTATTTACGGATGGGCTGTTAGAGCATTTCTCCGGGAACAGACCTGTCACTAGCCGACCGGTGTTCTGGTATGTCAGCGCTCCCAGGGACAGTACCGTGCAATGGATACAGGCGGCCTGGAAGCAGGGCGCCGACAGCATGGGTGTGATCACAGGCAGCAGCGGTGCTACGGGGACTTCCTATAGCTATCGGGCATATGGAAGGGATACGACGCCCGTGGATACGGCGGCATTGCGGGTGGTGATATATGCGGATGATAAACATAGCCGTGATGGAAAGTGGGTGGAAGGGGCAGTGAAGGCCCTGCAGCAGTTCACACGGAGGAATATCGTAGTCTCCAGGCGGCTCGATGGTTCCGGGAAAAATAGTGTGTCGCCGGTGGAGGATCCTGCCGACTGGGTTTTCTGGCTATCCTCAAAGCCGTTGAATATGAAGGCTGCCAATGTCTTGTTATACGAGCCGGGTCCGGAGATCCTCACGGACACCTGGATCAGGGGGAGCGATATACCCGTGGAAAAAGTGACGGCACAGACAGGACAATGGCAGCCCATCTGGACCGATGGATTTGGAAGGCCCTTGCTGGCGCTGGAAGAAACGGACAGCGGCAGGCGGTATCATTTTTATAGTCATTTCGATCCGGCCTGGAATGGGCTTGTATGGAGCAGGAATTTTCCTGTCCGTATAGGAGAGCTGCTGATGGATCAGGCGGCGAAAAGGCCGGGTCAGGCAAAGGCATATGACAGAAGAGTGATCGACCCGGCGCAGGTGGCTCCTTCCGGCGGCAACTCACACCAACAGGCCCCGCCTGCCCTAAAGTCCACCATCGACCTGTCCCCTTTTGGGTGGCTATTGATCTTTCTAACGTTGTTGACCGAGCGGATTTTGTCTTTTAAAACATCGAAGGATGGCTAAGGGAATGAACATATTATCAGCCGTGCGACGGAGATGGATGCTGGAAGGCATCGTCTTTCGCGTGCTGCTGTCCCTGGCCGTCAGCCTGGCCCTCTGGCTTCTGCTTGGCCGGTTGGGTTACAGGTCGCCTTTATATGGAATAGTATTGTTCGGAATATTCGCACTGGCTGCGCTGATGCTCTTCCCATCCTGGAAGATAACGCTTGTCGATACGGCGCGCGCGCTGGACAGATGGCTCCCTGAACTGGAAGAGAGCAGCCATTTGTTGCTCAGGCCGGAGAATGACCTGGGCGCCCTGGAGAAGCTACAGGCTGCCCGCATCGAGGGCAGACTGGATAAGGCGCACCTGCCGCATCCCTTCCGAAAAAGGCTGATCATAAGCATTGGCCTCGTCGCAGCAGCGGCCGCCCTATGGGCTTTTATCGGAGGCGACCGTTCTGTCGTACAGCCTCTCGTGACTCCCCGGACGATCCAGGCGACGGCAAAGGCTTCGGCCGCCCTACAGGCCATACACATCCGCGTCACACCTCCTGCCTATACGGGCCGACCCGTGCGGAGCCAGCAGGACCCCAATATACAGGTGGAAGAGGGCGCTCTCGTCAACTGGGAGATACGGACCAATAAGGCCGTGGACACCCTGCAATTCATCTTGTCCGACAGCGCGCGTATACCATTACAACCTGCCGGCGCTGAACGAACACTATGGCGCTGGTCTACTGTGGCAACGCATTCCGGATTTTATCAGCTCAGGCTGGGCAAGGAGCTTTCGGACCTGTACAGGATAGAAGTGATCAGGGACGAGAGCCCGCGTATCATTGTCCGCAATCCCAAGCCCTATACCATTGTAGACATAGGTGAACCCCGGAAGATACCGCTGATAGCGCGGGTGCAGGACGATTATGGCATCCGGGACGCCTCGGTAGTGGCGACCATTGCCACCGGCAGCGGCGAAGCGGTAAAATTTAAAGAGCAGGTATTGCCTTTCAGCACTGTATTTACCGGGAATGTGTCCGCCTATGATCTGCAGCAAACCCTGAACCTGGACGCCCTGGGTATTCATCCCGGAGATGAATTATATTTTTATTGCAAGGCGAAGGACAACCATGGTGCGGAATCGCGCAGCGACATGTATATCATTTCTCTCCCCGACACGGCAAGACTGATGAGCCTGGATGGACTGACAATGGGCATGAATATAAAGCCCGAACTTTTCCGAAGTCAGCGGCAGATCATCATCGAGACCGAGCAATTGCTGCACGACAAGGACAGCCTGTCCGTGCAGGCCTTTAATGACAAGAGCGATGACCTGGGGGTTGACCAGAAGCTGCTGCGGCTGCGGTATGGTAAGTTCCTGGGGGAAGAGGCGGAAGAGGGGGGAGCAGGAGAAGGCTTTAGCAAGGCAGGTGACTCGCCGGCGGATTTTGGCAATGCCGGAAAGGTGCTGGATGCTTTTACGGATAAGCATGACAATGCGGAGGATGCTACCTATTTCGAGCCAGCTATCAAGCAGCAGCTAAAAGCTACCCTGACCGAGATGTGGGATGCCGAGCTGCGATTGCGGACCTTCAAACCACAGGAAGCGTTGCCGTATGAATACAAAGCCCTGCGATTGCTGAAGGACCTGCAACAGAAGTCAAGAGCCTATGTCGCCAAGACGGGCGTGAAGCTAACGCCATTGGACACGGCCAAAAGACTCAAGGGTTCCCTCGAAGGTATTGGACAGCCCGTGACACAGGTGAGCAGGACGCAGGAACCTTCTACAGAAGATAGGTTGCGTATGGCGTTGAGCATACTGGATAGGGGAGAGGCATCCGGACCTGCCCTGGGTATTTTGCAGGAGGCGGCAAGACAATTGGGGAGACAGGCTGCGGATCATCCCGCGGAGTACCTGGCGGGATACCAGGCGTTGAAGAGAATACTGGTTGGGACTGCCAAAGACAGGCCGGTCCTGGCTCTATCCGATGCACGGTTAGCACAGCAGGCCATCCGCAAAATGGTCTCGGTGCCGGAGGCAAACCCTTCTGCGCCCAAGGCGCCCGCGGATGCGGGTCTTTCACAGCTGTATTTTAACATGATGAAGAAACAATGAGCCATTGGAACTATATCGTTGTATGTCTTTCCCTGCTCCTATTGGCGGTATTGCTGTGGTGGGAGATCAGAAGGGTCAATAAGGCCCGGCTGGTGGGACGCGTCATTGCCACGATCCTGCTGGTGGCCGGCCTGGCCGCTATCGCGCTGCCAATAACATATGCCAGCAGGTCTACTACAGGACACAGGGAAGGGGTATTTCTAACAGAGGGCTATGATCCCGACAGCGCGCGGATCTACTTATCATCGGGGGCAGAGGTAAAGGACCTTAAGGACCTGCATGTATCGGCGCTGCATGTATTGGGATACGGATTGACGGAGGAGGAGCGGGCTATCGTACCCGACATACCGGTATTGTTTCATCCTTCATCCATGCACACTGGTATCGTGTCCCTTCATTGGACACGGGAACTGTTGCCGGGACAAGCGTGCAGGATACAGGGCAGTTTTTACAATACCACCGGCGGACCCGTTAAGCTCCTGCTCTTTGGGATAAGCAGTTTGCTGGATTCGGTGGAAGTGCGATCACAAGAAGAAGCTTTTGAATTGAAGACTATTCCTGTTCAGGCCGATCGTGCCGTATACAGGCTGGCGGTGGTTGCAGGGAAAGATACCATAGAACAGGAGTCCATCCCCGTGAAAGTGCTGGAAGCGAGGCCTCTGAAAATATTGATGCTGGCTGCTTCACCGGATTTTGAGAACAGATTTTTGGCAGGATGGCTCTCCGAGAAGGGGCATAGCGTTGTCGTTCGGACTGCTATCAGCAAGGACAGATACGATCATACCTTTCTGAATACATCGGCGATGGCTGTCGATCGTCTTTCTTCTTCTCTCTTCGATAAGTTCGATGTCGTCATAGCTGATGCAGCTGAGCTAAGAGCAACAGGACCCGCAGAGCATGCTGCTTTATGGAATACTATTGCCGAAAAGGGATTGGGGTTGGTGATAAAGTCCGATACACTGAATCTCAGCCTGGACAGTGTACGCATGTATGGTTCGGGTAAGATCATGGTTACCACCTTGCATACTACCTATGCGCGTCTGCTGGCCGGAGAGAGAAAAGAGTATGCGGCCCTTTGGACCCGTATCCTGCAGCAGGCGGTCAGAGAGAGAGAAGTGACAGAGCGCTGGCATTTTTCTCCTGCCCTGCCCGAGGTGGATCATCCGGTGAATGTCCTGCTTCAGACCGCTGCGTCGATGCCGCAAGGCTGGCTGGAAGAAAGGAATGATGATGATGGCTCGTTCGTCAACCTGTATCTGGCCCAACATCCTTTTTTGCCCTTTTCCTGGTCGGGTATTTACTGGCCCAGAAGGCAAGGCTGGCAGGCAATGCATACCCCAAAAGGAGAATGGAGATGGTGGTATGTTTGGAAAGAAGGAGACTGGAAAAATATTCATCGCCTGGAGAGACTAAAAGGGACGCAGCGTTGGATTGCCACGCGGGGCGAAAGGAAAGGGGCGGTAACGGAGGGCGGCGAGGTGCACAGGTTATTGGTCCCCAAGATATGGTTCTACTTGTTATTCGTGCTCAGCGGTCTGTTTTTATGGGTAGAAAGGAGGATTTGATGGGATGAGCGGGGTAAAAGTTATATAAAAGTTCTTTAGCTTGGGGACACAACTAAATGAGAAAACCTTGAAACGAAAAGATTTCATTCAAATGGCAGGGATGGGCCTTGGCTCACTCGTCCTGCCCAAACTTCCCTTCGGCACAAGAATGATCGACCCTTCCGAGGCCTTCAACGCCGGGATGGATGTTGCTGTAAAAAAGCAGCTGTCGGATGTCGCTCTTAATGCCGCAAAGGCAAAAGGCGCCACGTACACCGATGTACGCATTGGCCGCTATCTCAATCAATTTATCATTACGCGGGAGAACAGGATCCAGAACATCGTCAACCTGGAATCGTTCGGTGTAGGCATTCGGGTGATCGCCAACGGTAGCTGGGGTTTTGCCGCCACAAACGACGTTACCAAAGAAGGCGTGGCCCGCACTGCGGAGCGAGCCGTAGCCGTAGCCACGGCTAATGCAAAGATCATTTCCGAGCCCGTACAGCTGGCGCCCCAGAAAGGATATGGGGAGGTGAGCTGGAAAACGCCCATCGGGAAGAATGCATTCGAGGTGCCTATCAAGGAAAAGGTCGACCTCCTGCTGAATGTCAATGGCATCGCCATGAAGGGCGGCGCCAATTTTATCAATTCGGCCATGCTGGCTGTCAATGAGCAAAAGTACTTTGCCTCCACCGACGGCAGCTACATCGACCAGGACATCCATCGTATCTATCCTTTCTTCAATGTCACAAAGATCGACCAGGCCACCGGGAAATTCCAGACCAGGCAGTCCCTGAGCTCACCCATGGGCATGGGATATGAATATCTCACCGCCACCGACAAGGACAAGGTGCAGGGCGTCGTCACCCGTTATAAGAATCGCTACGACATGCTGGAAGATGTCGGGAATGCTGCGTCCGACGTTACACAAAAGATCGCTGCTAAATCCGTAGAGCCCGGCAAGTACGATCTGATACTCGACCCTTCCCATCTCTGGCTCACCATTCACGAGTCCGTGGCGCACCCTACGGAGCTGGACCGTGTGCTGGGATACGAAGCCAACTTTGCGGGAACGAGCTTCCTTACGCTGGACAAGTGGAAGTCAGGCAATTTCAATTTCGGCAGTAAGCTGGTGAACATCGTCGCCGATAAGCTCCAACCCGGATCGCTAGGCGCTGTAGGCTACGATGACGAAGGCGTGAAATGCGGACAGTGGGACCTGATCAAAGACGGCATCCTCGTCAATTACCAGGCCATCCGCGACCAGGCGCATATCATTGGATTGAAGGCGTCGCAGGGATGCTGTTACGCGCAAAGCTGGGCCGATGTACAGTTCCAGCGTATGCCCAATGTATCCCTCCGTCCCGGCAAGGACCCACTCTCCGTAGACGATATGATAAAGAATGTACAGAAAGGTATCTATATCGTCGGCAACGGCTCTTTCTCCATCGACCAGCAGCGATACAATTTCCAGTTTGGCGGTCAGCTTTTTTATGAGATCAAGGATGGAAAGATCGTAGGAATGCTGAAAGACGTAGCCTATCAGGCAAATACCCGGGAGTTCTGGAATTCTTGTGCAGCCATCGCCGACGAGCGCGACTATAGACTGGGCGGGGCGTTCAACGATGGAAAAGGGCAACCCAGCCAGTCCAATGCGGTATCGCATGGCAGCTCGACAGCCCGGTTCAACGGCGTGAATGTCATCAATACAGCCCGAAAGATCTAATTCTTCTAACAACAACTACTCAAGAAACTCTTATATGGCAATTTTAAGCAAAGATGAAGCACAGCAGCTGCTGAGGAAAGTGCTCAGCTATTCCAAGGCGGACGAATGCCAGGTCTCTCTCACGGGTTCCGATGGAGGTAATATCCGGTATGCCCGTAATTCCGTCTCGACTGCAGGCGAGATCAGTCAGCTGACCCTTGTAGTCAATTCTATTTATGGAAAAAAATCAGGCATCGCCACCATCGACGAATTCGATGACGCCAGTCTGGAAAAAGTGGTACGCCGGGCGGAAGAGCTGGCGCAGCTGGCTCCGGAGAACCCCGAGCTCATGCCGTTGCTGGGGCCGCAGGACTTCCCTGAATCCATCACCTATGTGCCTGCAACGGCTGCCATCACGCCCGATACACGGGCAGAGGCCGTGTCCAAAAGCATACAGACCTGCAAGGATGCAAAGCTGCAGGCGGCAGGCTATCTGGAAAATACGACCAGCTTCAATGCTGTCATGAACTCAAAAGGGCTTTTCGCCTATAACAAGGGCACGGATGTCGTGTTCACTGTCACCACCCGTAATGAGGAAGGCACCGGCTCCGGCTATGCCGCCCGAGGCTATAATGATATCAGCAAGCTGGATACTTTATCCGCTACAAAGATCGCTACCTCCAAGGCCAACGGCTCTATTGGCGCCAAAGCCATCGAGCCGGGAAAATACACCGTGATCTTGGAACCCGTGGCGGTAGCATATTTGCTGGAGAGCCTTTTCTTTGGGCTGGATGCCCGGAGCGCTGATGAAGGAAGGAGCTTTATGAGCAAGGCGGGCGGTGGCAATCGGCTGGGGGAACAGCTGATGGATACAAAGGTGAACATTTATTCCGATCCCTTCAATCCAGAGCTTCCCTCCTCCACCTGGAATGGGGAAGGCCAGCTGCTCACAAAGAGAAACTGGATCGAGAAAGGAGTGGTAAAGAACTTAAGCTATTCACGGTTTTGGGCGGACAAGAAAAAGGTCGACCCTGTACCGGGACCTTCCAATGTCATTATGGATGGCGGCACCGCCTCGCTGGAAGAATTGATCAAAAGCACGGAAAAAGGCATACTCGTATCACGTCTCTGGTACATCCGCATGGTGGACCCGCAGACATTGCTGCTCACCGGCCTGACCCGTGACGGTACCTTCTATATCGAGAATGGCGAAGTGAAATTCCCCATCAAGAACTTCCGGTTCAACGAGAGCCCTGTTATCATGCTGAATAATGTGGAAGCCTTGGGCCGACCGGAAAGAAGCATCAGCGTGGAATCCTACCGGAGCTACCTGGTGCCGCCTGTCAAGGCAAGGGACTTTACTTTTAGTTCGTTGTCGGATGCGGTGTAGCGCCGGACGGCAATTCAAATTCCGCTAAGAGATTCACATTCGGGTCCGGGACAATCGTTGTTGGCTCAGCTATCAGCGGTATCCGGACCTGATTGGTTTTGGCCGTCAGCTGGATGGTGTAGGGCTTGCCGTCGATGGAAAGCTCCAGTGGAAATTCAAAAGATATTGGCTGCAGCTGTGTAGTGGTAATGAATAACGCATTGTTGGCGTCATCATAATGCCATTCCAGCCGGACTTTTGGATGACCAGGTGTATATAGCCACTGCTGGAAGAAGGAATGCAGGTCCTGCCCGCTGGCCGTCCCGGCAATCTTTTCAAAATCTTCTGTCGAGGCGTTGCCGTTCCGGTAGGTCTTGTAATAGGTAGAGATAGCCTTCCAGAAAAGGGAGTCTCCTATCTTGCGGCGTAGCATGTGCAGTACCCAGCCGCCTTTCTGATAGCTGTTGGGGTTCAGGAGTGTCATATAGTCGTCCTTTACAGTAGAGTCTACCACCGGCGTCAGCCTTTTCTTTTCGAAGGCGATGACAGTGGCCCTGTCTTTTTCCATGCCGCGTTTCAGGGTGTCGGCGCCGTACCTGCTGTCCAGATAGCAATGGGTCATATAAGTGGCAAACCCCTCGCTGAGCCAGAGATGCCGCCAGGCTGTTTCCGTCACCGCGTCCCCAAACCATTGATGGGCGATCTCATGGGCCATCAGAGATTCCACGCCAGGACTGGTTACAGAATTCTCATAGTAGAAGATGGCGCTGGCGTTCTCTAATCCGCCAAAGCGGGTCTTGGATTGCACATTGCCGCATTTTTCAAATGGATAGGGGCCGATGTGTTGAATATAAAAAGGAAGGATCCGCAAGGCGTTGGCATAGCTTCGGAATCCGGCAATGCTATCCTCCGGATACACATAATTGTACACGGGTATGCCATCCACGTCTCCCGGATGATCCACGGCAAAGTCGGCGATGCCTACCACCATAACCTTAGGGGACAGGGGAACGGATTCTCTCCACCGGGTGAGCTTCATGCCTTCGGGCAGCATCTCTTCATGCTGCAGGGCTCCATTGGCTACTACTGTGTAATGAGCGGGTGCGCTGACAATAAATTCTACCGTCGCCTTGTCCGAAGGGTCGTCTACGCAGGGCAGCCAGTTATGGGCGCGGTTGGGCCAGTTGTCCCCAAAGAAGCCGCGATGTCCGTACTTGTTTTTGGAGATAATAAGACCGTCGGCAGGGACGCCTTCATAAGTGATGACATAAAACCGTCGATCCTGTGGGTTGGCTGTATCATAGATGATGAGATGGTCGCCGGTCTGCCTAAAACTCTTTTGATAAGTGGATGGATGCCTTTTCTCTTCTATGGAAAAGACCTTCATCCCTTTGCCCTTGTCGTCGACGTTCTTCAGATCCAGGAGGACGCTGTCGGCATGTTGCTTGAATTTAAAGGAAATGAAGGCCTCCCCCTGGAGCTTATCGCTGCCATCGTTGACCGTAAGAATGAATGTATAGTCCTGCACGTCGATCACCTGATTATACCCCTGTCCAACAGCTGCAAAACAAAAAACCAGCAGAAAAACAAGGATGGGCAGACGCAGCGCCATAACAAATGATTTACTTAAATATACCGTAAATTAGCAGGTATGTCCGAATATATCAAAGCCCCGCATTGGTTTTACAGGATAAGAGCCATTTACAAGCTGCTGATCTGTCTCTCCATCGCTACAATCAGCTATATATTGTTGCTCCCTGTCCGGATGGAAGCTTTTACGCGCACTATGATCGGCTGGGATATTTTTAGCCTCTGCGAGATTGTCGTCAGTCTGGCTATTTTTTCTGCCGTATGTCCCAAGCAGCTGCGGGTTCTGGCCAGCCGGGAGGACGCGAGCCGGCCGGTGGTATTTGCCATCGTGATCAGCGCCATCGTGGGCAGTCTGGGAGGTGTGCTGCTCCTGTTGAAGAACCAGACTATATGGCTGTTGAGTGAAGGGCTGGAGACGGCCATCTATATTGCCGGCGTCACGTTTTCATGGATATTGCTTCATATTCTTTTCACCAGCCGCTATGCCCACCTTTATTACGGCGATCACGCCACGAAGAAGGGTGAGATGGCCAAAGGGCTGGAGATACCCGGCAATGAGGCGCCCGACTATATGGACTTCGCTTACTTCGCCTTTGTCATAGGAATGACCTTCCAGGTGTCGGATATCCAGATCTCGTCCCGCCAGATACGGAGGGTAGTGCTGGCGCATGGGATATTATCCTTCCTGTTCAACACAGTCATTGTTGCGCTGACCATCAATGTGGTCGTGAATTTAAAGGGGTAATAAAAAATAATTTTTTTATTCGGGGAAATCTCTATATTTGAAAATGATTACGTATTCATGGAGAATGTAAAAAAGAAGAAAAGCTACACATCCGATGATGTGGCGGCCATTGCGGGTGTATCCCAGTCCACGGTGTCCCGGGTCTTTGCGGGCAATACCAACGTGTCGGAGAAAAAGAGAAAGAAGATCCTCGCCGCGGCGGCGAAGCTGGATTACAAGCCGAATGCGCACGCCCGGAGCCTTATCACACGCAAGTCCATGATGATCGGCATCGTCATGCGTAATATCCGTAACCCCTTCTATTCCGCCGTCCTGGAGATATTTCACAACAGGCTGTCGGCCAAGGGATATCACCTTATCTTTATCAATTCCGAGAACGAGGAGATCCAGGAGAGCGAGATCAACCGGCTGCTGGAGTATAATGTGGCAGGGGTCATTATCACAGACGCATTGCTGTCCTCTTCCGCCAGCCAGAAGTTCAAGCGCTACGGCATCTCTGTAGTACTGTTCAACAGATACACGGAGAACCTGGAAAGCAGCGCCGTGTTCTGCGACAACTATATGGCCGCCAAACAGATAGCCACCTACTTGGTAGAGCTTGGACACAGGTCGTTCGCCTTTATCTCGGGCCCTTTGGACACATCTACCACCATCGACAGGCTGAAAGGATTTAAAGAGGTGCTGGATGAACGAAAGATCAGCGACCTGACCATCGAGCCCGGCCATTATACGTTCGAGAGCGGATTCCGTTCCGCCCAGGAGCTGCTGACAAGGAACAAGCGCATCGACTGTATTATTGGCGGCAACGATATCATCGCCCTCGGTGTCATGGATGCCGTTCGTGTGCTGGGTCTGCGGATCCCCGAGGATGTATCCGTTGTGGGGTTCGACAATATCCGCATGTCCGAATGGCCCTCCTATGCCCTGACCACCTGGGAGCAGCCGCTGGAAGAGATGACTACCAGCACCGTGGAGCTGCTGTTGAAGGAGATAGAAGAAGAGAATGTCTCCTCGCAGGTGTTGATGATGAAGGGACATCTGGTTGTGCGAAATACGGTGTGTTCGAGGAAATAATTTTTTTTGCGTTGACTTTTTTTGAATACGTATTCATAACATATTTATATACGATTGTTAGCCACCCATGATGGGTATTGGCAAATCATTCATTCACCCAATAACTATCAGTTTTATGAGAATTGCTGCATTTTTTCGGTACTATTTCTCCCTGCTGCTATGCTGCTGCGCCCTCCCGGCGGTAAAGGCCAACACGGCATCGTTCGTGCTTTCCGGGACCATTGTCAACGAGAAAGGCGAACCCATGCCTGGCGCCAACATCAAGGTTGTCGGGGCTTCCGGCAAAGGCGCCACTGCTGACACCTATGGTAAATTCCTGCTGGAAGTGGAAGACATCAACGACTCTGTCCTTATCACTTTTGTAGGCTACAAGCCCCTGCAGGTGCGTGTGGGCTCCCTGGGCGGCAGAAAGGATGTCATGATCCGAATGGAGCCGGACCACGAAGGACAGAAGCTCAATGAGACCGTGGTGGTTGGTTTTGGCTCTCAGAAAAAGAATTCGGTGACGGGTTCCATCGCCTCCATCAAGGTCAGCGACCTGCAGCAGATGCCAACCCCCTCTCTGTCCAACGCCATCGGCGGCCGCCTGCCGGGCATCATTACACGACAGACTTCGGGCGAGCCGGGCTATGATGCTGCGAATGTCTTTATACGCGGTCTCGGTACCTTCACGGGGACGCAGACTCCTTTGATCCTTGTCGATGGGGTGGAAAGAGATATGAATCAGCTGAATGTCCAGGAAGTGGAAAGCTTTTCCATTCTTAAGGACGCATCGGCCACCGCTGTATATGGTATCCGTGGCGCCAATGGTGTTATACTGATCAACACCAAGAGGGGTAAGGACGGTCCGCCGAAAGTGAGCTTCCGGACGGAGAATGCGACGCTGTCTCCCCTGCGTCTGCCAAAGTTTATCAACAGCTATCAGTATGCGACGTTATCCAACGAGGCCATGTCCCGTGGCGGCGCGCCGCAACCGTTCTATACACCTGACCAGGTGGAGGGCTACAGGACCCATTCCGATCCTTATCTCTATCCCGACGTGGACTGGGTGGATGTGGTGCTGAGAAAACATACTTTCCAGACCATCAATAACCTCAGCATCACCGGCGGCAACCAAACGTTCAAATACTACACCAATGTAGGATACACCGTGCAGCAAGGTCTTTACAACGAGGACAAGACGGTGCCTTATCCCACGAACACGAGCTATAAGCGCTACAATTTCCGGAGCAATGTGGATGTCAGTCTGAGCAAGAACCTGTCCATGTCACTGAACCTGGGCGGCATTACCTCCAACGGCAATTATCCCGGCAACAGCGCCTTCCTGATCATGGAGTCTATCAATCTTACTCCTAATAACGCCTATCCTGTGCGCAATCCCAATGGCTCCATCCCCGGGTCGGGCACTTTCCTGGGAATGAGCCCTTTTTCCAAAACTACCCAGTCCGGGTACACCAAAGAATTCAGGAGCACGATCCAAAGCTCGCTGGGCACCAAATGGGACCTGTCTTCGCTTGTGACCAAGGGTCTGTATCTCAGGGGCCTGTTTGCATATGACTTCTATGACGTGCAGGGTAATGGCCGGCCCAAACAGCCGCAGACCTATCAATACCTTGGCAAAGATGCCAACGGGGTGGACCAGTACAAGCTTATTTTGACGGAGACGCCGCTGGGCTATACCAAATACAATGTCAGCAACAGGGCCTATTACCTCGAGGCTTCTGTGAACTATGACAGAACCTTCGGTCAGCACACGGTCAATGGACTCTTGCTCGGCAATAGGAGAGAGTATGTAGACCTTACGGGAGCCTCCTCCATCGACAATATCCCTTTCAGAAGACAGGGTCTGGCGGCACGTGTCACCTATGACTTCGCAAGCCGATACCTGCTGCAGTTCGACATGGGCTACAACGGCAGCGAAAACTTCCCTCCGGGAAAGAGATATGGGTTCTTCCCTTCCGCGTCCATAGGCTGGGTACCGTCCAAAGAGAAGTTCTGGAATTCCAATGTCATGAATTATCTTAAGATCAGGGCTTCTTATGGCAAGTCCGGTAATGATCAGATCGGCGGAGCCCGCTTCCTTTATCAGACCACCATCAGCAAGACGGCAACCAACTATCTCTTTGGCCAAAGCCAGACCACCGTCACGCCAAATGGTTTTGCCGAAGCCAGGATAGGCAACAAGAACCTCTCCTGGGAAGTATCCGAAAAGGCGAATATCGGTGCGGACATGGAGTTCTTCAACGGCCGTATCACCTTCACCGTGGACGCCTTTAGGGAACACCGTACGGGCATTCTCCTGCAGTTGCAGCAGATACCCATCTCTGCGGGCTATCCCAGCTCCATCATTCCCTATGCCAACCTGGGCGTCGTAAACAACCAGGGCATCGAGGGCAATATCGAGATACGCAACAGGACACGTGGCGGTTTCTATTACTCCTTCCAGGGTAATTTCACCTTTGCACGGAATAAGGTGGTCGAAGACAATTCTCCGATCAAGCCCTATGCCTACCAGAATTCCAGAGGCCAGACCATCGGCCGGAACTATGGCTTTATCGCAGAAGGTCTGTTCAAGGATCAGAACGATATAGACAAAAGCCCCGACCAAACTTATCTGCAGGGATTGATCCGCCCCGGCGACATCAAATACAAGGACCTGAATGGGGACGGTAAGATCAACGCTGACGACCAGACCTACTATGGCTTTTCCCGTACACCGGAGATCATGTTCGGCTTTGGTGGCACCGTAGCGTACAAAGGCGTCGATCTGAGCATATTCTTTGCCGGAGCCGCCCGCACGGATATGTTTATGAGCGGTCGCAGCACCTGGGCTTTCGCGGATGGCGTGGGTGTATACAATGTCACTCATGAATATTTCGATCACCGCTGGGTATATGGCGCGACCGACAACTCGAAGGCCGAGTATCCCGGCATCCTCAATGTAAAGTCCACCAATAACTTCGTCCCCAGCACCCTGTGGATGAGGAATGGCAACTACCTGCGGGTCAAGTCGGCGGAGATAGGTTACAACTTCTCCCGCAGTCTGACACAACGTTTGAAGATCAGCAACCTTCGCGTATTCATCAATGGGTCGAACCTGGGTCTCTGGGATCATATCAAGATCGTAAATCCCGAGGACAACGGTCCCAACGAAAACTATCCTTTGCAGGAGACCATCAACTTTGGCGCGCAAGTGACATTCTAAAACAACAAAATCATTGCAACGTGAAACGATTTATCATAAGCACATCTGCCGCCGTGCTATTCCTCTCTCTGGCGGTGTCATGCAAAAAAGATTACCTGGACAAGGCGCCCGACGACGACCTGACCCTGGACAAGGTATTTGCCAACAGGGATTATGCTCAGAGCTTCCTAAGCAATATCTATGCATCCGAGCCGGTGGAACGCCGCATGGTGGACAATGACCCCAATGGCAATCCTTTCGTAGGCGCCTCCGACGAGATGGAGCAGATGTATGCACCCTCGTTCAGCAATTCCATAAACTCCGGTTCCTGGGGCCCGACGACCTATACCATCGACCCCTGGACAGCCAACTATGTGGGCATCCGGAAAGCCAATCTCTTTATCGAGAACATCGATAAAGTACCCCTGGATGATGTGTTTACCGCGGATGCGCGCACGCGGCTAAAAGGCGAGGCGCTGTTCCTCCGTGCCTATTTCCATTTCCTGCTGATGCGCGTGTATGGCCCCGTACCCATTTCGGATCATAGCGTGGCTGTCACCGAGGACTTCAAGTCCATCCGGAGGGACCCCATCGACAAATGTGTGGCGTTCGTAGCCTCCGAATGTGATAAGGCGGCTGCCTTGCTGCCTCCCATCATCACCAATGCCACCGAATATGGCAGACCCTCGAAAGCTGTATGTCTGGCATTGAAAGCAAGGGTGCTGCTCTATATGGCCAGCCCGCTGTGGAATGGCAATCCGGACTATAAGGACATCAAGAATGACGACGGCACCCGGCTGTTCCCCGATGAGGATGCGAGCAGATGGCAGGCGGCAGCCGATGCGGCAAAAGCCTGTATCGACCAGGCTGAATCCGCCGGTTACGGATTGTACCGGAGCGCCACCAACGATCCTGTAAAGAACTACCAGGAAATATTCTATGTCAACAACAACAAGGAAGTGCTCTTTGCCAATAATCCGGGATTCTTCAACGACAACGATGTGTACAGCGACCCCCGAAGTACTTTCCAGGGGTTCACGCTCAACAGCATTACCCAGAACATGGTCGACGACTATGAGATGGCCGACGGCACGCAGCCCATATTGGGATATAATCCCGACTATACACCCATCATCAACCCTGCATCCAGCTATACGGAGACGGGATTTGCCGCCGCGGACGATCCCAACGGCAACTATATAGCCGGCACCAGCAATATGTATGTCAACCGTGAGCCCCGTTTTTATGCCAGTATCCATTTCTCCGGTCAGCCCTGGAAGAACAGCAAAGGACTTCAATTCTGGTACAAGGGCGCCGACGGCAAGCTGGCGGGTGGCGCTGGCAACTTTACAAAAACCGGGTATCTTCCCAAAAAATGCTCCGACCCCAGCTTCACCTGGGTGCCCCTGCATTCCGTTCTGCGTACCTGGATCCTTTTCCGGCTGGGTGAACAATACCTGAATTATGCCGAAGCGTTGAACGAAGCCCAGGGACCTGTGGGCGATGTATACAAATATGTGAACCTGATCAGGGATCGCAGCGGGCTCCCCGGCTTGCCGGCAGGGCTGTCCAAGGATGAGATGCGGGAACATATCCATCATGAACGCCGTATCGAATTGTTCTATGAGACACACCGTTATTTTGACGCTCACCGATGGAAGATCGCGGAACAGGAGGAAGGTGGTAATATTCTTGGGCTGAATATTTTCGCCGGGGACAATGCTACTGACCCCGCCTTCTTCCAAAGAGTGCTCGTGGAGAAGAGAGTCTTCGACAAGAAGGATTATCTGTGGCCGATACAACAGCGTGAGCGGGACAAGAACCCCAAGCTGGTGCAGAATTATGGATGGTAGATCTAAAAAACGCATCGTACTATATGAGATACAAAGCAGTCATTCTTTCTATCTGTCTTTTGCCGTTGGACCTCTATGCCCAGCAGCTGTTTGATCTTCCCAGGGATGTGGAGAGCCGGTGGATCAGCTTCGAGAATCCCACGGGCGCGAAGGGTAAGGGAGGAATGGAGAACAAGGGAGCCAAGGGGGATGCCAGTCAATGGATCAAGGCCGGTGACAGCATAGTGCTGGCGGATATTCATGGCGCCGGCATCATCAACAGGATCTGGATGACTATCATCGACAGGAATCCCAGGGCCCTCAGGTCCATTGTCCTGAAGATCTATTGGGATGGAGCCAAAAAGCCCGCCGTCTCGGCGCCGCTGGGGGATTTCTTCGGCATCGGACTGGGAAGAATGACTGCCTTTCAAAGTGCGTTGTTTGCCGACCCCGAAGGCAGGTCGTTCAATTGCTTTGTCCCCATGCCTTATAAGAAAGGGGCGAAAGTGGTTTTTATCAATGCATCGCAGCAGAACCAGCTTTTATTCTACGATATCAATTACTCCATATTGAAGACCGCTCCGAAGGATGTAGGATATTTTCATGCCTATTGGAGCAATAATGACGGAGCGAAGCCCGGTGAGGATTTTGAGATACTGCCGCGGGTCGAAGGCAAAGGCCGATTCCTCGGTGTCAATCTTAGTGTAGTTGCCGACAGCGTCTATGGCAATACATGGTTTGGAGAGGGTGAGGTCAAGACCTGGCTCGACAATGACGGGCAATTTCCCACGCTCGTGGGGTCGGGCACGGAGGATTATATCGGCTCCGCCTGGAACCTTGGGCCTTTTAGCCAGCTGTATTCGGGTGCGCCCATTGTTGACAAGGCCAGAAGGCAATATGCTTTTTATAGGTATCATATCCCGGACCCCATTTATTTTCAACAAAACTGCAGGGTCGCGATACAACAGATGGGAGGGGCGGGCAGGGACCTGATCCGGGGCATCATAAAGGCCGGCGGGAGGGCAAGGGCCGTCAGCGTCATGACATCCGGGGGATTGATCAAGCTCCTGGAAAGGCCGGATTTCCCCGACCTGTTCGATGATAAATTCCCTTCCGATGAATGGGTAAATTTTTACAGGGTGGACGATTATTCGGCTACGGCCTATTTCTATCTCGACAAACCCGAGAGTAATCTCCCGGCACTTGTACCTTTGGCCAAAAGACTAAAAGGACTGTAGCTTATGAATTGGAACCAGCTGGATGTTTGGATCATAGCGACTTACTTATTGATGATGCTTGGCCTATCGTTGTGGCATAAACGATTTGCGTCCGCCAATCTGGAGAACTTTTTCCTGGGCGGGCGTAAAATACCGGGATGGCTCAATGGTATCTCGTATACGGCCGCGTTGGTAAGCCCGGATGCTGCCACGGGATATGGGGGACTGGCCGTAGTTACAGGGGCTTTTATCTCCTGGTGGTATCTCAGCAGGTTTGGCCTGGCGCTTTTCATCGGCGGAGTGCTTTTCTCCGGATTTTGGAGAAGGTTGAATCTCTTCACCTCGCTGGAGTTCTACGACCTCCGATTCCCCACGAGGGCGGCTTCCGCCATGCGTATCTGGATCGCCGTGCGTACCTCCTTTATCGCCATGCCGGCCTGGACGGGTATTACATTGCTGGCGGCGTATAAAATCATGGGGCCTGCATTTGGATTGACAAAGGTACAAACCCTTTACCTCGTGGTACCCGTGTCCTTTCTATTTGTCTTCTTCTCAGGATATAAGGGCGTAGTGATCTCCAACCTCATACAGATGAGCATTTTCTTCATCGGCGCCGTCACGCTGGCGGGGCTGACCCTTGCTCATTTTGGCGGACCGGCGGCTATGAGCGCTGCCGTGCATCATGCCTTTGACAGCACGAACCCCGAGGTATTGCAGATGACGCCTCCCGTCAGGCATGATGTCTTTCCGCTGGCTGCCGCCATGGCCTGGCTGTTTGGTCAAAGTATTGGCTATGGCGGTGATGCGGCTCCTATGGGCGGCGCCATGGAAGGACAGCGGATCCTTTCCACCCGTACCCCATCGGAGGCATTGACCATGTATGTGGTGGCTGCTATCACCATGTTCGTGCTCCTGCTGCTCGTAACCCTTCCCAGTATCTCCGCCGCCGTGCTTTGGCCCGAGCTGAGGAATGTGAATGCGGACAGGGAACTGGTATATGGCCGGCTGATGAAAGAGATGCTGCCGCATGGCGCTATGGGATTGCTCATCGCGGCCATGATGGCCGCCACTATGTCCGTAGTAGGTGACAATCTTAATTTTGGCAGCCAGGTCATGGTCAGCGATATCTATCGCCGCTGGTTTGTGCGCGGCGCCAGTGAAAAACATTATATGTTGATGGGGAAGGTATCCATGGCTATTATTACAAGCCTGGCTGTCGCCGTGGTCTTCAACGTCAGCATCATTACCAATGTCGCCATCTTCATGCTGCAGCTCAGCGCCGCGGAGCTGCCCGCCAACTGGGCGCAATGGTGGTGGTGGCGATTCAACGGCCCTGCCCGTATAGCCGCTTCCTTTGGAGGAGCCGCCATCTTCTGTCTCGTGGTGTTAGGACCGCAGCTGTTGAGCTGGCTGGGGATGCATTGGGCGGATCAGCTTGCCCTGCCCTGGTACTGGTCCACCTTGCTTGTGATGGGACTGACCACTGTGCTATGGGTAACGGTAGCGCTGCTGACAAAACCCGACCCCGACAGGATGCTGGATGCATTCTATCAGCGGGTACGACCGCTGGGCTGGTGGGGACCGTACGCAAAGGCCCGTGACTGGCGTCCGGATGTAAAACCCATCGTACGCGGACTGCTGGTGGCCATCGCCGGCTTTGCTGCCACCTCGCTGCTGATACAGGCGCTGACGGAGATGTGGTTTGGGCGATATGGCGCCGGGACGATGGAATTGCTGTCGTCCGTAATACTATTCATCATTTTTAAAAAAACCTCGAGGTCATTCCTCGACTGGCTGGAACAACGTACAAATTGAAAATAAAATATTATGAGAGCGAAAACGCTGATCAGGACAAAAGAAGAGCATGTACTTTATCTGGGAGACTGGGTTTTCCATGTGGGGCCCACCTTTATCGAAACACCTTTTGGAACGGAGACCAAGGATGCCGATCTCCATTTTTACGGCGAGCGGCTTACGGAAGCATTGGAGCACCAGGCCGATGTAACGCCTTTGTCCAACTGGGAACTGTATCGTCTGGAGCCGGGCAGGCTGGAAGCTTATCTTGATCAGTCTTCATGCCTGATCATCAGTGATGTGGAGGCAAAATGTTTTCATTTATATCCCAGCTTTTTTGACAGGGCCCGGCGAGAGCGGCGTATCGTCACTTTCCCCGACAGGCTGGAGGTCATCAAGGATTGGATCAGGGACGGCGGCGGCATGATGATGCTGGGCGGATGGCTCTCCTTCAGCGGCGTACAAGGCAGATCCGGCTGGGGGAGGAGCAGACTGCAGGAAGCGCTGCCCGTGCAATGCCTCGAAGTGGAAGACCTCGTGGAGTCCTCCGCGGGATTTACTGCCGAAGTGGTGGCGCCCAATCACCCCGCTGTGAAAGGATTGCCCTGGCATAGTTTCCCTCCCATATTCGGATACAATGAAGTGAATGCAAAGACGGAAGGCGAAGTGCTGGTGCGTGTGAAGGAAACAGGACATCCGTTGGTAGTTGCAGGCGGGTATGGCAAGGGCCGGCTGCTGACCTATATGTCCGACCCCGCGCCACACTGGGGTATCAACTTTGAACTATGGGAAGCCTATGACGCCTTTTGGCAGCAATCTTTCAACTGGGTTAAAAAGAGAAGCTAATGCAGTCATCACAATTGTTAGCTGGAGCTGCCGTGACGGATATTACGCCACCGCTGGAAGTGGGTCTTCTTACTTCCTCCGTAAGAGGAGAATATGGCGCCTTCGAGTCCGTACGGCTGCCGCTAAAGGCCCGGGCACTGGTGCTACGATCTGCGCAGGAAATGGCAGCCATCGTGTCGTTGGACCTGCTGGCGTTGAACGATACTTCTGTAGGAGGATGGCAGGCCTTCAAGAAGGGCATGTCCGATGTCATTGCTCCTGAAAAGATCGTTCTTACGTATACACATACGCACAGTGCACCCGAGTCCGTGGCCTTGTCGCCCCTGTACCGTACGGTTGAATACCAGTCGTGGCTGACACGGGTACAGCTGGGTGTCAGGGAAGCCATCGCGCAGGCGATAGACGGGCTCAAGCCCTGTACCGTGGCATTTGCTACAGCGGAACTTCAGGGTTTTTCCTTGCAGCGCAGGATACCTGTAGGCGACGGGATCGTCATGTCCGACTCCGTGCAACCCATCTCCGAAGAGCTGATGAAACGTGGACCGGTGGACAGAAGGGTGCATACCATCCGGCTGCAGGGGCCGGCCGGCGAAGGCATTGCCACGCTGGTGCATGCCATCTGTCATCCCGTACATGAAATGTGTCTGCCGCATATATCTTCCGAATACCCGGGTGAAATGTGTCTCGAGCTGGAGCAGTCGGGGGAACATGGCATTCCTTTGTTTCTAAATGGCGCGGCGGGTGATACCAATCCACCCACGGTGTCGATGGGACCTTATTATGCACGACAGCATGGACAGGCGCTGGCGCGGATAGCGCGGATGCGTGATGGAGACAGGACTGCCGATGTGAGGACTTTTAAATTTGCGCATAAAGAGATCCATCTCCAGGCGAGAAAGGAAGCTGGCGTTGCCAACCAGGGAGACGCCCTGGCCCGTCTGAGCGCCATCCGTATAGGGGCCCTGGCTATCTTATTCCTGCCGGGTGAGCCTTTTGTAGAGACGGCCCTGGCTATTGAGCGGTCGTCTCCTTTCGAGCACACTATCATTGCAGGTTTTGGAGAAAATAACATCGGCTATATGCCCACCGCGACTGCCTTTGAACAGGGAGGGTATGAGGCCGGTCCGGGAAAATGGTCTTTTTTGGAAAAAGGCGCGGATGAAACGATCTATGCCGCTGCCATAAAATTGTTGGAGGAACTATTATGATAAGATATTGTTTATGGCTGGTCTTCGTGCTGATGTCCGGGATTATGCATGCGCAGACAGTATATATGTATGGCGATGAGCAGAATGATCTTTTCCGGCTGTTGGGGAGGGAGGGCGTCACCGTAAGGCGGTTTGACTCGCCACAGGCTGCTGTCGAAGCTGCCGCTGCCGGATCGGGTGTTTTCCTGATCGGCCGTGATTATCCGAAAGTCGATCCACACAATAGCATTACGCAGTCGTTGCTGGATGCGGCAGGCAAAAAAAGGTTAAGGCTGTATGTCGAATATCCTGCGCAGTACCCTGGTCTGGACATCTCCGACTCTGTAGTGGAGACACAATTGGAACGGGGCGTGGTCACCAGTGATGTCTTTGGTATGCGGCTGCCCTCCATGGCGTTGTTAGGCATTCACAACGCACATATATTACCCGTCCAGGCGGACAGTCCCCTGATCGTGCTGGCAAAAGTGGTCGGCGTGGACAGGGCCGAATATGGTCTGGCGGATACAAAGACCTGGCCTTTGCTGTTTCGCCGGGGGAATGCGTTGATAAGCGTCACCGGCCTGAGCAATTTCGAGACAGGGCGATACGGCCCCGATGCCTCCATCAGGGCCTTGTGGACTTATATTCTTCGCTGGACTATGGGCAGCAAATCCTTTGCGATCCATCATTGGCGTGAGGATGTCCGCCCTATGTATGGCAGGACCGCCCCGCTGCCCGCCACCGCCCGGCTGACCAGTATCCGGAAAGGTGTGCAATGGTTTGACAATGGCCGGTTCCTTATCCATCCCAGCTGGCGGGCGGATTGGGAAAAATATGGCAGCAATGGATTGAAGCCCGTAGGGCCGCCCGTGAGCCAAAGCAAACCCAGCGGAGATGGAAGCCTGGGCATACTGGAAGGCCATACTTCTACTATTCTTTACGATGGCAGTCAGCTGTACCGGTATTGGATGCGGGCCGACGTGCAGGGCGAGGCCAGCATGACCCTGGCTGCCGCCGGGAGATTACTGAATAATGAAAAGTACAAACAGGAGTCCGCCAATATCCTGAACTATTTATTCAAGACATCCAATATGCGGGCCGGCGCGAAGAACGATCCCGCAAGCCCTGCGTATGGGCTCATCGGCTGGGCTACCACCAACGCGGGTACTTTTTATGGCGATGACAATTCCAGGGCCATCCTGGGCGCCATTGCGGCATCATCCTACCTGCATACCGACGAGTGGGATAAACAGCTGGCCGAGGCCATCATGGGGAATTTCAGGACCACGGGCCGTCAGGGCTTTCGTGGGGAGAGACTGGAAGAAGGTGATATTATAAAGAACGGCTGGCCTTTTTATTACAACCGTGATCTGCGGCATCCTTCACCGCATTTCGAATCCTGGATGTGGGCCTGTTATCTCTGGTTGTACAGCAAGACAAAATATGAACCTTTACTGGCCCGTACGAAAGAGGCAATCCGGATCACCATGGAATCCTATCCAGACAAATGGCTTTGGGGCAGCAGTCTGCAGACGCAGCGCGCCCGGATGATATTACCGCTGGCCTGGCTCATCCGCATAGAGGACACCGAAGAACATCGCCGCTGGCTGGACCGGATCGCCACCGACATGCTCAGCTATCAGGACAGCTGTGGCGCCATACGGGAAGAGATCGGAAAGGGCAAGGGCATGTTCAAAGAGCTGAAGAAGAATTCCGACTACGGCGCCGACGAAGGGTCGCTGATATTCCGGAATGGGGAGAAGATATCCTGTCAGCTGTATACAAACAATTTTGCTCTCTTCAGTCTGAACGAGGCCGCCCGGGCTACGGAGGACCCGCGGTATGTGAATGCGACCCGCCGGCTATCGGACTATTTGACAAGGATACAGGTGCAGAGCTCAAAACATAAGGATCTGGATGGGGCCTGGTTCAGAGCCTTCGACTACGGTAAATGGGACTATTGGGCGTCCAATTCGGATGCCGGCTGGGGAGCCTGGTGTACGTTGACGGGATGGATACAAAGCTGGATCGTCACCACGCAGGTGCAGATACAGGAAAAACAAAGTTTTTGGGAGCTGACTAAAACATCGGGCATCGGGACAACGGCCAAAACCGTCATCGGCCAGATGATGAAATAAACATGAGAATTAGTTCATAAAAAATATAGTAATGGCAAGGTTTTTAAAAAAAGGAAAGAGTGCGTCCGAGATCAGAGCGGCGGATTCGAAAGTAAGGGACGCGGTAGCGCTTATCATCAGGGATATCGAGGAAGAGGGAGATGAGGCTGTGAGGAAGTACTCGACGAATTTCGACAAGTGGAGTCCGGATTCATTTCTGCTGACGGATGCGCAGATCAGGGAGATCGTGGATCGTACGCCACAGCAGGTGAAGGACGATATTCTTTTTGCGCAGCAGCAGATCCGGTATTTCGCGCAGCAGCAGCTTGCTTCCATCTCAGACATTGAGATCGAGACCCTACCCGGCATTTTTCTGGGACATAAGAATATCCCCGTCAACAGCGCAGGATGTTATATACCGGGTGGACGTTATCCCATGGTGGCTTCTTCTCACATGAGCATTCTCACCGCCAAGGTGGCCGGTGTACAACGGGTTATTGCCTGCACGCCGCCCATCAATGGACAGATACCCGATGCCACCGTCTGCGCCATGCATTTTGCCGGGGCGGATGAAATATATATTTTAGGAGGGGTACAGGCTTTATGCGCCATGGCTATCGGCACTGCCACGATTGCTCCTGTGGATATGGCGGTCGGACCAGGCAACGCCTATGTGGCGGAAGCCAAGCGGCAACTGTTCGGACGGGTAGGTAGCGACCTTATCGCAGGGCCGACCGAGATCCTGGTCATTGCGGACGAGACTGCCGATGCGGAGATGGTGGCGTGTGACTTGCTGGGACAGGCTGAGCATGGCCCTACCTCGCCCACAGCCCTGATCACTACGTCGGAGGAGCTGGCCCGACAGACGCTTATAGAGATCCAGCGGCAGCTGCCGTTGCTGCCTACGGGTGATATAGCCCGTATGGCCTGGGAGAATTATGGGACTATCATTCTCGTAGAGGATGAGGAGGAGGCCATACGCGAGGCGGATGCGCTTGCTTATGAGCACGTGGAAGTGCTGACCCGGGACCCGCAGGTATTTTTGGATAATATGACCAATTATGGAGCTTTGTTCCTGGGGCCCGAGACCAATGTGGCGTATGGGGACAAGGTCATCGGTACGAATCACACCCTGCCTACCATGGGCGCTGCGAAGTACACCGGTGGACTTTGGGTGGGAAAGTTCATCAAGAACTGCACCTATCAGCGATGTACACCCGAAGCCAGCTTTCTCATCGGAGAGTATGCCATGCGGCTGTGTGAGCTGGAAGGCTTTGCCGCGCATAAGGAACAGGCTGCCCTTCGGGTGAAAAGGTATGCGCCAGCATTAAAAACAAAATAATATGTTTCGGTGGTTGGTAATTATATGTTGTCCGATGATGCTCTTTGCGCAGCAGTCGCCCGCGGGTGTGGAAGCCTATCGTAGATGGGACCTGCTGCCACAGCAGCGTATTGGAGTACGGGCATATATGCGCAGCACGTACGATCGTATGAGCAGGGGCGGCGATGCGGGCCATTTTCTTTTTATGAACAGGGAGGACGGGAATGTGACCCTGGATGTAAAGGGCAGGGGAGTGTTGTATTTCTTCAGGGCCAATCACTGGCATGGAAGTCCCTGGCATTTTACCATCGATGGCACAGACCATGTCGTAAAGGAGACGGCTACCGACAGTCCCGTCAATGCCTGGAAGACAGTGGGGACGGCCCGGTTTATTCCCGGTGATGTTTTTCATGAGCCCATGGACTGGACATGGACCACCACCAAGGGGGCCGACCTGATCTGGACGCCTATGCCTTTCCGGGATTCGTTTCGGATCGCTTATTCGCGGACCTTTTATGGAACGGGGTATTATATTTATCACTTATTCACGCAGGACCCGCCTGCGAGTACATTTGATCCGGCTACACTGATGAGCAGGGCGGGCACCGACATCGCACCAAAGGATATCGCCACTGCACGGGGCCGGGTGGTTTTGAATAAGGACAGTGTATTATTGGACCTGACCGGTGGGCCATCCGTCGTACGGGCGCTCAAGCTAAAAATTCCGCTGGATAAAGCTGTCGATATGGAACGCCTTCGGCTGCGTATCACCTGGGATGACGCATCCTCTCCATCCGTGGATGCCCCCTTATGTCTTTTCTTTGGGGCAGGCACTTTTTTCAACAGGGGGAAAAAGGAATATTTTGTAAAGGGACTGCCTATCAATATACGATATGATTATCCGCATAATGAGGTGGAGCTGGCCTGTTATTATCCCATGCCCTTTTTTCGACGGGCGCGTTTTGAGATAGCAGGCAGCTCGCCGGGTACGCCTCTGGAGTATGAAGTGCGGTACGAGCCATTGAAAACCCGCCCCGCCCTCAGCAGCTATTTCCACGCCACTTATGTGGATATACCCGAACCCGCGCTGGGGCAGGATATGGTCTGGCTGGATACAAAGGGCATCGAGGGACACGCTGACTGGTCCGGCAGCTTTGCAGGAACTTCCTTTATCTTTAGTCATGACGCCAACCTGTATACGCTGGAGGGCGATCCCAGGTTCTTCTTCGACGACAGCCAGACACCACAGGCCCAGGGCACCGGTACGGAAGAGTGGGCAGGCGGCGGTGATTATTGGGGTGGAGAGAATATGACCCTGCCCCTGGCCGGCCATCCCTGTGGCTCGAAGGACAAGGCTTCGGCGGTGAATGACAAAGATCTTATTCAGTCAGCCTATCGATTTCTGATGGCGGATATCATGCCTTTTGGCCGGCGCGCCATCATCCGCTTCGAACACAGCGAGAATGTCAGCCGCGAGCATTACGAGGCCGTGACCTATTGGTATGGTCTGCCCGCGCCCTCGCTGATCAAGACGGACTCGCTGGACATTGGCAAGGTCCTCGATGAAAATAAACACAATTATCATTCTCCTGATGCGTCGCCCGTAGAGAAACTGACTTCCCGTTATGAATGGGGGCCCGACGTGCTGCCGCAAGGGGCATGGGGCATCGATGTCAACAAGATACCCGGCTATCGGGCTGGCGCCGAGCTGTATCCTGCGCATGAAGAGGATGGCCGTCATACGGTGGGGATGTCGGAGTTTACCGTCAGGATCGATCCCGCCAATGTCGGGGTGCTGCTTCGGCGGACCCTGGACTACAGCTTTCCCAATCAGACGGCGGAAGTGTATGTCCAGACTACGGGCGGCTGGCAGAAGGTGGGTATATGGTACCTGGCGGGCGCCAATACCTGTATGTATTCGGGACCACGTGATGAGCTGGGACAGCGGGAGTATCATGTAC
>Ga0157372_10000306_pt1 | contig 54565 bp, 36 predicted proteins | sample C55metaG_FD_115307 | JGI IMG/M metagenome (GOLD analysis project Ga0157372, IMG submission 115307) | Corn rhizosphere microbial communities from Kellogg Biological Station, Michigan, USA - C5-5 metaG | ecosystem: Host-associated > Plants > Roots > Rhizosphere > Soil | place: USA: Michigan...
GTGTTGTCCGCCGCCACCACGAAAATGTTGCGATCGTAATTCCGGTCCGGATCGGGCATCGTCCGCTTGCTCGAGAATGCCAGCCACTTTCCATCCGGCGACCACACCGGCTCCTCATCATCAAAGTCGCCCGACGTCACCTGCGTCATCTTCTTGGTGTCAATCTCGAACACATAGAGGTGCGTGCGCCGCCGGTCGAGATATCCCACCTCATCCGATTTGAACTCGTATCGATCCACCAAGATCGGCCGCGGTGTCTTACTCTTCTTCGAACTCTTCTCTCCGCTTTCGCCCGCCGCTTCGTCCTTCGCCTTGTCCCTCGCCTCTTCAATCTCTTCCGGCTTCGGATCCCGCAGCACTACCACCATCCGCTTGCTGTCCGGAGCCCACGCAAAGCTCTCCACGTCCTGGACCGTATCCGTGATCTTTTCGGCCTCACCGCCCTGCCGGTTCAGCAAATACACCTGCGTCTTCCCCTCATTCCGTTCCGACAAAAACGCCAGGTACTTTCCATCCGGGCTCCATCGCGGATGCGTCGAGGTCTCATCCTCCACCGTCATCGCGATCGAATCGCCGCCTGTTGCCGGCGCAATCCATACGCGCGTGTGGCTCTTGTCCTCTTTCAGCGATGCCGTCTGCACCGTGTACGCCACCCAAGCCCCATCCGCACTAATCTGGGGATCATCCACCACCTTTACCTGAAATGCATCATCGACGGTGATCGCCCGGGGCGCAGCCGGAACCTGTTGTCCATTCGCCAACGACGCAGCAACCCAACCGATCCATACTCCAGACACCGCGATCCGACGCAGGTTCATTCGTTCATTCCCCAGTAACAATCTTTGAGCCGAAGGCCAGCGGCGGAGTGTACCACAAAGCGGCGGTCTGAAATATTCTCCGCAACAAATTCTTCATAGCACTCCAGAGTGGCGTATCTTGACGAGTCTAAAGGCAGATACCACGTCTCCGGTCCCGACTTTAGGCCTGCGATTGAGCGGTAGTTTCCTTTTCTCCCCGATCCCTCCACCAGGGGTTTTGGTCCCGCTTGACATTCTCTTGACACCTCATCAGCATCGGGACTTGCAAATCGCAGTCGACGAGTAGCAGAATGTCTCCCCATGACGTGCCTGCCCATCGCACCGGCTAAGTTGATTGCCTGGTCACGCGGCAAAACGACAAAACGATAAGGAGCATTATGGTCTCCCCCAAATTCTTGGTTTTGGCGCTGACGTTGGTTGCACCGGCTTTCTTGCTATCCCAGACCGGAACATCATCTGTTCGCGGGACCGTCACCGACCCGGCGGGACGCGTTATTCAAGATGCGACGGTCACGTTGACCAACATGGAAACGAACGCCGTCCGCACCACGAAATCAACTGACTCCGGAACCTATGTCTTCGACCTGATTACCCCGGCGAAGTATCGCCTAGAGTTCGACGCGGTCGGGTTCAAAAAGAGCGTGTTGGAGAACGTGGAAGCGCTCATCGGCAAACCGACAGAGAAAAACGTGACCTTGCAGGTGGGTTCTACTCGAGAGGTCGTTGAAGTCTCAGCCAGTTCGCAAGATTCGTTGATCAACACTCAGGACGCGACGCTGGGGAATAACTTCAACGCCATCCAAATCGCGCAACTTCCGCTCGAAGCCAGAAGCGTGGTAGATCTTCTCAGCCTACAACCGGGAGCGACGCGCGAGGGCTACGTGACCGGCGCGCGGGCTGATCAATCGAACGTGACCCTTGACGGAGTCGATATCAACAATGCCGTAACCGGCAATGTAGAAATCCCGCGTAGCACAAATTCTCTTTTCATAGGTCAATTGGACAACGACCGCGGGGACATCACTACGGGGCCGGTCCTCCGCCTTAGCTCTGAATCGACAGAAGAGTTTCGCGTCACAACTGCAAATGGAAATGCGAACCAAGGCCGGTCCTCGGGCGCGCAAATCAACATCGTCACCAAATCGGGCACGAACGCCTGGCACGGCGCTGCGTCAGAGTTTTACCGCTCAAGAGGGTTTACTGCGAACGATTGGTTCAATAATCACGCCAACCCTGTGGTACCGCGTCCTCCTCTGCAGCGGAACACGTTTGAGGGGGGCCTAGGTGGTCCGATCGTGAAGAACAAGGCCTTCTTTTTCTATGACTATGCAGGTAGGCGCGACGCCAGCAGCCAAACTGTGAGCAGAACAGTACCGCTGCCATCGCTCGGGCAAGGGATTATCAACTACCTCTATTGTACTAACGCTGACCCGGTTACCGGCGCATGCAATGGCAACACCCTGCCTGCTAGCTTGAATCTTGTTCAAAACCAGCAGGTTTACCTCGCCACGGGACTCAATGCGGCCGCGATGTCTACACTTTCGGCCGTCTCAGCCCAATTTCCCAACAACGATCTGACGACCGGCGATCAGTTAAATACCGGTGGCTTCCGATTTAACGCCCCCACGCCGGTTCGTCTCAATTCCCATATCGGCCGACTGGACTTCAATCCTACCGGCAAACAGAACCTGTTCATTCGGGCGCAGATTCAAAACGACCATCAAACTTTACCGCAATGGCTGCCCGGTACCATCGCACCGCAGGTATGGGAGCACAACTGGGGCCTGGCGGTTGCTCACACCTGGACAGTGGCCAACAACCTGGTGAACAGCTTCCGTTACGGTTTGACGCGGCAGGCGTTCACAAAGGCGGGCGATAGTATCACGAACGACACAGATTTTCGCTTTGTCTTTCAGCCGAACAACGAGATTCACACCCTCTCTCAAGTCGTGCCCGTGCACAATATCACCGACGACCTGTCGTGGATTCGTGGCAACCACACCCTGCAGTTTGGCGCGAACATCCGCCTCATTAGCAATTCACGCATCGACTATCAGAATGCCTTCGGCTTCGCCGAGATGAACCCCTCGTTTTACGAGGGCGCTGGCGCGCCGGTGTACGGAGCATTTCAGACCTATCTTGATAACCAACACTTGCCGGGTGATGAAACCACCGGACAGTCGCTGGTCTCTACGCGCGAAGTACGCGACGCTGCCACTGCGATCATTGGTCGCTTTACCCAATACAATGCGGATTTCACCTTTGCGAAGAGCGGCGCGCTGCTACCTTCGGGCTCACCCGCCCTTCGGGACTTCGCCACGCAAGCCTATGACCAGTACATCCAGGACACTTGGAAGATCCGTCCCAGTCTGACCCTCACCATGGGACTGCGATACAGCCTCGAACGCCCCGTGTATGAAACGCATGGCTTCGAGACCCAGCCCACGATGCCCTTAGGACAATACCTGGCGAACCGCATCGCCGCTGGCGAACAAGGGCAGAACTACTTCGTTCCGATTACAATCAAGAGTTCAGGACCAGCGAACGGCGGCCCGCCGCTCTATAACTGGGACAAGAACAACTTCCAGCCGCGCGTCGCTATGGCCTGGTCTCCAGACAACGGCAAGACCTCGCTCCGAGGCGGTTTTGGCATAACTAACGACTACTTCGGTCAGGCGCTGGCGGTCGGTTTTGACCTGAACAATTCCCTCGGGTACACGCAGGTGTTTCAAGTGCATGCCAATACCTTCAACATCTCCGACACCCCGGGTCCTCTTTTCACCAATTTCGGGCAAGATGTGCGCCCTCTGGTCCCTGCGGCTGGTGGTACCGTACCAACCAGCTTGCAGTTCCCGGCGGCGCTTCCCGTATTCGATGGAATCGATAACTTCGGTGAGCAGATCCTGCAGTCCCTCGACTCCCGTCTGCACTCTCCGACTCAATACACTTGGAACTTCACAGTTGAGCGGCAGGTTCCGAAAGGCGGCCTCATTTCGCTCTCTTATCTTGGCCGCGCCGGCCGCAGCCTCTTGTTGCGCCGCGACATCGCCCAGTTCACGAACCTGCGTGATCCAAAAACTGGTGTTGACTGGTACACGGCCGGAACGGCTCTTGAGAAACTGAGGTCGCAAGGAGTCGATATCAATCAAGTTCCTGGCAAGCTGCCAGCGAAGGTCAATCAGTACTTCGACGATATGTTCCCGGCGGGGCTGGCACAGCTGCTGAATGACTATGAGGGGTTCCCTAGCTGCAATCCGCAACAACTTCCGGACAGCGGCTTTGACTGTAATTGGACGAATGCTCAAGCATTCCTGGGATACCAAACGACAGCCGTCGATTTCTTTTCCGGGAATGATTGGACCGACGTTCAGGCGGAAATGGATCTGGCCCTTGTTGCCAACGGATTGTCGGCACGGTTCATGCAGCCCCAGTACGGCGCTCTGTCCGCCTGGTCCACTGTCGGGAATTCGAACTACCATGCCCTTACAGCCTCTTACCGGCAGCGCTTGAAGGGTGTCATCTTCGATTTTAACTACACTTGGTCACACTCATTGGACGATGCCTCTGGATTGCAGACCGAGACTGGATTTGGGAATTTCCAGACCAATGGCTCATTCATTCCCAATTCGTTACGCCAGCGCGACAACTACGGCAGCTCTGATTTCGACATTCGGCACAACATCAATGCCAACGCTGTGTGGGAAATGCCGGTTGGAAAGGGCCGAGCTTTCCTCTCCAATTCCGGGAAACTCGTCGACGGTATTCTCGGGGGCTGGCAACTCTCTGGCATTTTCCGCTGGAACACGGGACTGCCTACTGGCATATCGCCATTCGATGAGGCCCAGTGGGCCACCAATTGGGACGTGCAGTCCAATGCAACCCCAACCAAGCCCATCAACACCTGCCCAAATAAGCCCGCCACTTCTGCTCCCAAGCTCTTTGGCTGCAATGTGACTCAGATTTACCAGAGCTTCCGCAACGCCTACCCGGGCGAAACTGGGCCGCGAAATCTCTTTCGCTACCCCGGGTACGTCGATCTCGATCTGGGGCTCTCAAAGTCGTGGAAGATGCCCTGGAACGAGAACCATCTCCTCCAACTTCGGTGGGACGTTTTCAACGTCACGAACACACAGAGGTTGTTTGGCATCGCCGACTTCGCCGTTTCCCAGGATCCCGGGCTCAATCAGGCGAGTCCACCACCCGACTGGTCGAACTTCACACAGATCCAGGGTCAACCGCGGGTTATGCAAATCGGCGCGCGTTACTCCTTTTAGGCGCGCGCGATCATTCTTCCGGCCTGGCTTTGCCCAGGCCTTTTTTCTGTGCTAGCTTTCTGCCAATTGAGCGCTTGACTACGGTGAATGAAACGGAACCAGACGCATAGGTTCCCGGCACAACAAGATGGAGGTGATGCAAGTCGGCGATAACCTGCCGGTATCCGCGATGAGATGGGAAGAACGGACACGGCTAATTTTACGAAGACTAGCCCCAATTGACGAAAAATTACTAGTCGCTCATTGAGATCCAGTTCGTGCTCTCTGCGGTATTTCCTTCTCCCGCCGGAAGGTTCTCAGCCACGTCCAATGTAGAAGAGCCGCGAGTACAGTCAAACACACTATATTCGATTGGCGGACGTCTACCTGCGTAGCCAGCACTATGCAGACGGCAACCCCGAGTAAGGGCAGCAGAGGTCCTCCGGGCAGTCGAAACTTCGCTGGTCCTTCGCGTGCTCGCAATACCATCACCGCCACGCAAACTACTCCGTAATAGAACAAGCGTGAAACAACTGACAGGCTGACATTCCAGGCAAAGCTGCCTATTCCGGCCAATATCCATATCACTACTGCATACAACAGAATCGAGAACCAGGGCGTGTGAAACTTTCGGCTTACAGAACAGAAGATTCGCGGCAAGTCCCCTTGCTCTGCCAAAGAGAAAGTCACCCGAGGCATGCCAAGAAGTTTTGCGCCCAGGTAGCCGTAGACCGACACCATGGCGCTGACGGCAACGATGGCGGCCCCGTGGTTCCCCATCGTGATGCGCGCTACCTCTGCGAGCGGCCGTTGAGTGCTCGCCGAGGAACCCAAGATGGCTGTCACTACCCACTGAATCAAGACGTAAATGACGCCGCAGCCTATCAGCGTAGCAAACAGAGCAAATCCAGCGTCGCGCCGCGGGTCCTTCGCTTCTCCCATAGGCGCGAGAGCTGATTCAAATCCACCAAACAAGAACGCCACAAATACGGTTGCCTGCAACCACGAGCGAAGGGGAACGTGCGTAGCAGCGGGTTGAATGTGGGTTGGTTGCTTCAGGACCATCACTGCGCCTGCAACCACCACGCTTGCAAGTGCAAGAAGCTTGACGATCGTGAATACATTATTGGCGATGGTTCCCTGGCGCACACCGGCGACATTGATGATGGTGAGGGCCGCGACCAGGAGGCTCAGCATCAGAAACCGTGGCCATGGTTCCAAAACAGCCGGCCAGAATTCTGCCAAGTAAATTACAAAAAGATTCACATTCGCAGCCGGGGCAGCAGCTTGGGCCAGGTAAAGGAGCCATGCGACGAGAACTCCCGTCAGCTTTCCAAATGAGACCCGCGCATACAGGTACGGACCTCCCGCTTCGGAAAACCGAGAGGAAACTTCCGCAAAGCACGCCATGATGATGCCCATTGCAAGAGAGGCAATGAACACGCCAACAACGCTGTAGCCCCCCAAAAGGCCCGCGACTGTCGCGGGCAGCCCAAAAACTCCGCTGCCGAGCACCGAATTAATCGCTAGTGCGGCAAGGCTCCACCGTCCGATCACCCGTACCAGCCCTGTCGATTCGGCACCATCGGCCACACCCATGCCAACGTTTGTACCACAAGGCTAAGAACTCTCACTTGGGCTTAGCCAGGGCGATATGCAGGAGACGGCTTCATCAGGCTGCTAAGTAGAGTCCCAAAATGACGTACCTTTCCGATTCCGGTTCCTGGCGCCACGGTCCTACAAATGACTCTTCAACCTTGCCCGGAGAGAGCGCAGTCGAAGTCGTGCTCTTCCAATGCACGAAACTTCGACCACGCCAAATGAGCAAGACGACCCGCACAACTTCTTCGAAATGCTTCGCTCTTCGCCACCAGCGCATCCGGCCCTGCTCAGTCCTCAGCGCAATGATGACCAAACTGAGGGTGCCAAGCGTAATCAGCGCCAGGCGGGAAAATAGTGTCAGCCGTCGTTTGCCTCCTCCATCTGGCGCCTTCCGCTTCGAGTCCCACCGACCAAAGGTAACAACAATCGGCTCGCCGCATGGCTAGCTTAGTTAGTGCCGTAACAGACTGTCCCGCTGTAACGCAGCACGGCGTGGCCGGTATTGAAGTCAACCTCGCCAATCGAAGACAGGTCGGCAGTCGCATTTGCAAAACGGCCAGTGCCGCCGCTGAGGTGGACTTTGTATTCGGTTACGGCGAGGAGTCCCGCTGCGACGAATACGCCATGGACGGTGGCCGGATCGATCGTAAGTGTCTCCCCGTTGTCCGTAACCCAGTGGTGCTGCACGGTAATGCTGGTGAAATCGGGGCTCGCACTAAGAATCTGGACGCCGAGCGCTCCCTTCAAATCGCCCGTTGCTACCCCTAGGGTTGTGGGACTGCCGTCGATTACGCCAAAGCCACCAAGGTTGGTGAGAATTGCCCCGCCAACCGCTGAGCAAGTTTTAGCCAAGGCACTCGTGCTGAGCAAAGCAAGCAATAGAGCAACGTGAAAGCAACCAATCGTGAGTTTCATAATCCCTCCTGAGTAGTGACTGCAGTCTGAATCCGGCGTTTCAGCCGTACGAGGCTTCTGCGAACGAACTCAAAATGCTGCGCCGGCGGAGATTGGTCAATGAACCAGGGGGGAGTTTAAGGTTAGTTTCTGGTGAGCAGCCGTAACTATCTGTTTGCAAAGGGAATGCGCGTCAGGGGTATAATGTGTCTCCTTCCCTGCCGTATCCAATTTTGTGTGGCGGAGTGGTGGTTGGCGACAGAAGCCAAGTCTCGCGAACGCGTTGTTTTCGGCGAATACGAATTCGACTGTCGCACTGGCGAGCTTCGGCGGAACGGAACGACTCTCAGGCTCCAGCCTCAGCCGGCAAAAGTGCTTTCAATCCTTGTTGGACGTGCCGGCGACGTGGTCACGCGTGAGGAGTTGACCGAGCGGGTCTGGGGATCCGACACCTACGTGGATTTCGAGCACGGCTTGAACTTTGCCATCCGCAAGATTCGCAGTGTGCTTGCGGACGATCCCGAGCAGCCACGCTTCCTTGAGACCATACCGAAGAGAGGCTATCGGTTCATTGCGACCGTCAGGAATCTAGGGCCGACGGAGCCAGCTTCGCCGGTCGAGACCAGGTATTCGCGAGGTGCGCGGAGCAAAACCATTTATGTCGCCGCCACCATCTTCCTCATCGCGATTCTCGGACTGGTTTGGTATCTCCGCACGCCAGGGTTTGGCCGAGCGAGCGCACATCAAATTCGATCCCTTGCCGTCCTCCCCCTCCGCAACCTTTCCAATGATCCCAACCAGGAGTATTTCAGCGATGGCATGACCGATGAGTTGATCACTGATTTGGCCAAGGCCGGCGGCTTGCGGGTAATCTCGCATACATCGGTTGAACGATACAAAGGAACGAAACTCTCGCTCCCGGAAGTTGCGCGCGAACTCGGTGGCGTGGACGCGGTGGTCGAGGGAACAGTACTGCGAGCAGGCGACCGGGTACGCATTACCGCACAGTTGATTGATGGACGTTCCGACCAGCATCTCTGGGCAGACAGTTACGAGCGCGACGTGCGAGACGTTCTTGCTTTGCAGCATGACGTCGCTAGGGACATTGCGAGCGAAGTCGCAATTAAGTTGATGCCTTCGCAACAGGAACGTCTATGGACGGCGCGACGCGTCGTTCCAGAAGCGCATGAGTCTTATCTCAAAGGAGTCTTCGCTGCCAGCAAGTTGACCCCCGAAGGCTTGCAAAGCGGGATAGGGCACTTTGATGAAGCAATCAAGCTTGACGCGGAGTACGCCCCCGCATACGCCGGAAAGGCGGAGGCATATGGGTGGGCTGCGGGGCTTAACATTCTGCCTTCCGCCGATGTACTCCCCAAGGCAAGAGCCGCTGCCGATAAGGCACTTGAACTCGACGAGACACTCAGCCAGGCACATCACTCGATCGCCTGGGTCAAATATGCTTTGGATTGGAATTTTCAGGAAGCAGAGGCACAATTCCGGCGGGCAGTCGAACTCAACCCGAATGATGTAACCGCACATCTATGGTATGGAATGTTTCTGGCGCAGCGGGGCCGCATCAATGAGTCTATGGCCGAGATGAAACGAGCTCAGGAATTGGATCCTCTTTCTCTGATGGTGAATGGGCTTGCGGCTACGCCTCTACTTGAGTCGCGCCAATACGATGCGGCGATTGAGCAGGGTAACAAAGTATTGCGGATGGACCCGAACAACGGACTTGGACACTGGATGCTGCTTACCGCCTACGAACGCAAAGGCGACTTACTTAGGGCGATTGACGAAAGAGAGAAGCAAGCAACCCTTTTTGGGGGACAAAGTCCTGAAAATGCCGCAAAGAAGGTGGCGCCGTTCCGTCAGGCGTTTGCTTCCTCAGGTGCAAAGGGATACTGGCAAAGCGTCTTGGACTCTTTCGGGCCCAAACCAGAGCCTGCGGACCCCTATGCGTTGGCGACGGTGTTGGCGCGGGTCGGCAATAATGACCGGGCATTCGCTTTGCTTGAGAAAAGTTGCGCCGCGCATTCCGACAACTTCCTGTACTGGGTTCACGGGGAACCAGCGTTTGATTCGCTGCGCTCCGATTCCCGGTTCCACGACCTTCTCCGCCGGATAGGCTTGTAGCCCCAAGCAAGTTGGACAATGTCAGCATGATCGAGGATGAACATGGACTGGAATTTATGGAACTTTCACATTGCATGGTTGGTTCCTTTATTCGTATCGGAGAGCCTTCAGCGGATCGACCCTTGTCGCTCTCCGTGCGGGGATGAGGCCCGCAACTAGTCCGACTCCGCCCAGGAGAGCGACGGTTGCGGCAAAGCTAACCGGATCTCCCGGCGACACTCCGAAGAGCAGACTGTGAAGCGTGCGCACCAACGCGGTGGCGGCAATCAGTCCGACGCCGATCCCGAGCCCGCACAGAATCAGACCCTGCCGCAGAACGAGACGAAGAACATCGCCGCGGGCGGCACCCATCGCTATGCGGATTCCGATCTCGCGCTGGCGTTGTGCCACGGAATACGAGATCAAGGCATACACTCCGAAGCACGCCAGCAGCAGCGCAAATCCCGCGAACGATCCCAACAAGAGCGTTTGGAATCGCTGTTGGCCCACCGACTGGCCCATCCGTTCGCGCATGGTTGAGACATCCGCCAACGGCACATTGCGGTCGAGAACAGCGAGCTCGTTTCGCAGACCTGAGATTGCAGTCGCAGGATCGCTGTCCGTCCTCAAGACCACAAACATCGACCGGCTAAAGTCCGTCCATCCGCTCGTGCTATAGAGCTTGTAAGCCTGCGGCACGGGCTCAGCGTCGAGACCGGAATACTTCACGTCGCCGACTACGCCGATGATCGTCTCATCCGGCGGTTCCGGACGAGGTTCACCAGTTTGCAGTCGTTTCCCGATCGGGTTCTGTCCTGGGAAGTATCGTTTCGCGAGCGTGCGATTGATAATGATCGGTCGTAGCGGGCTCGTCGCGTCCGCATCCGTGAATTCGCGCCCCATTACGATGGGCACGCCAAGAGCCGCGAAATACCCGGGGCTCACTGTAGATTCTTCCGCGAGTTGTTGTGGGCGGGACCTGTCATAGGGCTGGCCTTCCGCCGTAAATGGATTTGTGAGCTGGAGCAGGTTTGGAGGAAGCGCCATGGTGAGCGAGGCTGCTTTGATCCCTGGAAGACGATTTGCTCGACGCAAGAACTCGTCCCAGAAAGCGACGATCGGTTTCTCGTCACGATACAGCGCGTACGGAAGCGTGACTCGCGCCGTAACGAGGCGGTCTGGGCTGAAGCCGGGGTTCACTTCCTGTAAGCGCGCGAAACTTCGGATCAGCAACGAAGCCCCCACGACAAGTACAAGCGCAATCGCGAATTCAGCGACTACCAACGCACGTCGTGCAGACGGTCCTGACCCGCCCGCGTTGCCGCGTTCTGCATCTTTCAGCACTTCGTACTGTATGCCGACACTGCGATGTAATCCTGGCGCGATTCCGAACAAGACACCCGCGACAATGCTCACGGCTGCCGTGAAAAGCAACACCCGCCAGTCGAGACCAACTTCATAAGCAAACGGGATTCTAAGCGCGCTCTGGAATTCCAAGAAAGCGCGCTGCGCCCAAATCGCGAGCACCACTCCGAAACCGGCTCCTATCACCGCGAGCAGCACACTTTCGGTGACCAATTGCCTCAAAATGTGCAGGCGGGAAGCGCCCAACGCCAGTCTTACCGCAATCTCCTTGCGCCGAGCTGTCGCGCGTGCCAGCAGCAGACTGCCGACGTTGGCCACCGCAATCAGCAGCACAAACGCTACCGCTCCGAGAAGCACATATAGAACATCCCGCACTCTCCCGGTCAATCGCGACTGCAAAGACTCAACCCGACCTATTGTGGGCGAAGAGTTCGGAAACTGCTTTTCGACGCTCTTCGAAATTGCAGTGAGCTCTTCCGCGGCCTGCTGTGGCGAAACGCCAGGGTTGAGACGCCCAAACACCTCCAAGTAATACGGTGGACGCCCTGCCGCTGGTTGCGCTCGCATCAGTTGCCAGACATCTATTGGTTCATTGCTCGGGAAGCGGACGTTGGCTGGCGCAATACCAACCATGGTGACCTGGCGTCCGTTCAACGTAATGCTTTTCCCGACGATGGATGCGTCGGCGCCCAGCTGCCTTTTCCAAAAATCGTCGCTGACAATAGCGACCCGTTCAGCCGTCGGATTATCGTCTGCCGCGATGAATCCGCGGCCGCGCTCCGGGATGATCCCGAGCACATCAAAGAATCCTGACGTCACAAAGGCGCCCCTCACGCGCTGTGCCTCGCCTCCATTGCTGAACGAAAAGCCGCTTTGTTCAAGAGCGTACGCTGCGATCTGCGAAAAGCTTTTCTGCTGTTCGCGAGTGGCGAGGAAATCAGCATCGCCGAATTCCCCATTGATATCTTGTTTCGGATCTGTCAGCCGCAGTTCCATCAACTGATGCGCATTTGCGAATGGCAGAGGACGTAGCAGCACGACGTCAACCAGGCTGAACACGGCCGTGTTCGCGCCAATCCCGAGCGCGAGAACGACGATCGCAGTCAGGCTGAAGGATGGCGACTTGACCAGCATACGGGCCGAAAACCGTAAATCTTGGATGAGGGTTTCCATCAGTGCTCCGGGGAGTTCCGAATAGTTGCTAGCACGCTGGTTGCCGTGAACGGCTCTCATAAACGGTTGATTCTGATGGCCTTTGCTATGCCTTGACGGCGAGAAATGTACGCGCATGGGCAGCGCTGTTCGATTCTGGACACCAGCTCGAATCCGCAAGTATGAGAGTCAGCTATGGCCTTGCGAACTGCGGAGTTTGGATTGTTTGCGGTAGCAGCCCATACCATACTCTATTCCTGAGTAGCTGAATACATCACTTCCGCCCGCGAGGTCGGCAGAACCAACTGGTGCAGGGGTTTTAGAGTCAGGACTGCCAATCCAGGAACTGCCGGGACATGAGTGGCACTTCTGTTTAATGATTGCAGCACGTCCCAATTGTGCAATGATTAGACGCTTCGCTAAACGCTCAACACTGCAAAAAAAAGAATGCGCAATGAAAAGGAAACTGATGATCCGACCCTTAAAGATTAGCTTGCTTGCGTGCTGCGGGATTCTCTTGGCGTCTCAGTCTCCGCAGACCACGGACATGGCCGGTGCCCGGGCAAATGTTTCCAACGAGACGATAGAAGGGCTGGTTCGGGACGTTGCCTGCCCAATTCAGAATCTGGATAACCATGCGACGAGTATGGGCGGCAAGTGCGTACAGGATTGCGTCAAGGGTGGCTCGCCGCTCGCTATTCTGACCAAAGATGATCGGCTGTATTTCCCCATCTCTGCCAAGATGCCCGATAGGGATCAACGGCAGGTACTAATGCCGTTTGTCGGCAAGTACGTGCGGGCGAGCGGAATTGTGTTTGAGCGAAGCGGAACTCATGCAATCGTGATCAGGGAAATCAGGGAAATGAAAGAGGTCCCGGTCAAGGATGAGGAATAGTCCGCAAACTTCGGGTAGTTGATGATAGATCTATATAGAGCTCATTGAGTCCGAAAAAACGAAGATAAAGCACAAGCTTGCGCAATTCCCGCAAGTCGTTCAACGAGCCATGAGCGACAATAACCCCTATCGATGCGCCGTACTGGACGAGTAATGATTGGCGACCAATTGCCAGCGCCCTGGCTGCTTTACCCACGCTCTGGTAAAGCGTCGTGCGTCGAAGCCGTGCAGAGAGCAGCTCTGATCGGCGTGTCGCACAGTGTCGCTGACAGAAAAGGACGAGAGATGTTCGTCCCTCTCTTTCGCCGTCACGCCGCACTCATCAAACGCGCCTTCTAGGACGTCGAAGAGTTGACGCAACTTGACTTGGGGCTGAAGAAAATCGGTAAACGGGCCGAAGCCTTGCCGAGAAAAGGGTTCATTCCGAGCTTAGATGATGGCTGTGATCGGGCAAACGGGATGGCACCCGCTAGGCAAACGGAGGACTAGCAGATGGCTTTTCAACCCATTGAGAATTACGGCGTCATCGGCAATATGCAATCGATTGCCCTCGTAGGAATGAACGGCTCGATCGATTTCCTGTGCTATCCGGAGTTCGATTCCCCAACCGTGTTCGCCGCGTTATTGGATGACAAGAAGGGTGGACGTTTCGAGATTCGGCCAGCTCTCTCGAACATGCGGGTGCGCCAGCTTTATTTGCCAGAAACAAACATTCTGCTCACCCGATTTCTTGCCGAGGAAGGCGTTGCCGAGGTCACAGATTACATGCCGCTTGAGCAAGACGGAGAACAACCGAACGAGATCATCCGGGCTGTTTCGGTCATCCGCGGGAACGTACGTTTTGAAATGAGCTGTGAGCCCCGATTCAATTACGCAGCTGGCAAGCATGAACTCCGGATTTCAGATCGATGTGCAACGTTTTTCCCAGCTGACAGCGTGTGTCCCCCGATGTCGCTGTATGGGACGGTTTCTCTGGAACAAAAATCGCGGGACGTCACGGCCGCATTTACGCTGAAGGCTGGCGAAAGGGCCACCTTTATCTTTGGCGCTCCCAGAGCCAAGGGCCAGCCCCCCGAAATGGATCTTGTCGATCGGCGTTTTTTTGATACCGCTCAATTCTGGAAAGCATGGGTTTCAAAGTCGAATTACAAAGGCCGATGGCGGGAAATGGTTCAACGCTCTGCCCTGCTGTTGAAGCTGCTCATCAGCCGCAAACATGGCTCAATCGTCGCCGCGCCCACATTCTCTCTGCCGGAGAGCATAGGTGGGGTACGCAATTGGGATTATCGCTTTACGTGGCTGCGGGACGCAGCTTTCACCCTTTATGCTCTTATCCGTTTGGGTTTCGTCGATGAAACTGAAGCGTTTATAGAATGGCTGAAAGATCGGTTGAGTGACGACGCCCAGCGCGGGCCGCTCCAGGTAATGTATGGGCTGGATGGCCGACTGAAGCTTGATGAAATTGCGCTGGACCATCTCTCCGGATATGAGAATTCGCGTCCGGTGCGCATTGGCAACGCTGCTTACGAGCAACTGCAACTCGATATCTACGGCGAGTTTATGGACTCGCTGTACCTGGCCAATAAATACGCCCACGCTTCGTCCCATCACGGTTGGCAGAACGTTCACCGCATGCTCGAGTGGCTGGGAAACAATTGGCGGCGTCCTGACGAGGGGATTTGGGAGGTCCGCGGCGGATCGCGAGAATTCCTCCATTCACGATTCATGTGCTGGGTTGCCTTCGACCGGGCTTTGCGCTTGGCGCTGAAACGTTCGTTGCCCGGTCCGCTGAATGTTTGGCAGGCCACGCGGGACGAGATTCGCAGCGACATCTATGCAAACTTCTGGAACGACGAGCTACAGTCATTCGTCCAAGCGAAGGGCACGAAAGACTTGGACGCTTCGGTGCTGCTGATGCCCATGATGCGTTTCATCAGCCCGGTCGATCCGATGTGGCTCTCGACCATGAGAGCGATCGAGAATCACTTAATCGAAGATACACTTGTGCGCCGCTACAGAGTTGAACGCACTCACATTGACGGGCTTCCCGGAACCGACGGGAGCTTCACTCCTTGCTCATTTTGGTATGTGGAATGCCTCGCGCGCGCTGGCGAATTGGAGAAATCCCAGCTGCTGTTTGAGAAGCTGTTAGGGTACGCCAATCATCTTGGACTCTACTCCGAAGAGTTGGGTGCCGATGGGCGGCATCTTGGCAATTTCCCCCAGGCCTTTACCCATCTCGCTTTGATCAGTGCAGCGACTTATCTGGACCGAGCAATGTCGGGCAATAAAGACGCAGTCTGGCGTTAGGAAGCCCTTGATATCAAACTTTGGTTGGGGCTTCGCTGTGAAGTCCTCTTGGCATATTGGCCGGGACTGCTGGGATGGCTGTCGCGCAAGTGTTGGGCAGAGAGCCGGCAGTCTTGGGACCGACCGGCTGAGCTGAAAATGGTCCTAGTCTGTCTCTGCCATGCAAGCTCGGTGAGCCCAAACACTTGCTATGATCTGGTCGTTTGCGAGTCTCACATTGTCAGGACCACGCGGAACTCTGCCTTACCGGTCAGCATCCGGGCATAGGCGTCGGCCGTCCTTTCGAGCGGATAGGTTTCAATCATGGGACGAACGCCAGTTAGCACACAGAAATTCAGAGTGTCTTCGGAAGCAGCGGGCGTACCCGCAGCCCAACCTTGGATCGTTTTGCTTCCAAAAATGAGCTGGGAGGGCGTGACCTCAATGGGATCGGGTGCCGCACCAACCACAACCAGCTTGCCGTTCGGCCCGAGACCGTTGACTAGTGCGGACATCGCCTTGGAGTTGGGGGCAGTGGCAATGATAACGCGTGCTCCACCCAGTTTTTGTAGCTCCTCGGCGGCATCCGTCGCCTGGCTGTCAATGTAGACGTGTGCTCCCAGCTTTTTGGCCAGCACTGCGTTTTCGGAACCGCGCCCGATGGCCGCCACGTTATAACCAAATTTGTTGGCGAACTGGACGCCCAGGTGACCCAGGCCGCCGATGCCCTGGACGGCAACAAGGTCGCCGGGCATCGCGCCGCTGTTGCGGAGAGCGTTGTAGGTGGTGATTCCGGCATCAAGCAGGGGCGCGGCTTCGACATCCGTAAGTTTATCCGGGATCGGCACCAGCGCTTCGACAGGAGCCACCATGTATTGCTGATATCCGCCGTCGTAGCTGAACCCGCTGACCTGGACGTTGCGACAATTGCGAAAATCGCCGCGGCGGCATTCGCGGCACGTATTGTCGTGGCCTCCATGCCAGCCGACGCCCACACGCTGTCCTTTCTTCCACGCAGTCACACCCTCCCCAACTTCATCAACGACGCCCGCGACTTCGTGTCCCGGAACACGCGGATACTGAATTCCCGGCCACAATCCCTCTTTTACGAGCACGTCACTGTGGCAGATGCCACACGCCTTGACCTTGATGCGCACCTGTCCCGCACCGGGTTCAGGAATTTGGCGCTCGACGATTTCGAACTCCGCTCCGGGCCTGGGAATCTGTGCAGCCTTCATGGGGGCTATTTCTGGTTTCGGTGCGACTCTCAGCGTTGCCATAGTTCCTCCTAAAAGGTGTTGGGCAAGAACATTATCGATGAGGCGGTTTGACCTGCCGTCAAACCGTGCAGAACGAATGCTTTCTGTTCTGAATGTCCAAAGGATCGCCGGCTCGCGCTTAGATTAGGCTGACAGCGGGAGCGACAAATCCATTGCCGTTGGATGCCATTCCTATCCCCCAGGTGACGATCTGTGGCTATGGACCGGCTCCACGGACGGGCCAGATCACGCCGACATCATTGGAGTGCCCAATTTCTACAGCCGCGACGTTTCTGTTTTACAAGACTTTGGGGCGTGTAAAGGTATCTTCGAGCAACCTGCCAATTCGGTCGCTCATTGGGCTGTTCGAGGTTATAGCCGAACCGGCAAATTCCGAAGCCTTACCCATAAGCGCTAACATTGCAGAATCGCCAAATACGCGCACTTCATGGCTCGAACACTCCATCATCAGTTCGACTCACCCTGAACGTCGAGTGGAAGAGGAATCGTGTTGTGAGAAACAGCAGCATTTAAGCCGGATTTCCATCCCAATGGACATGTTCACCGTATGCCGCCTGGCTTCAGAGTTGAAGTTGGTGCCCGGGACCGGAATCGAACCGGTACCTGCCTTTCGGGACTCGGGATTTTAAGTCGGACCGGTCCCTTTTCCAAGCACCCTGTTTCGTTGCATTTACAAGAACTTGCATATTTGAGTGGGTCGTTCAGTGCTGTTCTGTCCGATCCTGTCTCGAACGAACGGGCAGAGTTTGGGCGCAACACTCAATGCCCTCTTCGTTATGCGGTTGAACCCTAGTGGGTAGACCGAAAGAGTTTCCACTCCGCACCTCGGAATGGGAGTCGTGGTAGCCTGAGGCTCTCACCAGAGGGCAGGTATGCCAATGGAAAGGAAGCAGATAGCGACCGCTCTTTTTTTGTTACTTCTGGCGGCGATCGCGCTCTACTTCTGTTTTCTGATCGTCCGCCCTTTTTTGAGTCCCATTTTCCTGGCAGTCATGCTCGCGATCGTTTTCTACCCCATTCACATCCGCATCCACACACGCATTCGCAAGCCTAACGCTGCGGCGTTGCTCTCTACCATTCTGGTCATCGTTGCCTTCGTTATCCCGGTGGTCGGATTGGGGGTCATCATCAGTCGAGAGACTAGCGCGCTGTATCAGTTCCTCAACGAGCGGAGCAGCGAGCAAGGGGGATGGAACCCATACGTGACACATTCGACGGAACGTCTGCTCCACTGGGCCGGACGGTACGTAGATCTGTCCCATCTTGATTTGCGGAGCACTGCTTTGCGTTGGTTGCAAGAGGTCAGCCAGTACTTGTTTTCCTTGGGCGCACACGTTGTCGGCAACTTCGTTTCTTTCATCGCCACCGCAGTAATTGCATTTTTCACCTTGTTCTTTCTTTTTCGTGAAGGCGGAACAACGAAGGAGCGCGTAGCAGAGATGCTTCCCCTGACGCGTAGCCAGGTAGAGCGCTTGTTCACGGGAATCAGCAACTCAATTGTCGCCAATGTGTACGGCATCCTGGCGGTGGGCGCAGCACAAGGCGCCCTTACGGGTCTAGGTTTCTGGATGCTCGGGTTGCCTTCGCCCGTCTTGTGGGGAGTGGTCACGGCGCTGTTTTCACTGGTGCCGCTAGTTGGTTCGTCGGCTGTCTGGGTGCCTGCTGCGATCATTCTGGCAATCGGTGGACACTGGATAAAAGGTCTGATTTTGCTGGGCTGGGGTGCCGGCGTGGTGGCACAGGCTGACAACGTGATCCGGCCGTACATAATCAGCCAACGAGCAAATTTAAGCACCCTGGCGGTATTCTTTGCTCTGCTGGGTGGCGTTAAGGCGTTCGGGGTTATGGGACTGTTCATCGGACCAGTTGCGCTGTCATTCACGCTGGTGGTATTGCAGATGTTGCGTGAAACAATTCTCGATCAGTCCGCCGGTTGAGGGCACGACAGGAAGGATTTCGTGACACCGAATCCTGCGATTGTTTTCATACTCGCGATCTTAATGGCTGGCTTGTCGCTCCGAGTGGCTTCTCAAACCAGCGCCGAGCTGCAAAAATACTTCAGGGACTCCACTGGCCTGAGTCCAGACCAGGTCGCGGACGTTCGCAACGGAAAAGCAGGTGCCAAGGTGCTGAAGTCGCGCACTCCAGCTGCGATCTTTGTTATGCAGCGCTCAAGGATAAGCTGCCGCCCGATGTTTGGGGCCACCCAACGACGTAGCTGAGGACACGCTAGGAGTTCAAATGCAATCTGAAATTAAGGTAGGGCAACGTTTCAAGTTCAATATATTGTCCGACGACGCTTCTCAAGAGCGGCAGGCGGTAGTAACTCGCGTACTCTCAAATAGCGAGGAAGGACTCGGGCCTGAGGTGGAATTCTATTTTGCATATTGGGTGGAGGCGTACGAACTTCCCGAAAGAGAGGCTCCGACAACGTTGGTGTTTGAGCGTGGAATTGACGGAAACGCATACCTCGACGGACGTCAGGTTAGCATCACTTTGCTGTAGTGATCTTCCGCTTAGGAACATCGACCTTCTGCCCCCACTTTTCTGGACGCAAGCGAGTCTAATGGAGGAAGATTCATGAATACCGGCTTCGCATTGTTCCTGGCCTTCGGTATTGGGGTAGTAGCAGGGTTGCGATCCATGACGGCGCCTGCGATTATAGCTTGGGCGGCACGCCTGGGTTGGATCAGTCTTTCCGGCTCTCACCTGGCTTTCATGGGCTCAGTTTGGGCAGTCGGAATCTTTACTCTTGGCGCCCTGGCCGAATTCGTTGCTGATCAACTTCCCACCACTCCCGCACGCACGACTGCTGGCCCGCTAGCGGCGCGAATTGTCACGGGTTCGCTTACGGGTGCGTGCCTGGGCACTGCTGGAGGTGCGTCACTTTGGCTGGGAGCGTTGACCGGGGCGATCGGCGCAATCGCCGGAGGTTTCGGCGGCTATCGGGCTCGCGTCGGACTGGTTCAAAGCCTTCACGTTCCGGATATTGCGATTGCGATTCCAGAAGACCTGATCGCAATCGGATTGGGACTGTTTCTAGTTTCCAGATTCTGAACGTCGCCAATTCCTGCGAGAACCCTTCTCTGGACTCATTGAGGGCTGCGCTCGATCATATAAGATTCACGAGGAGAATAAGGGCGAGAACCGTTAGCAGAAGCCGCGCCATCTTCTGCTGGGGCGGCGCTGCGGGATCAGAGTTCCGTTCATCGCGGTCTCACCATTCTCGAAGCCGGGTTATGTTTCGCACTCGGTTGGCGATCACACCTCGCTGCTTGCTTTGATCGAGCGGCGAACGGGACACAACTGGCTGTTCTCCCAGCTGCGGAAGTCAAAGGGTCAGACCTGTATTGCGCCGGCGCGCACCCTCTTGAGGCGTCGACATGATAGTCATGCCGACGGAGGAGAAAGTGGGAGCCGAGATAGGGACGCGCTGCCTGCTGTGGCTCGCGATGTCGGATGGGAACGTCACGCGTAATCGTCACAATTCATTCCGTTCATGCCAGGGCTTGATGTCTTCAGCAGCAACACCGAACTCGTACCAGGGGATGTAGTGATATCCTTTGCGACAGATCATCACTGTGGAGATTTGACGATGTCGAGATCGAACGTTCGACGCCTCGTTGTCTCAGTTGCTCTGCTCATGAGCTTCGTCCAAGCCTCTTCCGCCGCTGACATTTTGATCGGGGATGTGAAATCCCAGCCAGAGAGTTTGACCGTGGCGCCAGGCGGCGTACTGATCGTCGGAAGCGCCAGTTCACCGTTTGTTTATAAGGTGCGTCCGGGTTCTACGGTTGCCGAGAAATTTATCGACGTCGCTACAGAAGGTCCGGGAACGTTTTTCCTCGGCATGTTGGCCGACTCCTCCACTAACACTTTGTGGACATGCCAGCTGACGCCGGTACCGAACACCAATCCGCCCCAACGGCATACCGCGCTGAGAAGCTTCGATCTGACGACTGGCGCGCCGAAGATCCGGTGGAACCTGCCAGGAGACAGCAATGTTTGCAACGATTTCACGATCGGACCGGATAAGTCGCTCTATATCACGGACACTATTCCTGGCAGAATCTTCAGGTTGCCGGCGGGCGCCTCCAGCGCGGAACTTTATCTGGAACATCCGACTTTGAGAGGTGTCGATGGCATTACTTTCCTCGATGGCATGCTCTACGTGAACAACGTGATATTCAACAAGCTGTACCGTATCCCCGTCGATGCGAATGGCAAACCCGGAACACCGGTCGATATCTGGATAGACCAGCCCATAAAAGGCCCGGATGGCATGCGCGTGGCGAACGGTAAGCTCCTCCTCGCGGAGAATGGCAGCGGCAAAATATCTGCTCTTACCGTACGGGGCGACAAGGCAAGTGTTGCCGTACTGAAGGACGGACTCGACACTCCAACCGGAGTCGAACCTGCGGGCGATACGATCTGGATTGCGGAGCGCGGCGCAGGAAAGGCTGTGTCGATTCCGATGCCTAAATGATTTCGTCAGCGCAGCTCCTCTACTGGGCAGCTAGGTGATGGGATTGCAATAATCGATCTGACGCCTTTTCCGCAACCTGCGCCCCTACCGTATGTCGCAACCACTCCCCTTTCGCGGAAGACTCCACTCAGCGGCCGGCATTCCGCAATGTCAGCTGAAAATATCGCCTCCTCGCAAAGCGCTGGAATGCCCGCGAGGTGGGATGGTGCAACAAGGCCTCGCATTACGCGCATTCGAAAACGTCCCGCCTGGTTATCACGCAAACACAGTCGAACCATCGGTCCACGGTTAAAGTCGTCCGGAATCCAACTGGAGCAGGCTAGAAGCGAGATTGTCACAAAGGGTCCCAAAAACGAGCAATCGAGCTGTGAGGCTCAAGAAGTACGGGCACAGTGAAGTCGTTCAAAGGGCAGGACTTAAGTGGTGCGGGACTGGAATTGAGCCGGTACGTCTCTTTCGAGACTCGGGATTTTAAGTCTGGCCCTGGTCCCTTCTTAAGTCGTCTTCTCCGTTGCTTGGACGCGAGTCGTTCAGTGCTGTTCTGTGCGATCCTTGTTCGAACGATTGGGCACAGTTTGGGCCACAGCCGCCGTTTTAGAAAAGGCCGGGCAATGAGTGGATCAATGAATTGATCGCCAGCCGTCCAGCATGGAGCCACGACCTCATGATTGACTCGCGCGGACGGATGTAGGTCCAGCAGCTTGCTTTCTAATACTATCGTTTACTTTCTAATGGTAATCATTCAACGGTTTTGATAAATTCAGTCCGTCGTGCTGGGTAAAGCAAATGCGCGTCGGAGGCTGGTGTTCGCCCTCTGTGCTTCCGCAATCCAAGCCGCGGCTGCGCCCCCATCCCCAGTTTTCTTTCACACGCAGAATTCTGATGAATGGGTAACTCACTCGCTTCGTACTCAGCGGCGCTACCGCCGTGTTCTGGTGGTAGATGCATCAGGCAATCCGCCACACCACATCCGTATCTGTGAACTGAACCTGAATTCGCGCGGTAGAGTTGATGGTCCGGAGCATGAGTATCGGGTTTTCACGTCATTCAAAACTTTGCAGGACGCGGCGGATGCAGCCGAAGGCGGCGATCTCGTTCTCGTAATGCCCGGCGAATACGCTGGTTTCGTCCTCGAAGAAAAACCCAGTGCCGGCGACAATCGCTATATACACTTCAAAGCCTTCGGCAAACCCGGCGACGTCATCATCAATCATCCCTCACGCATCCCTGACTGGATGCTCCTGCTGCGAGCGACCCATCACGTCATTATTCAGGGTTTTAACATTGCGGGACGCAACGGGCCCGGCGTTGAGCCATCTGGCCCGCGCGCAGGCATCATGCTTGATGGTGATTTCAGCAAAACCGGCAAGCAGACACACCATGTCGTGATCGTAGGAAATTTCTCTCACAACCATCGCAAGTGGGGACTTCACAGTCGCGACACACACACCGTCTTAATGCAAGACAATCTTTTCGCACGTTCTGCTGTCGAGCATTCCGCGTATGTTAGCGACGGATCAGATAACTACGTTATTCGCCGCAACGTATTTTTCGGTAGCGCCAGCGGGGGCCTGCAGTGCAATCTCGACTCGGTCAGCTCGTTTCACGACCTAATCAAAAGCCCCCAGTTGAAGTCCTATCCCCCCGAACAGCCAACTCGCGAATGGGCAGTCGGTCTGATAAAGCTCGCCGCCGAGAAATTCGGCGACAACAATTTTCCTGACGGACGTGGCACTAATTTCATTATTGAAGACAACGTGATGAACGAAAACGGCCGGGTTGGGGGCGGTTCCCTCAATCTCGCCGGCCTGCAGGATTCGCTCATTCAGAACAATCTGATTTATGACAATCTCAACCACGGCATCGCGCAATGGAACGATGCCAATCCGTACGACGAGGCGTACGTTGACCCGGGCCCCTTTTCCCCGGTGCAAGTGAAGGGACCCGATGATCTGCCGTTATGGGGGTGCCACGGGGACATCATTCGCAACAATACCGTTTTGATGGACAATCACAGGCGCTCGGCCATGCAGGCGCGCAACGGAAGCTGGGGGACGAAGATGCACAACAACATCTTCATCAACGATCAGCCAACTTCGATCGAGATATACAACACCAGCGTCTACCGCTTGGATGCAGGATCGAATGTGGCCAACACGGTCGCCTACGTCAACAGCGCCGGCGGAGACGATACTGGAGCCATGCCAGACGCCTTGAAGTCACTGGCTGTTCATCTCGCCGATGGCACGGATACGATAATCGGAATCACCCGCGAACAGGCCGCGAAAGAATTTATGCGTTACAGCGATGAACCGTGGGTGATCATCGAGGGCAAATGGTGGCGACTCAACCCCAATCGACCCGATTTCCACCCCCGGCGGGATTCCAAGCTGTTCGCAAATCGCGGCGATGGCGAGAATCTTCCACAGCATGATCTCGACGGAACCAGGCGCAACGCTCGATCGATCGGGGCTTTCGTCGCCGCAGAAACTCGATGAGACTGCTGACCGTTCTTCTACTCGCCGCCACTGTGACGGCCAACGCACAAGATGCTCCGCCTGCCGATGCCTTTCGCATCCGACCAACACGCTCTGAGGAGCATCCAGAAATTACTTCTTATCTAAAGTACCAGACCGAAATGGCATGGCGTGAGGACGACAATCGTCGCAAGATATGGGACCGGATTCAAACCAACAGCGACTTAATTCGTATTCAGAAGAAACTGCGCGCGAACCTGTTGGCCATGCTGGGTGGCCTGCCGAAGAAGAAAACACCACTGAACCCACGCATTATTGGCCGCATTCAAATGAACGGCTTCCACATCGAAAAGCTAGTTTTCGAAAGCCTGCCCGGCATTTACGTTACGGCCCTACTTTATGTACCAGCCGGAAATACAAAGAAGGACCCCGCCGTCCTCGTGCCCAGTGGACATTCACCTGATGGGAAGGCTTACTATCAGGCGCTTTGCCAACGTTTAGTTCAGCGCGGGTATTTCGTGATCTCGTGGGATCCTGTTGGTCAAGGAGAACGCAGCCAGTTTTGGGATGCGAAGAACCACAAGAGCCGGTATAACCTTATCTGCGCTGAACACGCTGTGCTCGGGAATCTCGCCTATCTCGCCGGCACAAATCTTGCACGCTGGGAAGTCTGGGACGGCATTCGCGCCGTGGACTACCTGCTCACCCGGCCCGAAGTCGACCCCGATCGAATCAACATCACCGGTACAAGCGGCGGGGGATTTCAGACAGCGCTCATTGCCGCCCTTGACCCGCGAGTCAAGGTAGCTGCACCCTCCTGCTACATCACAGCGCTGCCCATGCGTGTGTACAACCGCATCTTCAAAGATCCGGACAGCGATCCGGAGCAGGACCTGTACGGAATGATAGCCAACGGCCTCGACCATCCCGGCCTGCTCCTTCTTATATACCCGCGACCCGTCTTCGTCGCTGCAGCCGTGCTGGATTTCTTTCCCATTGAAGGCACGCACCAGACGTTCCGTGAAGTCGCCAAACTCTATTCGCGCTTCGGTCATGCCGACCGCATCTCCATGCACGAGAGCTATAACGCGCATCAGTATTCGCTTGAGAATCAGGAAGCAGCCATCAACTTTCTCGACCACTTCAACGGATTAAAGCAGCAGCATGAGCTTCCAGATGTCCAGGAACTCGACGGGAAACAACTTCTGTGCACTCGTACCGGGCAGGTCATGCTCGAATTCGACAACGCGCGTTCAATAATGGATGTAATTCGCGACTACTACATGGAGCGCAAAACGAAACCACTCGCTGGGCTAAGGCAGCTTTACTATTCGTCGCATTATCCGAACATCAATACGTGGTCCGTGAAGGAGTACGAGAGCTCCATGCCAGGTGATGAAGAGATTCGTTGGGAAAGAGTCGGGCGTTCAGAGTGGAACGGGGTGACCATTGACCGCTACCTGCTTCGCCACAGCCGGTATCTCGAAATGCCCCTTCTACATGTTTATAAGCGCGGTGCAAGTCACGAGAAAGTCCTGCTCTGGCTCGGTTCATACGGAAAGGCTGCACCGGGGGACTGGCAGGGACTGAACCGTTTTCTCAGTGGTGGTTATGACATCATCTCCTTAGATCCGCGGGGACTCGGTGAGACTCGCATGGCTTACAAAGCTGTTTCCGATGACGACCCTTCGCTTGCTCAAAGAAGTTTTGACGAAGCCTATGTGAATCCGCTCTCCAGCGTGCTCGCCGATTATGTCTACAACTCTCTACTCATCGGACGACCCTATTTTCTGCAGATGATCGAGGACGTGGAAATCGCTGGGCGCTTTGCCAAGATGAAGGTCGGCGCGGGACAATTCTTCATTGTTGGCGAAAGTGACGCGTCCCCCTTGGCAGCCGCGGCAGCTGAAGCTCTACCTTCTCTGAAGCTTCTGGAGCAGTCAGAACACATCGTGAGTTGGTCACAACTTGTGGATCAGAAGCGCGAACTGTGGCCCATTCAGGATCTCCTTCCCGGCGGGGCTTACATTCACTGACACGTCGTTGACGATCTCGGCGTCCTTGTCCGTAATGATGACTGGCACTGGCTGATAAACCTCGCGGCCCAATTCTGCGAGCTCATAGAATGCGAAGCTGAAACTTACATGCCTGCGAGTTTAAGCAACCCGAAGCGCTCCGGGGCGTGGAACGTCTTGCTTCGAACGGCTTGCCACATAACCTCCTTCGAATCCGAGCCTCCGCCGTCTGTTCGATAAAAATTCACGCGGAATTTCATTCCCGGCGTAGGTGTTTGCACATTTAGCGCCACAAATGGAATTTTCATCGCGACATACCAGGTATGCGCAGTTTTGTCGATCCGCGCGGCATGCTCAAATCCCGAATTCCACTTCCAGCCGTCTTCGTGATGTTGGCTGTGCAGATTTATGTCGAGATCGATCCACTCATTATGCGGTGAGACTTCGAATTCCTTGTACCTCTTTACGTCTGTAAAGTCCGTTCCAATAAACGCTTCCGCCACATTCCAATCCCACAGCTCGTAAGTCTCATGCTCCACATCGGTGTTCGGTTTCACGTAAAGGTGCTCATACGGACAGATGAACAGAACGTAGATGTTGTCGTTCGTCCAGCGTGAGAGGATTTCGGTACGCAGACCAGCCACTGCGTGGCCCTCTTTGTCAACAAGCGCATAAACCCGGCTCGCTCCTTGCCAGAATGATGTACCCGGGTCAGTGCTCAAACTCACATCGTGAGGAGCACGGCTACTCTGGGTTGTGGCGGGACTCTCGCCCGCTGCGGCGGAGACAAAGGGCAACAATAAAATCATTCCGGCAAGAACTCTCATTCGCACGCTCCCAAGGCCCCCTCGTCATCCAGAATTTGCCACCGCTCGCGAAACCACCTCGCAAAATGCGGAAGGGCAATCTCCGGCGACTCGATTTCCGGATGCCATTTCTTCTCCCACTCGAAAGAAAGAAAGCCAACATAATTAATCGTCTTCACAGCGACGCACAGCTCGGCCAGGGGAAACTCACCCTCTCCCGTCAAGACGGGAATGAATTTGGTTCTGTCTCCTCGCAGGTCTTTAATATGAACATGCCGGATCAGGGCTGCGAGTTGCTTGCCATTCTGCAGCGGGCGCTCGCCGCACTCGACGAACGCAGATGCGGGGTCCCATACCACTCCCACCCCGTGTAGCAGAGGCACGGTTGCGAGCATTTCTTCCTGGCGTGAGAAGTCTCCATGCGTCTCCAGCCAGACTTCTACTCCGAGAGTTGATATCTTTTCTGACACCCCGTTGATCGCGTCGTGAATCCACCCTCTCGTCGCTTCTCTCTCGACACCCGGCTGAATTTTGTCCCCAAAAACGCGAATGCCTGGTGCCCGCAGTTCCGCCGCGAGTTCTGCCATTCGAACCCCTTCGTCCATCCAGCGCGCGCGTTCATTGGCGTCGGGAGAATCGAAGCGGCAACTCGTATCCACGCAACTGATCGCAAGTTCCGCGTCCTCGAACCTCGCACATGTCTCCCGCAACGCTTCGCTTTGAAATGCCGCCAGCTTCCACAGCGAGGCTTCTCCTTCGACGAAACGCAACTCGATGCCGTCATATCCGGCGTGAACTGCCATTTCCACAATCTGCTGCACCCTCCAGTCAGGGCATCCGAGGGTTGAGAAGCTGATTTTGTGCTCAGGCATGTTTCTCACGTCATTCGCGCAAGCATTGCTGTCGTAACTCGGTGCTTTACCGGACGTCCTCGAAAGAAGCGTTCCAAATCGTCGATTAGATCATGCGCCATCTCATGCCGCGCCTTGACCGCTCCCCCACCGATATGTGGAGTCACGATCGCTCCGGGCAATCGCCGCAAGGGATGATTCGGTCGCATCGGCTCATTTGGGTCGGTAACATCGATTGCGCATCGTAATCTGCCATTGCGAACCTCACGCGTGAGCGCCTCCAGATCAAGCAATCCACCGCGCGCAACGTTAATGACACAAGCCCCATCCGGCAGTTGGGCGAGGTTCGCGGGGCTCAGCATGCCGCGCGTTTCCTCGGTCAAGGCCGCGGTCAGCACAAGCAGGCGGGATCCCTTCAACAGCGATTGCAGGGTGACGAATTTTACCGGGTACGTTTTTGCCAGCTCACTTGACGCATAGGGATCATAAACTCGCCACCCAAGATCAAAGCCGCGCATCAGATCCACGAGCGTGCGTCCGATTCTGCCGAAACCGATCATCCCCACTTCGCCGCCGATTAGCGACTCCGGGGTACCATTCGAATGCACGTCGTCATAAATCCGGTTCGAAGGTTTCCGCAGCTTCCCGCGATAGAAGTCCACGTTGCGGCAACAATAGAGGAGGAGCGTTGCTGCCAGTTCCGCCGTCGCCCGGGCCATTGGTTCTGGCGCTGTCGTAATCGTAAGGGTTTCGAGTAGCGAAGCTTGAAACCGGCTCTTCACCTCACCGCCGCAATGGGCAATTACACGCAACTTCGGCGCAATCGCTAACAGCTCATCCCCAAATCGAGGGCTGTCCCACGTCGTGATCATCGCCTGCGCATCCGCCAACCCGCGTCTGAGCGCCAGAGTCAACACCGACCCTGAGATCTTTCTCCACTGGAAAGCCCGGGCCAGGCGTCGCTGATGCGCGGACGTAAAAAACGAGCTGAATAAGGCATCGGGAGCCGAGATCACGAGATCTGGTTTCGCCACACAGCGCATTCTACTATGGATGTCTTTTGCTATCGTTTATTTGTTTTTACCTTTCATTTCTACCATTGAAGAAGTATAAAACTGAGATGCAGACCGCCAACGCAGTTGACTACGCCGTTATCAGCTGCTACGCCGTGCTGATGGTCATAGCCGGCATTTACGTGATGAAGTTCAATCGCGGTGCGGCTGAATACTTTCGCGGAGGAAATCGAATACCGTGGCTCGTTGCCGGACTCAGTTCCTTCATGGCCGGTTTCAGTGCGTGGACGTTTACCGGCGCCGCCGGCGTCGCCTATCGGGCCGGCATTGCAGTCGTCGGTCTGTACGTGGGTAACTCGCTCAGCTTCCTGCTCGGATACTTCCTTTTTGCCACGCGCTGGCGCCGCAGCCGCATTAGCACAGTGATGGAGTATCTCTCCGCTCGCTTCAACGAAGCCACGCGCCAGACTTTTTCCTGGAGTACGGTCATCATCCAGCTCTTTATGAGCGCCAGCGTGCTCTATGGCTTGAGTCTGTTCGTGTCGTCAGCCTGCGGCTTCCCCGTTCTGTGGACGGTTATCGGCGCTGGCGCGATCATCATGTTCTATTGCGTTGTGGGAGGCCTTTGGGCGGTGGTCGTGACCGACTTTCTGCAAGCTTCCATTCTCATGCCGTTCTGCCTTGTCCTGGTGATTGCCTCGCTCATGCGGGTGGGTGGCCTCACCGGCCTAGTCCACTCTCTCCCGCCAGAGCTAAAGACGATCCATCTCACTGGCGAGTTCGGCTGGATCTACATTTTCAGTTGGACGGTCATGGTCTCCTTCGGATACAACACTAGCGCCATGGCGCAGCGATACTTCAGTGTGGACAACGAGCGCTCGGCGCGCCGAGTCGCGCTGCTCTGTTCGGGATTATTTGTCGTCGGCGCTTTTATCTGGTTCATCCCGCCCTTCGCGATGCGTATCATCTATCCCGACCTGCACTCGGTCTGGCCGCACGTCACCAATGTCAGCGAGGCATCTTACGCCGTTGCCAGTCTGACGCTCATGCCCCACGGTCTCATCGGCATCATGCTCGCAGCCATGTTCAGTTCCACCATGGCCAACGTCGGTGCGACATTTAATGTGAAATCGGCGATTCTCACAAAGGATATTTATCAGGCCTTGATTCGCAAAAACGCGAACGAAAAAGAACTGCTCATCGTCGGGTGGGTTATGACCTTCCTCGTCAGCGGCTTCACCATTGCGATCGCCGCTGCGATGGCTTCCACTGGCCAAAGTGTCTTCGCCGTGATGCTTACGTTCAACACTCTTATCTCACTCGCCTACGGCCCACCCGCGCTGCTCGGCCTGCTGATTCGCCGCACACCGCCGTGGTCAGGGCTCGCTTCATTCTCCGTCGGGCTGGTTCTCGGCATTCTCGGTGCGTTCGTTTATCACTGGGGATTAATCGAGCAAGTGGTCATCATTATTCCGGCTTCGTTCGGCGCCTTTTTTCTTAGCATGTTGCTCGACCGCGGCGACACGCAAGAGCGCGCTCTGCTCTTCAACGACCTGAACACGCCGGTTGACGTCGCGGTCGAACTCAAAGACTCCCCCGACTTCACCTCGCAAGTCTTCCGCTTCCTGAGCCGGACGATCGCCTGCATCGCGGTGCTCAGTCTGCTGCTGCTCGTCGCAACTGCTGGCCGCGACCGCTTGATTATTTTGTGGTTCTCGGGAATAACGCTGCTGGTCAGCCTGCTACTGAGTTCAATTCACGGCCGAAAGAATGTGGCGGAAGCCGGGCGGGCCGCCGTCAAAGCAGAAACCCCATCTTAGCGTATCGCGGAAGGAGTCAAAAAAGCCCACTTCTGCCTTTCCCTGCGAGAAGTAGGCCCCTCACAATCTAGTGCACGGTGACTGTCACACTTGCCGTCGTTCTCCCGTACTGGTTTGTCGAATTCAGCGAATATGTTGTCGTAGCGGTTGGGTTCACCACCAGGCTTGTCCCACGCGCTGGTCCGAGCGGAGTAATGATGTTGTAAATGTTGTTCGAAGTACTCCAACTGAGAGTCACTGGCTGCCCTGCGCTCACGGTCATCGGATTAGCCGTGAAGCCCGATATCGTCGGCGATGGCCCGCTCGGCACATTCGCCGGTGTGTAGATTGTTCCCTGCTGCACGACCTCGAAGTTTGAAGCCGTGATTGATTTCAGGAGATTCAGGTCGTTATTGTTCCAGCGAGAATCGGGCGCACCGCTAATGAAAATCGCGCTGCCGTTATCCGCCAGAATCATTCCGTACTTTTTTAGCGCAGTCAGGATCACTTGGTCATCGGCAGGAAATCCCGACATGTCAAAGCTCGCCTTCAGACGCAGCCGAGTACCCATCGGAGGCGCGCTCGCACTGGTGTTGGTCGAAGCCCAGTGGGTTGCTGGCAGCACAAACGCGCGTTGTGAGGTCGGGACGGTGAATCTCAACGCGTGATTAATCGAACCGGCGGCCACTTCGTCAAAACGCGCCAGCCCAACGAAAACCGGCAAACCGGCGGCATCCGCGGAGGTCCAGGTATATGGGCGTTGCTCATCAATGGTCATGTCCCAGATGCTGGCCTGATCGGCGCTCCATTTTCCGTTCTTCACACTGGCGTTATACAACTCGTAGAGCCAGCACCCGTCTTTATCCAGTACCAGAACGTGCCGGTCGCCATTGCCTGGTTTCGGATAGCCTTCAATCAGAGCATTCGCGGGAATCGGTTCGGGCCCAGGGTCGCTCTCATCGGCGAACGCATTCAGGGTGACGTTCACTTTCGCCTGAGTGCCGGCGACCACCTGATACGGAATCCCGATGGTCTGATTCTTGATCTCTCCAGCTCCAAAATCCGGATGGAGGGAAACCGTCGATCCTATGAAGTTGATGATGTTCGCAGAATTGGGATCGACCGGAAGCGCGGAGATGTCCGTGTTCCACAAATTATCGGATGGGAATGGAACGAACCCGTTGAGACTGGTCAACTGCCCTGCTGTCATTCCGCTGCATGTGCCCGCTTGCCCCAGAGCGGCCACTGAAAATATCGACACTACCACTATGGCAACAGCAAACATCGCTCTTCGCATAACGGCTCCTCTGAGCGCGAGCCGACAGCTTGGCAAGACAAGACGACTCGCCCTCGGCTGGTGGTGAAAGTTCGAGGACTCCCCTTACGAGGAGCCCTCATGGTTGGCAAAGACGAAGCGTGGCGGTTTGAAAAGCGTTAGAAGGTGATACGCAGCCGTAGGCGGGTTGTGCGGCGGCTGTCAACCCCTTCCTGTGAGAATGTTGAGAACGGCCGGGCAAAGTCAGGATTAGGGTCCATTTCCGAAGGGTTAAGCTGCGGCCGACGAGTAATTGGATCCACCTGGATGTTAAATCCCCCCAGATAGGCGAAGCTGCTGTCGGCGAAATCCTGGTTCGGCATGCGAATCGGGTGATTGAAGAGGTTGTTGAAGTCGGCGCCAAGCTGCGCCGTCACCCGCTCTCCTAGTTTGAAGTCTTTGTGCAAGCCGAAATTCACTCCCCAGGCTCCAGGTCCCCAGAGGAAATTCTTTCGCGCGACTCCGGGGTTGGTAAACACATCCGCTCCCATGGGAGGCGGCAAAAATGCTGCCGCATCGAATATGGCGTCTCCTACATGCTGTTTGTAGTTTCCGTTGACAATTGGCCTGTACCCAATAAAATCATCAAAATCGCCCAGGGCACTGACCGAATCCACAGCAATATTTCCTGGACCGGCGGCGCGTAGGTTGTTGTTGCTGCCGCAATTCTCACATTGCCAATACGGCGTGAATGGGGTGCCGGTCTTGGCAAACATCTGGAACGTGGTTTGCCATCCGCCGACCACGGCATCTGCCCACCCGGACATTCCGCTTCCTAATTTCCTTCCGCGCCCAACCGGCAGATCGTAGATGCCGTACAGCACAAACCTGTGACGCGAAACCCAGGCATCCCGGGTGTAGTCGGTTTGTGGATTAAATGGATCATACGGAACTCCACCCAGGCTGGAGTTGCCGCCGTCCAGGCCGGTGGATTTTTGGTCGGCATAAGTGTACGAGGCGTTAAACATTAGGCCTGTGCTGTAACGACGCTCGAACTGAACCTGATAGTCATTCGATTGGCTGTGCCCATAATTTCCAAAGGCGAGCGCGAAGTCTCCGAGATTGGGATACGGTAACCGGGCATAATCGGCCGGTGAGGGAACACAAGTGCCTGCGTCAGGATCACAAGCCGTAATCGGGTTATCTGCAATGCCGTCCCCATCTGAGTCTAGCGCCGTACCCCAGGGATCATTGCTGGGGGCAATTTCATTTAAATCCACGCCGCCAATCAAGCCGTGCGCCGTGGTTCCCAAATACGAGAAACGCACCGCGGTCTTGAGCCCAAGGTCTCGTTCAAACGTCACGTTGTACTGCTGGACAAGCGGTGCATGAAGACCGACCGGCACCGAGTTCGTCGAGAATGCGCCGCTAACGGTCTGAATATCCCCGCCCGTCATGGGGAAAGGCCAGGGCTGCAACTGTACCGGGTTTATGCCCGCGCTGGTCTTGGTTCTGGTGATATTGAACGAATTGGTCGAGAGTGGATCGCGGATTCCCTGGGCGGCGCTGGTCGGGAAATAGATTCCGTAACCGCCGCGCAACACAGAATTCTCGGTCAACCGGAAGGCACCGCCTACACGTGGCGCGAAATTGTTTTTGTCCGTGCGGACCAGACCGCGTCCAATCCCCAGCCCCGACTGGGCGGCTGTCACGACCGGAAGCGTCTGCGCGACCACCGGATCGAGGTACTGGAAAGTCTTGTCCGAGGCGACCACAAACCGTCCGGTGTTGTTGTTGAAAGTCGGATCGAAGTTCAGCATGATGTCGTGCGTGTCTACAAACGGCGTCACGACTTCATAGCGCAGGCCAAGATTCAGTGTGAGCCTGGAACTGAATTTCCAGTCATCCTGGAAGAAATAACCCTGCTCCCAGTTGTGCACGTCCATGATCGGACGCGCAGCCGGGACGAAGATGACCCTCGAAGCCGGCTCCCCCAACAGGAAATTAGCAAACGGAGTCGTTTTGGTACCTCGATACGCGATCTGGCCGCGTGGATTGCCGCGCGAGGCCGCGAAACCATCCTGGGCTACGTTGCGGACGGCGTCGCCACCCATTTTGAAGTTGTGCTTACCCACTACCCAGGTCAGCGTATCGCCGAAAGTCGCAAGATACTGGTTGGCCTGGCGCTCCGTGTTACGGTCGCCATTCCTCCCGAAAGTAGTAAAGTTACCCGCAATATTGATGTATGGATGGCCATGCGTCGAAAGCTGTGACTGACCAACCACTGCTGCATAGGCATCGATCGCATTCTGGTCAAATCCGATGCTGGAAAGGAAACTTCCAAGCGTCGTATTGCTGTGGGTAAAGTTGTTTTCGCGGTTAAATCCCCCGCGCGCTTCGTTAATCAACGTACCGCTAAACATGTGTACCCACGAGCCTGAGATGGTATTGTCGCGAATGTCTCTTTGGGCCAGCCCAAGTCCGGGCATTGGATTGAAAACAGGAGTGGTGCCGCCCACAGAGGCCTGCGCGTTGTAAACACCATAAACGTGGTCCTTGTCGGACAAGTCGTGGTCGATGCGGAGTGTCCCCAAGTCTCGGGTGGAGCCTCCCGGAACTAGGGTTTGGAAGAGGTCCGCGGTGCGCCCGGTTGCTGGATCAATGCCCACGGCGGTGCTGATTTTGGGGAAATAGGTTTGAATCAACTGCTGCACGTTGGGATTCAGGAAGCGGGATGGGATGATCAGAAATTGGTTGCCAGCTCCCTGATAAGTGTCGTTCGCCTTTTCGGTAGGAGTAAGCTGGCTTTGAATGTCGGCGGGGACGGCCGGTAACGCGGCGGGATCCAGTTGCGAGAAATCACCCGTCCACAGCGACGGATGCGGCAGCTTGGTGCTCGAGAAGTTGACTGGCGCACGGTTGTAGTTTCGCTCGTACGCCATGAAGAACCAGGTCTTCTTTAGCTTGGGAATCGGGCCGCCAAAAGATGCGCCAAGATCATTCTCGTTGAAGTAAGGGGTGGGAAACTTGCTTTGGAAGGGCGTGGGAAGGAAATCTTCCTTCGCGATGATGTCCTGGGTCTGCCACGCCGCAAGGGCGGAATTTTTGTTGTTATAAAAAATGGATCCGTGCAATTGGTTTTCGCCGCGTTTCGTGGTGATGCGGATATTCGCAATCCCGGCATATTCCGCGCTGAAATCATTGGACATCACATTAACTTCACTCACGGCTTCGAGTGATGGCTCACTGGTCGTCGGCGAACCGAAGATAGTGTTAGTCGCGCGCTGCCCATCGATGGTGAAGTTCGCGCCGTAACTTTGAAAGCCCAAAAACTTGAATTCGCCTGCGTCAACTCCCTGCGTAATATTTGGATTCAAGTATAGGAATTGATACACGTCCCGACTGTCGCGCGGCAGATCAATGATCGCGGTGCTGTTAATCGTATTGCTGATGGTCTGGTCCGAAACATTGATGACAGGCGCCTCAGTGGTGACCACCACATTTTCATTCGTACTCGCGACCTTAAGAACCGCGTTCGCAGTCACGACATCGCTGCCATTCAGCACTATTCCTGTAATGTCCTGGTTAGTCATGCCAGGCGAGGCAATCTTTACGTTGTAGTTCCCCGAAGGCAAGCCAAACATCTGGTATTCACCACTCGAGTTGGTTTTGGTTTGCCGAGCGGCTCCTGTTTGCACGTCCAGAACAGTTACACCGGCGCCGGCCACCAGGGCGCCGCTCGCATCGGTGACAGTCCCGCGAATAGTGCCGAGATCGGTACCTTGTGCCAGCGCAAACGTGAGCAGGAAAAGAACACACAACGGAAGAACGAGGGCAACGACAAATCGCGATTTCATACAGAACCTCTCTGGAGGTAAGAAGCTGAAAACGAAAGTAAAAGTAAATAAAAATAAGAATATGCTTGTCAAGAAAAAAATGAAAAGAAGTATAATGCAATCACGCAGGGACGTCGTCCGGCAGTCCCATTGACCGGAAGTTTATGGCACAGTTAGAGTTATGGACATTCCAATGGCAATTTCAACTCATTCCAAAATGCTCGCGGAGCAGCGACGCAGGAAAGTCACTGACTTGCTCGAACAGAAGGGGCAAGTCACCGTTCGCGACCTGGTTGAAAGATTTGGTATCAGTGCGGTTACGGCGCGCGGCGATCTGGATGCACTAGCGGCGGATGGTTCTGCGATTCGTTCTCATGGAGGAGCTGTCCGCCGCATTGAAGCGAATCAAGACTATCCTCTTCGCCTGAAGGAAATGCTGCATCGCGGGGAGAAGATGAGGATCGCTCGCGCGGCAGCTGAGTTAGTGCAGCCGAACGAAGTAGTGATTCTGGACTCAGGCACGACGACCGCGGAAGTCGCGCGCCAGATTAAAGCACGAAAGATTCAGCACGTCACCATTATTACCAACGCGCTCAACATAGCATCCGAGCTAATTGATGCGTCGGGAATTTCCGTAATCCTAATTGGCGGGCTTCTGCGGCCTGTTTCTTGCTCGTTCGTGGGTCCGCAAGCTGAGAACATGCTCAAGGAATTTCACGCAGATAGATTGTTTCTCGGGGTTGATGGCTTTGACTTAGAAATCGGCCCATCCACCCCTGATGTATTTGAGGCTCTGCTGAACGGCCTAATGATACAAGTTTCGAAGGAACTCAATGTGGTCGCCGATTCGAGCAAGCTCGGCCGGCGCAGTGTCTCCCGGATCGGGCCGCTGGAAAAGGTTCACCGTCTTATCACGGACAGCCGCGCACCCGAAGATTTCACCAAGGCTCTGAGCAAGAAGGGAGTCGAGGTCCTTATTGCGTAGCCAGCGCTTCGCGTGTGAGGTGATACGAAAGAAGCCTGTCAGGCAGCAGCAGAGCCTTGCGAAACTTTCCCTGGGCTTCGCTTTCATGTCCAAGGGATTGTTCGATCATGCCCTCGTTATAAACCCACCAGCCAGCAAACGAACTCGACTCAGAATTGGAGCTCGCCTGTTGCAAAGCGGATTCGAGTCGCTGCACCCAGGCACTCGCATCAAAGTTGGGAAGCTCTTTCGCCGCGTTAAACGCCCATACAATTTCGCCCGCCGAAGCCTTCTTTGCCGCGGTTTCGAAGTGCTGTTTCGCTCGTTCCGCTTTGCCGCACTTGGCGTCGATTCTCCCCAGTTCATATTCAACCCGCGCTGAACGCACAAACACATCCAGCCCGTCAGTAGTAAATGTCATCTCGCGCACCGGTGCACCAAGTCGGTCGGCAGCCGAATCCGCCTGCTCGCACTGGCCCTCGCCAGCCAGTTTCAACGCGTGCACAAGCTGGATTTCCACCCACACTTGCCGCACATTCGTTCCACCTTCCTCGCGGGCAAAGAAGCGGTCACGAAATAAGCTAGTTGCACGTTCGAAGTCACCCGCTTCGGCCAAGTTCAGAGCAAGGTCATAAACCAGCTCCGCTGGCATGTTCTTCTGATCGGGGTAGGCCTCAAGGTCCTTAACTCGCTCGGCGCTCGAACGCTTCAGAATACTGAGCGCTTGGTCGGCCCCGGCATACACGGCCTCGTTCTGCGGATCGTTTTGGATTCCCCGTTCAAAAGCCGTCAGCGCTCCTTGAAAATCATCCGCCTCATGCAACAGCGCAATGCCCACGCTGGCGTCGAGCACTGGGAGCTTTGCTTTCAGCGCCTGCGCCCGCTTCCATTCGGCTAGCGCCTGATCCGTCATTCCCTTCGAGAAATACAAGGTGCCGAGAAGGTAGTGCGCGTTCGCGTCGTTCACGTTTGCGCCCAGGGCCGCTCGCAGCACCAGCATGTCTTCCGAGCTGCTCGGAAAGATGTAAGTCGTCGGAAGCTTCGTGGCCGCAGCGTAATCCGCAGCCCCGGTCTGGCCTATCTGTTCGCGACAATAGGCTCGGTAGTACGCCAGCATTGGATCGCCGTTTGCACTTGAGGCGCCAAGCTCGCTCTGCCCATCCACAGGGGGGTGGTAGTTGCGCGAGAGGGTAGTCAGCGCTGCGTCGTACATGCCTAGCCGCATGTACTCGGCTGCGATGCGGACGATTCGACTGTCGTCATTCGCGAGTTGCTGCATATCTACGGTGCCAAGTTCATTCCGCAAAAAATAGCTGAGCGGAAACCGCTGGAATTGCTCCAGGGCAAAAGACCGTGCGCCGGGATCTCCCGCGGCGCGCTCGACCGCGGCCAATTCCTCCACGGTTCGGAGATCGTCCGGGGCCGCCCGCAGTGCCTGGTTGAGATATTCCTTTGCACTGGTGAAATCTTTGCTGCGCGCTGCAATTTCACCAAGTTTCAAGGCTGCCGCGGCTGTCCACGAGGGCAGCCGGTTTGCGCCCTCGAATGTCGTGCGCGCTTTCCTATCGACGGCTAGCCCTTCGTAGGCAAGCCCGAGATAATACGCCGCCTCGGCATCCGTTGTATTCCTCTCATGCGCATTCTGCAAATATCCCGCCGCCTCATCAAAACGCAGCAACTGGGCACACAGCCTGCCCGCAGCTTTCAATCCCGAATAGCTGTCTGGAAACTTCTGAAGAAGCTGCTTATACGTGTCAAGCGCAACCAGCAACGCCCCATTCAACTCTTGATCGGTTCCTAGCTGCAACCAATCATCTTCACTCCGGCTCTCCGGCGGCGGCACCCGATGTCTCTGCTGCGGCCCGACCTTGATCTCATTCACGGGCGTCCAGTCGTATCCCCCTTCCGTGTGCCGCATAACAACGAATCCGCTGCCATCGCGAATCTCGACCGTATATTTCCGCCCAGGGTCTGGCAGCACGACTTTCGTCGACCACGTCCTGTCCGGCGCGAGGGCCACATTTCTGCGCAACACTGGGTTCGCAGCGGCACTCACCACAACTAGCGCCGCTGGAACAGCATGGTTCGCATTGAAGCAGATCGAGAGCGATCCACCCTCGCGACTTAGATGCAGCACGCCATTGAGATTGGCGTTGGTGATCCCGCCAGTGCCACGCACCGGCATCCAGTACTCAGAAAACTTGATTGCCTGTCGCGGCTCGAGGAATGCATACGTTTCCTGATTACGAAACAGCCCGCTTTGTACTTCGACATATGCGCTGTCGTTGTCGGAAAGAGCTTTGCGCCAGTCGAGGCCATCTGGGTCGACACCCCAAGACCAAATCTTTTTCGCCGGCAGATCGCTGTAGTTAGCGAAATGCACCGTGCCCGAATCCGTATGTGGATTCCAGACACCCATGAACGGCTCCCGGCTGCCGTGCACGAACAGCGACACCGGCCCGTCCGTCTGGTTACGGATCACACTCAGATCGTGCCCATGCTCATCCACCGGCCACGGTTGCACCTCGGTGAATCCGTGCGAAGCCGCAAACCGCATCGGATATTGCACTCGCGAATCATCCCAGACTTCGACGCCCGCATTGTTCCACCAATAGAAACGATGGCGCATGTCGCTGCGGTTGCTGAGCACTACGCGCTGCTCCAGCACAGTCGATTTCGGTCGCAGCACCATCTCCACGCTCCACTGCATACCATATACGCGATCCACGTTGCCCACCGTCACCGAGGCGCTGCCATCCGCATGTTCGGCAAACGCGAAATCCACCGGAGAAAGCGACATCCAATTATGGGAAACTGGAAAGTTGTACTCCACTCCGAATGCAGCCCACGCTCCTCGGTAGCCGATGTTCGCCTTCTTGATGGACGGGTTGGCGTAAAACATCGGCCTGCCATTGATCTTGTCGAGGCATGTATAAAGGTGTCCCCCGAGGTCAGGCAGGACCGTGCATTTCAGGTATTCGTTTTCCAGGAACACTGCACGCTGTGCGCGCTCGACGCGTCGATCCGTCAGGTTGGTTCTCAGCGTGTATGGATAATTGAACCGGCTTGTTGCCAGTTGATCGAATGGGGGGTTCGTATCTGGCGGAGCCTCTTCATATGCCGCCAGTGGAAACGTCCCCTGCCAAACACGAACCTGAGCAGAAGCTTGCGCGCACCAGCCAGTCCCTAGCGAGATCATCGATAGTTGAAGCAAGACCAGGGAGCGGAACAATCGTAACCATTGGACGGACCCCGCCCAGCCGCGTAAACGAGTCGAACAGCCTGCAGAATTTTGCCGGAGTTGCTTGTTCATCTCTGAAGTGGTTTAGCTCAGGTGCAACTCCCGTGCTGCGTTCTCATAATAGACCTTCTTGAGGATCGCGTCCGGCAGATTAATCCCATATATCTTCCACCTGCCCTGTGGAGGAACCTTCGCCGGCGCGTAGTCGAAGTACTCGTCCTCAGTCTCTAGGAATCGATAATAGATCTCGTAGAGTTTATCGTTGAAAACCTGTTGCGGAAATTCATCTCCGTGAGGAGTGGCATCGGTGCCAAAGAGAATTCGGTCCTGATATTTGTCAAAAAACTTACCGGCGGTCCGCGGCTGGCGGCCAAGTTCCCCAATCCGGGCCGCAATGTCCACCGTCATATTGGCAAACCGATCCAGGTTCCCCGACACATTCGCCAGGTCCTCGGAAAAATTGCCCACGTGCAGCACAATGAAGCGAGTTTTGGGATGCCGAGCAAACATCCGGTTTCTTGCTTCGAGCAGTTCCGCATTATTCGGAAAATCGTGATCAAAGAACGACCAGTCAGGATGGTTGTTCAGCTCTTCGTATCGCTCGTTGAAGCGGTCCGTCGGAGTGAAGAACGCGACGGGATCGGAGACATGAATGGCAACAGGAATATTCAACTGTCCACACGTGTCCCACATCGGATCAAATCTGCGGTCGTCGATTTTTACCAACGTGCCAGAGGTGATATTTTCCCGCAGGTAGAGCCCGAGGGTCTTCAGAATTTTCAGGCCTTTGGCACCATCGCGATGAGCGCGCGCAATCGCGTCTGCTTGAAGCGTGGGGTAGTTGGGTTCTTTGAAGTGCTCATAGCAGGGTTCGGTAAATGTAAAAAACTTGCCAGGAAAGGCTTTGTCGTATTTCGCAACCGTCTCCTTTAGTCCCTGATCGTAACCGCCCGTGAGGTTCACCATTGCGCGGATGTTTTTTCGGTCCATAACTCCTAGCAATTCATCCGGAGTTCCCAGGTATAGCCGCTCCGCCGAAAGCCCGACCCCTTTCCCCGATTTCTTGGCAACAGATATATGAGTGTGGATGTCAATTGTTCCAAACCGGGCGCGTGGCACGTAGCTCTCAGGTACGTGCAGCATACTTTTCGGCTCATATTCCTCAAGCGGCAGCTTCCCCTTGCCCTGAAGATCGGGCTTTTGGTCACGCACATCGTTCACCTTTGGCTGTGCGCCCGCTACGGTGGCAGCGCTCGCAGCCAGTCCAGCATTGTAGAGCCATTGCCGGCGATTCATGTCTTGCGTTCCCCCTTGGTTTCGTCAGCAGCTTTGTGAAGCTTGAAACTCTGGACCACGCGATTGATTACACCATCTTCGGACGGCGAATCAGGGCGCAGCCCTTCGTCGAGGCAGCGAAAGAACGCAAGCAGCTGTCCAACAATCACGTGGATTAGAGTACTGTCGTCGTCTCCGATGTCGCTCAATCCCGGACACTCGATGATGACATCGTTGTTGCGGGCAACCTCGGCGGGCACAAAGCCTCCAACGATCACCTTCATCAAGCCAAGATCTTTGTCCTCGATTTCGCGCAGCAGATCGCATTCATAGGCACGAAGTATCGGATCAGAGGATAAGAAACAAACGATCAACGTGTCAGAGTGCGCAAAGATCATCGGCCCGTGGCGGAATCCAAGATACGAGTCGCACAATGTCGGAACTGACCCGGCGGTCATCTCCAGCATCTTCAGAGCTGACTCACGCGCCGCTCCCAAGCGAGGTCCGCTGCCGAGAAATATGGCGCGGCGAAAGTTCATCGCGGAGATCCGTGCAGCTGTCCCGAAGTGTGACCGCAACAATTCACTTGCAACCTGGCTGAGCTTGACTGAGACGGCACGGTATCGTTCAATCGAATCAATCAGCCCAAGACAACGGGCGGCCAGCACCAGATTGGTGAAGCTGCTGGTCATAACCAGGCTGCGGTCGTTGGTCGCATCGTCAAGGGCAATGACGTGGGCGTCAGGATGCTCACGAAACGTATCCGCCACGCGCCCTTCACGGTTGCAGGTGAGAACCAGATGCCGGATTTGGCTTTCGTTTTCCAGCAGGCGCGAGATTGCTCCCATGCTCTCCGGACTGTCACCGGACCGCGCGAGGGAGACGGCCAGCAGTGGCCGGCCAGGAGGAACGGCAGCTTCACCATAGGTCAGCAAAGTACCCCCGCTGAGCACCTCCGTTACGATGTCCAATTCGCGCCTTAATGCTCCCCGAACACAGTGACCAGCAAATTCGGAGCTTCCCGAACCCGTTAACACCAAGGCCTGAATTCCGCGAGCGCATTCTCGCAGTTCGGGAGCGCTAGCGATCATCTTTTCAGCGGTCTTTAACCAGGTTGCGGGCTGCTGATAAATTTCCCGCAAGGTATGGAAATATCCGCGACGGTTTTGTTCATCGGCTGATCGGGAAAGCAGTTCGGCAGCTTTGGGTTGACTTTCCGCCAAACCTTTTACCCAGCTCTGGTCCGCGAGCAATGCGCCTAGCATCCAAAACTCCAGGATCCCTTCGTGCACATGGCCACGAAAAGCAAACTATAGCAAAGAAAATAACGAAAATGTTATTTGGAAAGATTTCTTGACCCGAGTCCATCCTCTCGACGGCCCGGCTCGAGTTCCGGGGTCGCAATGTCCACCAGCTGCGTCTTGCCGTTCACTTTCCCGTGCCATACGCTGCCCCCGAAAGTGGTCACGTAAATCGCGATCGCATCTTGCGGATCAGGTATGACGCGATGACCCCACTTGAAATTGAATCCGGGTATTCGCTCCCAGCGCTCGCCGCGATTATTCGACCGCCAGGCAGAGGACTCGAATCCTGCGGCATATAAGAGCTTCGGATTTCGCGGATCAATGGTGACATCGTAAATGTGACGATCGTTATCAAGCACTTGCCGCCACTTTTTCCCGTCGTCGTCGGATAGAAAAACTCCACCCCCGTCGCCATGCATGCCTGCTGCCCGCGCCCAAGCAGCGAGATAAAGCCGGTGCGGACTATCGGGATCGACTGCCAGCCCATTCGGCCCATTCAAGCCATCTGGTAACACCATCCGTTCCCAGTGCTCCGCCCCATCACGCGAGCGATAGACTGCCCCATCGCCGTCATTTCCGCTGCTGCCATCTTCCGAGCGTCGAGCGAGCACCACGTAGAGCGTTCCTCTGGAATCCATTACCACTCGCCACGCTTGCGGGAGTGATTGCGTGATTCCGTTGTTCTTCAGCGCCCAAGTTTGTCCTCCATCTTTGCTTTTGTAAACTCCGCGGCCGAAGGCGGCCACATAGAGCACGCGTGCCTCCGGGGAGCTATTGGGGTCAAGGATGATGTGCGTCGCTGCGGTTTCTTCCATTCCGCTGTTCGATTTCGTCCATGTCTTCCCACCGTCATCACTGCGGCAGACGCCTCCTTTGTATGTGAGCTCGGAAGTATGCCGCCACATCTTTGGACGCGGCAGATCGTGCGTGCCACTGTTCACGCTCCACATGCGCCCGCGGACCTTGGGATCGAAGACCACCCAATACGTCGTGTTTGACCACGCTTGGGGAACTCCGAACGTCGAACTCTGCCACGATTTCCCGCCGTCCTCACTCCGAAAAAGGCCGATATCGGTGTACGTAATGAACTGCCGGCTCGGATCGAATGGATCGAAGTGAATTCCGTAATTTGTAGTCACATCTAGACCCGTTGTTGTCCATTGGCCTTCGGGGACTTTCCGCGAGTACATTGCCGTCCAGTTCGCGCCACCGTCGCTTGTCTTCATGGCGCGGCCAAAGTCGGTACCGTATGCCAGGTTCGGGTCTTGTTCCGCGACGCTAAGTTCCAATGGATTCTCTGCCCAGCTTGGCCCAAACCGCTCTGTGATCCAGGCGTCGTGGACGTTCGGCGCTGCCTTGCTGGACTCCTTCCACACCAGTTGCCAGCTCTTACCGCCGTCGGTCGTCTTCGCCACGCCGAGCCAGTTGCTGGAGTGCCCACTAAGTTTGTTCAAGATTGCATTGCCTTCAGTCAACTGGTTGTAGGATGCGTAGGCAATCTCCGGATGGCGAAGGCTGGTGGCCACTGCGCGCACCTTCGCACCGCTTCCCGGAAGCATACTCTCGCTCCAATTGCCGCCACCGTCGCGTGAAACGAACAAACCTTTTGGCGAATTGGCGTATAGCGTCGGCTTTCCGTCTCCTGCGAATCCTAATGACACATCGGCAAGTTCAAACGGCGCAGGAAAACTCCGGAATCCGGACGAAGTCCTCACTTCAATTGCGTGCTTTCCTGCGATATAGATTGTCGTGGAATCCTTTGTCGACGTCGGGTCAATCCAGATTCGCCTCGGTTCTTCGGATAGTCGATTCAATTCCTGCCACGTGTCCCCAAAATCCCTCGATACGAAGAGCGCAAAGCTCTGATTCTTCCCTGCCACCACGTACAGGACGCGATGATCGGCGGGATCAATCGCGAGTGCCACAATTGTGCCCAGCGGATCGGGATCGGCGATCAGCGTCTCATCTGCATGGTCAGGATTCATCTTTACGCCCTTGAGCGCTGATGGCTTCGGATACACCATCCTCCAGCTCTCTCCGTCGTCTACACTTCGCCATAACCCATGGTTGCCTGCGTACATCGTCTTCGGGTCGACTGGATCAAAGGCAAAATACTTGGCGACGCCGCGCAAATTGAACATCCGCCAGCTCTGCCCACCATCGTGGGTAATATACGACCCTGTCATGTCGCATGAGATCAGAACGGTATTAGGATCGTGCGGGCTGATCGTGGGATTAAACATCGCCCCGCCACCCCCGGGCCCCACTGGCGCGAAATTTCCCGGTCTGGCTGCAGCGAAAGTCAATGGCAGCAGGAAAAAAGAGAAAATCACAGCAGCAATTCTGTGCATTTGATTCTTTCTTTTGCTTTCGATATCTTTTCTTTCACACTTTGCGGCACCCGTGCAATCCTTGTCAACGACTAAGTGTCCGCACAGTCGAATTCTATGAATCGCCGGTCTATGCTCAAGAGCGCGGCTCTGATTGCCGCCGCTGCGCCTGCAATCGCCTCGACACAGGATTGTTCGTCTGGGGGCCTTTCACCTGCGTTTCTGGTCCGCAAACGCCTCGATCAAGGTCCCTTCGACATCGAGCAAGACGAAGGCTGGCGCACTGCGCTTTTCACTACACCTTCAGAGAAACCACTTCGCAATCCCGGAATCGGCCTAGTTGGCTATACATGGGAAGAGAACGGTCCCGCGCTCGCGGTTCGAGACGGCAAGCGAAAGCTGGCAGATGAGATCGAACAGCTCGCATCGCTTCCGTTCGTTGACGTCCTCTACATCCGCTGCGACTGGCGCAATGTCCAGTCGCGCCCCGGCCGACTGGATCTCGATCCCGTCTGGCCGCTGACCTTAGACGCCGCGAAACGCCACGGCCTTCGCGTCGCCTTTCGGGTCCAGCTTTCCAATCCGGAATTTCAACCTAAGCAGATTGCCCTCCCTGAGTTCTTACGGTCGCGCATTCCCCTGGTAAGCATCGGCCATCTCGCTAAACGCGAGAACCGCGATTTCATCGAGCCACGCTACGACCACCCTGAATTCCGCAATGCCTTCATGGAACTCAATCAGCTTCTCGCCGCCGAATTCGATGGCAATCCTCTGATCGAGTGGATGGACATTATGCAGTACGGCTTTTGGGGAGAAGGCCACACCAGCAACCTGCCGAATCCCTTTCCCGATTACACCACCGCCGAACGCACCTTCGTCGAAATGACCACGGAGCAACTCGACACCTGGAAGAAGACCCCACTCGCGGTCAATACTCAGCCCGACATAAGCCACGTTGGCAATCGCCGCATCATTGACCACGCCATGCGCGGAGGTGCGTGGCTCCGCTCAGACAGCATCATCATAGAAGAGCCTATTCAGATCGATCAGCTCGCTAATCGGCCGCCTTGGCTGGCCGCGATTCTCGAAGACGGATACTTCCGGCAATACGACATTGCGAAACTTAAAGTCGATTCGGGCGGCGTCAATGAGATGGAGAACTACATGCTCCACAACCTCGATCTGCGGTCAAACTACTGGTCACTGTGGACCGAATCTGAGAATCTCCGCGGGTACAACGAAAGATATCCGCGCGGGTTCGAGCGTCTTCAGACCAGTCTTGGCTATCGCCTGAGGCCCGCGTGGGTCTGGCAGCGCAAGCGTTATGAAACATCCGAGTTGATCGTTGCCATTGCCAATCGGGGTATTGCGGGCGTTCCAGGTGTTCTGTGGCTCACGATCGAAAATCAGCAATCCGGATTGAAGTTGAATGGCGCCCTTGATCCGGGCCAGCCATACGGGGGCGGTATACGCGAATGCGCATTCATTTTGCCGAAAACATTCGCGGGCGTACTGCGTCTCTCAGCCCAACTCGAACTTCGGCCCGGCGTGATGAAACCAATCGCGTGGGCCTGCGAGCAGCCGCTGAATCCCGACGGCTCAATCAACATCGAAGTCCGCCACAACGACGACCCCAACTGGCGAAAGGGAGTCTAGCCTGGCTCCGTTGCTCCTGTAACAGAGTTGGTACTATCCTCATGACCTCCACCGCACCACCCATAGTGCGCCGGAGGTTTTCATTTTCGATGGTGGATCGCCGCATTTCTGCTTCTTCGACGACCATCAGCGACCAGAGAGGGCCTGGTTCGCCATATATAAGGGTGGCGCGTGCGCGTTGCCGTCACAAATGTAGGTTAACCCCCGCTTGCTTCCCTGGCGTCCGGCCTCAACAATCTCGCGGAGTCCTTATCCAGATAAACGACTGCGTTTTCATGCGTCCGTAGAATAGATGCCGGCGCCATCGGACTGATCTCTCCCTGAAAGCACATCCCCACGGCGTCGGCCTTGCGCGCGTCCGGAACCACGCAAATGACTTGCTTCGATTTCAAAATCTGCCGCACCGTCATTGAAATCGCTCGCCGCGGGACTTCGTCCAAATTTGCAAACCATCCCTCACCCAATTGCTGCCTGCGGCACGCCTCATCGAGTTCTACGATGATGTACACCTCCTCCGTCTCAAAGTCGGCGGGAGGATCATTGAACGCGAGATGGCCATTCTCGCCAACGCCGGCGAAACATACATCGATTGGCGATTTGCGAATCTCTGCCGCAACCTGCGCAATTACCCCTTGCGGATCGCGTTCTCCGTCGAGCAGGTGATAGCACTTGATCCCGGTCTTTTCGATCAGCCGCTCGCGCAAATATCGACGAAAACTTGCCGGGTGCTCCCCCGAAATACCGATGTACTCATCAAGATGAAACATCTCGACTCGCTCCCACGCGATATCCCGTGCCTGCGTGAGCTCGTCCAAAAATTCGAACTGCGAGGCTCCTGTTGCTGCAATGATCCGCGCCCCGCCGCGCGTAACGATGGCCTCTCGAATGATCCTCACGGCTTGGGCTGCGGCGGCTTCAGCCAAGGATTTCTTATCGGGGAAAATGGTCAGATGCATTCGTCATCCTTCGTGTTTGTCCTTTCCGGGGAACACAAACGATACAATTCGTAACTAAAAGAAAGGAATGTGCGATAGACTAACACGCGTGCTCGCGAAAACGAAAGCGCTGACTATGCCCAACACAACGGGCCCTCCGATGATCGACACTCTCGACCAACTCGAAGATCATCTTTCTGCTCCATCCAACGAGGACGTTGCCGCCGTTTCCTTGCTCGATGGCGACATTCTCGTTCTCGGAGCCGCCGGTAAGATGGGCCCCAGCCTATGCCGGCTCGCCGCGCGTGCCAGCGCTAAAGCGGAGCTGAGGAAGCGCGTGATCGCCGTCGCACGCTTCTCCGATACGCAGGCCCGTTGCGATCTCGAAAGATCCGGCGTCGAGACCGTCACGTGTGATCTGCTGGAACCAGGCACGCTAGCGCAATTGCCGGAAGTGCCAAACGTCATCTTCATGGCCGCGCGCAAGTTTGGTACCAGTGGCTCCGAGCACCTCACCTGGGGGATGAACACGTTCCTGCCCGGACTCGTGGCGGAGCGCTTCCGCAATTCGCGCATCGTCGCCTTCTCCACCGGTAACGTTTACCCACTCGTTCCTGTTGGTTCCTGTGGCGCAACTGAGTCAACTCCTGTGGCGCCAATTGGTGAATATGCGCAGTCCGCTCTCGGCCGCGAGCGTATGTTCGAGTACGGATCCGCGAAATGGGGCACGCCAGTTACGATTGTCCGCCTGAATTACGCCGTCGAACTCCGTTATGGTGTCCTTGTTGACATCGCGTTAAACGTTTTCAACCGCCGGGCGGTGGATCTACGCATGGGATATGTAAATGTCATCTGGCAGCGTGACGCCAACTCCGTCGCCCTGCGCTCGCTGGCGCATTGTCAGTCTCCACCTCTTGTTCTTAATCTCACCGGCCACGAGACCCTCGCGGTTCGAGATGTGGGCAATGGATTTGGTAAACGCTTCGGCATTGAGCCCATCTTCAGTGGACAAGAATCCGGCGAGGCCCTCCTCAGCAATGCTGCCAAAACCCACGTTCTATTTGGTAAGCCGACTGTGTTGCCGGATCAATTGATCGACTGGATTGCTCATTGGATCATGCATGGCGGCGCCATCCTCAATAAGCCCACTCACTTTGAAGTCCAGGACGGACAATTCTGATGCACATTCGCGCCGAACTGCGAAGGGGCTTGGTAATTCCCGCGCATCCGCTCGCGCTCACTCGCGAGCGCAAGCTCGATGAGCGCCACCAGCGTGCACTCACGCGCTATTATTTGGCCGCGGATGTGACGGGAATTGCTGTGGGCGTCCACACAACTCAGTTCTCCATCCGCGATCCTAAATTCAATTTGCTGCGTCCTGTCCTAGAGCTTGCTGCGGAAGAGGCTGGGAAGCACGATGTCGTAAGAATCGCCGGGGTTTGCGGAAAAGTTGAGCAGGCCACGGCCGAGGCGGAACTCGCCAAATCTCTTGGATACGATGCCGCCCTGCTTAGCCTCGCTGCACTGCGCGAGGCTTCGCTTCCAGCGCTGCTCGATCACGCGCGCACAATTGCCTCAATTATTCCGATGATCGGCTTTTATCTTCAGCCTGCTGTCGGAGGCCGCGTTCTTCCTTATAAGTTCTGGCGCGAGTTCGCAGAGATCCCCAACCTTGTCGCGATCAAAATCGCGCCTTTCAATCGCTATCAGACGCTCGACGTCGTACGCGCTGTGGTTGAGAGCGGTCGCGCCGACGAGATCGCGCTTTACACAGGTAACGATGACAATATCGTTGCCGACCTGCTCACGGAATTTGATTTCGGTGGCAAGCGCGCCCGCATGGTAGGAGGCCTGCTAGGTCACTGGGCGGTATGGACGAGGGGCGCAGTCGCGCTGGCTAACCGCATCAAGCAAGCAGACTCAGAGCCGACGCACGATGATTCCAGCATGAAGAGGTTACTGACCACTGCTTCCCAGATCACGGACATGAACTCCGCCGTCTTCGACACCCGCAATGATTTCCGAGGGTGCATATCCGGTATTCTCGAAGTTCTTCGCCGCCAAGGCCTGCTCGAAGGCCGCTGGTGTCTCGATCCGAATGAAGATCTATCTCCTGGCCAGAGTGAGGAGCTTGACCGGGTCTGCCGCGCGTATCCCGAGCTCTGCAGTCCGGACGACAGCTTCATTCGCGAAAATCTCGACGCTTGGCTGCGGTAGCGAATGAAGGTAACAGCCCCACCGAGCGTGCTTTTCAACCGATCTCGAACCCGGCAATCGCATACACGAGCTCATCACGTCCGTGAAAGTCCTTTCCCCGGACCATCCTCGTCAACTGGCGCTTCGGCGTAAATCCCAGTTCGTTTGCTATTTCTATCGCCGTTCTGTTGTCCGGCAGTAGATCCCAATACCAATTCCGAGACTGCCTCACTTCGGGTTTCCGGGAATACATGGGGCCCTTGACTTCTCGCTGCTGTTGCGAGAACTGGGAAAACAAATACCTTGCAACCTCCACATCACGCGCTACACAAGGCCCCAGATAGGACGCTACTCTTCCAGCCCGCGTCATCAAAAATCCTGCTGCAGTCCAAATACACCTTCCTCGCGAAGCTAGCACCTCCAAACAAACACTTCGATCGACTCCAAACGCTTTGGTATCCAATAGGCGCCTACTATCAAGATCGGCGTAACCTGCTGCCCCTACTTCATTGCATTCGGCGCCCCACCTCTCTATCGCCCTCTCACTCTTGAACCCGTGCTTTTCATACAGCGGTCTGCCCTGATCAGTCGCGTCCAACTTTAATGTGCGAATGCCTGCAGCATCTGCGCGCTGCAGAACGTGCTCAAGTAGTCTCTTCGCAAATCCATGGCCGCGAAACTCGGGATGCGTCAACACCATCCCGATCCATCCCAGTTGCTTTCCATAGCAGATCAACGTTGTTGTCGCCACTAGCCGATCTTGTACCTCCAATCCAAAACATCCCTCTGGGGCGAGCAGCAGCAACATGCGCCAATCCTCTGCGGTCTGATTCCATCCCGCGAGCGCGGACAGCTCCAGACTCGCCGCAATATCCGTCGCATTCAACTGGCGAATTTTTCCATCGTCAACAATCACAAATGGCTCATCACGCCAGAGACCGCAGCGTCTGTTCGATCAGGGCAGCGGTGGGCGCGTATGGATCTCCCGGCTCGTCGAACTCGATTGAGCAGTACCCGCGGTAGCCACTTGCTTTCAGAATCCCGAAGGTCTTCTGCATGTCAATGTTGAAGCGCTTGCCGTTGTCGTCGACTTCTCCATCTTTTACGTGACAGATGCAGTAGGCATGGCGGAACATGGCCTCGACTGCCCGGTAGTTGAAGTCATCGTTGCCTGTCATCATGGAATTTGCGAAGTCCGGAAGCGCCCTTAGGAATGGGTGGTTCACGGCTTCAATCACTTTCACCAAGAAGAAGGCGTCTTCGCTTATCAAGTCGTCGTTCTCGAGATTCACGACAACATTCCTACTGCTTGCGTATCCGACCACGTCGCCAAGGCTTTCTACTGTGCGTTGGATATCGGGCGACGAATCTTTGGTGCGGCCGATATGTACCCGAATACTGGGACAACCGATCTGCACAGCGACGTCTACGAATTGCTTCGCATGGGTAATCGCCTGTTTGCGAGCGGCGAGATGACGGTCGTAGAAGCTGTGGTCACCATCGACAGCAATGTCCACGGCTTTGGCATTGGCAGAGCGCAATGCTTCGCCAAAATGGGCGAGGTCCTCGTTCTGGAGGGAGCTGAAGTGGCGGCTGAGCGGCTCAATGTTGTGAACGTTAAACTTCTTGACGACCTCGGCGGCGAAGTCTTTCAGGTCCATACCGGGAAGCTTGGGATCGCGATCGCGATTTCCGGGAGCGTTGATGTAGGCCCGAAACGGGTACGAAGCCACGGAAATGCGGTCGCGTGGCGCGCTTGGGAATTCAATGTTCGGCTTGGCGTCGGCAAAAGAGTGATGCCTGCTTCCGGCGAAAGCACTGCCAGCGGCGAGAGCCGACACATTGGCAAGGAATCTACGTCGTGTGACCAGGCACATGGGCGAAGGGATTATAGCTGAGGTCTCACAATTCACAGTGCCATCGGGTGCCGCTCGTCGTAGAATTCGTGATTCACACGCGACAAGTCCGGAAGGAGACAGAAATGGCGGTGGACGTAAAAGGCAGGATATTAGCGGTCTGCAGGCTTGGAATCATTCTTTACAGCGCAAATTGGACAACGAATCCTGCAAGCGCTCAGACCGTCATCGTGGACTCCTCGCCCTCTCACGTCAAAAACACGTTCAGCCCTGTGCGATCTCTGGGCGCGGCGATTGATCGACTGAAGACGGGGGCGCCCGACCGCTTACTGACGGACCCGCTGCTGAAAGAGATTCTCGACGCCGGATGGCAGACCGTGACTTACCGGCAGAACACTGAGCTCATGGTCGAGGCATGGCACTGGAATCCACACGGTACATGGAGTGATCCCGAGAAACAAGAGGGCTATTTTGTTGGCGCCGCGGAGCCGAGCGATGAAATGATCCGCCATTCATGGGCAGCGCCCCTTCCTCACCGCGGCTTCAGCCGGGGCGACGGAAATGGCTGGTCACGACTTACAGACGGCGACTTGAAATCTTATTGGAAGAGTAATCCTTATCTCACCAAGACCTTTACTGGCGAAGAGGACTCTTTGCATCCCCAATGGGTAGTGATCGATTTGGGGAGCAAGGTCCCCGTCAATGCCATACGCATTGCCTGGGCCGAACCTTACGCCACACATTACGCAGTGCAATTCTGGACTGGAGAACTTGAGCCGTTCTACGACGGCACCACCAAGGGTACGTGGCAGACCTTTCCCCTCGGCACTGTGACCGAAGGCAAAAGTGGAATGGTTACGCACAAATTGCTTTCCTGGCTGATCCCCGTGCGCTATCTCCGTATCTGGATGACGGAATCTTCCAACACATGCGACAGTCACGGCTCAGCGGACAAGCGAAACTGCATCGGATATGCGATCAACGAACTTTACGTCGGCGCTCTCTCGGACGATGGCCATTTTAATGACTACGTCACCCATTTCCCTAGCCGTAATCAAACCGTGACTTGGGTGTCTTCGGTTGACCCGTGGCACGCGGCTTCAAACATCGATCAATCGAGAGGCGATCAGGTCGGCTTCGATTTCTTCTTCACTTGCGGAGTGACCCGAGGGCTTCCAACCATGATTCCAATCGCCATGTTGTATTCCACTCCCGAGGACGCGGCCAACGAGATTGCGTATTTGTACAAACGACATTACCCCATCTCCTGGATTGAAATGGGAGAGGAAGCCGACGGGCAACATATGCTACCCGAAGACTACGGTGCGTTGTACCTGCAATTCGCCAGCGCAATTCACCGACTCGTGCCGGAGGCCAAGCTTGGCGGGCCTCCGTTCGAGGGAACGCTTGAGGATGTGGAAGTTTGGCCGGGTGCGACGGGTAAGGTCTCGTGGCTCGGGCGATTTCTGGATTACCTGAAAGCACACGGCAGACTGAACGATTTCACCTTCTTCTCGTTCGAGCATTATCCGTACCAGGACAAGCCCACCTATTCGTGGGCCGACCTTTATCCTGAGCCGGAGTACGTGCACCACATTGTGCAAGTTTGGAAGGACAATGGCTTACCACCCAATATCCCTTTCTTCATGACCGAAGGCAACATTGGTGGTGGCGCTGGGGTTACAACAGTGAAAGGCGCGTTATGGCTGGCCGATTATGTCGGATCCATGATGACCGCTGGTGCCAGAGCGACTTACTACTTCCACTACATGCCCTTTCCGGGGCGCTGGACCGGTGCTTACCCACTCCTTTTAATTGACGAAAGCTACAACGTGAAAGGCTATCCTCCCCAATATATGGCCTCCCAGGTGATCACGAAAGAGTGGGTCCAGCCAGTCGATGCTCCGCACAAACTCTTCCAAGCTTCAAGCGATGTCGTCGACGCTGCCGGCAATTTGCTTGTCACGGCCTACCCGATCGAGCGTCCGGATGGCCATTGGTCCGTGATGCTAGTCAATCGTGACCAGTTCAACGATCATACGGTGAAAGTGGTTTTCAACGATAGTGCAATGGGACACGAACGCCACTTCTCCGGCGCGGTAGATCGCATCACGTTCGGATCGAACGAATACACGTGGCATCCGGAAGGGGAACGCGGTCATGCCGATCCCGACGGGCCGCCTGCCAAGTCGACGATCAGTGGAGGACCAGACACCCTTTACACTCTACCAATGGCATCCATCACCGTGTTGCGTGGATCGGTCGGAAACCGATAAAGGCCAGGCTGAGGTCGAGCGTCACCGCGTCTTGTGAGCCAGGATCTGTCTCTGGGAGGTTGCCGGCGCTCGAGCCCACAACTGAGTCAGAGATCAGTAGTGGAGCATTCAGCGTTGTTAGATTTTTCGATCGAACCGCCTAAGGAAAACATAATGAACATCAAAACCCGCCGAATTTTTCTTGGCAAGATTACTGCCGTGGCGGCATTACTACCTCGCCTCGAACTTTTCGCCCAACAGGCACCTGCCGAAGACACATCTTCGCCCAGCGCCAGCAAGGATGTCCTTCGTCGCATGGGTGGCGAACATCACACCCTAAATGGCATCCATTACATTGCGGGAACCGGGGCCAACGACGGATATCCTAAGGAAGATCACATGCTCGTCAGCGATCCTTTCGAAAAGCACGTCACGCGGACCATGGAGGCACTCAAAAAGTCGGTGGAGCGTGCCGGCAGCACCATGGACGACATCATTCATCTTCAAGTCTTTATTTGTCTGCCGTTGGCCGACGGAACCTCCATGCCAACAGGCAAGGCCCGGTTTGATGCCCACAAGGCTCCATATGAGACCTTGAACAACATCTACAAAACTTATTTCTCGTCTGGAAAGGCTCCGTCCCCCGCCTGCAGGGCGTTTGAATGGATCCCGGGCGATTCGCTCATTGAGATTGTCGGCACCGCCAAAGTCGTAAATTCCGCTGCCCCGGTTGTCGACAAGTAATTTCACGCAGCGGGGAAAAAGGGAATTGTGAATATGAACTTTGGATGGAGCCGCCGCTCATTTCTTGCCGCGGTGGGGGCAGCCGGTAGTATTCTCGCCGGCCCCCGAATCGCCGGTGGCAGTATTTTTGGGAAAAAACACAAGGTCGCCGGTGCTGCCTCTAAGGATGGCGCGCAGATCGTTCCGATCAAGAGCGGCCTCGGTTCCACTGGAGATATCTATGCCGAGTTGGGGGTGACGCCGCTTATCAACATCAATGGCACTCTCACAGTCATCGGTGGATCAGTTATGCATCCCGAAGTCATGGAGTTAATTCGTCGCGGCAACGAACACTTCGTCTTGATTGATGAACTCGAGATTGCCGCCGGCACGTTCATCGCGAAGCTGTGTAAGTCACCGGCAGGTTACACAGGCCTGGTCACGGCGGGAGCGGCTGCGGCACTCGTGGTCGGTTACGCCGGTATGATGACCGAGGATCTCGAGCCTCGGATGCGTGCGATTCCCGATGTGAGTGATTTTCCCAGAAACGAAGTGATCATCCAGAAAAGCCATCGTTATCCCTTTGACCACCAGATCCGCCAGACCGGCGCCAAACTGGTCGAGGTCGA
>Ga0157372_10000308_pt1 | contig 54161 bp, 50 predicted proteins | sample C55metaG_FD_115307 | JGI IMG/M metagenome (GOLD analysis project Ga0157372, IMG submission 115307) | Corn rhizosphere microbial communities from Kellogg Biological Station, Michigan, USA - C5-5 metaG | ecosystem: Host-associated > Plants > Roots > Rhizosphere > Soil | place: USA: Michigan...
GGAATGTCCGCGAAGCGCGCGATATGCAATCTCATGTCATGCCCGCCATAGGCGGGCAGCATCTCGGGGGAGAAAGCCCCGATAGGGGCGCGACTCAATTCCCTCAGGGGATGACCGGACCCCCTTTACCCAGTCTGATCACCCAATTTGCGGCTTCGTCCGATCAGTCAAAAACGAACAAGCGTTCCCAAAGGGCTGCAAAGAGCATATTTTTCGTCCGACGGGCTGGGGAGCATTTGCCATCGCCCCCTACAGGACGGAGAGGTTTATGTCCAAGCAGATCTTCGATCAGGATCGGCCTCGGAGCACGATGGCCCAGCTCCTCGACGAAGCTTTCGCCGGCTGCGATCAGTGGACCGTGGTCGCTGCACCACCGCGGCGCAGCAGCCTCGACTTCAGCCCCCGCTCCTCCAGCAGCTCGAGGATCTTCGACAGAGCTGCCGCAGTGCGGACCCAGGAGCCCGAGGCGCTGTAGTAGTCGGCGTCGTGCAGGAGGAGAAGGTCACCGGCCCGGGCGCCGGCGGTTATCCGACGCGTGATCGACTCCGGCGTCGCGCGGCGGTCCCAGTCCCTCCCCCACTTCGACCACAGCACCGGCCGCCAGCCGCGGCCCCTGATCGCCTGTAGGCCGGAGGCGCTGAAGATCCCGTAGGGCGGGCGGTAGTCGGCGATCGCCTGGCCGGTCGCCTCCTCGATCGTCGCCCGGCCGCGCTCGGCGTCCTCGAGCAGCATCCGCGGCGTCAGCCGCAGCTGGTTGCGGTGGCGGTGGCAGTGCAACTCGACCCGGTGGCCGGCGGCGACGATCTCGCCGGCGAGCGAGGGCCGCCGCTCCACCTGCTCGCCGGCGAGGAAGAAGGTCGCCTCGGCGCCGTGCTCTCGCAGCGTCTCCAGCACCGAGACCGTCCCGTGCGGGTGCGGCCCGTCGTCGAAGGTGATCGCGACGCCGTCGAGTTCCTCGTCGCGCAGGACGACACCGAGCCCGTTGCCGATCGCGGGCACCACCGGCGCCAGCGCCGGGCCTGCGTGCCAGAACAGGCCGGCAGCCGCGGCGGCTGCCGTCAGACCCCTGGTCAACGCGCCGGAGTAGCCACTTCCGCCGCCGGCTGCCCCGACTGCACGGCTTCCTGCGACGGCGTCGCGGCGGCGGGATTGTCCTGGTCGCCGATGTGTATGCGGTCCCTCAGCGGGTTCGAGACCACCTTGTAGGGGTTCTCGGTCTTGGCCACGGAAAGGACCATTACGACCAGAACCGCTACGGCAGCGACGGCCGCGGCCACCCGCTCGGTCCGCACCCGCCAGACCGGCTGCTGCTTCACCCGCCGCCGCACCTCGAGCGCACGCCAGGCGCTCGAGGGCAGCGAGGCGAAGGAGGAGTCCGGCGAGCGGCGCTCGCGGGTCAGGTGGCGCAGGACCGACTCGAGCTCGTGCGAGGAGCGCGCGACTTCGGCCAGGCCGAAGCGCTCGAAGGCAGCGTTGTTGGCGCGCAGGTGACCGGCGGAGAAGCCGTAGGAGACGACGGGACAACCGCGGATGTGGGCCTCGAGCACGGTCAGCCCGGCGGTGCCGTGGACCATCGCGTCGGCCGCCGCCATCCAGTCGCTCATCTGCTCGGTGAAGCCGAGGATCCGCACCTGCTCGTTGTCGCGGAAGCGCTGCTCGAGCTTCTCCCGGGCCGCCTCGTTGCGGCCGGCGATGCAGGTGACGAGCGTGTCTTCGTCGGCGAGCGCGCACTCGATTGCGCCCTCGAGGTCGCCGACCCCCCAACCGCCGCCGGAGACGAGGACCAGCCGCGCGTGGGCGGGCACGTCGAGCGCCTCGCGGGCGTCCCGCCGGGTCCGCGGCATCAGGAAGTCGCGCGAGATCGGCGGTCGCATCCATTCGACGCTGCCGGGGCCGGCGAGCCTCTCGACTTCCTCGATCGACTCCGGGTGGGTGACGAAGTGCATGTCGACGCCGGGGTGGACCCAGTAGCGCAGGCCGGCGAGGTCGGTGATCGCCGACTGCACCGGGATCTCCAAGCGCCGGTTCTCGCGCAGCATCCCCAGCACCGCGGTCACGCCGGGGTAGGTGGAGACGATCACGTCGGGTTCCTGCTCGGCGATCAGCCGCAGCAGCCCCCGCGCGCCCAACCAGTAGTTGAGGTGATGGGCGAGCCAGCGGGTTGGGCCGAACTTGGTGATCAGCCAGTACTGGAGGTCGAACATCCAGGGCGTCCAGCGGAAGGTGAAGCGGGAGCCGCCGCGCACCACCGCGGAGATGATCTTCCCCATCGCCTCCAGGCCGTTGGCGACCTCGACCTTCGTGCCGGGCACCTGCTCTTCGAGGTCGGCCTTGATGATCCGCGCCGGCAGGTCGTGCCCCTCGCCGATGTCGGCGCTGAGGACGAGCACCCGCGGCTCGCGCTCCTCGAAGCGGGCGGCGCCGGCGAGCAGCGCCCCGGCGGCGTGTTCGTTGCCGTTCAGCGAGGGCCGTTTGCCCGGGACCGGGTCCGGTGGCCGGGTGCTGGAGCGGACCCACTCGACGTACTTGCGCACGCCTTCCTTGAAGCTGGTCTCCGCCTTCCAGCCGAGCTCCTCGAGCGCCCGCTCGTTGGAGATGACCTTGCCGGGGAAGTCGCCCGGCCGCGGCGGCGTGTGGACGATCTCGCAGTTGTCGGTGTTTTCCTGCACCCGCTCGGCGATTTCGAGGATAGTCACGATCTCGTCGCCGGAGAGGTTGTAGGTGCGGCCGGCGGCCTCGGGCTTCAGCGCCGCGACGATCCCGTCGGCGAGGTCCTCGACGTAGATGAAGCTGCGGGTCGTGCTGCCGTCGCCGGCGATGGTCAGCGCTTTGCCTTCGAAGGCGAGGTCGGTGAACTTGGCGACGACGCCGGCGGCTCGGGCGCGGGGGCCGTAGGGGATGCCGAAGCGGAGGATCGTGCTCTCCAGCTCGAACAGCTCGGCGTAGCCGGCGCAGTAGGTCTCGCCGGCGAGCTTGGTCGCGGTGTAGAGGTGGCGCGGCGCCGGGATCGGCGTCTCCTCGTCTACCTCCTGCTCAGGGCAGTCGCTGTAGGCCCAGGTGGTCGAGCCGTAGACGACGCGGCCGACCTTGGCCCGGCAGGCGGCCTCGAGCACGTTCAGGGTGCCGCGGGTGTTGACCTCCTCGGCGAGGACCGGGTCGGCGTGGACGTGGCCGACGTCGGCGACGGCGGCGAGGTGGATCACCGCGTCGCAGTCGCGCATCGCCAGGTCGAGGTTGGCGGGGTCGGTGATGCTGCCGGTGAAGGTCTCGACTTCCAGCGGCGAGTGGTAGGGCGAGGCGCTGAGGTCGAAGATCCGCGGCGTCATCCCCCGCTCCAGCAGACGATCGACGACGTGGGAGCCGATGAAGCCGCCCCCTCCGGTGACCAGAACTCTCATGACTCTCCCTTCAGGGCCGTCTCGCGCGTGGCGGGGCGGTAGTAGAGCGGCACGCACCAGTGGTTCTCCGCCACCCAGTCGGTGTTCGGCAGATCGTCGGTGCGTCCCAGGATCCGGTGGCAGGGCTGGTCGTAGACCCGCCCCGTGCTCTTCTCGATCTCATCGAAGACGATGTACTTGTAGAAGCCCGAGGTCATCCCGTCGGGCAGCTCCAGCCGCGCGGGGTGCGCCGGGTCGAGGTGCTCGCGGGCGTACTCGTTCTTCCAGGCGACGATCTCCTCCATCCGCTCGGCCTGGACGAGGCCGAGGGCGGCGGTGAACTCGCTCATCCGGAAGTTGAGGCCGTCGACCTCGTGCTCGAACTTGCCGTAGTTGCGGAACTTGGAGGCGAACTCGATCAGCTCCGGGTCCGTGGAGACGAGGACGCCGCCCTCGCCGGTGGAGACGGTCTTGGTCGCGTAGAGCGAGTAGACGCCGGCATCGCCGTAGCCGCCGGGCCTGGCACCGTTCCAGTCGGCTCCGTGGGCGTGGGCGCAGTCCTCGAGCAGGAAGATGCCGTTCTCCTGGCAGTAGGCGGCGATCCGCTCGGCGTCGAAGGCGATGTGGCCGCCGATGTGGACGAGGATCGCGGCGCGCGGCTTGTGCCGCTCGGCCTTGCGCTCGAAATCCTCGAAGGACATGCAGAGGTCCTCGCGGTTGCAGTCGACGAACTCGACCTCGGCGCCTGCGTTGATCGCCGCCAACGGCGTCGCCATGAAGGTGTTGGAGGGGCAGAGGACGGTCTCGCCTGCGACCCCGGCGAACTTCATCGCCGCCAGGGCGCCGCCGGCCCAGCTCGAGAGGCCGAGGCTCGGCAGCCCGTTCCACTCCTCCCAGCGCTGCTCGAAGGCAGCGAGCTTGGCGCCCTCGGACCACTGCTCGGAGTCGAGGACCTCGGTCCAGAGCTCGAACAGCCGGGCACGGTCACGATGGTCGAACCCGATCGCGAATTTGCTCGCGTCGGGCAGCGTGTTCTCTGCGGCGCCTACGGTGGGCTCCTTGGGGTGGTGGGGCTGGTCGACGTGCCGCGGCGGGACTAGACAACTACATCGCCAGAGGCGGCGGGAAATCTACCAGCGCAACCGGATCATTTACCCATTCGGGTTGTGGTCAATCTTCGGCATGTGCGGACTCCATTACTGCCCCAACAGCCTTAGAGCCGGCTAAAAAGATCGTTCCTGCAACGGCCAGGGCGATGAAAGCGACGAGGGCGATGCCCCCCAGAGGCGTCTCCGACCAGGACTCGTCGAAGATCAGCGGCGCCAGCAGGACCGGCACCAGCACCTGCACCGCGAACATGATCGGGGCAACATGGGTTGCCGGCCGCCGCTGCAAGGCGCTCATCTCGCTCAGCAATGCCAGGCCCTCGGAGACGGCCGCCGTCGCCAGCCATAGAGCGGCCAGCAGCAGGGTGCCGGCGGCGAGCTCGTCGGTCAGCAGCTTGCTGGCGATCGCGGTCCAGGCGTAGCCGGCCCCGGCGGCCACGGTGGCGATCAGGCCGAGGCGAAGAGGCCGCCCGGCAAGAGATCGGCGTAACGCGTAAGGCGCGAGCACCGGCAGCGCCACCAGGACCAGCGCCAGCGCGATCGCACCCGCTCCGGCATGGTCGGTCGACCGTTCCGGCGCCGCCCAGGCGACCCCGCCGATCCCGGCCACGATCGCCGCGCCCGCAATGCACTCCCGCCGCCCCGGCTTCTCCCCCAGCCGCGTCACCCCAAGCCACAACAGCAGCACCAGCCCGCTTGCCAGACACGGTTGCACCACGGTCAGCGGGGCCAGCAGCAGCGCCACGATCTCGAGCGGCCAGCCCAGCAGACCCAGCGCCGTCGCCCCCAACCAGCGCCGGTTGCGCAGCAACCGCCCCAGCAGCGAGGGCCGCAGCCCGTGCTCCTGCGGCACCTTCCGCGCCTCCAGCGCCTGCAGCGCGATCGAGGCGTTGTAGAGCAGCGACGCCACAACCGCAGCGGCTATTCCCAGCGCCAGCACGGCAGGAACCTACCGTCAACGTTGGATCGCTAGCGGCGCTTTGGTGAGTCGAAGCTCATGATGAGCTTCGAAATTTGGTCAACCGCCAAACCGCCAACCACGAACATCGTCACGGCCACCAGTTCGCCTCCGCCCCCCATCAACATCACAGCCGCGCATGCCGCCGTAGTCACCGAGATTCCCGCAATCATCGCGAGGGTCACCGCTTTTCGTTCACTCATGCCGTCACCTTAAGTAGTGCAGACAATACGATTACAAACACGGCGACGCCGATGCCGAAAACGCCGCCGGTGGTGGTTGCCCTTCTGAGCCGCTCCTCGTCAGCCCCTGAAAGGGCGGGCCTGGCGTGCGCCACGAATCCACAAACGGCAATCGCCGCCGCCGTCAACCCCGCGCCCGTCGCGGAGTCGCTCATCAAGGTCGCTAGAACCACGCCGCGACTCTAGGGGGCAGATCCGCACGCGTGGCGCGCAGATCGTGCCTTTTGGCGCACGCCTTTCCTACGTCGAGATCAATCGAGGGATCGGCGCTGCAGAAGCAGCGCGGCGACACCGAGCCCAGCGAGAGCGAAGATGGTCGCGATCAGCGCCGCCACCGGATAAGGAAGCGAGAAGAAATGGTGGCCGTAGTTGGCCAGGGCCCCTTTGTCGGCGGCCAAGCGGCCGTTCATCTCGATCGCGTTGCCGGCGCCGGCAAAGGACCAGCGAGCGACGACGAAGTCGCTGATCAGGCGGACGGCCGGCTGCATCGAGCGGACGGTGACCAGCGCGCCCGCGAAGAGGAGCTGCGGGATCAGCAGCATCGGCACGAAGCTCGTCGCCTGATCGACGCTACGGGCGAGGGTCGAGACGGCGAGGCCCATCCCCATCGCCGCCCAGGTCGTCCCCAATAGGACCGCGTAGAGACCGAGGTATCCCGAGGCCGACCCATGCAGAGGCTGCACGAAGGTGGCAAAAAGGACGAGCATCGCGACCTGAACCGCCGCAAGCGAGAAGAGGACGATCGTCTTCGCCGCCAGGTAAGCGCTTATCCGCGAGCCGACCGCGAACTCCCGAAGTACGATCGACCGCTCGTTGACGATCTCGCGACAGGAGCTGATCAGCCCCACCCAGAGCGAGGCCGTGACGAGGAGGAAGACGAACTGGGTCGATTTCGTCGGATCCGCATCGGGCAGCTCCAGCAACCCACCCGGGAAGAGTGCAGCGATCAGCAAGGCGATCACCGGGACCTGCCCCAGGAGCACTGCCATCGTCTTCCCGTCGCGTCCGAGGGTGCGGAGGTAGCGCCCCGTCAGTGCTTTGAGCTGGCGCAGGAACGAACGATCGGCGCCGGTATGCCTAGAGCGGGAAGCGGCCTTTAACCGGCGCGGCTGCACCGGCAACCCATCGTCGAGCTCGCGTTCCTGGGTCGGCAGTGCAGCGGTGTAGAGCTCGTCGTAGTGGCCTACGTCGAAGCGCTCGAGCGCAGCATCCGGCGGACCGACGAATGCCAGCTCGCCACCCGGAGCCATGATCGCGAGCGTGTCGCAGATCGCCAGACTGCTGGTCGCATGCGTGGTGACGACCACCCCGTGCCCATCGTCAGCGAGAACCCTGAGCATTTGCATGAACTGCCGCTCCAGCGGCGGGTCGAGCCCGCTGGTCGGCTCGTCGAGCAGGAGGATCGAAGGCTGCCCGATCAGCTCGACCCCACACGCCGCCCGCTTCCTCTGACCGCCGGACAGCTTTTCGATCAGCTTGTCGAGGTGAGCCGAGAGCTCGAGTTCGGCGGCGACCGTCTCCACCTGGTGCGCCACCTCGGCATCGGAGCTGTCAGACGGAAGGCGGAGGACCGCCGCACATCTGAGCGCCTCGCGCACGGTGAGGCGGTCGTGGATAGTGTCCTGTTGCGGCACGTAACCGAGATCCGAGATGCGGGCGCGCAGCGGCTCCCCGTCGACGGTCGCTTCGCCCGAGCTCGGTCGGGAGGTGCCGGCCAGAAGGCGGAGCAGCGTCGACTTCCCCGAGCCGCTGGGACCGATCAGCGCCAACACCTCCCCGCGGGGAACGGTGAGGGTGGTCGGCTGCAGGATCGTCCGCTCCTTCACCCGGAAGGAGAGGCTCACCCCCTGGAGACCGGCCCCAACCCGTTGATCGGCCACCGTGACCGCATCGCGTTCCACATTTAGCCGGTAATGCCCGATCCCGATCTCGTCGCCGGCGGTGAGCGCGGAGACCCGGACCTTGTCCTCTCCCAGCCAGGTTCCGTTGCGGGAGCCGAGATCCTCAATCGACAACGGCGGGCCCGACCTCAGAAGGGCGTGGTAACGGGACACATTCGGTTCGTCGAGGACGACGTCGTTGTCAGGGGCGCGGCCGATCTTCAGATCACCGGCAGTGGGGTAGCGCCGTACGCGTGCGAAGCGCTCGGTTCTGGAGTCCGCGCCGGCCTCGAAGTAACGAGCGGCCGCTTCACCGAAGTGAATCCTGGCGCCGTGGCGCAATCCGGTTCCCTCCCCTTTCACCGGCTTGTGCTCGACGAAGGTTCCGTTGTGCGATCCGCAGTCCTTGATCACAGGCCTGCCGTCACAAACCTCGATCTCCGCGTGCGCCTGCGACACGGTCGGGTCGTGGAGCACGATCTGCGACCGGGAAGACCGGCCCACTCGAACCGTTTCGCCGGGAGAAATTGCGTATCGCTGTGAGCCGGCTTCGATCCAACCGACCACCGTCACCTCCACAGAGGTGACTCGATTTCCCCGTGAGGGGATTGACTGAGATTCCTTTGCCACGATCGGGAGAATTGCAGGCAAACCCCCGCATCGGTAGTCTGGCGCCCGTGCACGGTGGTTCGGGAAGTGTCAGTGTCGGGGATTCAGTAGGGGATTTTCGAATCCTTCGACAGATCGGGGAAGGCGGCATGGGAGTGGTGTTCCTTGCCCGAGACGAACGACTGGAACGGCAGGTTGCGCTGAAGGTTGTCGCGCCCCACCTGGCGGAGGATGAGGAATTTCGCCAGCGCTTCATCGCCGAGGCACGGAGCGCGGCGGCGATCGACCACCCGAACGTGGTGACCGTTTACTCCGCTGGCATGGTCGCCGACACGCTCTACATGGCGATGAGGTACGTGAAGGGAACGGACCTACGCGCCGCACTGCGTGAAGACGGCGCCCTCGATCCGGAGGTCGCTGTAACCATCCTCGAGGAAGTGGGAGCCGCACTGGATGCGGCACACGCCGAGGGCATGGTGCACCGTGACGTCAAGCCGGCGAACATCTTGCTCGAGGGATCGCCCGGAAAGGGCACCGCTTACCTGACCGACTTCGGCCTCACCAAGGGCGACAACTCAGCCGGTGAGCTGACCACCACGGGTCAGTGGGTCGGCACCATCGACTACGTCGCCCCCGAGCAGATCCAAGCGAGGAGGATCGACGCTCGGAGCGACGTCTACGCGCTCGGCTGCGTTCTCTACGAGATGCTGACGGGGTCGGTTCCCTATAGCGGCAACGACATGCAGAAGATGTGGGGGCACGTGAACGAGCCGTTCCCAGAACTCGAAGATCACCCGCTCGGCGAGGTGCTGGCACGAGCCACCGCCAAGGAGCCGGCGGACCGCTACCTCTCCGCCGGCGACCTGGCCCGCGCCGCGGCCGCCGCGATCAAAGGCGAGGCGGTAAAGGTGGCGGAAGCCAGCGTCGCCACCGGCGCCGCGGCGAAGGGGATCGGCGAGGAGGCACCGACGAAGAAGCTGGCGCGGCCGAACCTCGCCCCCACCGTCACCGGCCGCTCGCCGCTGCCGCCGAGGAGACCGGCGCCGGCGCCGCGAGCGGCTGCACCGGCGCCGTCCCCTGCGAAGGACTCGAGCTCGACCCGCACCGCCGCGATCATCGGGGGAGCGGTGGTGATCGCGGCCGGGCTGCTCGCCGCCGCGGTGGTCATCGCCGGCCAAAGCGGAGGTTCGACCCAGCCGACTTCGCAAGCGAGTTCCACCCACACGCAGGCCCAGACCCGGTCGACCCCTGATCGAACCGCTCCCCAGGAACAGGAAAGACCGGTACCGCCCTCCGACACCAGGCCCTGCAACGCCGAAGTGTCGGTGAAGACGCTGACCACCTCCTGCGTGTTCGGAAAGAGCGTGGCGAACGCCTACCGCGCGAGTGGCGGCAGTAGCGAAGTCGTCGCCTACAGCCCGAAGACCCACATCACCTACACGATGAGCTGCAGCGGGACCGACCCGGTGATCTGCACCGGCGGCGATGAAGCGATCGTCTACATCGTCGCTACCGGCATCCCTGACTCTCAGGGAGGGGAGTAGCGAGGTTCTCTCGCAGCCAGCCGGCGATTGAAGTGAGGTCCTGCGCCCCGGCAGCAAACGAACCGGAATCGTCAAGGGCGATCATCGCCACCGCCACACCACGGTTGCCGTCGATGAGGATGCCGTTCTGGCGGACGAGGTACGGACCGGAGGCGCTTCCCTCAGGACCCCAGCCGGCCTTGAAGGCAACCTGCCAGCCGGCCGGAAAACCTCCTTCGCCTAAACCCCAACGCTGTTCGGGAATTACTTCCTGCATCAATGCCAACACCTGGTCGGTGCCTTCGGGGGCGAGAACACATCCGGCGCCGAGGGAAGACATGAATTCGGCGGCAGCCGGCAGGGACCACTCCGTCTGCCCGTAGCTGGAAACCGCCCCCGGTGGTGGTGGCGCGGTACTGACGATGGTTTGCTCGTCAGCGCGTTCGTTCAGAACTTCACCGACAGCGAGGCTGGCGCCTTCCTGTCCACCATCCTTGGCTTCCAGACGTGCGAATAGCTGAGCCGCGGCTTCGTTGTCGGAGGCGGTCAGCGCGGCCCGCGCCGAAACTTCCTCTTCACTGTCGAGCTGTTCCCCTTGCTGTCTGAACAGGGCGGCGACGATCGGCACCTTGATGCTGCTCCAGGCGTGGCCGGTGAGACGCGAGCCCATCACTTCCGGGGTGGAATCCCCCCCCAGGGGCGCGACGGCGATTCCTATATCTCCCGATATTGAGCTCGAAAATTCCGACCAAGAGGCTTCCGCTCGAGGCGCCAGCACCGCTCCCGAGGCAGGTTCCTGGCGGCCGGCGGTTGCCGGCGGCAGCTGGGTCGAGTGTTCGCTGCCCCTGAAGTCGAGTTCCTTCTTCGCTTTCGCGGAACCTGACTTCTTCGCCGGAGCCGTGTCCTCGTTGCCAGCATGGATCACCTTCGCTGCCGCAATCCCCGCGGCGAAAATGATGATCGCGCCAACCGCGACGGCAACCTTGGGGCTCAACGGGAGGCTTTGCGTCGTCGCTTCATACGGTTAAAGACGAAAGATTACTGAGCACACCGGTAGTCTGACGGCGTGAACGGCGGGAGGAACGGTATGAGTGCGGGCGACCGGCTCGGGGACTACCGCATCCTCGACAACCTCGGCGAGGGTGGCATGGGAGTCGTCTACCTGGCGCAGGACGAACAGCTGGAGAGAAGGGTCGCCCTGAAGCTGATCGCGCCGCGGGTGGCCGGCGACGAGGAATTCCGCAAGCGCTTCACCGCCGAGGCCAAAGCGGCAGCCGCTATCGACAACCCACACGTGGTCACGATCTACTCGGCGGGCACGATCGAAGAAACCCTGTACATCGCCATGCGGCATGTCGAGGGCCGTGACCTGGGGATGTTGCTGAAGGAAGATGGCCCATTGGAGCTCGACGCGGCCGTGAAGGTGGCGGACGAAGTCGCGAGTGGACTCGACGCGGCCCATGACCGCGGCCTCATCCACCGCGACGTCAAGCCCGGCAACATCCTGATCGAAAGTTCGCCAGGTGCGGGTAAGGCCTTCCTCACCGACTTCGGCCTGATCAAGCATCTGCGCTCGCAGTCGAACCTGACCGGAACCGCGCAGTGGCTGGGCACCATCGACTACGTCGCCCCCGAGCAGATCCAGGGGGCTGACGTCGGGCCCTTTACCGATGTCTACGCGCTCGGGTGTGTGCTCTACGAGGCCCTGACGGGGGAGGTTCCCTTCGACGGGGACGACCTGCAGAAGATGTGGGCGCACGTTCACGAGCCGCTCCCAGACCCGCGGGAGCATGGCATCGAGGGACCGGTAGCCGAGGCGATTCAGCGCGCGACGGCAAAAGAGCCACGGGAGCGCTTCTCCACGGCCGGCGATCTCGCCCGAGCTCTCTCGTCTTCGGCGCCCACGAAGACCGGCAGGGCCCCGTTGGGACCGCGCGAAGCCCCGACCCGGGCGATGTCGAAGCCGCCACGGCCGGCGAGTCCGCCTCCGGCATCGCGCCCTTCTCGCGCTCCGCTGATCGGAGCGGCGGCGGTCATCGTCGCCGCCGGTCTCCTGGCTGCCGCGCTGGTGATCCGAGGCTCAAGTTCCTCCGGCAGCGCGACCACCGTGGTGGAACGCACCACGCGCGAGGCCGCGCAGACGGGGAACGGGACGGCGCCTGAACCATCCTCCTCGCCCGACCCAACTCCGTCGCCCGAACCAGAAGCCGACGCGACCGCCAGCGGTGTTGACACCGGAGATTGGTCGGCTGGAAGCGCCTACTCCGCCCTGATCGGCTCCTTCTCCACCGAAGCAAACGCCCGCTCCTGGCAGCAGCGCGCGATCGACCAGGGCCTTGAAGCAGGCGTGCTCTACAGCAGCGAATTCCGCTCGCTGAGGCCCGGCTACTGGGTCGTCTTCTCCGGGGCGTTCGAAACGGTGAACGAAGCCGACGCGAGGGCCACCCAGGCCGAGACCCTGGGCTTCCCGGGCTCCTACCCGAAACTGGTCTCTCCCTGACCTACTCGCAGTTGGTGACGACCGAGTTGGCGGCGCGGTGGAAAGTAGGCGCCATCGCACCAAAGCTTGACGGATAGGTCGAGCCGAGAACCGCAAGGCCGACGGTGCAGGAGTTGATGAAGTAGTCCACCCGCCTGTCACCTGAGACTTCAAAGACCCAGCGAGCGGCCGGCGACCCGGCGACCACCGTCGATTCGAAAGCGAGCTCGCGGTACCCCGACGATTGGGAGGTCTGGGCCCGCACTTCTTCGGCGCTGACGATCGGCGGCACGCCAGGGGAAGGCGTCTGGGCGTCGACCAGGATCGAGGTGTTTTCTTCGCCGGGATCGCGCCAGACGCTCTCGTAGTAGGTGCTGTTGGGTTCGTCGCTCGATTCCTGCACCCAGCCAGCGGGCACTTCGATGCTGTAGAGGTTCTGCGAGAACCGACTGAAGCCTTCGGTTTCCGCTAGTTCCGGCTCTTCACTCGAAGCCGCCGCTGATGCTTCCGCTTCGCTTTCAGATTCGGTCGCTTCGGCGGTCGTCGGTTCGCCGGCAACCTTTTCGATGTTGTTGACGACAGTGCGCCCCGCGGGTTGGTCGCTCCCGCTGGAGAGAACGAGGGCGGCGGCGATGAGCCCAGCCGCGAAGACCACGGAGCCGCCCACGATCGCCGCGGTACGACCAGAGAGACCACCGTCTCGTGAACCTCTGACGGCAGCTGGTGGCGCGGCCATCGGCGTCGTCAACGCCTCCTCACGGGCCGGCGCGAGCTGACGCATGGTCCTCGTCCGCTCCCCCGCCGCCGTGGTCAAGCCGGCGGCCGCAGCACCGGTCGCGACGCTATGTTCCGGCACGTCGGGAACGGTGCCGCCGACCGCCGCCTCCGCCGCGCGAGCGAGGTCGCCGGCGGACTTGAAGCGGTCCTCAGGGTCTTTTGCGGTGGCCCGCGCGATCACGGCGTCGAGCGGGTCCTCCACTCCCAGAGCTGGCACCGGCTCGTTTACCTGGTGCCACATCTTCTGCATGTCGGAGCCCGAAAAAGGCGGGCTGCCGGTCAGCATCTCGTAGAGGACGCAGCCCAGCGCGTAGACGTCGGTGCGCGCGTCGACCACACCGGTCGTCATCTGCTCGGGAGCGACGTAGTCCACCGTGCCGATCCACTGACCGGTTCCGGTCAGCTGGGCGCTGTTGCCCTGCAGCCCCTTGGTCAGGCCGAAGTCGGTCAGATAGGCCGTGCCCTCCCCCGGGGCGCCGGCAAGGAGGACGTTGGCGGGCTTGACGTCACGATGGACCAGGCCGGCGGCATGGGCAGCGTCGAGGGCGGCCGCGACGTCGCCGAGTACCGCCACCGCCGCATCGGGCGCGAGCGGTCCTTCGTCGCGAAGCAACGTCCGCAGATCGGTTCCCTCTACGTATCGCATGGCGATGAAGAGGCGCCCGTCGCTCGAACCGGCCGAGTAGACCGAGACGACGTTGGCGTGGTCGATCGCGGCGGCGCTGCGGGCCTCGAATTCGAAGCGCTCCTGGAATTCCGGGTCGTGGGCAAGCTGCGGTGCGATCACCTTCAGGGCGACCTGACGGCCTAACCTCTCATCTCGCGCCAGGTAGACGGCCCCCATTCCGCCTTCCCCGATCAGCTCGAGGATCACGAAGTCCCCGAGTCGGTCGCCTGGTTCAAGCATTGAAGAATTTCCCTGCATTCGAGGCTGCATTAAATCGTTGAACCGGAAACCAGCGCATTTAGAAACGCGCTGGTAGCTCTACTGCAGCGACGCGGGAAGCGCCCCGGGACCCTCAGGTCTCTTGGTACAGCGGACCGTCCCCACCCTCGGGCAGCGTCAGGCGGCCGCCCTTGGCGGTGATCGCGCCGCACTGGACGCAGTTGGAGGCGGTGACGTGGACGTCGACCTCGGCGGTGCCGTTCTCGAGCTGGTCCTCGGGGATCTCGTAGACCTGCGCCGGGCACATCGAGACCCAGGTCTGGGCGATCTCGCGGGGAACGTGGGTTTGGATGCGGACGTGGTTGGGGGCGTCGTCGCGGGTGGCGTTGCCGGAGAGGAAGACCGAGTCGAGCTTGTTGAAGGTCACCTCGTTGTCGGGCTTGGGGTACTTGTCGCCGGCGTTGCCCTCGAAGACGGGGATCTCGGCGTTGTCCTCGATCTTCCAGTGGCCTCCGGGGAAGGCGCCTTTGGTCGCGACCATCGCGCTGCCCATCGCACCGCCGAAGATCAGGCCCTTGGTCAGCGGCTGCTTCATGTTCCGCGAGCGGTACAGGTCCTTCTCGATCACCGAGTTGCGGATCATCCCGTCGTAGCTTTCGAAGTTGACCGAGTCGATGTCCTTCTTGAGGGACTCGACGATCGCTTCCGCCGCGTACATCCCGGCGTGCATCGCGTAGTGGACGCCGGCGAGTTCGGCGATGTTGACCATCCCGGCGGCGTCGCCGGCCATCAGCATCCCCGGCACCGAGAAGCGCTTCGGCAGCGCCCAGTACCCGCCCGAGGGGATCGTCTTCGCGCCCCAGCCGACCCGTTTGCCGCCCTCGATGATCTTGGCGATGAAGGGGTGGGTCTTGAACAGCTGCAGGGCGTCGTGGACCGAGAAGGTGGCGTCGGTGGTGTCGAGGCCGACGACGAGGCCGAAGCAGACCTTGTCCTCGCCCATCGGGTAGATGAAGCTGCCGCCCGCCTCCTTGTAGCGCGGGCCCCAGCGCAGCGGCCAGCCGAGCGTGTGGATCACCCGGTCGAGCGGCTTCGGCACCTCCCAAATCTCCTTCACCCCGAGCTCCCAGACCTGCGGATCGGAGCCCTCGCGCATGTCGAAGTAGTCCATCGCGGCGTAGGTGAGGTGGCCGATCGTGCCCTCGGCCAGCACCGTCGCCTTGGCGACGACGTCGGAGCCGGGCTCGAAGTTGCCGAGCTCCTGGCCCTCCTTGCCGCGGCCGCGGTCGCCCGAGCGCACGCCCTTGACGATCCGGTCCTCGACCAGAAGCTGCGTCGCGGCGGTCTCGGTGAGGATGTAGACGCCCGCCTCTTCGGCTTTTTCCGAGAGGAAGCGGCCGAGTTTGGAGACCGACATCGTGTAGGTCCCCTCTTTGCGGAAGTTGGGCGGCGGCGGTTTCAGCGGGAACGCTTTGCTCTTGGTGAGGAAGTAGGTCGCGTCCTTCGTCACCTCCTGGTAGACCGGCGGCCAGTCGGCCGGGTCCAGGTCGGGGAAGAGTCGGGTCAGCGCCGAGGGGTCGACGTTGGCGCCGGAGAGCAGGTGCGCGCCGGCGACTTTGCCCTTCTCGATCACCGCGACCGGGACTTCGCCGAGCTTCTCCAGTAGCTCCGGCTCTTTCTCGAGGAGCTGCATCAGTTTGTTGGCACAGGCGAGACCGGCGGGCCCGCCGCCGACGATTGCGACCCCGACCTCGATCCGATCCTCCGGCGCATCGGTCGGGGGACCGATCACGCTCTCGGAGGCGAACGGCGGCGGGAACTCACTCGGTGCGACGGCGGGCATGCTGCTCAGCTCCCCTTCTTCACCCTGATCGCCTCGGTCAGCTTGGGGACGATCTTGTGCAGGTCGCCCACCACGCCGAGGTCCGAGAACTCGAAGATCGGCGCGTTCGGGTCCTTGTTGATCGCGAGGATGTTCTCCGAGTTCTGCATCCCGACCTTGTGCTGGATCGCCCCGGAGACGCCGGCGGCGAGGTACAGCTTCGGCGCCACCGTCTTCCCGGTCTGGCCGATCTGGGCCGCGTAGGGGTACCAGCCGGCGTCGACGACCGCGCGGGTCGCGGCCACCGCGCCGCCCATCGACTCGGCGAGCTGCTCGCAGAGCTCGAAGCCCTCTTTGGCTCCGAGGCCGCGGCCACCGCCGACGAGGATGTCGGCGTCCTCGATGTTGACGTCGGCGCCGCGCTGCTCGCCGCGCTGGACCAGCTTCGCCTTGCTCGACCACTCGGAGAGCTCGACGTCGACGTCGACGACCTCGGCGCTGCCGCCGCCCTCTTTAGCGTCGAAGGCGTTGAGGCGGCCGATGATGATGCCGGGCTCGGAGACGTAGCCGACGTCGGCGATCTCGGAGTCCTGCAGGATCGGCCGCTCGACGACCAGCTTCCCGTCCTGGACTTTGACCGCGGTGACCTCCATCGTCACCCCGGCGTTGAGGCGGGCGGTGAGGCCGGCGCCGATCTCGAAGCCGAGCAGGCCGCCGCCGAAGAGGGCATAGGAGATGCCCTCGTCCTGGATGACCTTGGCCATCGCGTCGACGATCGGCTGCGCCAGGCCCTCGGGCACGCTCTTGGCCCGGTAGACCTTGGCGGCGCCGAAGTTGCCGAGCGAGGCGCAAGCGTCGTCGGCGACGTCGCCGACGACCAGCGCGGCGGCCTCGCCGCCGACTTCGCCGGCCAGCTTGGCGGCCTCGGAGATCGCCCCGAGCGAGTTCTTGTTGAAGTTGCCCTCGTCGTCGTGGAGGGCGTAAACCAGGATCCCTGCCATTTAGATCAGCTTCCTCTCGTCGAGCCAGGCGACGATCTTTTCGACCGTCTCGTTGGTGTCCTCGTCCTCGATGATCTCGCCCGCTTCCTTCGCCGGCGGCGGGTTCAGACCCAGGACCTTGGTCTTCGAACCGCCCTCGCCGACCTGGCCGGCGTCGATGCCGACGTCGCCGGTCGCCTTCGAGTCGAGCGGTTTCTTTTTCGCGCCCATGATCGCTTTCAGGCTCGGGTAGCGCGGCTCGTTGATCGCATCGCCGACGCTGATCACGGCCGGCAACTCGATCTCGACGGTGTCGTAGCCGTACTCGGCCTGGCGCTCGCAGCGCAGCTTGCCGTCGGTGACGTCGATCTGGATCACCTGGGTCAGCGAGGGCATCTTCAGGTGGTCGGCGACGACGGCGCCGATCGTGTAGCACTCGCCGTCATCGGACTGCTGGCCCAGCAGGACCAGGTCGGGGCTCTCGGACTCGAGCACCTTGGCCAGCGAGTAGCCGGTGGCGCAGACGTCGGAGCCGGCCAGCGCCTCGTCGGCGAGGTGGACCGAGCGATCGGCACCGAGGGCGACCGCCTTGTGCAGCGCGCGGACCGCCGAATCGGGGCCCATCGTCACCGCCACGACCTCCTCGACCGGGATCGCGCCACCCTCCTTGATCTGCATCGCCGCCTCGAGGGCATGCGTGTCGAAGGGGTTGAGATTTTTCTCGCCGCTGCGGTCCAGTCGCATCGTGTTGGGGTCGATGCGCTTCTGAACGGCGGCGTCCGGTACCTCCTTGACCAGGACGCAGATCTTCAAAACAAAGCCTCCTTGGGGATGATTCTCAGGTCTTCGCGGGCTGCGGTTTCGCTTCACACTGCCCGTTGCGGGCGCGATCTTAGCGTCTGCCGTCGGTTGACTGACGAGTCAATCAGCAATATACCCGGAACGGCGGAACCTGTACACCGATCCGTGTCAAATGTCACGCTTCGGCAGCGTGGCGGGCGCTGGCGCGCTCGCGGATGAACTCGACGATGTCGTCGGTTCCGGCCCCCGGAGTGAAGACCTCGGCCACCCCCAGCTCCTTCAGCTCGGGGATGTCGTCGGCGGGGATCGTCCCCCCCACCGTGACCAGGACATCGTCGACTCCCTGGGCCTGCAGCAGCTCGACCACTTTCGGGACCAGCGTCATGTGGGCGCCGGAGAGAATCGAGAGGCCGACCGCGTCGGCGTCCTCCTGGATCACCGTCTCGGCGATCTGCTCGGGCGTCTGGTGCAGACCGGTGTAGATGACCTCCATGCCGGCGTCGCGCAGAGCGCGGGCGATGATCTTGGCGCCGCGGTCATGGCCGTCCAAGCCGGGCTTGGCGACGACGACGCGGATCTTGCGGGCGGTTGCTGCCTCCATCGGCTCGAACCCTAGCGAGGGCGCAGCCGCCGCGGCGGGGGAACGCGGCGGCGGGCGGCGACTCGCGAGGCGCCGAAGCCGGCGACCGTCGCCAGCAGCGTCACCGCGAGGGCGACGAGGCGGCGGCCGAGGCGCTCGAAGCGCAGCGTCTGCCAGCCCTCGGCCCGGGCGATCTCGGCCAGCGGCGGGTCCGGGTTGACCGCGACCGGGTTGCCGACCGCGCGCAGCATCGGCAGGTCGGAGAGCGAATCGGAGTAGGCGTAAGACTCGCCGAGGTCGATCCCGTGGGCATCGGCGAATTCGCGCATCGCGTCGACCTTGCCCGGGCCGTAGACGAAGGGGCCGTCGAGGCGACCGGTGAAGTTGCCCTCCGCGTCGACCTCGTAGCGGGTGCCGATGCCCCCGTCCATCCCCAGCACATGGGCCAGCTGCTCGACCACGCCGTTGCCGGCGGCGCTGACGATGAAGGTCGGGCGGCCGGCGTCCTGATGGGCGTAGACCTCCTCCAGCATCTGGGGAAAGACGCGCGGCAGGATCGCCGCCATCACTTCCGGCCCCATCCGGTCGATCGATTTCGCGGGGATGCCGGTGATCAGCTCCCGCGCCACCTTCAGCACCTCGGCGGTGCGTTTGTCGGTGGTCCCGCGGAGGCGGTAGCGGAAGTGCTCGAAGGCCCAGCCGGCGAGCCGGCGTTTGCCGACGATCCCCTGCTTGGCGGCGATGCGGGCGAACTGCATCCCGCTCGACCCCGCCATCAGGGTCTTGTCGAGGTCGAAGAACGCCGCAGCCCGCGGCGAGAGCTCGCTCGCGGGCTGCTCGCTCAAGGTCAGCCCCCGTTTACCTCGATCACGATCGCGTCGCCCTGGCCGCCGCCGGAGCAGATCGCGGCGACGCCGAGGCCGCCGCCGCGGCGACGAAGCTCGTGGACCAGCGCGCCGACGATGCGAGCGCCGGAGGCGCCGATCGGGTGGCCGAAGGCGATCGCCCCGCCGTTGACGTTGACGTTCTCCTCGCTGATTCCGAGGATTCGCATCGAGCCGATCGCGACCGAGGCGAAGGCCTCGTTGATCTCCCAGAGGTCGACGTCCTCAGGGCTCTTGCCGATCTTCTCCAGTGCTTTCAGCGCCGCGTTGCCCGGCGTCCGCGCCAGATAGGCGAAGTCGTCGGCGACGGTGCCATAGGAGAGAACCTTGGCGAGCGGCGTCTTGCCTTCCTTTTCGGCCCACTCCTCGGAGGCGACGACGATCGCCCCGGCACCGTCGTTGACCCCCGGAGCGTTGCCGGCGGTGTGAGTCGCCCCCTCACCTCCGACCGCCTTCAGCTTCGCCAGCGTCTCCAGCGTGGTCTCCGGGCGCGGGCCCTCGTCCACCTCGACGGTGGTCTCGCCCTTACGGGACTTGACCGTCACCGGGACGACCTCCTCGGCGACGCGACCGGCGTCGATCGCCTCGCCGGCCAGATGCTGCGAGCGCTCGGCGAAGCGGTCCATGTCGACGCGGGTGATCTCCAGCTCGTTGGAGACCTCACTCGCCTCGTTGATCATCTGTTTGCCGGTGAAGGCGTTCGTCAGCCCATCGTGGGTCATCGCGTCGAGCGCCTTGACGTCGCCCATCCGGAAGCCGAAGCGGGCGTTCGGCAGCAGCCAAGGCGCCTGGCTCATCGACTCCATCCCGCCGGTGACGGCGATCTCGAGATCGCCGGCGCGAATCGCCTGGTCGGCGAGCCCGAGCGTGCGCATGCCCGAGGCGCAGACCTTGTTGATCGTCTCCGAGGGAACCTCTTTGGGGATTCCGCCCTTGATCTGCGCCTGGCGCGAGGGGATCTGCCCCTGGCCGGCCTGCAAAACCTGGCCGAAGACGACCTGTTGGATCTGCTCGGCGTCGACGGTGGAGCGCTCCAGGGCGGCCTCGATCGCGGTGCCGCCGAGATCGGTCGCATCGACGGACGAGAGGCCGCCACCCATCTTGCCGACGGGAGTGCGCGCGGTTCCGAGAATTACTGAGTTGGGCATCTACTGCCTTTCCTTTCCAAGTTCATTAGGCCTGGCCCCTGTCCGCCAGGTCCAGCGGGTGACGATACCGACAGGGCATAGACTCGCGGCCGATGAAGGCCGAGGTGAAGCAGGGTGAGCTGCGAGACGCGGGGGCCGACTTCCTCGTCGTGGGGCTGGTCGAGGGTGGCGATCTGCCGGACGAAGTAGCCGGCGCCGCCGGGGCGGACGCCGCCAAGGGCGACTTCAAGAAGCTCTCGCTGCTGCGCCCGGAGGGCTTCCCGCCGGTGCTGGTCGTGGGGCTCGGCAAGGGCGAGGAGCTCGACGCCGAGAAGCTCCGCGTCGCCGCCGCGGTCGCCGCCAAGGAGGCGAGACGACTGGAGGCGACCTCGATCGCCTGGGCGCTGCCCGAGGGGCTCGAACCCGAGATCGCCGCGGACGCGCTGGTCACCGGCACGATCCTCGCCGCCTACCGCTTCGACCGCTTCAAGTCCGGCGACGGAGACGACTCGCCGCGGCTGGAATCGCTGACGCTGCTCGGTCCGGCCGACCCGGCCGAGACCGTCGGGGAGGCTCGGGTCGCCGCCGAGGCCCAGAACCGGTCCCGCGACCTGCAGGGCACGCCCGCGAACTTCGCCACTCCCAGCTTCCTCGCCGAACGCGCCGAGGAGATCGCCGCCGGCTCCGACGCCCTCAGCGTCGAGGTCTTCGGCCGCGCCGAGCTCGAGGAGCAAGGGATGGGCGGGCTGCTCGCGGTCGGCCAGGGGAGCGCCGAGGAGCCGAAGCTGATCGTGCTCCGTTACTCCGGCGGCGGCTCCAGCGCCAAACTCGCCTTCGTCGGCAAGGGCGTCACCTTCGACACCGGCGGCATCTCGCTGAAGCCGGGGGCCGGGATGGACGAGATGAAGATGGACATGTCGGGCGGCGCCGCCGTGCTCGAGGCCGTCGCGGCGATCGCCGAGCTCGGCCTCCCGCTCGACCTCCTCGCCGTCGTCCCGACGACCGAGAACATGCCCTCGGGCACGGCGATCAAGCCCGGTGACGTGATCACCCAATACAACGGGGTGACGGTCGAGGTCAACAACACCGACGCCGAGGGCCGGCTGATACTCGCCGACGCCCTCGCCTACGCAGTCGAGCAGGGCGCCGAGCGGATCGTCGACCTCGCCACCCTCACCGGCGCCGTCGAGGTCGCGCTCGGCTCGACCTACGCCGGCCTCGTCTCCAACGACGACGCGCTCGCCGCCGAGGTAACCCAGGCCGGTGCGGAGACCGGCGAGCTGGTCTGGCGCCTGCCGCTCCACCCCGAGTACAAGGAGTTGATGAAGGGGACGGTCGCCGACCTCTCCAACCTCGCCAAGAAGCGCAAGGCCGGGACGATCACCGCCGCCTCCTTCCTCGAGGAGTTCGTCGGCGAGACGCCCTGGGCGCACCTCGACATCGCCGGCACCTCCTGGGACGTCGGCCGCGAGTACGTCGGCAGCGACGCCAGCGGGTTCGGCGTGCGGCTGCTGGTCGAACTCGCCCGCCATCTCTCTGCCTAGGCTTCTCCGAGGATCATGCAAGTGGCGACGCCGTGGGCGAGCAGTTTGCCGCTCCGCGCCTCGGTCAGCGTCGCCTCCGCCGTCGCCTGCCTCCGGCCGCGGTAGAGGACGCTCGCCTCGCAGAGGACGCGACCGGTGTCGCGGGTGATCGGCCGCACGAACTTGGCCTCCAGCCCGAGCGAGGTGTAGGCGACGCCCGCGAGGAGGGTCGTGTGGACGGCGCAGCCGAGCGCCGAGTCGAGCAGGGTCGCCGCGTAGCCGCCGTGGACGACGCCGATCGGGTTGTAGTGCTCCTCGCCGGGTTCGCCCTCGAAGATCACCCTCCCCTCCTCCAGCTCGACCGGCCGCAGTCGCATCGTCACCGCGATCGGCGGTGGCGGCACCTGGCCGGTGACGACCGCGGTCATGTACTCCATGCCGGTCATCGTCGCCCCGGCCGACGCGGTCGCCACCGGGTCCTGCCAGACCAGGGTGCGGCTGCGGGAGCTCTCGGGGCTGGAGGCGGCGAAGGCTTCGGCCACCTCGGCGGCCGAGCCCTCGGGGGCGGTGACCACTCCGTCGCCGCTCACCTGACCTCCAGCCTCCGGTGGTCCGCCGTCCGCCGCGGCTCGCGCGCCGCCGCCGCCGGATAGTGCAGGTCGGCGCTGATCTCGGCCTCGGTGATCGAGATCCGGGACTTGCCGTGCCGCTGCGGGTGCCTGTGTCTTGGGATCAGCCTCATGGTTCGCCTCCGATCGGTGTCGGCTTAGTTGCATCAAGCAACTGATCTGTCGCGAGCCTAGCCGAAGCGAGTTGCTTGATGCAACTAAGTGTGCGAAGATCACACTCGTGCTGCCCCGCGACTATCCCGGCCTCGACTGCTCGGTGGCCAAGGCCCTCGAGGTGATCGGCGAGCGCTGGTCCCTTCTCATCGTCCGCGCCGTCATGCACGGCAACCGCCGCTTCGGCGAGATGCAGGAGTCGCTCGGCATCGCCCGCAACGTCCTCTCCGCCCGCCTGCAGCGCCTGGTCGACGAGGAGATCCTCGAACGCCGTGCCTACTCCGAAAGCCCGCCCCGCTACGAATACTTCCTCACCCAGAAGGGCCTCGACCTCTGGCCCGCCCTGATCGCCCTCCTCCACTGGGGCCAGCGCTACTCCCCCGATCCCGACGGCCCCAAGCGCCTGATCGTCCACAAGGAGTGCGGCGGCACCGTCGGCGAGCGCGGCATCTGCGAACGCTGCGGCAAGATCCTCACCGCCCGCGACTCGATCCAGGTTCCGGGCCCGGGCACGAAGGTGGCGCCTGAGGCAGGCTCCTCGTCCTCCCGCTAGCTCCTCGAAGCCTCCGCGAGTCCGGTTTCGATTCGTTCAGTAGGTGTCATCGCGAGACGCACCTCGAGTTGCTCGCGATCGATTTTTGGCTCCCATGGCTTGGCCTCCAGAACCAGATCCTCTCCCATCAGGAAAAGGAGCTCCTGCAGCATTTCCACTGATGGAGAAACTCGATCGCACTCGATTCTTGAGATCGTGGACCGACTGAGATTGGCGCGGACGGCCAGTCTCCTCTGACTGAGTCCGTGTCGCTTACGCACCAAGCGCAGTATTTCCCCTGTCGATCCCATCGAGCAAAGACGTTAGCTTTTGAGCCAATAGGCGACGAGAGGAGTGGGATGGCGACGGCGGCTGAGGTGCAGGCGAGGGACAGGATCTTCATCGGCGGCGAGTGGGTGGAGCCGAGTGGGGCTAAGCCGATCGAGGTGGTGAACGCGACCACCGAGGAGGGGATGGGGACGATCCCCGGCTGCTCGGCAGAGGACGCGGACCGCGCCGTCGCCGCCGCACGGGAGGCGTTCGAGAGCTGGTCGCAGACTTCGCGCGAGGAGCGCGCCGGTTATCTCGCCGCGATCGCCGAGGGATTGGGCGAGCGGGCCGAGGAGATCGCCACCACGATCACCCAGGAGCTGGGGATGCCGCTGAAGCTGAGTCAGATGATCCAGGTCGGCCTCCCCACCTCCCAGTTTGCGGCGATGCCGAAGCTGATGGAGGAAGTCCGGTGGGAGGAGGAGATCGGCAACTCCAAGGTCTTGCGCGAGCCGGTCGGCGTGCTCGGCGCGATCACGCCCTGGAACTACCCGCTGAACCAGATCGCCGCCAAGGTCGCCCCCGCCCTCGCCGCCGGCTGCACCGTGGTGCTGAAGCCGAGCGAGGTGACGCCGCTGAACGCCTTCCTGCTGGCCGAGGTGGTCGAGGCGGCGGGGCTTCCCGCCGGCGTCTTCAACCTGGTCACCGGCATCGGCCCGGTGGTCGGCGAGGCGATCGCCGTCCACCCCGGCGTCGACATGGTCTCCTTCACCGGCTCGACCCGGGCCGGGCGCCGCGTCAGCGAGCTGGCCTCGGCGACGGTGAAGCCGGTGGCGATGGAGCTCGGCGGCAAGTCGCCGAACGTGATTCTCGACGACGCCGACCTCGAGCGAGCCGTACCCGACGGCGTCGCCAAGTGCTTCCTCAACTCAGGCCAGACCTGCAGCGCCCTGACCCGGATGCTGGTCCCGCGCCAACGCCTCGCCGAGGCCGAGGAGCTGGCGCAGGCGGCGGCGGAGGCCTTCACGCCCGGCGATCCGTTCGACTCCTCTACCCGCCTCGGCCCGCTCGTCTCCGACGTCCAGCGCGAGCGCGTCCGCGGCTACATCCGCAAGGGAGAAGAGGAGGGGGCGCGGCTGATCACCGGCGGCGCCGAGGCGCCCGAGGGCCTCGACCGCGGCTACTTCGTCCGCCCCACCGTCTTCTCCGAGGTGACGGCGGAGATGACGATCGGCCAGGAGGAGATCTTCGGCCCGGTCCTCGTCATCCAGCCCTACGAGGGCGAGGACGACGCCGTCCGCATCGCCAACTCGACCGAGTACGGCCTCGCCGGCGGCGTCTGGTCGGCGGACACGGACCGCGCGATCGGCATCGCCAAGCGCATCCGCACCGGCCAGATCGAGATCAACGGCGGCGCCTTCAACCCCCTCGCCCCGTTCGGCGGCTACGGCCAGTCCGGCCACGGCCGCGAGAACGGCCGCTACGGGATCGAGGAGCTGCTGCAGGTCAAGGCGCTGCAGCTGTAGAGGGTCAGCGGTAGTCGTCGGTGAGCAGCGCCGAGACCGGCGGCTTGCGGTGGATCATGCCTTCTTCGTACATCCAGTCGACGAGGCGTTCCATCTCGTCAGGACTGACGCGGCCACTCCTGGAGAGCAGGCGAACAGTTTTCTTGACTTCGGCCGCGCGAGCCTTCGAACCGATTTCAGGATTTCGTTCGCCTGCCGATTTGAGCGCGCCGGCAGTGCTCTTGAGATTGCCTGCTGCGGCAGCGGCGCCCTGAGCGGCCGCCGCCACGAAGTCGCGCATCAGTTCGGGAAATTCGGAGGCCAGGTCTTCGCGAGCGACTAGCACGAGTTCTTCGTAGGAAGGGACGCCGAGCTCCTGAGCGGGGGTGATGACCGGTTCGAGTCCGCGAGCCTGGAGATCAGCTCCCTCCAGATTTCCCGAGCCGCCGAAGATCGCGTCGGCCCGTCCCTTCACTAAGGCGGGAACCAGGTCGTTACCGACCTTCATGACCTTCACGTCGTCCAGAGTCAAGCCCCCTCGTTTGAGAATGTCTTCGAGGAAGTCGCGCTGGAAGGACAGGCCGGGGATTGCGATGGTCTTCCCTTTAAGGTCGGCGATGCTGTCGATGTTCGACTTCTTCGGCCAGATCATCGCCGCCGTCGGCTGCGACACCAAGCTGCCTATGACGACGATTGGTGCCCCTTTCGCCTTGGCGATGACGGCCTGTGGAGCGTGGGCGACCCCGATCAGATCGCTGCCGTTGAGAACGTCCGGAATTGAGAGGGCCGGGGTGACCGGGGCGAGGGTAGTGACCAAAAGGCGGGACCTCTTGAAGTAGCCGCGCATTTCAGCCATCACGAGGCCAAGAGTTTCTGCGCCTTCCCATCCGTCGAGTGCCACCCAAGCCGCTCGCAACTTCGTCGATTCCGGTCGCGACGTTTTCGACTTCGGCTGCGAAGGTCGCTGTTTCGCAGGCTTCCGAACAAATGCGGCCTTGCTCGCTTCGGTTTCGCCTCTGCCTCCGCATCCGGCCAGGAGGACGGTCACCACCCCAACCGCCCCCATCAATTGCGTGAGTCTCCTCGAAACCATCGCTGGCACTCGTTCGCCAACAGCGTCGCCGTGAAGATGCACAAGGAGAGTTTTAATAATTGATTTCTAGCTTGCAATGGCGTCTACGACGCGTGACGAGTGGCTGAACGGATTGCCGATCCCAGCTGGGATCAGGCTCCTTCGTGCGCGGAATTGAAGCGCGCGTCGATTTGCGACGGTTCACGTACCGCTGGGGATAGCCGCTACGGGATCGAGGAGCTGCTGCAGGTCAAGGCGCTGCAGCTGTAGAGGATCAGCGGTAGTCGTCGGTGAGCAGCGCCGAGACCGGCGGCTTGCGCTGGATCATGCCTTCTTCGTACATCCAGTCGGCGAGCTGACTCGCCTGTTCAGGGTCCATATAACCGCTCTTGGAGAGGAGCGGGGAAGTCGCCGCAACCTCGGCTTCCATCGCTTTTCGACTCACATCGGTACCCGCCACGCCGGCTTCCATGATCGCGTTGACCGCGGCCCGAGGATCTTCGGCCGCCGCTGCATTGCCGCGAATGACCGGGGGAACGCCGAATTCTTGAACACGAGTGATGACCGGCTTCAACCCATGCGATTCGAGCTCGACTCCCTCCAGGTTCCAAGAGCCACCGAAGATGGCATCCACGCGTCCGTCGATCAGGGCGGGCACCAAGCTGTAGTCGACGCTTTTGATCCTTACGTCGCCGGGCTTCAATCCAGAATGCTCTGCAGGAAGCTCTTCTGAAATGGCAGGCCGGGAATGGCAATGGTCTTCCCCTTGAGGTCGGCGATGCCGCCGATATGCGACTTCTCGAGCCAGATCATCGCGGCGGTCGGATCTGAGATCAGGCTGCCCACGGCAACGACCTGCGCCCCCCGCGCCCTTTCCAGCACCACCTGCGGCTCCTAGTCGACGAGCTGACCCGCCTGATCAGGGTTCATGTAACCGTTCTCAGGTTCTAAGTTGAACCTGACAGGGGTACCCGGCCTGCCGGGTTCGAGCCAGATCCTGCCGCCCGCAGCGAGAGTGACGACACAGCAAGCGCCCCGCGCCTTAAGGGCCTTCTCGGCTGCGCGAGAAGGCCCCCTGGCGCTTGGCCGGTGGGGCGTGGGGTCAGCCTCTACACCTCCTGCAGATCCATGACCGTTGCCGGCAATCCGAAGGCACCGAGCACAACCAATGTCGGGATAGCTTCCTCGTCTCCTTTGCGCAGCCGCCTCTCTGCCTGGACCCGATAGTTGAGGACGCGCTCTCGCATCCTCTCCATCTCGTCCTGCAACCGGCGGCGGGCTCTCAGGTCGAGGCCCATCGGGGTCTGGCTGAGATGGCTGTCGGGGTCGGCAACGAGCGTTCCCTCCTCATGAGCCGCTTTGCAGGCCCTGAGGAAATCCAACAGGGCTCGCGACCTGTCTTCAGGACGGGGGTCGTTCTCGATCACCGATACCGGGATTCGGAAGGCCGCCAGTGCGGCGAGCGTCGGCAACGGCGCTTCTCTGCTCTGGCGGAATCTCATTTCCGATTCCACCTTGCACTCGAGGACCAATTCGAGCAGACGATCCATGTCGCTCTGCAGCTCCTCCCACGTCCCTCTGTCGAGCCACAGCCGGTCCCGACTGAGGTGGATCTTGCGATCGGCAGCGAGCGTTCCCTGGCGGAAAGCAGCTGCGCAATTCTCGATGAGATCCAGGAGAACACCCTCATCCGTTTCGTGGCGCTGCTCGTCCGTCATCCGCTCGAACTCGTTGTCCGTGATCAGTTTCAGCCGGATCGCGGTGTAGTAGTTGCGCACGACTCCGCGAACCTGGACTGAATCGCAGACGTAGATCCAACCTTCCCTGACTAGGCGGGCAAATTGGTACTGGACGACGTCGAGGCCGACTCCTTCTCGGAGCGCGATCTCCTCCAACGTGACTTTGCGCAGGTGGCAAGCAGCCACGATCCGAACGCGCAGCCGAAAGGCTTGTAGCTTCCGGAGCTTCTGCCGAGCAGCGCGACTGCTGAGGTTCTTCTCATCCACATCGATCTCCTTCCCTACCGCTGTTTATAACTGCACCGGTGCGCATTTGATAACCGGTGCGTAATCCAGCTATAGCGACGCGGGGTCGAGATTGGAAGAGGAATTCGATCTACAAAAAAGTTGGCGTTACTCGTTTATTCAAGAGTGCTTTGTACATCTGTTGAGTCAAAGCACAACGGGAAGTGACGAAGAGATGGGCGTCGGTGCTTCCAAGGTGAACCTGACCCGGGTGCCCGGCCTGCCGGGTTCGAGCCAGATCCTGCCGCCATGGGCCTCGACGATCGCCTTTGAGATCGCGAGGCCGAGGCCGGCGCCGCCGTCGGCACGGGAAGGGTCCCCGCGGTAGAAGGCGTCGAAGACGCGCTCGCCGCTCTCCGGCGGGATCCCCTCCCCTTCGTCGTCGACCTCGATCTCGACCGAGTTGCCGAGCGGCCGGGCGCGGACGGTGACGCTGCCGTCGGCGGGGGTGTGGCGGATCGCGTTCTGGATCAGGTTGAAGAGGACCCGCTGGACCTTCTCGGCATTGGCCTGGGCGACCAGCGCCTCCGGCGGCAGGTCGGTTGCGACCCGCACCCCCCGCTCCGCCGCCGGCGCCCGCATCGCCGCCACCGTCTCGTCGATCAGCTCGCGCAGCTCGACCTGTCGCATCGTCCAGGAGATGTCGCCGGCCTCGATCCGGGAGAGCTCGAAGAGGTCGTCGATCAGGTCGCTGAGGACGCCGACGTGCGTGCGGATCTCCCGCAGATAGCGATCGCGCGTCTCCCCCGTCGCCACCCCGTCGTCGATCGACTCGACCAGCAGGCGCAGCGAGGCCAGCGGCGTGCGAAGGTCGTGCGAGGCGGCGGCGACCAGTTGCCGCCGCATCTCCTCGACTTCGCGGTTGGCGCGCTCCTCCATCGCCAGCCGCGCCGCCAATGCCCCCGCCAGGGCGATCCCCGCCGCCGCCAGCAGGGCGAGGACGATCTGCTCCGCCCCCATTCCGTGCGGGACGGCGACGGCGGCCGCCCCGGCGAGGAAGGAGGCGACGGCGATCGCGGCCGCGCGCTTCAGCCCGCTCGCGCCCTCCCTGTTCATGCCTTGAACCTGTAGCCGACCCCCCACACCGTCTCGATGAAGCGCGGCTCGGCGGAGTCGTCGCCGAGCTTCGCGCGGAGGCGGCGGATGTGGACGGTGACGGTGCTGGTGTCGGTGAAGAAGGGGTATTCCCAGACCGCTTCCATCAGCTGGTCGCGGGAGAAGACGCGGCCGGGCCGGGCGGCGAGGTAGGCGAGCAGGTCGAACTCGCGCTGGGTCAGCGAGAGCTCCTCGCCGTCGAGGAAGACCCGCCGCGTCGCCGGCTCGACCCGCAGCGGGCCGTGCTCGATCGGCGGTGCCGCGTGCTCGTCGGCGACAGGCGGCGAGACCCGCCGCATCACCGCCTCGACCCGGGCCACCAGCTCGGCGGGCGAGAAAGGCTTGACGACGTAGTCGTCGGCGCCGTGGCGTAGGCCGACGAGGCGGTCGGACTCCTCTCCCCGCGCGGTCAGCAGGATCACCGCCACCCGCTTCCCCGGCCGCTCGTGCAGGCGGCGCATCACCTCGAGCCCGTCGAAGCCCGGCAGCATCACGTCGAGGACGACGAGGTCGGGCCTGTGGAGGTCGGCGAGGCGCAGCGCCTCCGGCCCGTCCATCGCCTGGTGGGTCTCGAAGCCGGCGCGGTCGAGATAGCGGGCGACGATCTCGACGATCGTCGGCTCGTCGTCGACGACGAGGACGGTGCCGTTGCTCTCCGCGGCCATCGGCTCGATTCTCGCTTCTATGGCGGCGCTACCCGAAGGTGAAGGCATATCCCGTCACCCCCGCTTCCGGTTCCAGGCGCAGGACGTGGTGCCCGACCCGAGGCAGGTCGACGAGGTCGTAGAGGCGCTGCGAGTTCACCGTGACCGCGCCGCCGTGGACGTCGGAGCCGGCGGCGTCTGCGCCGATCGGCTTGCCGTCGAGGAACACCTTGACCCGGCGCGCGCTGCCGTCGACCGTCCCGAGGACGAGGTAGACGTGGCGGGCGCCGAAGTTCAGTTCGAGCGAACCGCCGGCGGCAGTCGCCGAGTGGAATTCGACCCGCCAGGGCCCGCGGAAGGCCCATTCGTTCGGCGGCACTGCCCGCGGGGCGCTGAAGTCGTGCAGACCCGGGGAGAGTTCCGCGTCGGTGAAGCGTTCGGCCCGGGCGACGCCTAAGTAGGTCTCCGGCGTGGTCACCCCGGCCGAGGGTTCGATCCCGCGGGCGCCCGACATCCCGCGCCCGACCCGGTCGCCCGCTTCAGCCAGCAGCTCACGGATCACCTGCTCTTTCTCGCCGTATTCGCCCTCGCCGAAGTGGACGTAGCGGACGTCGCCTTTGGCGTCGATGAAGTACTCGGCGGGCCAATACTGGTTTTCGTAAGCGCTCCAGGTCCCCAGTTCGTTGTCCTGGACGACGGGGTACCTGATCCCTTCCGCGGCGATCGCCGCTTCCACGTTGGCGGCTTCGCGCTCGAAGGGGAACTCAGGCGAGTGGACGCCGACGATCGTCAGCCCGTCCTTGCGGTAGCGCTTGTCCCAGGCCTCCAGGTAAGGCAGCGTGCGGATGCAGTTGATGCAGGTATAGGTCCAGAAGTCGACGAGGACGACGCGTCCGCGCAGGCCCTTCAGCGTCAGCGGCCGCCCCCCAGGCGTGTTGAACCACTTCTCGGTGTCGGTGAATTCCGGTGCCGGCCCGTAGTCGTGCAGGGGCACCGCATCCTTCGAAGCCCGCCCTCCTTCGCCGGCCGCGGCACGGGCGCCGATCCCGTGGCCCCCGTCGCCGCGGATCGAGGTGAGCGCCGCCTGCGCCGAATCCGTCTTCTCCAGGCTTTCGGCGGGGTTGACGAGGAAGGAGGGCAGGCCCGCCGTCACCTGGCGCTGGAAGCGAAGGTCGTATTCGCCGAGCATCGCCAGCGCCACCAGCACCATCACCGCGCCGGTCGCGATCTGCAGCAGCTGACCGCGGCGGGCGAGCGGCCGCACGATCCGGCGGCCGCCGAGCATCAGCAGGTAGAGGACCGCGGCCGAGCCGAGCCCGTAGGCGAGGGCGACCGCCAGGCGGCCGGCGTTGAAGCTCTGCGAGGCGGTGACGACGATGACGCCGCCGAGGATCGGGCCGGCACAGGGGACGTAGAGGATCCCGAGGCTGGCGCCGAGCAGCGTTCCCGACCAGAACCCCTCGCCGGCCTGGCGCGGCGCCCCACCGCGAGCCACGATCCCGCTCAGCCAGGCCTCCATTCTGTTCGAGAGCGGCGGGGCCATGAGGACGAGGCCGAAGGCGATCAGAACTCCGATCGCGATGTCGCGCAGCAGTTCGTTCGGAAGGTGCAGGGCCGAGATCAGGTAGACGAGGGCGACCACGGCGAAGGTGAACGAGACGGTGAGCCCGGCGACGATGCCGAGCGGCCGACGCCGCCCGCCGGTGGCCCCGGCCGAGAGCGCGATCGGCAGCAGCGGCAGTACGCAGGGCGAGACCGCCGTGGCGGCGCCCGCGAGGAAGCCGAAGAGGATCAGCAGGGCCATGGAGAAACCATCCCAAGTAGGGATTACGAGGATCTAACGGCAGCGGATGCGGCGCTCAGGGGCCGGGTGGCGTGGCGGTTATGCCGCCCTCGTCGCGCCCTGCGACCTCGGCGGCGCGGCCGACCTTCTCGCCGATGCCGAAGTGGGCGCAGATCGTCAACTCGTGCTCGCGGCGCAGGGGGCGGGTGGGGTCGACGACCGGGGCGCTGCGGATCGCGTCGGCCTCCTGCGCCACCCAGACGCCGAAGGGGGCGCCGGCGCAGTTGGCGAAGGGGACGGCAACCACGCGGGCGCGGCGACGGCGGCCGAGGCGGGCGACGAGCCAAGCCGGCTCGCCGTCCTCGGCGTCGACGAAGAGGCCCTGGACCTGACCGAGGGCGCTGCCGCCGAGCTCCGCGAGCTCCGCCCCGAGCCAGCCCATCGCCTCGGCGCTCGTCGGCTTGCGGCCCTCCTCAGTCATCGACGTGCTTCTCCAGCAGCTCGCTCGCCGCGGTCGCGGGGTCGAGTTCGCGCCGCACCACCCGGTCCAGCAGCTCCGCCGTCGCCGGGTCTTCGGCGACGGTCTGCTCGAGCCGGCGGCGCATCCGCGAGGTGGCTATCCCCAGCACCTCGCTGCGCAGGTTGCGGGCGCGGCGCTCGGCCAGCGTCCCCTGCTGCTCGATGAACGCGCGGTGCTCGTCGATCTTCACCGCCAACTCGTCGACGCCCTCTCCGCGAGCGGCCTCGGTGCGCAGGATCGGCACCTTCCAGCCCTCCGGGTCGTGGGAGAGGGCGAGGACGCCGCGGACCTCGCGCACCATCGTGTCAGTCATCGGGTGGTCGGCCTTGTTGACGACGATCACGTCGGGGATCTCCATCACCCCCGCCTTCAGCGCCTGGATCGAGTCGCCGGAGCCGGGCATCAGCGCCAGCACGATCGTGTCGGCGTGGTCGACGATGTCGATCTCCGCCTGGCCGACGCCGACGGTCTCGATCAGAACGTCGTCTTTGCCCGCCGCGTCCATGATCAGCGCCACCTGCAGCGCCGCCTCGGAGAGGCCGCCGAGGGCGCCGCGCGAGGCCATCGAGCGGATGAAGACGCCGGGGTCGAGGAAGTGCTCGGTGAGTCGGATCCGGTCGCCGAGCAGGGCGCCGCGGGTGAAGGGGCTGGAGGGGTCGATCGAGAGCACCGCGACCTCGCGCTCGGCCTTGCGCAGCTCCCCGGTCAGCGCCCCGATCAGGGTGCTCTTGCCGACCCCGGGAGGGCCGGTGAAGCCGACGATCCGCGCCTTGCCGGTGCGCGGGTAGACCTCGCGCACCAGCTCCCAGCCGGCCGGGTCGTCGGACTCGATCAGCGTGATCGCCCGCGCCAGCGCCCGCTTTTCGCCGCTGAGGAGGCGCTCTGCCAGGGGCGCGGTTTTCGCGACGTCGGCCAAGGGCGAGTGAGTCTAGAGTTGCCCCGCCGTGCTGCGCTTTTTGGCTCGCAACCAGATGCTCACCCCGCGCTACGCGCGCCTCTTCTGGCGCTACCTCTGGCGCCGGCTGTTGACCCGTGCCGGCCGGCGCTGGGTCTCCGACGGGCCGTTCTTCCTCGGCAGGGGGCTGGAACTGAAGATCGAGCCGCGCGGTGAGATCCGCTTCGGCCGCTTCGTCTGGATCGGCGACGGGGCCAAGATCCGCTGCCACGAGGGCGCCGTCGAGATCGGTGCGAAGACGGTGATGGGCCAGGAGTGCACGATCTCCGCCTACCAGCACGTCCGCATCGGCGAGGAGTGCGTGATCGCCGACCGGGCGATGTTCATCGACTTCGACCACGGCATCGTCGAGGTCGAGCGGCCGATCCGCCTGCAGGGCATCTACAAGCGCGACGTCGAGGTCGGCAACAACGTCTGGATCGGCTACGGCGCCTGCATCCTCCGCGGCGTCAGCGTCGGCGACAACTCGGTGATCGGCACCAACGCCGTCGTCACCAAGGACGTCCCCGCCAACGCCGTCGTCGCCGGCATCCCCGCCCGGATCGTCCGCATGCGCGAGGCCCCGCAGGGGTTGCGTTGGAAGCGCCCGGTCGAACCGGACCCGGAGGCCTGGACGACCCTGCAGCCGCCGGAGCCTGCGTCGACTTAGTCGGTCCCGGGCGTCCCGCAAGTCTTTGTCTGCAAAATCTCTGTCAGATTTGCTTTGTAGTGTCAGGCAGACGATGAACCGCTGCCGAAACTCTCCCGCCTGCATGGCCCGCGACGGAAGAATTCGCTCAGAAGAGGTGGCGGTCAAACTCGGCCGCAATCTCTGGCGCTGCCGGCGCCGAGCCTCGATGTCCCAGGAAGAGCTCGGCGCCCGTGCCTCCCTGCACCGGACCGAGATCGGAATGCTCGAGCAGGGCACCCGCCTCGCCCGCGTCGACACGCTGATGAAGCTGGCGGGCGCGCTCTCGATCTCGCCGATGGAGCTGCTCGAGGGCATCCACTGGACACCCGGCACCACCTCCGCGGGCGGCTTCGCGATCAGCGAGCGCACACTCTCCCGCAGCCGCGACGACTGCGACGAGTCGAGCGAGTCTTCCTAAGGCAGCTTGGCGCCGGCCAGCTCGGCGTAGACCGCGGCCGTCTGCTCGGCGACGTCGCCCCAGTCGAAGCGGCGCAGATGCTCGTAGGCTTCGGCGACGAGGCGGCGGCCCAGCTCGTCGTCGGAGAGGACGCGGATCGCCACCTCGGCCAGCGCTTCGGGGTCGTGGGCGCGGAAGCGCAGCCCGGCCTCCTCGTGCGGGACCACCTCGCGCAGGCCGCCGGTGTCGGCGACGATGCAGGGGCAGCCCGAAGCCATCGCCTCCAGCGCCACCAGTCCGAAGGGCTCGTAGATCGACGGCACCACGGTCAGGTCGGCGATCCGGTAGAGCGAGTGCAGCACGTCGTCGCCGATCCAGCCGAGGAAGGTGCCGTGCTCCATCAGCCCCAGCTCCTGCGCCTGGCGCTTCAGTTCGGCCTCGTGGGTGCCGGAGCCGGCGACGAGGAAGCGCGTCCCTGGCGCCTCCGCGATCACCCGCGGCATCGCCTCCAGCGCCAGCTGGAAGCCCTTCTCGTAGACGAGGCGGCCGATCAGCAGGACCAGCTTCTCCTCCGGCGCCGCGAACTCCGAGCGCAGCCGCGCCAGGTCCTCGGCCGGCTGCGCGGGCAGGTCGTCGGGGTCGATCCCGTTCGGGATCACCGTGATCCGCGCCTCCTCGACGCCGAAGATGTCGGCGACCTGTTCGCGCATGTAGTGGGAGCAGGTGATGACCCGGTGCGAGCGGTTGGTGATCCAGCGCTCGACCCCATGGATGTAGGTCTGCGGGTGCTTGTCGACCCAGCCCTGGTGGCGGCCGTACTCGGTCGCGTGGATGGTCGTGATCAGCGGCGCGCCGAAGCGCTTGGCGAGGTGGTCGCAGGCGTTGGCGACCAGCCAGTCGTGGCCGTGGACGAGGTCGAAGCTGTAGCGGTCGCCGAGCTCGACCCCGGCGGCGAGCATGTCGGAGTTCATCCGCTCGATCCAGGCGACGAACTCGCCGAGGTCGGTCGGGCGCTTCGGCTCGCGGATGCGGTGGATGACGACGCCGCCACGGCACTCCTCGGCCGGCGACTCCTCCCCGCCCCGGGTCAGCACGTGCACCTCGACGTCGCGCTCGACCAGCGCCTCGGAGAGCTTGCGCACGTGCCGGGCCAGCCCGCCCTCGATCAGCGGCGGGTACTCCCAGGAGAGGATGAGGACGCGGGTCAAGTTCGGTGGCGGGTCCGGGTGGCTGGTTCAGGGCTCCAGGAGCGGGGCGATGCTCAGGTCCGGGGCAAGCGAGCGCATGCGTGGATCGGTGGCGGGGCCGGAGTCTATGGCCTCCAACATCGCCTGTGAGTGATCGGTGGCCCGCCGATAGGCGTAGTCACCGGCCTGCTTGCGCTGGTCGAGGAAGGCCCAGTCGCTCGACTGGGCGGCGAGCAGCTCGCGGGCCGCGCGCTCGAGCCGCTCTCCCCGCAGGCCGCCCGAGACCGCCCGCAGCAAGCGCAGCTCCAGGCGCCGCGCGCCCCAGGCGAGGTCGGCGACCGGCGGCGAGTCCCAGGTGCGCAGGTCCTTCTCCTCGCCCCAGGTCGAGGCATGCAGCGGGCGTTCGACCGGCTCGTGCTCGGCCAGCGCCTGGGGGACGGTGAGCAGGCGGACGCCCGCGGCCTCGGCCCCCTCCAGCACCGCCCGCAGCCAGATCGGCCCCTCCGACCACCAGTGCCCGAGCAGCTCGGTGTCGATCGCGAAGACCAGCAGGCCGCGACGGCCGCGCTCCTCGGCGTAGGTGCGGAGCCGCTGCGCGGTGGCGGCGAGGAACTCCTGCGCCTGCCGACGGGCGGCGGCTTCGGCGGCGGCCGGGTCGTAGGCGCCGCCGCCGACCCGCCAGATGCGGATCCCGCGCAGCGATTTGCCGGCGAACTGGGCGTGAGCGGGGTCGGACGGATACCCGTCGAGCGACCAGAGCCAGGCGATCGCCTCCCAGTCGATCGGCAACGCCACCGGCCCGGCCTCGGTCCGCACCGGCGCCAGCGCGTCCAGCGGGTCGGTGTGGGCGCTCTGGTCGACGCAGAACCAGCGCACTCCCTCCTCGGCGAGCCTCCACTCCAGCCCCGGCACATAGGCGCACTCCGGCAGCCAGAAGCCGCCATCCCAGCCGAAGCGCCGCCGGTGCGAACGGATGCCGGTCTCCAGTTGCAGCCGCACCCCCTGCTTGGTCGCCAGCAATGGCAGTACGGCGTGGGTGGCGGAGGAGGCGGCGAGGGCGACCCGTCCCTCCGCCGCCGCGCGCTGGAACGGCGCCAGGGGATCGCCCCCGGCCGCGTCGAGCAGCTCCAAGGCGTGCTCGTAGCGCTCGCGCTCGCCTTCGCAAGCGGCTCGGCACTCCTCCGGCACCTGCGGCAGATCGGCTTCCGCCGCACCGATCCGCCACTCGACCAGGAAGCGCCGCAACCGCTCCGCCGCACCCCGGTCCTCGAGCTGGTCGGCCAGCACCGGCGTCACCGTCACCGTCAGGTCCCGCGCCACCTCCAGCACCGGCAGGTAGGAGCGGATCGCCGCGTCGAACAGCCACTCCTCGCCGAATGGATAGGTCCCGAAGCCCTCGACGTAGGGCATGTGGCTGTGCAGGACGATCGCCAGGTCGCCGGCGCTCCCCTCGCGGCCCATGTCTACGGGTGGCAGACCGCGAGGAAGTCGAGGGCGCGGTCGAGGTCCCTCTCGCGCAACTGGAAGTCGGAGGCGGCGATCGCCGGGGTGAAGCGGTCGTAGAACAGCTTCGTCAGGCCGAGTCGCTTGTGGACCGAGTCCCAGCCGAGCTTGATCGCCAGCTCGTGGACACGCAGCTTGCGGGCGTGGAAGAGGCCGAACAGCTCGACCCGCTCGAAGTGCCCCTCGCAGAGCGCCCGGAACTCCTCGGCCCGGTACTCCTTCACGTGCCAGGGGTTGTCTGACTTCTCGGCCCCGGCCGGCGCCAGCGTCAGCAGGTTCGGCGTCGAGACGAAGGCGACCCCGCCCGGCTCCAGCATCGACTTGAAGTGTTCGAGGATCGCGCCGGGGTCCTGCACGTGCTCGATCGTCTGCAGGAAGACGACCGCGTCGCAGGGCTCGGCGAAGCTCTCGACCAGGTCGCGCTGGAAGCGCAGGTTGGGGCGCCGGTAGCGCAGCCGCGCGTGGTCGTGCGCTTCCGGATTGGCGTCGACGCCGACGACGCTCGCGGCGGCGCGGGCGAGGACGTCGGAGCCGTAGCCCTCGCCGCAGGCCATGTCGACGACCCGCCTCCCCCGCACCCGCTCGGCGATCCACTCGTAGACGACCAGGTGACGGCGGAACCAGTAGTTCTCCTCCGGCACGTCGGGCAGCGTCCGCTCGCCCGTCAGGGGCAGCGGCGGCACTCCGGGCGGCTGGTTCTCCTGGAGGTAGTGGCGCTCCACGGCCGGGACCGTATTGCAGATTCCGCGTAGAGTTCCCGCCCGATGCCTGCCTCCCCCTCCGCCACCCCGGAGCACATCAAGGACGTCAACACCCGCTACCACGACGCGGCCGCCGAGGAGTACGACGCCAAGTGGGGCATCGACTTCGGCGAGATCGGCCAGCGGCAGGTGCGGCTGAAGCTGGTCAAGGCGCTGGGCGGGATGAAGGGGCGCAGCTTCGGCGACGCGCTGGAGATCGGCTCCGGCACCGGTTACTTCTCGCTCAACCTCGTCCAGCTCGGGGTGATCGAGCGGCTGACCGCGACCGACATCTCGCCCGGGATGCTGCAACGGCTCGCCGCGACCGCCGAGGCGCTCGGGCTCGAGGGCGTGCAGACCGTCACCACCGAGGCCGAGGAGCTGCCGTTCGAGGACGAAAGCTTCGACCTCGTCCTCGGCCACGCCGTCCTCCACCACATCCCCGACCTCGACAAGGCCTTCGCCGAATTCCGCCGGGTGCTGCGACCGGGCGGGATGATCGCCTTCGCGGGCGAGCCCTCCCGCTACGGCGACACCCTGGCGGCGCTGCCGAAGCGCGCCGGCCTCACCCTGGCACCGGTCTGGCGCCGCCTGATCGGCGCCGAGCAACGCGCCGTCGCCGAGGGGGAGCAGTCCCACGACCATTCGCTGGAGGGCGAGGTCGACGTCCACGCCTTTGCCCCCGCCGACCTGCGCCGCCTGCTCCGCGACGCCGGCTTCGAGCAGCGCCACGTCGGCGGCGAGGAGATGCTCTCCAACGCCTGGGGCTGGGGCCTGCGCACGGTCGAGTCGAGCGCCGAGCCCGAGTCCGTCCCCTTCGGCTGGCGCCGCTTCGCCTTCAACAGCTACATCGCCCTGCAGAAGGTCGACACCCGCCTGCTCGAGCCCTACCTCCCCGCCGAGCTCTTCTACAACCTGCTGGTCTCGGCCCGCAAGCCGGCTTAGCTGTCGAGCAGCTGCGCGGCGCGCGCCTGACAGACGTCGACGATGGCGTCGATCACGTCGCTGTGCCAGCCTTGCTCCACGGCGATCCCCTGCCAGTCGGTCACCGCACGCAGGACAGCGGCCGTACGGCGACGGACGATTGAAGAGATCCCTCCTCCCAGCCGGCATTCCTCGGCAAGCCGGGCCCAGGCGTCCATGTCGACCCTTGCGGGCTCGGTCTCGCCTCCTATCGCCATCGCCATTCGATCCGTGACCTCCGGGTAAACGGTCGTCGAGACCACGTCATAAAGCGGAGCCAGCCTTATCCCTGAATCTGGTTCGTAGAGCAGAGCGAAGTTCTTGCCGTGGGCGTCACTGTTGCCGAGCAGGAAGTTGACCAACACCGCGTGGACGAAGTCGTTGACGTCTCGGGCCATGTAGGGGCCGCGAAGCGTGCGGAGGAGCTGGACGATTCCCGCCACGGAAGGGCCCCCGTTGTCTTCGTACTTCGCCGCGGGAGAGATGCCCATCGCCTGGCACATGTCCTCCTGGTGCAATCGCGAGACGACGTGACCCTTGTCGATGACCCTGTCAAAACGAGCGACGTAGAGGCAACGGATCTGGCCCACCTCGAAGATGTCCGCATCGGCCACCCTCAACCCGATCGCGCTGACCACCTTCATGCAGAACGCCTCGTTGACCACCAGGTCCGGGTACTGGCCGAATTCAGGCTTAAGCAAGCAGTTGCTGGGTGCTCCTTCGAGGGGCTGACCGAACCCCGAGTGGGGCTCTCCGACGAGGACAAGCTTCTGCTGAATTCCACCGAGGCTGAGACGAACGCCGGCATCCCTCGGATCGATGCCCAGAGGATGGCGGGGCAGATCCTCGATCAGTTTCGTGAGGTCCCCATCGGAGAGAGGACGCGTACCGCCCCCACCGGGGAGCGGAGGCTCAGCCTCCGGAGAAATAACCGCGACGGCACCCGCACAGTCTGCCCCGAGCGCGCGCAGCAGGCCGAACCCGTCTTCCTCACTGAGCCGGAACGAACGGGCAATCGAACTTCGCACCGTCCCCTCCGGCAGGAGCCCCTCGAAGAAGGGAGCCGTCGAGCTGGGGGAAAAGGTCTCCAGCCGAAGCGGCAGCGAAGCCGACAGCACGATCTCGGCTGGCTGGTGCGACTCCACGACAACCCGGGAGTAGGTAAACCGATACCTGGACGGCCCCCGCCGCTCGATCGCCCCTACCCGCTCGGAGTTGAGAAAGACATTCAAGTGCTCGCCTACCTGCGCGATCAGACTTCGCCCTTTCTGATGCCGGGCTTCTGTTGGCCAATTTCGAGATCGAGACCCAGGGCATCCAAGATGGCGACGAGACTGTCCAGGCGGCTCGTCGGTTTGCCATTCTCGACCTGATGGACCACGCGAGTGCTTACCCCCGCGGTAAGGGCCAGCTCGTCCTGGCGAAGTCCGATCCGCTCCCTTTCGGAGCGGACAGCGGCTCCTGCGGTCTGAGCGAAGGTAGCTGCAAGTTGCTGCTTAGAATGCATTATCGTGCATTCTATATCACATGCAAGCCAAACTAAAATCTAATCGAGCTTGAGATGCACGATAATGCATCTACTTTTTCTAGCGCCGTAGGCGCGGCTCTCGATCCTTGGATTCACCGGGCATCCGAGCCCGGTAAAGCTTGGCCCGGTAGTCGAGGCCCTTGAGACGGCGTTCGCCGACGTAGGAGTAGTCGAAGCCCGCGCCGGCGACGTCCTTGGTCGCCTCGTCGAGGACGACGCTGCCGGGTCGGGCGACGCCGGTGATGCGGCTGGCGAGGTTGACCGCGCGGCCGTAGTAGTCGCCCGACTGCGGCAGGGTCAGCCCGGTGGCGATCCCGGCGCGCAGCCAGGGGAACTGCTGGCCTTCGGCCTCGGCGGCGGCGATCAGCTCCAGCGCCGCGGCGACCATCGACTCGGCATCGCTGGAGATCAGCATCACCTCGTCGCCGATCGTCTTCACCAGCCGCACCGGCGGCTCGGCGACCACGGTCGCCATCTCCTCCAGGCGCCCGGCGACCATCCCCAGCTCCTCCGGCGCGATTTCCTCGCCGAGCCGGGTGAACTCGACCAGGTCGGCGAAGCAGACGGTGAGGTTCACCACACCACCGACCTCCCCGGAGGCGAGATCGGTGGCGCCGATCACGTCGCGGCGGATCTGTTCCAGCAGGTGCGCCTGCAGGGCGTAGACGACGGTCGGCCCGACCAGCGGCAGCATGTACTCGGCGGCACCGACGAAGCGGCGGGCGACGTCGCGCTCGGTGTCGCCCGGCCGGATCAGCGTCCGCACGATCAGCTCGCGATTGGCTTCGGCGATCCGCGCGGTCCCCATCCCGATCGTGCGGGCGACCCCGAGCAGCCCGTCCTCGGGGAGGCCGGTGTCGATGAAGGCCTTGGTCATGCGCGCCGCTTCGAGGTCGGCCTTGGTGGCGCGGCGCTCGTCCGGGTCCCCGTAGGGGACGCCGAGGGCGGAGCTGAAGCGCTGCAGCACGTCGAGGTCCAGTTCCGCCATCTCGGCGATCTCGCGGGCGGTGTAGCGGGGCCCTTCGCCGGCGAGCGCCCGCTCGACCGGGAGCAGCGTCAGCCGCCCCGCCGCCACCGCTTCCTTCAGTTCCTCGAGCGTGCACCCTTCCCCGGCTAGCTGCTCGAGCAGTTCCCGCCGCGCCTCGCGCGGTGCCCCCTCGACCCCCTCCAGCAGCCCCTCCGCCTCGAAATCAATTTGAGCGCCAGCCACCTCGTGATTCTCCCGGTTGGTCCGGTCGTGGCGCCGCCATGCCTGAGACAACAACATCCAGTTGGTTGTTTTAGGCTGGCCGAGAACGGCGAGAGGAAAGCAGGCTGGATAGCTCTCCGGCCCCAAGTGCCGCCCAGATCGGGCGACACTTGGGGGAGCCGAACCGGCGCCGGCTTCAGTTCGCCCAGCGGGAAGGCGGCGAAATGCTCGGGCTGGTGCCCGGGGCCATGGCCAGGCCCGTTTTTTCGAAAGCGCCCGAAGAGCACCTCGTCCAGAGGCGACCGTCGCTTCCCTGGAATGCGACCTCCCATTCTCCGTTGGGGAGCGTCGTGATGCTCGGGCTGGTGCCGGCGGCCATCCCAATGCCCGTATTGCCGTAGGCACCCGAGGACGACCTGACCCACAGGTTGCCGTCATTGGCCTGGAAGGCAGCCTCCCATTCCCCGTTTGCGAGATACGTGATGCTCGGGCTGGTGCCTGCTTTCATGCCGAGGTACGTATTGCCGTAGGCACCTGAGGACGACCTGACCCATAGGCCGCCGTCATTGGCCTGGAAGGCAGCCTCCCATTCCCCGTTGGGGAGCGTCGTGATGCTCGGGCTGGTGCCTGCTTTCATGCCGAGGTACGTATTGCCGTAGGCACCTGAGGACGACCTGACCCATAGGCCGCCGTCATTGGCCTGGAAGGCAGCCTCCCATTCTTCCTGGTTGCCGCCTTTTTCGGGGAGCCACGTAACACTCGGGCTGGTGCCAGCGGCCATGGCAAAGAACGTGTTTCCCGAACCGCCCGCGGGAGAAGAAACCCAGAGCGAGTTGGTGTTTGCCTGCAGTCCCATCAGGTATTCCCCGTTGGTAAGCGTTTCGACATCCGGGCTCGTGCCGGCGGCCATACCCAGACCCGTAGTAGCGGAACCCATCGCATTGGAATAGGTGGATAGCTGGGTCGAGCTGGACTGGTAGGCCACCTGTCCTCCCGGCCACGGCGCCGCGCCCGTCTGGCTCTGGTAGGCCCACCAGGAAGGCCGATAGGCCCCATTGGTCGTGCGCAAGCCGGTATACGTGTCCCATTTAGTACCAGGGAAGTCCTTGTACCAAAACCAGGCCGCATACTTGACGTTGTATACCGTCGCGCTGGCCTGCTTGAGCCAGTTGAAGGTTTTATTCAACAGGTCGGCCTGCTCCACCGCGGTCACGTCCTGCGCTTCAGCCCCACCGACGGGCCAACCGATCTCAGTGACCCAGATGGGCTTCGACACTCCAATGCCGTTGTTCTGAGCGTTGTAGGCTTCGTTGACGTTGTACGCTATTCCTTCGTACTTTTCCTGGGCGGTACGAGGCGGAATTTCTTGACCATATTTGTCTTTTTCGTGGTCTTTCCCTAGGGCGTACGGATGCAACGAGAGTCCGTCATAGGCGGTTTTGATTCCCGTGGCTTTGCCGGCCGCTGCAAGGTAGCTCGTCACAGGATAGTTCCAGCGTTCCTGGTAGAGGCCACCGAACAAGACCTTGGCCGTGTCCGCATAGATCGCGGCTTGTGCTTCGTGAATCGTTTTTGAGGTTTCTACGAGAAATTCACCGTATTCTTTCCCGTTGCACGAGTTGGCTGGACAGTTGAAATTGAGATTGGGCTCGTTCCAGACCTCCCAGTATTCCACTGGGAACTGAGGAATCGATGAGTGGTTTTTCCAGAACGACCCCGCTTGTCCATAGCGCTGGACAACGGTCCAAACGAACTGCTTCCATTCCGGAAATGCAGGCTCGCCAACCCAATAGTACTGCGGGCTCCCTTCCTTACGAGTGTAGATGTAGGGAAGGATCGCGATGCCATGTTTGGCAGCCTTTTCGAAGTAGCGGTCGTAGGTATTGACCCAGGCCGACTCGTTTTTCCAGCCCGAGGCCCCCCCGCCTCCGGCCAAGTTGATGGTTTCCCACTTTATCTGCATGCGAAAGCGCTGAACTCCGGCATGCTGCAGCGCATTCCAGTCGGGTTCGCTGTCGTTCATTGACTCGTGCGCATCCACGCCAAAGAACTTTTCAGGGAGCGCCAAAGCCGGCGCGGCCATTAAGGCTCCAAAGAGGCCAGTGGCCAAAATTGCGGTGACAAATAGGTTTAGCTGACGTATTCGCATGTTTACTTTTCACTCCTTGGTCGTGGTGGGATGGTCTGCTTCAGAGCTTGATTCTCATCCACCTAATGAGTGGGGTGCCGATCACACACCGTTTTTTGGTCTCACAGCCGCTGAGTGAATCGAACGCTTTGTCATAGTGGCACGTGTCTCCCGGCGAGGTCGTTGGCGTCCCCCCGTTGACCGTGTCTTTTGACGCCGTATTCGGCCGATTCGAGGTTGTCGCCGCCGGCCTGCCCAAGCAGTTCGTCGCTACTGAGGCGACCGAGAAGGTTGTTGGCGTTTCCGTCGCCGACGAGCTTGTCAATACCGGTGCTGCCCTCGAGGTCGTCGATACGAAAGAGTTTCGCCGGTTCTCCCATGGTGCAGGCCGGGCCCGTCATATTGCCGGCGGTGCCTGCTTCGAGATTTGCCACGACCCGGGGGGGCCTACGCCGACGGGCAGCTTTGCCCAGGAGGAGCTGTTGACGTCGGCGCCGTCACCTTCGCTCGCCTTGGCGCCGTCGAGGGTGTCGCCCTCGCAGATCGCGACGGAGAGCAGCAGGTCGTTGCCAAGGCCGCCTTCCAGCGTGTCCTTGCCTTCGTTGTTGATCAGGGCATCGTCTTAGTTGTTGGAGCGGAGAATGTCTTCTCCACTTCCGTTGCCGTCCACGAGCATGTCTTCGGTGCCGTTGCCGGCGGTCAGCGTGTCGTTGCCTTCGCCACCCAGAAGCACGGGCGTGCTCAGCCCGGGGAAGGCTTCGATGGTCAGGGTGTCGTTCCCGGCCATACCGGCGAGGGTGATCGAATCGAGCGACTTCGACAGACCGCAGGTGACTTCGGCAGCTTCAGAGGAATAGCTAAACGTATGCGACGGCGCCGCCGCGGCGGGGGTCGCCGCCGCCGCTGAGGTCACCGGTGCGCTGGTCCCGAGCTACCGCTTGGACGCCGCCGAAGAAGAGGTTGATCGCGGGGCGGCGCGCAACCGGCACGCCTCGCGCTTCAATCCGCTCTAGCGCGGCCTCGTCGATCCCAGGCTCGGCCTGGACGATGCCCTGCTCGAAGTGCAGGCGCGGTGCCTCCACCGCGGCATCGACCGGGAAGCCCTGCTCGACCGCGCGCACCACCGTCTGCAGGATCGCCGAGCGGATCCGGTTGGAGCCGGCGCTGCCGAGGGCGAGGACGATCTCGCCGTCGCGCAGCACCACGGTCGGCGCCATCATCGACGGCACCCGCCGCCCCGGCGCGATCACGTGGAAGCCGGCCGGGTTGAGGTCCTCCTCGCCGAGCATGTTGTTGAGGATCACCCCGGTCCCCGGGACCAGCACGCCGGAGCCGGAGCCGTTGGAACAGGTGACGCTGGCGCAGTTGCCGTCGGCGTCGAGCACGGAGATGTGGGTCGTCGAGCCGAGCAGGTCGGCGGCGGCGAGGTCGAGGCCGACCGGGTCGAGGAAGCTCGTCTCCATCCCCTCCTCGTAGAGGGCTTCGGCGAAGGCGAGGTCGCGGCGCGAGTTGGCCGCTTCCATCGCCAGCACCAGCTCCTCCGGGCCGCTGCCGGGGCCGAACCGCTCGAGCAGGCCGAGGCAGTAGGAGATCAGGATCCCGCCGGAGGACGGCGGCGGATTGGTGAGCACTTCGGTGCCGCGGAAGACGGTGTCGATCGGCTTGCGCTCGACCGCCTCGTAGGAGGCGAGGTCGCCGGGGCCGATGTAACCGCCGTGACCGACGACGAAGTCGCTGATCGCACGGGCCACGTCGCCCTTGTAGAAGGGCTCGGCGCCCTCGTCGCCATACCGTTCCAGCGCCTCCGCCAGTTCGGGGAAGGCGAAGACGTCCCCCTCGCCCAGCCGCCGCCCCTGCGGCGCGTAGAGCTCGCGCGTCCCCGTCATGTGTTCGTGGATCGGGCCGAGGATCTCGAGGATGTAGGCCTGCTGGCGGTTGACCGGCGCGCCTTCGCGGGCGAGGCGAACCCCGGGCCCGACCAGCGCCCCCAGCGGCATCGTCCCGAACCGCTCCAGCGCGTGCGCCAGCCCCGCCGCCGTCCCCGGCACCCCGCACGACGCCGGGCCGACGTAGAACGTCTGCGTCGTCTCCGCGTCGAAGCGGACCGGCACCGGCACCAGCTCGGTCGTTCGCTCGATCCCGTCCATCCCCGGCGCGACGACGAAGAAGTCGATCAGCGTCGTCTCCCCCGCCTCGTGCACCATCATGTGGCCGCCCGCCCCGAGCCCGGTCAGCGGGCTCTCGACCGCGAACGAGGCCAGCACCGCGCAGACCGCGGCGTCGACCGCGTTGCCGCCTTCGCGCAGGACTCCGGCGCCGGCCTCGGCGCTCAGCGGATGGCCGGCTGCGACGACCCCTCGCATGGGGCGTGCGATCAGCCTGGAAGGAACTCTGGGACGTCGATGCCGAGCTCGCGGTCGCCGGAGCGGCCGCGGCGCGAGGCATCCGCCTCTTTGGTGCGGCGGATCGTCGGCTCAGCTGCCCTGCGCGGCGGCGTCGTCCGCCCGTCGAAGCGGGTGGCGACGACGGTCACCCAGATCTGGTCGGACAGCTCGTCGTCGACGTTGGCGCCGAAGATGATGTTGGCGTCGGGGTGCGCGGCCTCGCCGACCACCTTGGCCGCCTCGGACACCTCGACCAGCGAGAGGTCGGAGCCGCCGGTGATCGAGAGCAGGATCGAGCGCGCCCCCTCCATCGAGGTCTCCAGCAGCGGCGAGGAGATCGCTTTTTCGGCAGCGAGGACGGCGCGGTCGTCGCCGTAGGCCATGCCGATCCCGAGCAGCGCCCGGCCGGCGTCGGACATGATCGTCCGCACGTCGGCGAAGTCGAGGTTGATCACCGCGGGCAGCGTCACCAGGTCGGAGATGCCCTGCACGCCCTGGCGCAGGACGTCGTCGGCGACCTTGAAGGCCTCGACCATCGAGGTCTGCTGGTCGAGCACGTCGAGCAGGCGGTCGTTGGGGACGACGATCAGGGTGTCGACCTCTTCGGCGAGTTCCTCGATGCCCTTCTGGGCCTGGGTGCCGCGGCGGCTGCCCTCGAAGCTGAACGGCTTGGTGACGATGCCGACGGTGAGCGCGCCGACCTCGCGGGCGAGGCGGGCGACGACCGGGGCAGCGCCCGAGCCGGTGCCGCCGCCGGCGCCGGCGGCGACGAAGACCATGTCGGAGCCCTTCAGCAGGCGCTTGATCTTGTCCTGCTCCTCGAAGGCGGAGCGGTGGCCGACCTCGGGGTCGGCGCCGGCGCCGAGGCCGCGCGTCTGCTCGTCGCCGATGTGGACGGTGACGTCGGCGACGCAGAGTTGCAGCGACTGAAGATCGGTGTTGACGGCCATGAACTCGACCCCCGGCACGCGGGCGTCGACCATCCGGTTGACCGCGTTGACGCCGGCGCCGCCGACCCCGACGACTTTGATCACCGGCTGGTGCGGCTCGCCGCTTCCCGGCGGCTCATAAGCAGGCTCGTCCCGCCCGTAGCGAGGCGTTTCCGTACTGAACTGCTCCCGCCGAGGCTTCGGCTCCTCGTTGAAGACCCGCTTCAACCGCTCCGGAGCAGATTCGGTCGAAGACTCCACATCTTGGTCGTAGAGACTGGGGGCCTCCTCCTGCTGGAGAGGGACGTCAGCGGCGGTCGGCTGCTCCTCAGCCGCGGGGGGGGCGGGCGGTGCGACCTGCTCCTCCTTCTGGGCCTCGGCGGGGTCTTCCCGGCCGTAGCGTGGCGCCTCGGGTGGATCGACCGGCGCGTCGTCGGTGGTCGACCGGAAGAGGTCGGACAGCGGGCCCTCGCGCATGCTTGCTCGCTTATTCCGCCGAGCCATGGGACAGAACCTCCTTCGCCAGATCCCGGTAGTAGTTCGCGGCGCTCGAGTTCGAATCGTACTTGAGCACGGAGGACCCTTTGACGGGGGCCTCGGCGAATTTGATCGCCTTTTTGATCCGGGACTGGAAGACGAGGTCGCCGAAGTTCTCCTCGAGGATCTCGATCGCCTCCTTGGCGTGAATCGTCCGCGAGTCGAGCATGGTCGGCAGGATGCCCTCGATCTTGACGTCGGGGTTGAGGTTCTCCTGGATCATCCGCAGCGTGTTCTGGAGCTGGACCAGCCCGCGCATCGAGAGATACTCGCACTGGACCGGGACGATCACCTTGTTCGCCGCGGTCAGCGCGTTGATCGTCAGCAGGCCGAGGCTCGGCGGCGTGTCGATGCAGACGAAGTCGTAGTCGCCGGCGACCTCTTTCAGCGCTTTCTCCAGCGAGCGCTCGCGGCCGATCTTGGTGCTCATCGCGATCTCGGCCCCGGCAAGGTCGATCGAGGCGACGGCGATGTCGATCTCGCGCTTGACGATGATCTCGGAGATCGGCATGTCGTTGACGAGCACGTCGTAGAGGCTCTTCTCGACCTTGTCGGGGTCGATCCCCTGGCTCATCGTCAGGTTCCCCTGCGGGTCGAGGTCGATGCAGAGCACGCGGTAGCCGGACTCGGCGAAGGCGACGGCCAGGTTCAAGGTCGTGGTCGTCTTGGCGACGCCGCCCTTCTGGTTGGCAAAGGCGATCACCTCAGCCGTCTTCACCGGCGCCTCTTCGGCAGCCTCCTTTTCCGCGAGGAAGTCGAGTCGCGTAGGCGCGATCAGGTCGATCGCCTTCATCCGCGCATCCCCGCCATCCTCAGGAGACTCGTCCTCGTCAGCGTTGAGGGCGGGTTCCCCAACCTCCTCGGACGGCTCCTCCTGCTCAAGCTCGATCTCGGACGGCCGGCCCTGCTCAGCCACGAACTCTTCTCCCGCGGGTGGCGTCGTAGGGGGGACCGTCTCCTGCCGCGCAGGAGACGGTGGGTCCCCTGCGTCGACAGGACCTGCGGGCCGATCCCCCTCGTCCCTGAGCGGAACCGCCTCTTCCATCTGCTGCAACTCATCGACGATCGGATGCCCCTCCTCGATCTCGACGGGGGCAGGCTTCGGCTTCTTTCGGCTTAGAAATCCCATTGCGCGGATATTCGTATGGGACCCGGCTTTTCCTGCCGGCCCCTGAAATTGCTAGGAATCAGTCAATCCCCGAACTCCTCGACAAGCGGCTCGTGATCGTCACCGGCAAGGGTGGCGTCGGCAAGACGACGGTCGCCGTGGCCCTCGGCCTGCGCGCCGCAAGCGAAGGCAAGCGCACGATCGTCTGCGAGGTCTCCTCGCAGGAGAACGCCTCGCGGATGTTCGAGCACACCGCCGTCGGCTTCCACGAGGTGGAGATGGAGGAGAACCTCTGGTCGATCTCGATCGACCCCGACGAGTCGATGCGCGAGTACGTGCTGCTGCAGCTGAAGGTGCGGGCGATGCGGGACATGCTCTTCCGCAGCCGCATCTTCAACTACCTCGCCGCGGCGACGCCGGGGCTGAAGGAGCTGGTGACGATCGGGAAGATCTGGGAGCTCGCCCAGCTCGACCGCAAGGTGAAGAAAGGGCGCGAGTACGACCTGGTGATCGTCGACGCGCCGGCGACCGGGCACGGCGTCGGCTTCCTGCAGACGCCGCGCACCTTCGCCTCGATCGCCCGGGTCGGGCCGATCCATTCGCAGGCGCAGACCCTCGACCGCTTCATCACCGACCACGAGAACACCGGCACCGCGATCGTCGCCCTGCCGGAGGAGATGCCGGTGAACGAGTCGGTTGCGCTGGAGCGCGACCTGCGCGACGAGGTCGGGGTCGCGGTCGACCGGGTCTACCTCAACGGGCTCTACCCGGAGCGGTTCAAGAAGGGTGAGGCGGAGAAGCTGGCGCAACTGGCCGAAGGTGAGAACGGGACCAACGGGGCGACCAAGGCGGCGGCGCGGGCGGCGCTCTCGGAGTTCAACCGGGCGAAGTCGCAGCGCTCGCAGCTGAACCGGCTGAAGCGCGGCGTCGAGGCGCCGGTGAAGACGCTGCCCTTCCTCTTCGAGCCCGAGCTCGACGTCGAGGCGGCGCGCAAGCTGGCCGGGAGGCTCTCCTGATGCCCTCGGTCGGCGAAGTCCTCGACGGCAAAGGGATCTGCATCTGCGCCGGTTCGGGCGGGGTCGGCAAGACGACCACCTCGGCGGCGATCGCGCTGGGGATGGCGGCGCAGGGGCTGAAGGTCTGCGTGCTGACGATCGACCCGGCGAAGCGGCTGGCCGACTCGCTCGGGCTGGACGAGCTGGGGAACGAGGCGCGACGGGTCGACCCGTCGCTGTTCGAGGAGCAAGGCGTGGAGATGAAGGGCGAGCTGTGGGCGATGATGCTCGACGCGAAGGCGACCTTCGACGAGCTGATCGCCCGCCAGGCGCCCGACGAGGAGTCGCGCGACCGGGTGCTGAACAACCGGATCTACCAGCAGATCTCGAGCGCCCTCGCCGGCTCGCAGGAGTACATGGCGATGGAGAAGCTGTTCGAGCTGCACACCGAAGGCGAGTTCGACCTGCTCGTCCTCGACACGCCGCCGACCCGCAACGCCCTCGACTTCCTCGACGCCCCGAAACGGCTGACCCAGTTCATCGAGGGCAAATCGCTGCGCGTGTTCATGAAGCCGACCGGGCTGGCGGCGAAGGTGACCGGCCGCGGCGTCTCGGTAGCGCTCTCCGTCTTCAAGAAGATCGTCGGCTTCGACCTGCTGGCCGACCTGGCCGAGTTCTTCAACGCCTTCAGCGGCATGGTCGACGGGTTCCAGGCGCGGGCAAAACGCGTCAACAAGCTCCTCGCCGACCGGAAGACCTGCTTCCTCGTCGTCTGCGGCCCCCAGGGCGAGCCGATCGACGAGGCCGTCTACTTCCACCGCAAACTGGTCGAGGCCAAGCTCCCCTTCGGCGGCGTCATCGTCAACAAGGTCCACTACCCCGCCGACGAGCTCCGCGCCGAGGTAGAAGACCTCCCGGCGACCCTCGCCGACAAACTAGGCGACCCCGCGCTGGCCAAACGCGTAGCCGAGAACTTCGCCGACTACCAGGCCCTGGCCGAGCGCGACGCCCGCAACATCGACCACCTCGCCTCCGAGCTTCGCACCACCTCCGTTATCCGCGTCCCCTACCTCGACGAAGACGTCCACGACCTAGCCGGCCTCTCCCAGATCGACCGCTACCTCTTCGCGACGGCCGAGGAGCGGGTCGAGATGGCGGCGGGGCGAGCTTGATCTAGTAGCAGTTCACGGCCATAAACGCTTGAGCCCCTTCTCGTAGACGCCATAGATATACGGACCAGATCGACGGGACTGGCGCAGGATTCGGTGCCGGTTCGAGATGAATCGGTCGGTTTGCTCGGCACCCCGCATGTTGCGATTGGTAAGACAGAAGACACGGACCGATGCCTCAGTCAGAGCGTCTCGCTCTGCTGGCCGACGGCGAATCGCGTCATCCTTGGTGAGGACAACCCAGTTGTTCATGCCAGCGTCGCGCAGCCAAACCTCGTCCGGAAGGGTCTGGGCACGCTTCTCGCCGTACACCTCCGCCATCGACCGAGCTGACAGCCCGCTGCGCGAAGCCCTTCAACGATGCTCTTGCCAAGACTGCGATCAACGAAGAATTCAGGACTTTCATCCTCGGAAGGAGTCATCGCCGCGCAGTGCCTCGCGTTCTGTCCCGCCGAGGCAAGTCAGGCTGCCGTGCGCGTCGCGAGCCGGATCACATCCTCGACCTCGACCGGCGGCACGCCAAAGTCCAACGCTAGGTCGGCGACCGAGTCACCTGCCTGAAACCGATCAACGAGATCCTCGACGCGCACTCCGCCGTGAACCAGAAGAGGCAAGCCAAACGCCACATTGGGATCAACGATGACTCTGGCCTTGCCATAGGTAGGCAACTGCACCCGATCTGCCCAGCCATCGCCACCGTAGTGAATTCGCTTCAGGTAATCCTTTACAACACCGGAGAATTGGCGCTGCTGCGTGCGGACCACAACCAGATCTCCGACCTCGCGCTCGCCCGTCTTCTCTGCATAGTCAAAGAGCACCTCGGCCCCATCCGTATAGAGGCGCTTCGAGGCGAGAGCGTGATCGACGCCGATCTCCTTTTCCAGCACCTCGACAGCAGGTCGGATCCGCTGGAGCGGCACGCCGGCACGTCGGAAACTCGACAAAACAAACGCCTCGGCAAAGCCGATGAAGGGAACGGAAGCCTCTCGACGCCGCGGCGAAAAGGACGTAATCAGGGGATGCTTGCCTTCAGGTGGCCGCGCCCATCGCTGAATGTTGGAGTTCGGCACACCGAGATAGCCCGCCGTTTCCCGCAGAGTGAAGATCGCCCGGGCGAGACGTGGATCGTCCGCCCCGAGACGAACGCTATTGGTCGCGTGCGCTTTGATCGACTACCCCTTCCCACGGTCGGAATGATTCGGCTTATTGATCGTATCGATGACCACGGTCATCCTGAGGGAAAGCTTTTAGCTACATTTCGAAGTGAACCGGGAAAGCGAGGCGGGCATAGCGGCCACTCCCCAGGATCACCCGTTCTTCGTGATCCGCACGATCGGGCCGGGGGACTTGATCGCGATCTTCATCGCCTCACCCTGACGACCCGCCGCGGGGGGATTCGAAGCCGGCGAGAGCGACGGTTGCCTCCATCCCCTCCTCCCCCGACTCCCGCATCCTCTTGGCAGCACGTATTTCGGCCCTCGTCACTGCCTTGAAGGTGGCCCAGAGAATTTCGGTGATCTCCGTCCAGCCCCGCTCGTCCAGCACCACCGGACGCCAGGAGATGTGCGTGTTGGCGCGCGCGGTCATCGTCCCTGCCTGAAGGGCCTCGGTCATCCGACCGACGAGGTGGCGCAAGGTCGTCGAAGCGACGATTTGACGTGCCTCGTCCGGCATGACCAGCCAATCGCGGTCACTGAAGACGATCTGTTTGATCCGCCGATAGATGTGTTCGACCGACCCTCGGACAGGCCGGGTCCGAGCCACCTCGATGCAGCCCAACTCGTGCAGAACCCGGAAGTGGTAGCCCAGGTTCGAAATCGGTTCGTTGCGATGCGCGGCGAATTCTTTGGGGCTGATCTCCTGGTAACTCAAGATGCCGAGCAGTTCCAGCCGGATCGGGTGGGCAAGCGCCTTGAGGAGCTGGATGTGCTCCCCGTCGGCCTCGATTCGCATATCGGCTTTCTTCATGACTCCTTCCCATTGGGTCGCTCGGATCGGAGCACCGAGACGGAGTCAGCCTAAGTAGCGCCACTCAACCCGTGGGGGTTTAGTAGTGACGCGACAACCGGTCAAAACAAGGCTGACCGAGCGATGCGAAGCGGCAGGCTCAGCTCACGCGATTGCGCGAGTACTCGAACTCGAGGTGTTCGACGTCCCAGTCCGAGTCGGGCACCGGGAAGAGGTGGCGGACGCGGGGGGTGTCGATCCGCTCGCGGTGCTGGATGTCGCGATCGGAGGCGGCGGGCCATTCGAGGGAGTCGCCGGGGCGGGATTCGGAGACCTCCTCCAGCCACGGGGTGGCCGTGATCTTGATCTCCTCTTCGGCCGGGATCGGCTCCATGATGCGGGTCTCCTGCTCCACGTACTCCTCCTCCGGTAGTTCGTCGACGGGCAGCTGAAGTTCTTCTGAAGGTTCGGGCTCGGCGATTACCTTCAGCTCGGGTTCCGGCTCGGAGAACACCTCGGGCTCCTCCACCGGCAGCTCGGACTGGACCGAGACCGTGATCTCGGCGTCGCCGGCTTCGAGGCCGTTGACGATCAGGGTCTCGTCGGCGGTGGTGCTGAGGTCGTTGCCGAGCTCGCCCAGCGCCGCCTCGCGCAGCAGTTTGCGGGTCCCCTCCTCCATCCAGGTCGCGAGCTCGACCGCCGCCTCCATCGGCAGGCCGTTCATCATCGCCCGCTCCAGCTCGAGCACGTCCTCGATCCGCTCGCGCGCCTGCAGCCGGTCCATCGAGTCGTCCTCGATCAGGGCGGCCGCTCGCAGCGGCAGCGAGGCGCCGACGGGCCCGTGGCCCTCCAGCACCGCGCGCATCGAAAGCAGGTGGTCGCTCAGCCCCTCCAGCGCCGTCGGCCGCTCGCAGCCCATCTCGAAGCGTCCGACCGCCCAGGTGAGGGCGCTGTCGGGGTCCGGCCGTGCCTCCAGCACCGCGGCGAGCTCGACCAGCTCCTCGGCCTCCGCCTCGCCGAGCCGGTAGCCGCCGGGACGGGTGGCCGGCGCGCCGGTGGCGATCCGCCGCCAGCAGCCCTCGCCGGTGGGGGCGAACGCGTAGGGGCCGAGACCGATCCCGCCCCCCTTGAAGATCCTCATCACGCTGATCAGCTCGCGCAGCTGCTGCAGGGCCGCCTCGGCACCGCCGTCGGCGTCCTGCTCGGCCACGGCCAGGTACTGCGGCTCCCAGGCGGCGCGGCCCATGCCCTCGCTGCGCATCGCCTCGACCGGCGCCTCGATCGAGTCGGCGCGGACGATACGGACGTCATGGGGCAGCTGCAGGCGCGGGACCGACATCCGCAGGCCGACGATCGGGACGATCAGCACCTCGGCCTCATCGGCCTCGCGCGATTCGGCGTCGAGCGTGGAGAGCGCCGCCTCCAGCCGCTCCCTGTCCAGCGCAAAGCCCGCCGAGCCCTCCCAGAGCTCGGCGAAGAAGGTGGTCAGCATCAGCTCGGCCCGCTCCCCGGGATCGGCGGGAACCGCCTCGCCCCGCGCCTCCAGATAAGGAGCGGCGACGCCGGCTTCGACCGACGCCTCGCGGGCGGCCGCGAAGCTCGGAAGCGAACGCAGATCCTCGGCGTGCTCGAGCACGTAGCGCCCGGTCATCGGCACGTAGCTGTAGAAGGCGACCTCCTCGCCCCCGTCCGCGCCGACGTCAAAGGGAATCTCCTCCCCCATCGCGACCAGGGAGCTGAAGCGGGCAGCGGCCTCGGTGGCGAGCCGCTTGATCGATTCGTTCAGGAGGAAATCACGCACGCCCCAGGCTTCCGCCCCCCGCCTGGGCCTCCTGCGCTTGCACGCCGGCTTGCAGATCCGAATCCGATTCTTTGCACACCAGGGTGTGCAAAGAATCGGATGGGTAGGTCGGAGCGACTAGGAGGCTTTGGCGAAACGATTGGCGAAAGTCTTGATCTGCATCGCTGAGGAACTCTAGGTTCGCCCGGTCCAACAAACAAGTGGCCGGGCGACTGCGCTAACAGCCCCCGGCCGTGACAAAGGAGAGTGA
>Ga0157372_10000311_pt1 | contig 53780 bp, 64 predicted proteins | sample C55metaG_FD_115307 | JGI IMG/M metagenome (GOLD analysis project Ga0157372, IMG submission 115307) | Corn rhizosphere microbial communities from Kellogg Biological Station, Michigan, USA - C5-5 metaG | ecosystem: Host-associated > Plants > Roots > Rhizosphere > Soil | place: USA: Michigan...
ATCGTCGGAAAGCGCACTGTGCAAAGTGGTTCTACCGGGAATGAAGCAGGTTATTCGTACTTCGTTCCGGAACCGGGAACTGCTCAGACCGTCTATCTTGTAGCTCACAGCCTGCACCGCAAGCCCTTCATGGTCTTTCCTGACCAGATTGAACCCGTTGACCTCTTGGACATCTGATGCTTTGGACACTTGACACACCTGAGGACTGGGCTTCTTATCAAGATAGCATGGAAGACCTCAGCCCCGGCTTCTGGGACCGCTGGCGTCCACGCATCCTTACGGTTCCGGCAACAAGATTTGTGCCCTTTAAGCGCTATCAGTTCGGCTACCAGATGCGTAGTGAGGGAAATGTAGTTGGTCACTGCCGTCATCACCGTGCGCATTGGACCATTGAGGGCGCTCAGAAGTGCCGTGACCGCTTTCTTGCCGGTGAGCCTGACACGCAGTGGAATAAGCTTCCGCTCATGCGTGTAGAGCACATCTAACTCACAGCTAAAGTGCTTGACTCTTGAGAGTCACGAGCCTATAGTAAAAGTACAGACTCTCAAGAAATCGGAGAAACCCCATGACCACTGACCTTGCAACACTCCCCCTGCGCAACCTCAAGAACATGCATGCGCATGCCGAGAAGCAGTTGACCCACTGGCGCACCGAGACCGCCACGGCCCTGTCCGCTCTCCTCCTTGCGAACGAGAACAAGGAGCACTGGGAGAACGAAATCAAGGCTCAGGAGGCCGAACTCATCGAGCGTGGTGAGTTTGAGGCCCTGGTGACCGACGAGCCTGAGGACTCGGATGACGAAAACCTCGAAGAGGAGTCTTTCGTCCACGTTGAGGGCATCAAGTCCGACAACCCCCCGTTCTGAAAGAACCCCCAGATGTAGGCCTAGCGTGTATGCGTTAGGCCTACATTTTTACCCCCCAAAAAGGAGAAATCGCTATGACTAAGAAGGTTCCCGGCTGGGTTGACCAGGCCTTGAATGAATTCGATGGTACAACCCCGCGTGAGGAGGATGTGTGGTTCAAGTCTGACTCTGCGGAGTGGAGTTCGGTAACTGCAATCATCTATCCTCCCATTGCCAAGGTCTACTACGTGGTGGACGAACTTCTCCCTGACCATCCGGAGTCGGTGAACGGCTGGCGGGAGTGCGCAGGCGAGCACCTTCTTGAGGAGTTCGCGTTCAACGCCGCGCGCAAGCGTGCGTACAACAACCAGAACCCCTGCCGCATCCGGAAGGTTGTGTGGGATGGATAAGTACAAGAAGCTCGCTCCCCGCGACAAGTACCGCTATAAGCCGCAGAAAAACACGTGCTGTCACTCCCGTGTGGGAATGGCCAAGAAACTCTACGAGAGCGCCGCAGAAGCCGCTAGCACGGGCCTTGTGCCATATGAGTGTCGTGTGCATAAGGGCAAGTGGCACGCCAAAACGAAGAGAACTTGACACTCTCAAGTTTCCTTGACACATAGGTAGTATTAAGGTATAACTGAGATATGGCAAATATGTGGCAAAACTACAGCCAAGTGATACGAGGTCTTGAAGGGACCATCGTCACCGAAAACGGTTTCGTTCTCTTCACGGCAGACAGAGCGGTTCTCAGCGTGGAGGCTGAGGAACCGCAATTTGTCCACCACAGCTTCTATTACGACTACACCACTCCCCAGTGGACCGTCAGTTTGAACGTTCAAAAGGACGACCTGGGAAATTATTTCAAGTTGAGGGAATTGAAATGATTCTTGATGATCGACACATCGCATACCTGTTTCTGGTAGAGGCAGGACTTATCCAACTCTGGTGGGCACCAAGGAAGGTGCACAGCCGTTACGTCAACTCTGACTGGTCAAACGGCAAGCAGGAAGTAGACCAGACCGTGGCCGCGCAGATGAAGGCGCTGGGCATGACACACGTAGTAACCAGGGCAGGCACCGGCAAGCAGATTCTCGAATTGACCGAGAAGGGCCGTCACACACTCGATGAGGAGAGGGAGGCGTACAAGCTGGTGGAGGACTAAGGCCATGCACAGGGACATTATGGGATAATAGACCTATGACCGATGAGAAGCGCAAGCCCGGACGCCCCCGGCTGTATACACCTGAAGAGGCGGCTGAGCGGCGTCGTGAGGCCAATAGGACCCGCGCCCGTCAGAGGCGTTCTGAGGACCCAGAATACTCCCGCAAGCAGTATGCCGCAAGGACACCGGAAAAGAACGCTGAGTACCGGCAGACGGCTTATGAGAAGCGCAAGAAGCGCCTTCAGGAGGACCCTGAGTTCCGTGAAGAGTGGAACCGCAAGCAACGCGAGTACCGCAAGCGTCGTAAGCAATCAGACGGGACATGAGATACCTCCTCTGGGGGGCATTCGGAGCAGTTAGCGGCTACTACGGAGTCGCATTTTACGTAAGACATAGGGTCATCAAGACCCATGGGCGAGCCATCTGGGTTCAGTACAGTGGTTGGAAGTTTTAGGAGTAAAAAATGGGCTATGCAGTTTACGAGGACATTTGGCACTATGGCCGATGGGCTGGATACGCTGTTCCGGCTGAGTGTGACGTAGAAGGCTGTACAGCCCTCATCAACAGAGGCATGGGCTATCAGTGCGAGGAGTACTACGAGAGGGACGGTGACGACTGGCTCACCAACGAGGGATGCTACCTCTACTTCTGCCCAGACCACATTGACCACCATGAGCACCACGCAGTCTCCACCGCCAAGCCCGACCATCCCTCTTGGAAGTGGTGGATGCTTCACCACCCGTCATGGGAGAAGTGGCGCGAGGAGAATCCCAAGAAGGTAGAAGAGTACCTGCGGGACACAGACAACTTCGTTCCCTCTGAGGAACTTCAACAAGATTTGGAAGATTCGCAGTGACACTGCGGCGGCTGGGCTACATCACAGGGATTGCGGCAGTAGTCGTTGTCGCAGGAATCCTTTTTGGATGGTAGACTTAGCACTTAGGAGAAATCATGAGACCTGTATTTTACGAAGGGCAGACGGTAGAAATCCGACCCTTCACATTTCACAACACGTACGAAGAGCCACAACAGGTGACCTTCGTTCGATATATGGCCGGTGACGAGTACGCTATCGTCAGTGGCTATGGTGGTGCCCACCTGAGGGTCAACGTAGATGACCTTGTAGGATAAACCCCGCCCAACGTCCGCACGACGGCTCCCGAAAGGGGGCCTTTCGTGTATTGACAACTTTCTAGAAAACCGAGAAGATAGAACCATGAGTTCGAATCCGAAGTACTACTACACGTCCGATACACACATCGGGCACCGCTTGGTGGCCGGAATCCGAGGTTTCCACATCCCAGGCTCTTTCATCGAGCACCGTGGAGAAATGATTCCTGAGCCAGACACCAAGGCGCACGATGACGCTCTGGCTGACCAGTGGGACAACATCGTTCGTCCGCAGGACACCGTTTTCGTGCTTGGAGATATCTCCATCAACGGCTCGGATGACGCCTTGGAGTGGCACCGACAGCGCACCGGAAACAAGATTTTGATTGCGGGCAACCACGATCCCATCTGGGGCTTCCACCGGGACGCCTACAAGGACTTCCAGAAGTGGGCTGAGGTCTTCCAAGCCATCTTCCCGTTCCTGCGGAGAAAGCTGGGAGGCCACTACTTCCTGATGAGTCACTTCCCGTACGCAGGTACGGGCGCTGAAGGGCACGGAGTCGAAGACAGGTTCCCTCAGTTTCGACTTCCGGACATGGGACTTCCGCTCCTGCACGGCCACACGCACGGTGAAGAGCGACACCATTACTCTGACAGCGGCACTCCCGAGCTTCACGTAGGCTGGGATGCCTGGGGTACGCTGGTTGAGCAGGACACCGTTCAAGGCTGGCTGGAACACCCTGACAGTAGCTTCTACGCATAAGAAAACCCCCTCCGAAAAGAGGGGGTTTTCTTTAGTCTCTATGGACTTTTTCAATGTCGGACAAGAGCCGGTCCATCGAATCTTCCTTTTCGATTTCTGTAGTGACGGAATTCGCTCCGCGGAACCAGAGCCATACACCTACTCCGGTGCCCAAGGTGGCGAGGAACCCAAGCATTACAATGATTCCGATGAACCATGACAGAGGACGATCCTCTGTGTGAATGTAAATCCAGTCACCAACAACAATAGAGATAAGCACAGCACCCATGGTAAGAACGAACAGCGAAGTCAGCGCCACCGTATAGGTGAACGAGCGCAGTACGATACCATTTTTGGTCATGTCACTATCCTACCAGGTCTTGTCGGTTTCTCCCCAGAACTTGAAGTGGAGGTTATCAAGGTCCAAGATGCCTTCCGAGTAAAACGCACCATCAGCGGCGAGTCCGCGGACCTGAGTCACATCCTCGTTGAAAGTCTTGATGTGATTTTCCACCTTGAAGTGGTAGTGACCGTGGAAGAAGTACTTGGGACGCACCACATCCACAACTTCAGCCATCTTCTTACGACCCTCGTAGGCGTAGCGAAGGTCCGCATCGGAGAAGTTCATAGGGTTTCCCGCGATACGGCGTTCGATGTCGGGCACACCGAAGGGAGCGTCGTGGGCAAGCATGACATCTGCGTATCCGCCCTCCATGGTCTTGTCCATGTCCTCGCGGGTGATGTCCTCTTCCTTCCACCACACAGGGTATCCGGTGCTCCGCTGTACCTGCAAACGGTACTCACGGTCCACTGAGGGCGCTCCCCCGAGCGATACGAAGCTCACGCCGTCAATCTCCCAGCGGTGGCCGCGAGGGGCAACAAGAATGTTGTTACGTGCACGCTTCCAGCCGTCCTCGAAGACGTGCCAGGAGTTGATCTGGGTGTAATCCTCGTGGTTCCCAGGCGTGACGTACATCGTCATTCCTCGCTGGGCAAGCTGGGTGTTCACGAAGGACGTGAACGCCTGACCGTGCTTTCCTGGCCAGAAGCCAAAATCTCCAACTTGGAAGATTTGTGTGACTTCCTGAGTCTCAAAGCGCTTCAGGGATGCCAGAATAACGTTTGCATTCCCGTGCGTATCGCCCAAAAGGCCTACTCTTGTCATGTCACACTTCCTTCCTACGTATTACTAACACTCTACCAGGTGTACAGAACCCCAGGCATGTCTTTCTTCCAGAATGTCAAGAATGTTGGGCCAGTCAGTCTTCCAGTCTGTGACGCGGAGAAGACCGCTTACATCCCGGTTGTAAGGCTGGTCATAAAGAATCTGCGACCACTCGGGAGCATGCCTACCCTTGATTTCTGGTTTGTCATCTACTAGGTAATCACCACGCCAGCCGGTCTTATCCGACGTGAAGACGATCTTGGCTCGGAATTCCTCGCCTAGGTAGCGAGCTACCCAATCTGACTTGTCCTGTAGGCAAGTGGGGTTGGCCCACCATGGGCTAGTGACGATTTCTACGGAGTGCCCGCGCTCAATGGTGAGTCGAATAGCATCCAGAGCACCGTCAATAGGCTCCAAGTCCTTGTAGAAGCCGGGATAGTTGAAGATGGCGTCTACTGCGGCACATTCCTCCTCGTTCAGACCTAGCTTGAGATTGAAACTCCGCTGATCCTGCGTGAGAGGAATTCTTGTGAGTGTGGGGTAATCGGTCAGACGCCTCAAATCCCATCCGCCACCCCAGTGCGTAATGGTTCCGTCTTGGTCAAATCCGATGTGCATACTAGCTTATACGCCTCTGACCTGGGGAAAACAAGAAACCCCCTCCGAAGAGGGGGTTTCCCGTCAGTACTTCCAGGGCTTTGGAGGCTCAAGACCTGGCTTCTGCGAAGCCTCAAGCCTTCCCTGCATCCTAGCCGCCTTCAACTCCTGCTGTCTGCGTATAGCGCTGGCGTAACGTGTCTTGATTGCCCACGTCGCTCCTGCCGCGCCTACTCCGAAGACTGCGAAGAGAAGGACTACCTCCGCTACGAGTCTCATTGTCCCTGAATCAGCACTCCACCCTTGCCATCAACGATGAGCTTACCGTTCTTGGCGGCTTCCTGAAGAGCCTCGATGCGGCGCTGTTCGATGATGAGAGGCGTCAGAGAGGCGTTCAGAATCGCGTTGGCCTGAGCCTCACCCTGTGCCTGAGCGACTGCGGCGGCGGCGTTACCCTGCGCCTGAATCAACTGCTTTTCAGCAATGGCCTTTGCGGTGCGCTGTTGCGCTTCAGCCTTCTGAGCTTCCTGGTTGGCCTCTTCGATTGCTGTCAGAGCATTCTCAACCGAGGGCGGGTAGCGAACGTCCTGAATGGTGGACGGTGCGAACTCCACACCCCACGTGTCCGTCAGACGGGCATTCAGAGTGTCGGTGAACTTGTTCTCAGCCTCCGGACGCTTTGCGCCACGGAAGTCAACCGCCGAGTAGGAGTTCGGGATGACGCGAGCCACAGAAAGTACCTGCTTCTCGACAACCGCCTTGGTGAAGGCCTCCTGCGAACGGTAGGCGTAGTAGATGGCGTAGATTGCCGGAACCGTCTTGCCCTTGTAGGTGACTTCCTGGTTGGGATCGATGGTGTAGTTGAACGTGGCGTCGATGTCAGCCTTGGTAGAGCCACCCGTGGTGCCTCCGACCGTAACCGTAATCTCCTTGCCGTTCACCGTGCCGCCCGCATACTCCGGAGACTTGTCGTGACCGGCGTATACGAGACCCTGGTTGAAGGTGTCGAACTCCACAAAATCGACCCATGGTGCCTTGAAGCCAGAGCTTGGCTCAGTGATGCGACCTACCACGGTGCGGTCCACGGAGTTGACCATGATCTTGGCCTCACCGACGCTGTTGGTCCAGAAGGTGCCGAAGAACAGAAGAATTCCTCCGACGATTGCCGCACCGATAGCGGTGAAGATTCCCGACAGCTTTGCGGGGGAGAAGATAGCGATTCCGATTCCGATGAGTGCCGCGAAGAAGAAGATCAACGCGAAGATAAACCATCCCATATTTGCTCGTTCCTTGTTTGTTGTTGGTTAGTGCTGGATCAGTTGTACCAGATGCACGATGTGGATTACAACCTGTACGAGTACAAAGATTTCGAATCCCACCGCGGCGATCCAGGCACTGAATCCGAAAATGACCGTCCACACCTTCTGGTCAGTCAGCGCGTAGATCAGAAGACCGATACCGGCTACTACCCAGAAGAGAATGACTGCGGCGATGGGGCCAAGGACGAACCAAAGCACCCCCGCGACGATTGTTGCTGTAATTGGGTCCATAGTTGTGTTATACGTGCGACTCGTACTCTTTTCCAATCCGAGTGTACTGAAGTTCGTCACCCGGCCACTTGTCGAGAAGAATCTTCTGGACTGCCTTGATCCTGGTGTACGCGAAGTTCGCTCCGTCCTTCACGTACACGTACGGAAGGTCAAAGCGCTCGCACAGGTCAATCCAGTACTGATCGGAGGACTCTCTGACATTCCCGCCGTATCTCAACGGGTCAGGCTCGAACGGGATGTCAGATGACAGAATCACGTACAAGTCACTCTGGTAAGCGTCGGCATCCTCGTAGAGACCGGCAGGAACGTTGTCTGGGTCGTACATTTCCCAGTACCCCACGGTGGAGAACAGGTCCGTATCGAAGATATCGAACTCCGAATCCCGGTCCCGCTCAGCCATCGCTTGAAGTGCAAGCTGGCCGTGCCAGATGTTCACCATTTTCTCGTGAGTGACTTCTGCGCCCACCGATTCGAGATATGGGCGTGCCCACTCGAAATACCACTTGGTGTTCTGCATGTCATCTGCCAGGCCTTGAGCCGTGGTGGTCTTTCCCACGGATTCGGCACCGAAGATGGTCACACTCTTCTTCAGGTGGGGGCGAAACTCTGGAAGAATGTCGTCCCAGTAGAAGCGGTAGTCCTCACGGACCTTTGTTCCCTTGGTGTACGTAATCGTACGGTTCAGGTCATACGGCATGAAGATTCCGTCAACCTCCTCAGCAAGCCGCACTCCGTACGGCTCTGAGGCCACGATGTAGTCACCTTTGCGGAACCCGAAAGTATGCAGGAATCCTGCCCACATGTCCCAGAAGCCCTCCGCGCCCTCTGGCTCTTGAGGAAGAACTTTGTGGATGCGCTGTACGCTCACGTTTGCCATGCGATTGGTTGCTTGTACCAGAGACCAGTAGCGCGCCGCCGCGAACGGCTCTCCGGGCTGGGTGCACAGGATAACTGTGACGGCTTCGGAGAGTTGGGCGGCGAATCTGATGAGGTTTCTATGCCCCTTAGTGGGAGGCATTGCGGTCATGAGAACGAATGCTTGCCTCACTTGTTCTCCTTCTGAGCCTTGCTCAGGTCTTGGGCGTACAGGCGACCGTCCACGACGTTCACGCCTGCCTCATTGAGTTCAAAGGTTGTATCGTCATCGTTCTCCGGGTGAACCGATGCAGTGAAGTCTTTGATGACCTGAACCTCGAACCCTGCCTTTGCGAGGTCGATAGCGGTAGCCTTCACACAATAGTCAAAGGCAAGTCCGATGACACTGACGTTGGTAGCGCCCCACTCCTTAAGGGCCGCATCCAGGTACCATCCGAGGTCGTTCTCACCCTCGACTCCCGAGTAAGAGGCCCTGTACTGACCCTTGCGGAAGATTTGCGCACCCGCAGAAACGATGTTGAAATCTGCCGCGAATGCCGCCCCCTCCGACTCTGCCACACAGTGGACAGGCCAGGAGTCGATGTAGTCCGGGTTGTCGGAGAAGTGCGTTCCTGGGTCGATGTGCCAGTCCTTGGTGTATGCCACGGGGAACTTGGCAAGCTCGAACGTCGGAATCACGAACTTTGCTGTGAGGTCGGCTACCGCCTGACCTCCCGTGACAGCAAGCGAGCCACCCTCACAGAAATCCTTCTGAATGTCAACAACTACAAGTGCCTGGGTCATCTTCCTGCCTTTCTGTTGCCCATCGGGTCATAGAACTTTGGCTCTGCGGGAATCTGTGCCTGCATGGACTTGCGCCATGCGAGGTAGCCCCAGAGGTTTGCCACTCCAAAGATTACCTGCTGAACCGCCGCAAAGTAAAGTCCCGACTGGAAATACGTGATAGTTCCTACGATGTTGACCAAAGTCCACACTGCCCAGGTTTCGATAACCTTGTTGTCCAACATGAACTGAGCGAGGATCGTCAGAACAAGAATCGCCGCATCCATGGGGGCGAACGAACCCTTGAGAAGGGTCACCGTCAGCACTGCACCGCCGTAGAACGCCGCTGTCACAGCGATGTAGGCGAGCCACCACCATCCCTTGATGTGGTGCACCGGACGGGTCTTGGAGTCCTTACCCCAACGGAAGTAGCCGTAGAAGAGCGAGAACGTCAGGTAGAAACTCAGCACTGCCGAAGCCAGAAGGTCGGACTGGAAGTAGAGAACGGCGTACAACGCGCTCGCTACTACGCCGAGAAGGTAGAACGCCCGACGCTGACGAATGCTCAGGAATGTGCAGGCGTAGTTGATGCCTGCGGCTGATACTTCAAGCCAATTCGGTGGGCCACTGACCCATCCCACTGCGTACGCGAAGACATACGTCAGAGAAGTGATTCCCAGGGCGATGAGTGTCGCCTGAACGTAATCGTTTTTGAGGAGATTGGACCGGGTTGGCGCGGTGGGGATGTACGGGATGCTCATAGAACATACTGTACGCGCCGTTGGCGCAAAAAGCAAGAAACTTTTAGAAGTCTCCGATTGCCTTGCGCTTGGCGTCCTGGCGAGTGCGAGCACGCTGAGTACGGCTGTCCTTGTGCGGTTCTGCCGCAGAAGAACGCCGCTTCTCTACCATTGCGCGGTAGAGGTCCGTGGGTTCGTGCTTCTTAGCCATGTTTCTAGAATATCACTTAATGAACGATGGCGCTACTACCATGAGCGAACCCACAAACTCCCCACTGCTGACATAGATCGGTGTCTGCTTCTGCTTCGACTGCTCTCCGAGCTTGAACGTAACCTCAGTCTCATCGAGACAGGCCAGGAACTCCAAGAACTGCTTGTGGTTCACCGTGAAGTCTTTGGCCGCGTCAGGACCGTCGTAGCCGCATGGAATGGTCTCCTGAGAGGAGTTCCCCTTCTTGTCCCGCGCGTGCACGGTGGTAGTCCACTGGCCCTTCAACTGGCGCAGAGAAATGGTGACAGAGGTAAAGTCAGGATCAGCATTCACGCGCACGCGCCTGACCACTCCCGCCAAGTCATCGATATTGACTGTCCAGTTCTCCTGATTCTGGATGGCTGGGGCAAGCACCAGATGATCCACCGCGGGGAATGTGTAGTTCAATCGCTGACTACGAATGATGTCCTTGCCGAACTTCAGTACCACAGTAGAGTGGTCGGTGCCGATTTCTGCTACACCGCCGTCAAAACGAAGGAGTTCCTTCATAGCGGTGGCCATGAAGGCAAGAGGGATCGTGGTTTTGAAGGACTTGTCCAGCCCTGGCACAGTCACCTTGTGCGCGCGCACACCATCGCAGGCGGTCATGACACCCTTAGCGATTTCGGCCTGCATGAGAGAGTGCCGTGCTGTCGTCTTAGACACAGCTGGAAACACCAAATCCATGGCACCGCGAAGGTCAGAAGCATCCATGGAGAAGAACTCCATGGAGTCGATGTCCACGAAAGTTGGCAATGTGGAGTCTGCTGGCGGGGTCGCCACCTTCCATACCGCAGGCCCGGATTTGATAGAAGCACGGTCACCGATGACATCGATACGCACCGTATCGTTCGGAACCAATTTCAAGATTTCGGCAACTCTTCGCCCCGGAACCAATGCCGATCCAGCCATGCGCACCAAGAAGGAGTCGTCCATCTTTGTGATGGCACGCTCACCGTCTGTGGCAGACGCCTGAATGTGGGCAACGGAGAGAGCAGTGGCCTCGAAGGCTTCAAGGAGAACGTAGTCAGTGTTCGGAAGAATAGCCTTGGTTGGCGCAACAGCGTTGGCGCTCGCAAAAAGCTCAGCCAACTTCTGAGCAGAACCCTCAATCGAGAGCCGTGAGTCTATTGGCAGAATCTCTGGAATCAGTTCACTCTCTGAACTCTCCATGTTCGCCAAGTCCAGGAGTTCCGTCATCACGCATCCAGAGTGTCAAGAAGTTCTTCGATAATCCCGATTTCAGCATCAAGGTTGTCGGTCAGGCTGTCCTTGAGAAGTCTGGCGTCCTCAACAGAGTCTACGCCAAACTCATCCTTCAGGAAGGCAAGAGCCGCCCTCTTCTTTTCAAGGGCAGACTCACGTACCACCTGGGCACGTGCCTCATCCTGGGAAGCTTTGCTAATACGCGCCTGAATGGATGCAAGACGCTGGTCTGTACTCATAATCTAAACGTACGCCTCTCGGAGTCTCAGAGCAAATTCATGCGCCCGTTGACGGGCTGGAATCTTGTGCAGGCATGCCGCACGTTACAGAACTTGCAAGCGTCAATCGGTGCATCTGGGTCAAAGTTCTTCTCCCAGATGTCTACACACATGTCGTTCACATGTTTGAGCAAAATACCGCGCTCTGCATCGTCAAGTACGAACATACGTTCGGTTTCCTTGCAGAGTGGCTGAAGTAGGCCCACCTCAAAGGTGGGAGCGTCGAACATCACGTCTACAGCTAGATCATAGAAGGAAAGCTGACCCCTGGTCTTCTTCCAGTACTGATTGTCTTTGGTGTGCTTCACATCGTAGACTGCCCACTGATCTTCGCCGCGACGAACAATGATGTCCATGAATCCATTGAGGATTACTGTTTCGGAGTGTCCCAATGGGTGGGGAATGCGAAGAGGGGCCTTGAATGAGAAGTCAACATCGTACTCGTAAGGTAGAACCAACCTGTTAAGGGAGGGTTCGATGTTCCGAACGGCTTCTTGACAATCCGCGATAATTGAGTCTCGGTCTTTGTCATTCTTCCACCTGAGTTGCTTTCCCTCTTTCTCGATATTCTCCTGCTCGCGCTGGACAATGGATTCAACCATGTCCACCATAAGGCCGGGATTCGAGTAAGGGTCTCCTGCTAGCCAATCTCGCACAACGCGGTCGGTCACAGTTCCGGGGAAGAACACACGCTGATTCTCCATTGACGCGCCTTTTCCGGCACGCTGAAGAAAGCCTTTCTGCTTACATTCCATGTGGGAACGAAGCTTAGACCAAGAAATCTTGAGGTCATTCATCCGATTGCACTTCCTGCACCGAGTTTCCACGCTTTCTCACCTTCGCCCGGAAACCGTACTTTTCGAAAATCTCTGCCGCATCCTCCTTGGAAACGGTTCCACGCTCGAATCTGTATCCGCCACGGATACCTTCAGACTCGTTGTCCTTGATAGCGTCCTGCAAGCACAATTCCAGCACCGGGCACGTGGCGCAGAGATTCTTAGCTACGCCTTCAAGTGGGTCTGGCCGGTAATCATCCTTTTCCCAAGTCCCGTGGTCGATATTGTCCCAAGCAGTCTTCATTTCTGGCGCAACAGCGATTGTGTTTACACAAACTGCGTCATTCCGCCAGTCGTCATTGAACTTGGTCTTTGTCGGCTTACGGTGACTCAAGGCGTTACATCTTCCAGTAGTTGAATACTTGTGGCTTTCACAGGCTCTTCAATATCCATACGCCGTACGTGGTCGATAATGGAACCTGTCGAAGAAATGTCTAGTGTTGCTCCGGTGACTTCGGCTAGGAAAGAATCTAGGTCCATCTTGACTTCCTTCTTCTCCTGAGCCTCTGCGAGCTTGAAAACTTCGCTTGCTGGCTTGTGTGGAATGTCTATAGGCTGGAAACCAAACTCCGGAGTCCAGAGAGCCACTTGAATCTTGCGAGCTAGGTTGTACTCATGCAGTGAACCTCGGGAGAGTGCGCCCATGTTGGCGAACTCCACACCATCTACGTCGAACTTGTAGTGAGGCTCATGAATGTGGCCGTAGTAGAGGTAACCGGTGTTCCCCATTGCGTCGGAAACTTCTTCCAAATCCAGAAGGTCAAATAGCACGTTGTCTGCCACAGTAGGTGGATAGATGGGAGCATGAGTCACCGCTAGGGAGTTGGTGACGTTGTATCGGTTCGCGTGGTCACGGATACTTGAAGCACGCTCTCTCCAGCCCTCGAAAGCTTCTTCGATAGTCCCCGGAGATAGCCAGCGCTGTTGCCACGGCACACCAAAGATGGGAAGGGTAGGGTGCCAACCATCTAGCTCCCGTAGCGCTCCTGTGGCGTACATGACGCCTAGCGGCTGGTTCTCTAGGCTCTCAAGCCTGTCACTCGTAATGTCGTGGTTCCCCGTGACCACAAGCGGGGGACGCTGGTATAGCTGAGCAACTTTGGTGAGCTTACCCACCAAACGGTGGCTTGTTCGGGAAGGTTGCTTGTGGTTGAAAACGTCACCGGCCCAGACTACGGCTTCCGCCCTCACCGCTTTTTCTAGTTTTGCGACATAGGCGAGCATGTCTAGGATGTCGTCGCTGTACGTGTCGTAGCACGATGCAGGAGGACGGTCGCTCAGATGGATGTCACCTACGCAGATAACTCGTATGGATGAGTTCGTGATGACATCCGTTAGCTCTTGGATGGTCAGTCCTGGGTGCTGAGGAACATTGATGCTACCGGTCACTTGTCTGCCTCACTCTCTCGCCAAGTCCACCACTGATCCATGCGGTAACCTTTGTGAATCAGTTCACCATTCAAGGTCTTCGCGTGCTTTTCCAGGGGTTGCTTGCAAACAAGAACCTCTTGGAAGGTGTAGTTTACGGTGTACTTGCTGTGGCAAGACGTGGAGGTATTGACGTGCATACCTTATCTATACGCCGCAGACTCTCAGTCTTCCAGAGGGATTGTCCCTGTGTGCGTAGCATGGTGTCCCGCGCGCCCGCGCGTACGATACTGACGTACCTCGGAGATAAGCTCCTGAATGTGAGCATGGGCAACTTCCCAGTCACGGGTGTTGGTCTCCCTGGCGAACCGCGGGATAGCCTGCGCGTCAGAGAGCGTTTGGTCCCATGTCTCCATCATGAGAACAATCTCGTCTACGACCGCCGTCTGGACATTGCCAATCAGGTAGTCGAAGAACGAGGCTCCGTAGGAAGTAAGTACGTGATTTGGAAAACGTTCACGGAAACGAGATTCGAAATCTTGTACGAAGACATGCCTAGTGTCAGTATCGGCGGGTACTTCTTCAGAATCAGACATTTTTGCCCCCTAGGTTCAATCATACTACGATTTCCACGCTCACGTAGACGCCGCCTTCGGCGTACTCGATTACGGCTCGGTACGTAGTGTCTCCGTCAGAAAGCTCGAAAGTTCCCTCACCAAGCTCGCTGACCACCTTGGAGGCGAGCGCATTGGTCTCCCTTTGTACTTCGCGCACGTGCGACTGTAGGTAGGCAAGACGCTGAAGTTCTAGAGGAGACACGCTCATAGAACACTTATACGGCAGTATGCGCACAAAGTCAAAAAATGGTGGTAAAGTGTACGTAACGCCCCGCCAGGCTCCGACACTGCCCCCCAGTCACTCGCTAATTCTGGCGGGGCTTTCTTGTTGGGGCCACGGGGTAAAAAACTGGTGTAGGTTCGACGTGCACGAAAGTGTGGGGGGCGTCGTAACTCGACTCCGACCACTCCGAAGAACTCACCTCAAAAATGAGAACCCCTGCGGATGTTGGTGGGCCTGCCCCTACCTCCTTAAGGATTTTCGTTCAACGAAGAGCGTCAATCCGGTCCTGAGACTTTTTGTCTCTGGCGGGGGGTAGGGGGGCCTATCCAACATCCAAGAATCTAAACTCAAAATGAGATACACGTGCGCGTGCGATGCGCGCCTGGACGCGAGGGCGCGTGGGGCGTATAGATGAAGTATGTCAATCAACGCAGAGCACTCATGGGCCGCTTCGACGGCAATTAGCATCATCGCCGGTATCGCAGGACTTGCGGCTATGGTCTTCATCTTCGCTGGGTGTACCCAGAATGTGGAGTCTCAGAAGGCTAAGGTTCGTATCGAGTGCCTGAAGCAGGGTGGAACTTGGTTCGACTCTGACAGCACCCCTTACGGTGACCGTTGCATCATGCCTGACTTCAAGACCGCTTCTCTTGGTGGGCAGTGAAAACTCTCCGGTACTTGAGAGCGGAACTGTTCTGGTGGTATAAGTCTCATATGGCTAGGAAGTTCAATGTTCTTCACTGTGACGGCTGGGTGGTTTCTACTTTCGAGAAATGCTCCCAGGAATACGTCTTCGATAACGACTCGACTATTCCCACGTTGGCGGATCAAGGGAGAGCGGCAGGGTGGAGCGTAGACAATTTCGGTGTAAGCGCATACTGCCCGGAGCATAGGTTGCCATGATGAGTTGGAATTCCACGAATATCATTTTCCTGAATGGTCCTGCCGCTGGCAAGGCGTATGCCGTGAACGCTGATGACAATGGTGTGCCAGAGCCTATTATCTGGATTGCCACTCCCATCAGTGACTACCACTTGGATAACGTGATGTCCGGGTTAGAGAAGCTGGAATACGAGAGAATCGACTACCGGAGAATTGCGCAGGCCAAGACCGGCTTGTGGCAGTACGTGTGCGAGGGACACCCGATTTATGACAAGTAGATTGCAGGGCACGGCAACAAGAATTGCCGTCAAGAAGAGCGAGCTTGATGGCCTAGCCGGTGAGGCTAAGGCCGTCCTTACTCGTGCTTCGGCGGTAAAAGCCGAAATCGCACTGCTCCAGGAAGAGATTGCCAACTTGGAGAAGAGCGCCATGGTTCTCAACTCCATTGGTGAGGAGCGTCAGCTTAAGGCGCAGAGCACCATCGAAGAGTTGGTTACTCGTGGGCTTCAGCAGATTTTCGATGACTCTTTGAGCTTCCACATCCTTCAGACCGTGAAGGCCAAGGTCGCTTCCGTAGAATTCGTAGTTCGCACTACGCTGAGAGATGGTGGAGTAGTTGATACTCCCGTCATGGATGCCCGCGGTGGCGGTTTGGCCGCAACCATAGGCTTCCTTCTCCGTGTGGTCATCCTCCTTCTCAAGAACGGGAAGGACAAAGACAATATCTTGATTTTGGACGAGACATTCGCACATGTGTCCGATGAGTATCTTGACGGGTTGGGCGAATTTCTTCGTGAGCTTGTGGACAAGACCGGCATTCAGATCGTGATGGTTACCCATCAGCCGGTGTTCGGTGAGTACGCCGATGCTGTGTACAAGTTCACAGCCACAGACGGCAAGACGAAAGTGGAGGCGCAGTAATGGGACACTACGCAAGTGAAATGGCGGACTACGACATTCCTCTGCCTAAGCCCGAGAAGCGTGCTATTGACGAGAAGTACCGCCGCGAACATGGCGGCAAGACTCATCCCGGAAGCTTCACTGAAGAGACCACTGTCGTGGAGTTCGCGGCAGACTGTGACGTGTGGGATTCCGACGCTCCTCGCTACGAGAAGGAAAAGCCGGGTGACCCAGAGCTTTGGCAGTGGCGTCCAGAGCGCTACTATATCTACTCTTCGCGTTACGTGGATGCGGTGGAGTGCGTAGAGCACGGCTTGTATATCATTCGGTCACACGGCAACCAGGATAAGACTGGAAGACCCGGCAAGGTTATTCGTCGCACCGTAACCTACGGACCTTGGGAAGAAGTCGCCAGTACCGAAGAATCCACGGAGGGGTGGTACTAATGGGACACTACTGGTCTGAAGTAGGAGACTTTTCCGAGTCGTACCCAGCCAGCACTACGGGGTATGCACACAAGGAGAGAATCAACGCTTTCTACGACGGGAGTCCTGGGTCTGGTGGTGCCTCCTGTCCGAAGTGCGGCGCTTCTCTCGAATGGCACTGGATGGATGCCAGCAATTTGCTGAAGCATATCGACTTCCACGACACTCTTGTTCAGGACTTCTCCTATGGAGATTCGGACGGCTCGTGACAAGCCTTCGTGTTAGCCCAGACGGGAAAATTCTGTGCTGTCTGTGTTTCGACTACTATGTGGTAGGAGATTTGTACACTGACGACAATGGTGATGCTTGGGATGTGTGCAAGTCTTGCCACGAAACTGAGGAGCGAGAAGTTGAGCGACGACGAACTAGATGACCAAATCACTATGCCTTTCGTTCTCACTGAGAAGCATGGTGGGCCATATGACACAGAGGCTTTCGCCGCAGGTTGGTTCTTGGGAGTCCTAGAGGCACGACTTGCTATGGCGTCTACGGCCAACCTAGTCATCCCTCCGGTGCCGCTGAAAACCATCTGGCGCAGACAGGCTGACCTTATGGCTATGAGCCATGGCTACATGTTGACTGTTCAGATTTCCAAGAACGACCCGGACTACGCATTCTTCACGTTCACGCCGCCTGGTCTCGTCGTTGATGACGATTCATAGACGTATAGATAAGTATGAACGTTATGACTGACGCAAGCCGAACAACGCCCCGTAAGGTGCTACGCCGAGCGGCGGAACTAGGTGTGCACGCTGATTGCGTTGCCGCCGACCACCAGGGCGCTTGTGACACTTGTATTGACCTAATCAACCAGGCTTTTCATGAGCATTACGGGCACGCGAATAACGCCGCAGAAGCTCTAAGCATGATTATTGACGACCTAATCAAAGACCGCGAGGAAGATTCCTGAAATGACGGAAGTGCTGGCTCTCAAGTACCGCCCGCAGACATTTGCAGACATGGTGGGTCAGCGAATTCCCGCAGTTGTCCTTGACCGAATGGTGACTAATGACGCCGTTCCTCAAGGACTTCTGTTTGCTGGCCCTAGAGGCTCTGGAAAGACCTCAGCCGCAAGAATCCTTGCCAACTCTCTGGATGCTGAAGACCCTATCGAGGTTGACGCCGCGTCCCACGGTCTCGTAGCTGACGTGCGTACGATGATTGACTCCCTCCGGTACTCCACGGGAGGGAAGTACCGTGTGGTTATCTATGACGAGGCGCACAGCATGACAAGGGAAGCCTTCAATGCCCTCCTGAAGACACTGGAAGAGCCTCCTGCGAACACAATCTTCATCCTGGTAACCACCGAGCCAGACAAGATTCCTGAGACCGTCAAGAGCCGTCTGATGGAGTTCACCTTTAGGAAGATTCCGTCAGCCCTCATTCAAGACCGCCTTGCGCACATTCAGAGCGTTGAGGGAATCCTTGCAGACATTGACCTCCTCAAGTTCATTGCTGACCGCTCGGATGGCTCCCTTCGTGACGCTGTAATGATGCTGGATCAGTGCTGGAAGGCAGACATCACAGATGTTCCTACCTTCCTTGAAATGTCAGGTGAGGCCGACGTGGCTCCTGATCTCATCCTGGCCATGCTGACCGGAGACCATTCCCACATTGCAGAAGCCACAGACCTTCTCACCCAGCGTGTAGCCGACCCATCCAAGATGTCCGGTGCCTTGGTGAGCACACTCAAGGATGTATTGGTCATTCAGGCCGGGGGAGAACCTACAGCGACCGGCTCAGGGTACGACAAGCGCAAGTCCATCGCAAGATTCCTTGAGCCTGAGCGGATTGTGGCCGCAATGCGCATGTTGTGGGACCTCCGCACGCGCGTACGGGCATCCTCAGACCCAAGAGGAAATCTTGATCTTGCCATCGTTCTCATTACGGATATCTTCACTCAGGGTCGCCAGCCTATGCAACGGCCACAAGCTGTCGCAGAAGCGCGTAAACTGTCATTTGAAGAACTCTAGGAGAGAAATATGAAGACCATCGGCGTAACCGGAGGTAGCGGCTTTATCGGCGGCTATGTTCGTGAGGAACTACGCTCTCGCGGTTTCGATGTCGTGGTCTTTGACCGGGCACCCCACGGTGAGCTAGCAGAAAATGAGCATTTCTTCCTAGGAGATATCCGTGATGAAACGGCTGTCACAGAATTCGCGGCCCACATTGACGGAATGGTTCACCTTGCCGCTGTCCTTGGGACACAAGAGACTATTGTAAATCCCCGTCCCGCCGCGGAAACCAACATTCTTGGGGGACTCAATGTTCTTGAAGCCGCAAATCAGTACTACTTGCCGGTTGTCTACGCTGGGGTAGGTAACCACTGGATGCGTGAGTTCGGTGGTGGTACTTACACCATCACCAAGACCACCGTAGAAGACTTCGCCAAGATGTACAACAAGAATCGTGGCGGCAGAGTATCAGTAGTGAGGCCGGTGAACGCATATGGACCAAGACAGTCAGTTGCCGCTCCTTACGGAAGCTCAAAGGTCCGAAAGATTCTCCCCTCCTTCGCATGCCGAGCGCTTCTCGGGCATGATGTCGAGGTTTACGGGGATGGCACACAAATCTCTGACTGTGTATACGTCGGTGATGTTGCCCGCGTTTTTGTGGAGACTCTGGAATTCACTGCGGAACAAGGCCCTCTTACTGATGTGGAGGTTGGTCCTCGCATTTCAAGCACAGTCAACGACGTTGCCAAGAAGGTAATCGCCGCGGCAGGGTCAGAGTCTCAGATTATCCACCTTCCCATGCGACCTGGTGAGGTTCCCAACGCTGAGGTTTACGCCAACCCAGACAGCCTTAAGCCTCTTGGTTTGAGCGTAGACGACTTCGTAACTCTTGACGATGGCATTCAGCGCACCGTCGATTGGTTCCGAGAGAATTGGCTCCCCGGATATGTCGTATAAGCAGATTATCCACCGTTACTGGTCTGGGCCGAAGCCCATGCCAGAGGAGTACGTAGCATTTGGCGAAAAGTGGGAAGACCTAAACCCAGGATGGGCAGTAGTAGACCATGGTGAAGAAATCATCCAACTCTGGCCGGACTTGGCTCCCGTATTTAATCATCTATATGAGCGTGATGGTGGCCGCGATAGCATCGAACTACATGTACAAGTAGCCGATGTAGTGGGATATGCTCTACTCCGTGAATTCGGTGGGATTTACGTCAATACAGACATGGAACCACTGAGGTCTCTGTCTACAATCATCAATGAATCGACACCCTCCTTTGCAAGCTATGAAAACTACGAAGATTTCCGCATTGTCAATGCGGCTATTGGCGCTCCTCGTCCTTATGACGTTTTCTGGTCTGACCTATTGGACGGGCTACCTGCAAGGTACTTCTCACGTCCATACGACGAAATGGTGATGAGCACCGGTCCCGGATATCTCACTGATTTTTACAACACCAACAAAGACAAGTACGAATTCCAGGTCTTCCCCAAGAGCACATTCAATCCCATCCACTGGGGACAAATTGGCTCAGGAGGGGATGCTTCCGGATTTACATACCCAGAAGACTCAGTAGCCGTCCACCACTGGGGCCACAAGAAGGACGGGCGCTCCAACTACATCGAGAAGAACACACACTATGCCTCTTAAGAAGGCGCTGTTCATTACCGCGGCAAATAGGCCAGCCTATTTTCGAGAAACCATGAATTCCTGGCGGAAGGTTCGCCGCTTCTACGACTGGCATGTGTTCTTCCGTCTTGAGCCTACCGAATTTCTAGATGAGCACCTAGAGATTATCGATGAGCTTGAGCATCCTTCCAGTGCTGTAATCGTCAATCCTCAGGTCTACGGAGTACTTGAACACCCGTACGTGGGATTCAAGCACTTGTTCGGCCTCTACTTCGACTTCGTAGTTCGCGCAGAAGACGACTTGGTAGTATCTGAGGATATCTTGGAGTACTTTCACTGGGCATCCAACGAGTACCACCACGAAAAGTCGGTTGGTGCCGTCCTAGGCTTCTCAGAGGAGAGCGGTCCAGAGGATGAGGTTCGCCGCGTAGACCACTTCAGCCCTTGGGTGTGGGCCACTTGGTGGGATCGCTGGGACAACCATATCGGACCAACCTGGGACCACGACTACTCCACATACAACGGCTACCCCGGCAACGAGGCCGGATGGGACTGGAACCTCAATACAAGAATTTTCCCTCAGCGAGGTCTTCAATCTGTTGCTCCTGCCGCGTCACGAGTGCAGAACATCGGAGTGTGGGGAGTCCATGGAACCCCAGAGAACTTCAGAGAATCTCCCAGTTTCGAGTTCGAACGTCCCGTCACCAAGTACGTCGAGCGATAGTAGTTGGTATGAACGAAGAAGATGTCGTAGCCACTAATCCAGACGTGTTGCCAGATCAACCGCTGGATGACATCTTCACGCTACCTCCGCATATCGCGGAAGACCCTCAGATTGCCCGTTGGCATGATGAGCAGGTTCGTAAGCTCCGCGCAGACGCCGCGGGTGTTCCTATGTCTTCCGTACAGGAAATGCTTCTAGAGCGCATCGCCTACACATACGCAGACATGCGGTACAAGGAGCGTACTCAGCCCAACCGTTCTAGCCGTGACCGACGTGACGACAACGCCGCCTTCATGACCATGACGGACTCCTTCAACCGTCTTCTAGAGAAGCACAATGACAAGCGCGTGAATGACATGCTTGTTCAGGTTCAGGACATTCTTCTAGAGGCGTTCGACATGGTAACTGATGAATCTGAGAAGTCTGCGGTTCGTCGCTTCCTGGCTGAGCAGTTGGCCGCGATTAACCTCTAAGGATTATCATGAGCGACACAGACAACCCCAAGGCTACTCACTGGACTAGTGAAGACCCAGAAGTTCAGAAGGACACACGAGAGGCTACCAAGTCTCGTGCCGACAGCGCCCTAGGCCCTGTTGTAGAGGACGCGCCTCAGAACCCTGCGCTAGACACAGCACCGGCCACTCCACAGGACAAGCCCGCAAAGCCTTCCAAGCCAGGGAAGAAGCAATGAACGCCGACGATTACGAAACGATCCTACTACTAGCCGGTGGGTGCTCTCTCGACTCATCCCCAAAGAAGAATTGGGTGGAGAAGTCTGGCGGTCTGCCTAACTATATCTGCCAGATCGCTCGCGCTGTCATGCGCTCAGGTAAGAGCAAGTCGCAGGCTATCGCCATCGCCGTTTCCCGCGTCAAGAAGTGGGCGGCTGGGGCAGACAATGTAAACGCAGACACCCGTGCAAAGGCCGCTAAGGCTGTAGCTCAGTGGGAGAAGCTGAAGGGCAAGAACAAGGCAAAGAACGTAGTAGCCGCTTCGTACGTCACATCTGACGGTGAAGAGGACACGTATCTCATGCTGACCTACATCCCTTCGTACCGCACAGACATCGTGCGCATGGCATGGGACGCCCAAGAGCGCGTCCGCCGTGAGGCATGGGAACAGACGCACCGCCCTCAAGAAAGCCTTATGGGAGACGAAATAAGAGACGCCTCTTCGTACTACCCATACCGCTGGATTAAGGAGCTATGGACGGACTTCATCCTCATCGAATGTGAGATAGCCGGTCAACCGGAACTGTGGAAGGTCCCGTTCTCGGTGCAACCCTTGACACAGGAAGTTACCTTCGGAGACCCCGTTGAGGTACGCCAGGTGTATGTAGAAGTTGACGACCTAACTGACGAAGAGAAGTCTTACCTCGCAGATTTGTTCTAATAGTGGTATACTTGCCACATGGCTAACCCACTATCAGCCTGGCTAAACGAGCCAGAACCCCAAAAGGGTAGCTCGCTGTCGGAAATTTTTGCTGAAGAGCCTGTTGATCTTCGAACATTTATTCGAGATAAGAGGTTCCTAGGTCAGACCAACGTTGAGCTTTCGGAAGAGCAGTCGAAGGCCATTCAAGTCATCGAACGAGTCTACTACCCAGAGCTATATCCTCAGATGGCAGAAGAATTTGACTTCGGCCACTACTGGGGTCAGGATGTCCCATCGGCAAACCTCATAACCCTCCAATGGGGAAAGGGTTCAGGCAAGGACGCCATTTGCCGATGGGCTTCGCTTCGTGTGGCGTACCTTCTCCTATGTCTCAAGTCTCCGCAGTTGTACTTCGACATGCCGGAAACTGACTCCATCCACCTACTGAACATCGCCGCCAACGCTCCTCAGGCTAACCGAGCATTCTTCAAGCCCATGACCACCGCCGTGAAGACGGGGTGGTTCAAGGGCAAGGCAGTCATCCGTCAGGGTGAAATCGAGTACGACAAGAACATTTTCGCTGTTTCCGGTCACTCTGACGCCGAAGGTCAGGAAGGTCTCAACATCATGCTTGGTGTTGCTGACGAGATTGACGCCTTCAAGGCCAAGGACGAAATGGTTGGAACCGGAAAGCGTATGCGTGAGGCTTCGACCTCCGCTGAGTCGATTCTTGACATGCTCAAGACCTCTGCTTCTACCAGATTCCCAAAGACATACAAGCGTGTAGCCATTTCGTATCCTCGCTACCTAGGCTCCACGATCCAGCAGTTGACCGCTCAGGCGCGTGCCTCTAACGAGAAGTACGGCGAGAAGTCTATTCACTACGTATCTGGGCCATTCGCCACGTGGGAAATCAACCCTCGTGTAAGCGGAAAGGAAGATTTTGCGGAGGACTACGAGGAAGACCCAATCGGGTCTGCCGCTAAGTACGAGTGCAAGCCTCACCGTGCTATCGACCCGTTCTTCAAGAACATGTCCATTTTCCGTGAGGCCGTGGATCAGGAAACTCAGCCAATAACCGTTGAGTACAAGGTTGCGGAGTACTACAGCAAGCACACCCATCGCACTACCCGAGGATGGGAACCTGTATTCAGGTTCGCTCCGGATTTTCAGCCGATTCAGGGTGCCCGCTATGCCCTACACGGGGACCTAGCCCTAAAAGGTGACCGTGCTGGCGTAGCCATGTCCCATATCGAGAAGTGGGAAGAGTACACTGACACCGTTTTCGCTGAAGACGGCTCGCAGTATCACAAGACGCATGTGCGCCCAACAATTCGAAATGACTTCGTGTTCGGATTTGAAGCAGACGCTACCGCCAGGGATACAGACGGCACTCCTATGCCACGTGAAATCCAAATCCGCTGGGTACGAATGCTTGCGTACGAACTTATTAAGCGTGGGTTCTTCATAGGTTATTTCACGTTCGACTCTTTCCAGTCCGCTGACACTATACAAATCTTCACGACTGAAGGAATCGAGTCAGATAAGGTCTCTACTGACCGTGACCCATCGCTATGGTCATCCCTCAAGGACATTGCTTCTGAAGGTCGTTTGAAGTTTGCTTTCGACCAATTGCTGATGAATGAGCTTGAGGCTTTGTCGAAACTAGATAATGGAAAGATTGACCATCCACCGAATGGTTCTAAGGACTTGGCGGATGCTTTCTGTTGCTCTGTGGCGGGTGCCCTTGTTACAGGAGGCGAAGAAGACCCCGAGGGCGCGATAGTAGAACACGGCGGTCCTTATTACACACCAGGTAGGGCATTTGACCCTCTTGAAGGACAGCAAGAGACTTTTGAAACTCTGGGCGACCCTTTCGGCTTGCCGATAGGATTCCCCACGGGAGGCGGATATGGCTGGTAAGGACAAAAAGGAGATAAAGGACGAGAATCCTGATATCTCTGCACCACCGCCAGAGAGCACCTGGGGTGTTGAACTAGGTGTTGAGCAGAACCTTCCCTTTGCCGTACCCTACAACGATGGATTGAGCGCTAAGGCCCGCGCTGATAAGGAACTCCGCGAGATTCTTCGTGAAGAGGGTGAAGAGCTTGGCCCTTCGGTCTCTCAGCTTGTGGCCATGCGTCGTCTTGACGGACAGGCTCGCGCTCTCTACCGTCTACTGACGCTTCCTATTCGTGCCGCACTCTCTAAGAGCACGTTCGTACCCGCTGACGGCGGGGAGGCTGAGGCTGAATTCATTGACCTTCAGTTCAACCTCCCACCGGCTTCAGGTGGTATGTCGGTGACTTTCCACCGCTTCATGGCTCAGCTTCTCCAAGCTCTCTTCGACGGATTTTCACCATTCGAACAAGTGTTCGATTACGCTACCTACGGACCACTCAAGGGTAAGTACGTTCTTCGCAAGCTCGCGTACCGTCAGCCGAACACCATCAGTGTCCTCGAAGACGATGATGGCCGATTCGATGGCTTCCGTCAGCGTGCTGTGAAGAACGGCGAAATCATTGATGTTCACATTCCTCGTGAGAACTCGTTCTACTTTGCCGCGCAGGAAGAAGAGCGCAAGTACTACGGTGTAAGTTTCTTCCAGAGTGCCTTCTATCACTACGACAAGAAGGTGAAGATGTATTACATCGCTCACCTTGCGGCTCAGCGTGCCGCCGTAGGAACAAGAATTGGTACCTACCCAGCCAACGCCACAGACACTCAGCGCCGCATCCTGGCTCAGAACCTATCCAACCTAGCCATCGCTCAGTGGATGATGGTTCCAGAGGGTGTCAAGGTGGAAATGCTCAAGGAGGGCGGCGGTTTCGCGTTCCTTGACTACATCAACCACCACAACAACCAGATGTCCAAGTCCATCCTTGCGAACTTCTTCGACAAGGACTCCGGTGGCGCATCCGACCAGGCTCTAGTGCAGTTCGGCAACCCTGGCGACAACATGTTCTTCCTGATGCTTCAAGCCATCATGGATGAAATCGCCAACGCCATTAACCACTACATCATTCCACGCCTCATCGACTGGAACTTCGAGGGCGGTAAGTACCCTCAGTTCAAGTGGGCCGAACTCACTGAAGAGCAGAAAATGCTCATCAATGACACGTTCAAGGTGCTCGCCACCGCCGACACTGTTTCCCCAGAGTTCATCCGTGAGCTTGAGAAGAAGCAGGCCGACGAAATGGGTCTTGAGATTGACTGGGAGAAAGTTGAAGAGCGCGAGGCCGCAGACAAGGTTTCTCAGAACGCCATCAATGGTCTGGACGAGAACGGCATGCCTCTGCCTAAGGATGCCATGGGCAACCCCATCATGCCAGGGCAGAACAACCCAGACGCCGCGCTTCAGGCTTTCGAGGCTCAGGCAACAGGTGGGACCGCTGGCGCACCAAACGCCGCACCGGCAGGACCACCACAGCCAGGACAGCAGGTTCCCGGCAAGAAGGTCAAGCTCTCCGGAGAAGAAGAATCTGAAGAGCACCTACTGAACCTTGCCGCAGACCTACTCGAATTGGCTCGTCCAACCTCCGGGTCTCAGCGCACCGTTCGTACGAAGGAAGGTTCTGACCGCTTCCACGTAGCTATTGGACAGAAGATTCCTAACAGTGCGGGCAAGGACGAACAGGGCGGCAAGCGCTCTGTCACCGTAGAACGCCTTATGAACCTCAAGGCTCAGTATGTGGAATTCATGCAGGCCGGTAACAGGGACGAAGCTCAGAAGGCTTTGAAAGAGCTAAAGCAGGCGGTGTACGACTACACCGGTTCATGGAAGCCCTCAATCTTCATGGCGACTATGAACAAGCTTGGGGGGTGACCTGTGGCCTCCTTCAAGGAGCAAATGTCGCTTCACCAGGCCTCTAGGATTGCCACAGCCGCCCTAGAGGCCTCTTCCCGTGCGGAAATACTTCACCTGTTCGATGACTGGGATTCCGGCAGAGAGTCCGGTAACACCATTCATTGGCGGCTACAGGCGGTCGTTAGAGAGGCTTATCGCACTAGCGCGGCCATAGCACGCGGGGTGGCCCAGCAGTCCTCAGATTTGCCCGACTGGCAGTCCCACGAGGTATTCAACACCGACTATCTTCAGGCGCTCCTCGTGGATGTGCGTAAGAACGTGCGTGACTACAAGGCAGGTAATCTCTCAAGGGATTCTGCCGTGCTCCGTATCCAACACTCTGCGGGAGTAGCCGCACAGCGTGGATACACCGACCAGACGATTGCCTCCTACACAGAACTACAAGACTTCGGATTTGAGCTTCGTAAGTACTGGGTAGCCAACTTCGTCAACAACGACCCTTGCCCAGCCTGCCGCAGTCTCCACGGCTCCTGGGTCGGGTTGCATGAAGATTTTAAGGCTGAGACCAGTACCGGTATCTACCGAGACCTCATCGGCCCTCCTCGCCACCCACGTTGCCAGTGCCGACTCTATGTGTTCATCGTTTCTCTTGAGAATGCATTCGAGCACCCCAACTTCGAGAACCCTCAGGACTCTCCTCAGATGATGTCTGTCGCGGATGTCCAGAAGATGCCTGAGTCTCTGTTCAAGTCCATCCGGAACAGCCTACGAGCAGTTCTCCGATTCCTGCGAGGCTCATGATGGCTGACCACATCCAAGTCAGATTCTTCTTTCTAGATATCGCCAGCGCTGTAGAGGCGTTGCTTACGGTTCTTGAAGACGCACGAGACACCAAGCACGACTACACCTTTGGGTCTATGTCCGCCAAGCAAGTCATGGCCTCAGGCCTGATGATCGTTGGGGACGCTGAAGAAGTCGCTTCGAAGGTCGAAACTATTGATGGCGCACAACGCCACAATGAGTAAAGATTTTTCGAACAAGATTTCTGGTAGACTTAGAGAAGATTTTGTGAGACCGTTAGGGAGTCCGTTGTGTCTGATGCCATGTCTGAACTAGAGTTCATCGCTCTAGCCGCTGGCCTACACGAGCGTCGAGTTCAGACGCCGGAAGGTGCCAAGTTCTACGGGCAACCCATCGGTACCATCATTACGCCAGACCTCATCAAGGCGAAGAAGCTTGAGCACGCTCTCAAGGGCATCAAGCCACCTAAGGGAGGCCTGTCTCCAAAGGTAAAGACTGGTAGCAAGAAGGGCAAGTCAGCAAACGTCCCTAACGTTCCTGACGCTTCACATTCCGGAGAGGGCAGTCTTCCGGCACACGCCGCTTCTCAAGGCAAGCTACCGGCGAAGCCTTCTACTATTTCCGGCCCCAACGCTTTCAAGGTGGGAGTGGCAGACTACTCCGCTCCTGAGGGTTCTAAGCTCATCCGTCCCAAGAACACGCCAGATATGGCGTACATTCTGACGCCAGACGGAGAGATTCACGCCTTTACCGCAGACGGTGAAGTTGACGTGCCGGATTACCTGCACGATGTTCTCAAGCAGAAGTTCTCCAACCTTCAGGCCAACGACCCTCTCTACACCGTGGAGAAGTTCGACGCTAAGAAGTCTCAGCAGTTGGCGGACCTTCCATCTGGAGCTAAGCTCACCAAGGCCGGTGAAGTAGCCTTCCAGAAGCAGGAGGATGGCTCCTGGCTCAACGAAACCCTGGGTGTCACCCTCAGCGACCAAGACCTTCAGAGTGCGTTCGACAATGGAGCATTCGAGGTTCAGTCAGCACAGGCTACTAATCACGATTTCTCGAAAATGACTGCGGAGGAAATTTCCGCCGCTCTTGACACCTACCCTGTCGGCCACGAGCTTGGCCTAGGGCCTACAGCCTCATTGAAGAAGCAGGCTGACGGCACATGGAAGTCCTCTGTCACCGGCAAGAATCTTGAGCCGGATGCTCTAGGCTCCCTAGCCAGCGGCACAAATATTCTTCATGACACTCCACCTGAGCGTCACAAGGGCGACCAGACTGAGGACCCGCTGACGAAGGCGAGCGCCGAAGCTCCTGCCACCCCTGAAATTCCCGCCGCCGAAGACCCCAAGCAAAACTTGGTAACTTCCCAGGATGTCTGGGATGCGAAGCCTGGCGATGTCCTATACCATGACCAGATGGGCGCTCTCACACAGCACGACGATGGCAAGTGGTACACCGATGGCGACAAGGCGAACTACATGGGTTCCATCGTCGCAGGTTCCGCAGACGGCGGCTACGTTTCCAAGCTTCCTTGGAACGAGGATCAGAAGAAGAAGCACGAAGATTTTGTCAACACTCCTCAGGTAACCACACCGGTAGAAAAGCCTCAGAAGGCAAAGCCTGACACTAAGCCTCTTCCCAAGGGGAGCAAGCCTGCCCCTGACCTGACTCCGGTCACCAGTCTTGACAACTTCAAGCCGGGGGATGAGGTCGTTGTCAACGACTTCTATCTTGGACAGGACCCATACACACTTGTCAAGCAAGATAACGGGGATTGGGCAGAGAAGGGCAAGGAAAACGGTCCAACCTTCTCCGACGCCGACCTTCACACGGATGTCACTGATGGTGTTGTCTTCATGCCCAAGAAGACTCCTGAGCCAGCCAAGACTCCGGATGCTCCTACCGCTCCTGACCACAACCCTAATGACTTCCAGACTGTTGACCTTGCCGATGGCGTAGACGGTCTGAACTCCGCACCCGTTGGCGCGTACATCCGTGTGGCCGACGCCAACAACGCCCACTTCATGGACTACATGAAGCAGAAGGATGGTCAGTGGCACTCCGTGGGAGCTAAGTCTGGCCACTACACAGACTTCACATTCCCGTCAGAAGAGTTCCAAGCTGAGTTCGATGACCACCAGGTGAATGTGTGGAATCTGAAGCCTAAGGCACCAGAATCCACTAAGCCTGACGTAGCCCCTGCCGCTCTTCCTACCCAGGACTTCAACGAGGTTCACGGTATGAAGAAGGGTGATGTTCAGGACGCTATCAACAGCCTTGAGGGACACTCTGGATTCCAGGTCAAGTACGGTCTGAAGACCCTTCCTGACAACCACCCGCTGAAGAACTCTGACACGCTTGCCAAGGTTCAGGCAGAGGCTTCCGACGCCTACCCAGACCTCCCACCAAAGAAGGCTCTGATTAAGCACCTGAAGGCTTCTATCGGTGCCGAGGATGGCGCTGTAGCAGAGGCTCAGAAGGCCGCTGACACGACCGGAAACAAGATTCTCATTGGTTCTTCGGAGTCCAAGCTCACCCAGACGGGTGACACGGGTGGCTCCTTCACCAAGACCGAGATTCAGGATGCCATCAATATCCTTGAAAACTTCGATGGCAAGATTTTCAAGGCTGAGTTGAACAAGAAGGGCAACCCACTGGGTAAGCTCTCGCCAAACGACATCGTTGGATTCAACAAGGACAAGACGGTAACCAAGCAGAAGTTCATCGACCTTCTGAAGCAGAAGCTTACTGACAACCCGGACAAGCCTAAGGACGCCACTCCGGATACCAACGCTCCTGAGCTTCCTATGAACGCTCACCACAACCCTGTTGACACGCCAACTCCCGGCAAGGTGGTTGCGGCTGACGAGAACATGACGGCTCTTCAGAACGCGCCTGTGGGAACGCTCATTGAGCGCCCAACTCAGTTCTCCGGTAGCGATTCTCTCATCACCTATCAGAAGGTGGCAGACAACAAGTGGGTCAAGACCCACGAGCCTAATGCACCGGGATACAAGAACGATTCGCTCATGTTCTTCAATTCGGCCATGAATGGCAAGCTCCTGTGGGCTGAAAAACCGATCCTTCCTGAATCAGGTGGCCAGTTTGATTCTGTGGAACAGTTGACCGAGACCCCGGTAGGTCACTACGTTCAATGGACTAACGGTTCAAAGACTGAGACATACAAGAAACTTGAAAACGGCAAGTTTAAGGCCCTTGGTTCCGGCACAGAGTTCGATCAACAACTTCTCGACCAGTATCTCACCACGGACTTCGGTACTAAATTCAAGATTTCGTACGTAGGCGACAGCCTGCCCGAAAGCGGACCAGCCATCCCTCCTAAGACGGACATGCCTCAGATCGGGGATAACGTCACCAGCACCGAGCACTTGAAGAAGCTTCCTAACGGGTCCGTGTTGCTTGAAACCTTCGGAGAAGGTAAGACTTATTGGACTAAGACATCTTCCGGGGAGTGGCACAACGACGCTATCTCATCCCCATGGTCCAGTGAGAAGTTTGGTAGCTATGTAACAAATTCCGACAAGTTCACACTGCACACCACCCCAACCGACATCGAGGCTCCTTCCGCCCACCTTTTCAAGGTTGGCGAAGCTGTATCCAAGCACGACATGCAGGACATGCCCAACGGCACCCAGCTTATGTGGGCTGACAACCCTTGGTACAAGGACAGCGAGGGCGACTGGTGGGGAATTTCTAGTACTGAGCCTGTTGCCAAGGAACAGCTTCCAAACGGTACTCCGTTCACCGTAGCTAAGATCGGGTCTTACAAAAACGGAGACAGCATTTACCACTGGAAGGCTTTGAACGACCTTCCAGAGGGTTCCATCGTCCAGTACTCGAAGGATGCCACGCTCTTCTACAAGAAGAATGCTGACGGTACTTGGAGCGAGGGTAATGATATCGGTTACGCGAGCGAGCAGAAGAACGTGCCGTCTGACTTCGCGAATGTCTTCGACAACGGCGGCAAGGGTTTCTACGTCAAGCAGGTTGGCAACGACCCATGGGCACCAGCCTCCGTGCCTGACAGCATTGCTGACCCAGAACTGGTCAAGACGCCTGCCCTTTACACCAAGGACATGATCGACGCTGAACCTATCGGAACAGTGTTCGGTATCGGTAGCGTAGACTTCCCCGAGTGGACTGTCACTTACGTCAAGGTAGGGACTGATAAGTTCTACGTTGAGGGCAACCATGATTTCTGGGTCGGCAAAGACCTTCCGGCTCTCAACGACCCAAGCGCGTATTCTGTGAAGAAACTGCAAGACGCCAATCCGGACTTCGGAAAAAAGGTGTCTGCCGGTATGCTCGCAGGTATGAAAGCAGGCTCCGTCGCGGAACTCAATGACAAGTTCTATACAAAGAACGAGGGTGGACAGTGGACCACTCTCCACGGAGATAAGCTTCACAGTGATGCTTTGACCGGTGCGAGCCTCATCTACGAGGTAGATGCTCCTGTACATAATCTCAAGCAAACCGACCCGCCGAAAGCTGACAGTGTGCAGGTTCAGCTTCCGCCTGTTCAAATCAAGTCTGAAGAGCATTTCGCTTCCCTTCCGGTAAACAGCTTCATCCAGAGTCCCGACTCCTGGTACCAGAAGCAAGAGAACGGTGTGTGGTTTGCGTTCAGCAAGGACGGCAACAACACATGGACCGTAAGTGGCTCCCACCTTTGGGGTGTACTCAGCACGGACCCTAACGATTCTTTCGATATTCCTGTTTTCGATAACCCATACGGCTACAAGCCGGGTAAGTACGGCAAGGTCAACGGCAAGACATGGCTGTTCATCAACGCTGACGGTACCGGTGTGTACCAGGGATTCAAGGGCGTAGTTACTCCTCTCAACGCTGAGGCCGTAAAGAAGAAGTTCGATGAGGGGTTCAACTCCTACGTCACAGACAAGGTTGACGCACCTAAGGTAGGTACAGCCGAGGCGCTGAAGACGAAGGGTGCCACAGCCAAGAAGGTTGGGGATATTTCCGACCTTCCAGACGGCAAGTACTACTTCGGCAACCCGAACTCCGCGAAGGCTCAAGTCTTCGAGGTAACCGGTGACAAGGTTCTTCACACCAAGCCACTGAGCGAGTTGGGCGACCAGAAGTTGGGCAAGGTTGTAGAGGGAGACTTCCCCGACCTGGCTCCTACTGGTACCGAGGTTGAATCCTCCTACTTCGGAAAGACTCTTGTCAAGAAGGAAGACGGTACCTGGGTAACCAAGGGTTACCCAGACGGTTCGGATCAGTCGTCCTACCTTCAAGGTTGGTACAAGTCAAAGTTCAAGGTTACAAACCTTGGGCTTGCAGAGCCGGTAGAACTCAAGAAGTCCTCCCTCAAGACCAAGTTCTTGACGGGTAAGCTTCTCGACTCCACGGGCACGTCTGTTGTGCCTAAGAACTACACCGGTAACGTTATGTGGTTCGGTGTTGAGACAAACGCTCAGACACTTCTTGCGCTCAAGAACGATCTTGAGAACAAGCAAGATATCAGCCCCGGAACTCTGATGAACAGTCACGGCCTCAAGAAGATTGATGCCGCACTGTTCAAGCAGAAGCTCACGGAGTCTCTGACGGACTACAACAACGACACCATCCGCAAGTACGCCTCTGAGCATATCGCCGCGCTTCTGGATACTGTTGACACGTCTGTACCTACGTCGGACACATCTGCGCTCTTCCAGACGGACGAGTTGGGCTACACCGTAAAGCCTGTTGATCTTGCGGCATTCTCTATTCCGGACTACTACGGTACGACCGTTGGCGAGGCTACGGCCAAGGTCAAGGAAATCGCCAACATGTTCGGTGATGGAACTGAAATCGGTCAGCTTCCAACCACCATGGACAAGTCGGACAAGATCAACTGGATGACTGCCGTTTACCAGGGCAATTTCTCCAAGGCTTACACAATCGAATTCAACGCCGCGGCAACTTCTGGAAAATCGCTTCCTGCCGGATACAAGCACCCAGGCTACCCAGACAATACGGCCACTCACCAGGTGCAGTGGGGCGCTGTCGTCAAGGGAGAAATCCCCGCAGGCTCTAAGGTCGAGGGAGATTGGTCTACCCTCTCCCCAAACGATTGGTCTATTGACGAGGTAAACAACTACCTCATCAGTGCTCAGATGCAGAACCCAACCTACCTGTCGCTCGCTGAGCGCCGTAAGTGGGTCACGTACCACAAGCACGGCTCCGAGTACAAGGATGTCGTAGACAAGCTGTCTGCCACCGCTCTGAAGCGCAAGAACGACGGTCAGCTTCCGCTCTCCGAGGAAATCTCGTGGGTAGATGACATCATTCCAGCCAAGTCGTACGACAAGCTCTTTGAGGGTACCGACTACCCTCTGACGTGGGGCGAATACGGCAATAAGACAGCCGGTCTTGACTGGTACAAGGACAATATTGATGACCCCGGCAAGGCGGAAATTCTTAAGCAGGGTATTCAGGCATGGATCGATGACAACGGATACACCGGTTACACGCCCGAAAGTCTTGATTCTCACCTTCTGAGCTATGCGGCTCCATACGCCGTCCAGAAGTACTTCGAGAAGGCAGAGTACGACTATCAGCAGGAACTCCTCAAGCCTGTCTTCACAAAGAAGAGCGGCCAGACAAAGGGTTCTCACCCAGGAGCGTTCTACACTGACCAGTTCGGCAAGAATTACTACGCCAAGTGGTGGTACGAGGAAGACCAGCTTTCCAACTACCGTCTTGAGATTGAGCACGCCGGTAACAAGATCGGTCGCGCGTTCGGCTTCAAGACCGCAGACAGCCGTCTTATCCAGCAGGACGGTCACTACACGCAGATGCAGGATGTCGTGGAAGGTGTGGGAGACCTCACCAACTTCGACTTCTCCACCATCACGCCTAAGATGATAGCTGACATCGAGGGCGAGCACATGCTCGACTGGATGCTTCAGAACGACGACACGAAGGCTGACAACGCCATTGTGACGGCTGACGGGCATGTAGTTGGTATCGACAAGGCTCGCTCCTTCAAGGATTACGGCGCTGTCTCGTGGGACCACGACGCTCCTGACGGTAACCTCTCCATCTACACGCGCCTGTACTCCGCTGTGAAGAGCGGTAAGGTCTCCAAGGAGACCATGGACGCCGCGTACGCGATGATTCGCAAGCGCTCGCTTCAGATGCAGAAGTCTGATAACAAGAAATTCTTCGACCTCATTGAAGCGGGTTCTGTCAACCGTCCCGGCTGGACTATCGGCTACAAGATTGACGGCAAGCCGGTCTCCCAGGACGTGGAAGGCCTCAAGGCCGCATTCGCGGATCAGAAGGCTAACCTTGCCGACAAGGTTGAGGCCGAGTGGACAAAGCTCTACAAGGACGCCGGTCTTGGTGACCTTCCCGAGATTGTCACGCCTAAGCTGGGCGAGGGTATCCACTCCGGACTGCACAGCCCTGACCTTCACGAGCAGGTTCACACCACCAAGTCTTCCGGTGTCAGCGCCATCGTCGGTGGTCAGCACGTCATCGGTGGAACGGTGCACATGTGGACTGAAGAAGAGAAGAGCGGCGATGTCCACGCCATGGGTGAAATGTACCTGGCTCCTAAGGCTCAGCAGTCTGCCCTTGAATTCTGGACTGAGCACGCGGGTGCTGTAAAGCACCAGCACGCTCCTGTAACAACGGACTTCGCTCCGTACGACCAGTACTGGGGACCGCTTCTCGCGGGCGCTAAGACAGTCAACCAGCACGCCGTGGACAAGCAGTACAACGCCGGTACGATCCAGAACTTGAACGATTACAAGTCCAAGCTCGAAGCTCACCTTGAGGAGTGGAGTCCCAACCTCATTTCAAACAAAAAGTCTAACGGACTTGATGTTTACGAGTTCAAGGACGGCTACAAGGTGCCGATGGAGCACCTTGCACAGTACAAGCTCGCTCTGGACTACTACCAGCCTAAGTTCCAGAAGGTAGTAGACGCGCACGCCGCAGAAGGCAAGGTTGAGCCTAATCTTGACCAGTACGAGATTATTCAGCTTCACCCTCAGAAGGAGATTCTGACCTCTCCTGACGGCTCGCAGTCCATCACTATGATGGCCAACAACAAGATTTTGTGGGCTAAGGCTTCCGGTGTTACTCACGAGTCAATGTCGGAAACCGAGATTGCTGACCTCAAGAAGAGCGGCTGGACATCCAGTCTTCAGAAGCCTGAAGATGACACCGCCCCCAAGGCTCCATCTACCCCTCTGGGTGCGGTATTCCAGCAGAACGCTTCTACGTACGAGCGTGCGGCTAACCACGACCCTAAGACGAACGTCAAGGTTCTCACGGGTAGCCCCGTGGATTCCGGTACCAATGGCTCCGAATTCCAGGCAACTCTTCCTACCGGGGAGGTTATCTACTGGCGTGACAGTGACAACACCAACACCGCCCGTGGCCAGCAGGGTAAGTTGACGTTCAAGGTCCCCAACCAGAAGGACCCAACGGAACTGGGCGCGTCCATGCAACGTATCCAGGAGTTCCTTGACGCCATGGGACTTGACACCCACGATGCTGACCACGGTGACGCCGAGTTGACGTACTGGCGTGAAATGTACGGTGTTCTTGAAAACCGTAACCATAACTCCGAAGGCGGAAAGAAGTTCGCCAACGTTGCCGCTCTCATGAACAAGAAGCGCAAGGAAATCGGCGGCAAGGACAATCAGTTCCTTGAGAACCTTTCCGAGAAGATGACGGTTCAGGAGCAGAACGAGTGGTGGCGTGAGATTTGGAGCACTGAGTTCAAGGACCAGGTTGACAAGCTGATTGCAGAAGAGGCCTACCTTCCCAAGTTCGACCACCAGAACATTCAGGACCCAACGCAGAACACCGGTAAGCCTTATTGGGAGCGCTTCGACACTACTTTCGAAGATTTGTTCGCAAAGCAGGGCTTCTTCCTCGCGCACTCTTCGGGTAACAACCCAGGAGACCTCAACGAGATTGAGAACGGTGGACTTATCTCCGGTGAGGAGCGTATTCGCCAGCTTGGAAAGATTTACACGGGTGGTGGCTACGGTTCAAGCTCGCCTCTGTCTGACCAGAACAACGGTTCTTCGCACCAGATTTACACGCGCCTGGTAGGGGACACCGACACTCAGCAGTTGCAGTATTACAACTACATCCTCAACCCACGTCTTCTCCTGCGTACGCGCACGTACGTGCTGACAGGTGACCAGTACGGAAAGCTGGACGCCCGTAAGCAAGACACACAGTCTGACCTTAGTGACCTCATCAGCAATCACATCAACGCGGGCGGCGAGACTATGACCCCCAACATGGCTTCCATCCTTGACGGTGTGGAACTCATGATCTTCGACCAGGGCGAAGAGAAGAAGCGTGAAGCTCAGATTCAGAAGCTCAAGGCTATGGGTCTCGAAGAAATCCGCGGCCTTCCGATTGAGGATCGTCTGGTAATGCGCCAGAACTTCAAGGCCGCTATCCAGAAGGTGAAGGAAGCATGGAACAAGTAGACGATAGCCAGCAAAAAGTGCTGGAACTAAAGAAGCGCCTCCGGGACTTCTTCGGAGGCGCTTTCAGAGCAGTGGGTGAGCGTAATAGTTATGACGCGCGCTCAGTGCTACGTGTCATGGGGTACGACAATGGTACCTATTTCGCCATCCTATTTCCAAATCCGGCTATGCAGTATGAACTACGCATTTCGGAAATTCAAGAAACTAGCGATGACGAATGGATTGTAACCACGAACAAGGGTCGTTGGTCTTTCCGCAAGCTATCACCTGAAGCCCTAGCGGCCTATAAGAAGCAGATGAATAGCGAGGGCTTCCATGTCTAAGTACCTAGTTCACTACCTACCTAACGGTCTCCCTGTCGGTGTCTGGAATGATGCTCATACTAACTTCTACGCCGAAGGACAGGAGAAAGCAAAGGCCTACGGTGAGAAAGTGCTGGGAAACGCGAACTTCTCCGATTTCGACAAGCTCCTAGACATCTGGGACGGGAAAACTCCCAACGGTATTGCACGTTGGGGAAGCATCGAAGACGACACAGAAAGCCTTCCTCAGGTGCTACAGCACCTAGAAGAAGACTCTGACGCCTGAGTAACCGATAGTAAATACCATGGATGACCGCGTATATGTACCGGGCGAAGACGATGGCTTCGTAGAACTTTCGCGCACTGCCACAGGGCGCAAGTTCCGCAAGCACATTCTCTCCACTGGCCCACTGTACTACCCCGGCGTCAAGGGCGGCAAGGTTGATATCGATGAGGCCTTCCTGACGAAGCTCTCTGAGAACTTCAACAAGAAGGTTTGCCCCATCGTTCAGGTGCCTGTAGTTGGAGACAACAACGAGCACACTGAAGACCCTTTCCGCAACGTTGGCGAGGTAGTCGGAGTTGAAGTTGAAAACGGCAAGGCTTATGCCGTTATTGACGCACGGGACGAAGCCGCCGCCAACAAGATTGGTAAGACTCTTCTTGGCGCTTCGGCAATGCTCTCTCTGGATTACACAGACACCAAGACCGGCCAGAAGGCAGGCCCCGCACTTCTCCACGTGGCCATCACGAATCGTCCTCATCTGACTGATTTGGAAGATTTTGAAGAAGTGTTGCTATCGCACGATAGTAGCAGTAAGGCAGTCGTACTATCTGCCGCCCCAAACACCACTAAGGAAACGAAGATGACTCTGGACGAACTAATTGCCCAGGCTCGTGACGAGCACGGCATTGACATCCCTGAGCTTCAGCGTGTGGCGGCTGATGCTGGCTCCCTCGCAAAGCTTTCTGCCGACATCAAGAGCGCCCTATCTGACGGCGGTGTTCTCAAGCTCTCCGCTGAGTCTGAGGCATCGACAGAAGACCTAGTTGTTGCTGTCACCAACATCGTTGAGACCAACGTTGCTCTTTCCGCCAAGGTTGACGCCCTGGTTGAGGAGTCTGCTAAGGCTAAGGCTGAGGCCCGCGTTGACGAGCTTGTTGCCGGTGGCTTCATCACCCCAGCCAAGCGTGACGCCAACCTGAAGCTTCTCCTATCGAACCCTGAGACCTTTGAGGAGCTTCTTCCAGAGAAGCCACTCGTAGCTCTCTCCGCTGAGAAGGGTGACGAGTTCAAGGACGAGTCCCACGACGCATCGGTTCAGAGCGAGATTGCACGCCTCACGGCTGACGCCATCGCTGAAGGCATCATCCGCGCCTAATCCCCGTCCCGACTACCAGCCTTAGGAGAACATCATGGTAGACCAAGTAGGAAATGACATTCCAGCCGCAGGCGTGTTCCGCGGCCAGTATGTAATGAACGACGAAATCCTCTACTCGACAGAGGGAGGATTCACCCAGAAGGGTGTAACCCTCGCTCCGGGTAAGGGAGTTCTCGTTGCAGGCACCGCTCTTGCACGCAACACTCAGACCAAGCTCTGGGAGAAGTGGGTTTCGGGTGGCGCAAACGGAACGGGTACCCCAGTTGGTATCCTCCGCAAGACCACGGACACTGGTACTGACCCAGCAGGTAGGACTTACCTTGCCAACGTCATCATCGCCGGTATCCTCAAGCTTTCGAAGGTCTCTTCGGCCAACGGTGGCGTCAGCAACCTAATCGCGGCCGGTGGTAACTTCGCCGGTGCCGCCGCTGACACAGTTTTCGGTTCTTTCAAGTTCTAAAGACTGGCTCGGGACGCTGAGGGTGTGGTTCAGAATTTTTGGATTCTGAACCCATCCCTGAGTAGCCCGAGTGGACGATAGTAGTCCACAGAGGTCAAAACTCAAAAATAGGTCAACCAAGTGACTTCCTACGAGAAGTGGTGCAGACCGGGCCAACAGGTCGCTGATATCCGATAAGCAAGGCATACCTTAACTTAGGAGACTCTAGTGCCTGATATTTCACTCTTCCAGCCTACGGTGCTGTTGGGTGTCGTAGAGAAGTTCACGGCACCAGAGCAACTGGTGATGCTGAACCGTATCACGAAGACTCCGCACCCATTCCCAACCGCTCAGTGGGACGTGATTCGTGGTGCTCGCGCTATTGCTCGCCCCAACGTGCCAAACTCTGAGGCTCACATCGTGCCACAGCTTGGCCGTGAGACCCTAAGCGCGGCTTACGTCTACCTCCGTGAGAAGAAGGTTTTCTCGCCAACCGCTCTGTACTGGATTCGTGAGCCAGGACAGATCGCTAAGGTAAACGCCGAGCGTCAGGTTCGTCGTGAGCTAAACGACCTCAACACCCGTTTCGACAACTTTGCCGAGTACACCATTTGGCAGATGTTCACGGGTAACCTAGACCTCGTTTACGCAGACGCGGACTCCCCAGACATCCACGTTGACTACGCGATGCCTGCCTCCCACAAGCCAAGTGCTTCGGCTTCTTGGTCTGGCGCCACGCCAAAGCAGATCATTGCTGACGTTCGCGCATGGAAGCGCCTCATCGCCCGCGATGGCCAGGTTGCCGCTCAGGAGGCTTACGCTTCCGAAATGACAATCTCGTACATCTTCGACTCGTTTGCTACGAGCGGCACATATCCTGCCTACCTTCTGTCTGACCGCATGAAGGACCAGTACTACCGTGAGGGTGTCCTTCCAGGCTTCCTCGGTCTTGACTGGAAGATTCAGGATTCCGTCTTCGACGCAACGGGCGCTTCGTACGGCCCATCGCCAACCACGCCAGGCCAGGAGCAGTTGTTCCTCGCTGACAACCGCGTGCTCATCGGTAACTTCGAGCAGGGTAACCCTTACGAAATGGTTGTCGGTCCAACCGCTGACCTTTCCGCTCCACAGGGCTTCACCGGCAAGTTTGCCAAGACCTTCACTCAGGAAGACCCATCGGGTCGTCAGTACCTCCTTGAGTGGAACTTCCTCCCAGTTCTGAACAAGCCAGAGCAGTTCGTCTACGCCAACGTAGCGTAATAGCCCCAGATAAGGCCCCCTCTTCGGAGGGGGCTTTTCTGTCGCAATTCCTAGTAAACTCGATAGTAATAGTGTCCAAAACAAAGAAGGGTTTGACCCATGGCCGCACCACGAAAGACTCCCGCACAAAAGCCCGCTACAGGCAACGTAGAGAGTCCAGCAACACTATCTGACGCAGTTCTTGACACTCCTGTAGAGGAGACTACGGAAAAGACTGAGGAAGTCCTTTCCCCAGAACTGCTAGAGCTACAGGCGCTCCGTGCCGAGCTTGCCGCTGTGAAGGCTGAGCAGGAGAAGCAGAAGACCAATCCAACGGATGCTTCTGGACGCCCGCTCCCGGAGAGTGAGCTAACTCCTGAACAGCGCGAGATTCGTATTCTTCAGGACCAGCTTGCCCGTGTGAACGGCAAGAAGGATTTCGAAGAAGAGGTTTACGAGGAGAACGTAGAGGGCGGAATTCTTGTTCACTTCCTCTCCGATGGAGTCACGTCCAACGGCAAGACGTTCTACCGCGGCCAGGAGGCCATCTTCGGTCCAGAGGCTTACGAAGAGACCAAGAACCGCGCAGGCCGCTCCTGGCTGGAAATGACTGACAGCGAGCAGTTCGCCCGTTGGGGAGAACTCAAGTTCCGCAAGGGACCATGGCCCGGTGTTCGTCAGTACGAAGAGGAAGAGGCTAAGGGCCTCTCTATTTCGACTCAGGTTCCAACAACCCGCGTCTAAGGAAACAAGAAAATGGCAACGTACCCAGACTTGTCCGTATCCGACCTAGCCGAGTTTTCCGGCAGGCCGGTAACAGAGTACACCAATCCTGGGTTCGTGCCGAACGCTCTAGCTCAGGCCGTCCTACTCTTTCAGATTGGGACGTGCTTGGGAGAGAACGACTGGCCAGATGATCCCACAAAGGCAATGCTGGCCCAAATGGCTATCCTGGCAATGGCTGATGCAATCTATCTGTCTCAGCCATTCCAGGCTACCCTAGCGAACCCATTCTCTTCTGAGACCATCGGTTCGTACTCCTACAGCAAGGTCTCTGGTGCCATTCTTTCCGGCATTCCTACAGGTGTCTCCTGGTTCGACCTTGCAACCGAAAGACTCAGTGTTTGTCACCTTACGAACGGTATCCCGGAGGGTGGCGGAATTGAGGCTTTCGAGCACGACGGCCTCTTCACAGACGGACGACTGGATGGGAACACACGTCTGCTAGGCCCTAACGACATCAACCGCTGGGACGGTCCATATGGGGGCGGGATTTTCTGACCGATAGTAAGTGGCAGAGATATTTGTGTCTCTCCATTTACTAGGAGTTCCTCATGGCAGGTTTTACCCAGGCGTATCAGCAAACAGTGCTAGATACCTCTTTCCCTACGTCAGGTGCCACCGACTACATCGCGTACTCCACAAACGGAACTACTGAGGCCGGTATTCTTGCCCGTACCTCTATTGGTGCTACCGGTTGGGCCGCGGCTACCGCCGCCACTCCATCCGTGAAGGCCAACAACGCGGCTCTGACAAGTGCCGCCGCTTCCGGTTCCGGTACGATTACGCACTTCGCCATCTTCAACGCGGCTTCCGCTGGAACGCAGAAGACGGACTGGCAGACACTCACGGCCTCTCGCGCAGTGGTCTCCGGTGACACACTTCAGTGGGCGATTGGCGCTCTAACTGTTACCCTCGACTAATTTCTAACCAGGACGGGCCGGGTGTCGCAAAACGCGGCATATTCCGGCCTATTCCTGTATTAAGGGGGTGAGCAATGGCCGTTATCTCTTATGTCGGCTCCGGTACCGGGTTCAGCAAGGCCGCTGGAACAACGGTTAGCCTCACCACAAACTACACGAACGTGGCGGGCAACTCGCTCTTTGCATTCGTTGTCACGGACAACTTGACTACTACCACTCCTACCGTTTCCTCTATCTCCAAGGACGGGACAGAGACAAACGCTTGGACAAGGATAGCTTTTCAGGACTCTGCATCCGCTACCAGCGGTGCCGCAGTCCGTATTGAAGTATGGCGTCTGATTACGACGGTTGCGGCTAACAACTCGTACATTGTCACGCTTTCCGGCTCCATCACGGCCAAAGCCATGGCTATTCTTGAGTACAGCGGAGTTGGTAACGCTAACTCAGTCTCTTTTAAGCAGACCACGACCGGAACGAATACCTTCACGCCTACCAGCGGAAGCCTATATCTTGTTTTCGGTGGCCAGGGTAACGCCACCGTTCCAACGCTGTCCTACAGCGGAACGAACACCGCCGCACCAGCCGCTATATCCTCAGGATTCGGAACTACCGGTAGCAGTGCGGCAACTAACGTCACCGCCGCTGTCGCAGGATTCCTGGCTACCGCATCTTCCAGTGTGACGGCAGGCGCAACACTGAGTAGCGGTGTAGGTGCTCAGATTGTTCTCGGTTTCGACCCGATAGTTCCTCAGAACTACTCTGTTTCTGGAACTTCGGCAGTTGTTTCGGTTACAAAGCTTCGTGCGCCAGACCCATATGCTCTGAGCATCTATCCGAGCAACAGTCTAAATACGAATAGCTCCACTTCCTGGACGCAATTCTGCGATACTAATGAATCGGCTATTGTCTTTCTAGCGCGCTACGCCGCATCAACAGCGCTGAATAGTAATCCCTCTGTCTCCGTAAATGGAGTGTCTTACAACCCCATCGCTACGGTCAATCTCGCACTGACCGGTCCAGCCACAGGAAGAATTGATGCCTTCCTTATAACCCCCGGTCCCGGATACAACACAGCTTCCTTGACCGTTCCTGACAGCCCCTCGTTCTACGACTGGACAGTTTGGAATATTGTTTCACCTACGGGCATCCCTCCCGTAGTGTACGACTCTAACGGTGCGGGACTTCGCAGTAGCAGTGGAGTTTCATCCACGGTTAAGACCGCGGACAGTGGCGCAGTAGTACAGTTCTCTCTTCTTGACGCTGTGGGAACCACCACTTCTATAACCAACGTAGGTACGGACCAAGACTTCACTCCTGCGGGTACTGGCGGTACGCAAGCCGTGGGTGGTGGTTCCATTGAAATCCTAGATGGTGCACCCTCGCAAACATTTGGAATGACATGGAGTTCTGGCCTACTGGACCGTGGCTGGACTCTGGCGGTTAGCCTGGCAAAGCCAGTAACCGGAAACGCTACCGCAGTATCGGCAACATCTGGAAGTGTTACAAACCAGGGACTCGCTGTTCCTTACTTCGAGGCACCCGCCTGGGACACAATCGGTACTGTCACAGGTATCAGCGCATATAAGGATGTCACTGTTACCGGCGCGCAGGTGGGAGACCTCCTGGTTGCGTACGGTTTTGCCGAAAACTCATCTGGCACCGGAGGTACTGTAGCTACCCAGTCAGGCTCCACCGGTGCTTGGACCATATCAACCCCAACTACGGTAAGCAATGCGGATGTTGCGGCTGTTGCTGGGTACGCAACTGTTAGCACCGCTGGGTCTCTTACGGTACGAGTAACCGCAAAAGTCTTCGATACCTCGCTGAACAGGATGGGTGCCGCGGTACTACTGGTGCCCGCGGCTCTAGTAGGGTCGTCTATCGCATGGACGACAATCAGTAATGACGCAGACGGTCAGGGTAGTGTCACACTTACTAATCCAGCCACGGTCATCTACGGTGCGGCTGACTGGACAGCCACCGACATCAGAACCAATGACGGAACTCCGACAGGCGCTACGTGGGACAAGCGTGTATTCGTTTCCGGACAGTATTCGGCATATATTGCCCACTGGCCAAATCAGACTGCGGGCACGAGAAGCTACGGTCCTGCGGGGCTGACAGGTAAAGACTTCTCCGGGTCCATTCTCCGAATCGATGCGCCAACCGGTGGTGGCGGAACTACATACCAGGCCGCTGGAACCTCTGCCGCAGTAAGTGCTACCTCCGGAGACTCGCCTAAGCTTACTCAGGTATCTGGGGCTAGTGCGGCGATATCCGCTACAACAGGCGTTGCTTCACAACAAGAAGTTACGTCGGGTGCGGTAGTAGCTGTCAGCACTTCTACCGGTACAGTTTTCAAGACCTATCAGGCTTCCGGAACGTCTGCCGCAGTCAGCGCAGTGGTTGGTGATGCACCAAAGACCACAGCAGTTTCCGGAGTAGCCGTTGCTGTCGTGTCGGCAACTTCGGGTGTAGCAAGCCAGGTAGAAGTATCCTCGGGCGCATCTGCGGCTGTCAGTGCCGTAGCCGGAAACCCAACCAAGCTTACTTCGGCTTCCGGCACGGTCCAGTCCAACTCCGCGAATTCTGGTACTACACTCGCCAACTTCGTGACATCTGGAATATCTACAGTAGTTGCCGCGCAGAGCGGGACTGTCACAAGTCTTCTGCCTTCCACCGGCTCGTCCACGGCGGTATCTACTTCTGCCGGAAGCGCTACTAACGGTCAGTCCTCTGGAACAGTGGTAGCAGTCTCCGGAACTTCCGGAAACGCAACCCCAGCCGGTGGTCAAACCGGAACAGTGGTGGCCGTTTCTACTTCTTCCGGCACGGTGCTGAAGCAGTCCGCACTTTCAGAGTCGGTTGCTGTAGTTTCTGCTTCCTCCGGAAACCCCACAAAGCTTACTTCTGTTGCAGGCTCTATCCCTATAGTCTCTGTTGTTGCAAGCCAAGAGACTGCACGAGAGGTAGTGTCTGGCACAGTGACCTTGGTCTCCGCTGAGACCGGCACCGTGACAGAAAATCTTGTTGTCAGCGGAACCAATGTCGCAGTTGCTTCAGGGTCGGGAAACCCCACGAAGTTGACTCAGGTATCGGGCACAGACGTAGCAGTTTCGGCCACAACCGGGGACGCTCCAAAGACCACAGCAGTTTCCGGTTCCGTTACTGCCGTCAGCGCAACATCTGGGAACACTCTCTCTGCCGGGTCTATTGGCGGATCGGTAGTTGCGGTGTCGGCAGTTCAAGGTGCCGTCACGGAGTCTCTTGTAGTCAGCGGTTCCTCCACGGCTCTCTCTGTGGTATCCGGCACTGTTACAGAATTCCTTGCTGTATCCGGAACAATCCCATTGGTTTCTGCCGTTTCGAGTTCTGAAACCTTGAAGGCTGTAGTATCCGGGACAACTTCTAGCCAGGCCGCTCAGACAGGCTCGTTGACGGTAAATTCTGCCGTTTCCGGTTCGGTAGTCTCTGTCTCTACTGACACAGGGGCCGCAGGACGCACGACGTTCCCCACAGGAGCGATTTCCGCTGTATCTGGTACTTCCGGTGATGCCCCGAAGAATACAGCCGTATCCGGCGCTGTAGCGGCTGTCAGCACTACATCCGGTGCGGCTCTCCCTCCCGGTACTACATCCGGCGCGGTAACCGTAGTTTCCACAACATCCGGTGCTTCGGTCAAGGCCACGAGTGCTTCCGGATCAGTTGGCGCAGTCTCCACAACATCTAGTGCTGAGAAGGCAATTCTTGTTTCCACGGGGACACAAGCTGTGTCCTCTACGGTATCCGGAACAGTTTCCAGCGTCCTACCCTCTTCTGGAACAGTCACCGCGGTATCCAACGTTCCACCCGCATCATCTGGCGGTAACGGCTCGGTATCCGGCAATGTGTCAGCAGTTTCTACAACTTTCGGCGGTCTGACAAAGCAGGGTCACCCAGCAGGAAACGTAGATGTCTTCACAAGCTCCGCAGGGCAGGTTACCGAAAGCCTTGCAGTTTCCGGCAACATATCCTCGTCCGCAACACAGTCTGGAACGACTTCTGCGGCCCTAGTGGTCTCTGGAACGTCCTCTATCCAGAGCACCATTGCAGGAACAGTAACTCTACGTCAGGACACAGCAGGCTCTACAGACGTAGTTTCTGATTCTCAAGCTTCAGAGAACGCTTCCTACTTCGTAGACGGAACCGTTACCGCCTACGTCACAACCCGCCTAGATTCTTCAGGCATTCCACTTCCTGAGATTCCTCGTATTCGCTACCTCAGGCTTGAGAGTGCGGCTCCTGTAGAAGGTCACATTCCTACGCTTGGATCGAGCACGGGAGTCTACACTTTGGGTATCATGGGAGTAGAGACTTCTCTTGCTGTCCAGGGCCTAGATACGAGCCTGAAGATGACCGCTCCGAATAACACCTTGGATGGTAACTGATGCTTACAGTAAAGCGTGGGGATACGTACCCCATCACATTTACGGCCAACATGGACCTAACCGGCGCAAGTGTGCGCCTATTGGCCAAGCCTACAAAGGGTGCCGTTATTCAGCTTCCGGCTGATGTGCAGGACCCTGCCAGTGGCATTGTTGTGCACAATCTAACGGGAACCCTACCTGTAGACACATATCGCGTTGAACTAGAAGTGACAATTTCGGGAACAGTAATCACCTTCCCGTCCAACTCCTTCGAAGAACTCAGCGTCATCCCAGACCTAGGCTAACGCCTCAGTCGTCCTCAAAAGAGGGCTATCTATGAAGCCCTGAGCTTTTTGCACCCAAAAACAAGAAATCAAGGAGAAGACATATGTCTTATACCCCCGCCGCTGACGTTCTAACTATCTTCTCCCAGCCAGGGTGTGTGCAATGTACAGCCGCCGAAAGGCACGCAAAGAACAAGAACATTCCTTACGAGAAGATTGACGTTACGGAAACTCCGGAAGCCTACACACTTGTGTCCGAATGGGGATACAAGAGGGTTCCAGTTCTCTTCTGGGAAGGCGAGCACGTTGGCGGTTTCGACCCCAACTTCCTAGAAGCAGTTCACAAGTCACTCACGCCAGTAGCCGCATAAGGCGATAGTAATAGAGCGGAGGAAATCATGCAACACCTATTCTCAAGTATCGCCAAGGTCCAGCGCCTTCAAAAGACGCGCGGTGCCGATGGCGTGCCTGAGACCACTTGGGTGGATCAAGGTTCTCCGCTGAATGGCTTCAGATGCAGACTTGACCTGAACTTCCTACGTCCTGGCAAGGATGCTCCACCAGCCTACGAAGCGGGTGTCGCTCCTGACCGTGTTGGGGTCATGTTCTGTAGTGCCACACTTCCTCTCAGGGCCGGGGACCGCATTGTGACGGTCTCTGGCCCTGTGCAAGGAGTTTTCGACATTCGCTCCATGCCTGACATTGCAGTTGGCTTCTCCGCTGGACATCACATTGAAGTTCAGATTGTGGAGACTGTGCAGAACCTCCAAGGGAAGTGGCCCAAGTGAGCGTGCACACCTTTATCAAGAGCAATTGGCGTGAAGTAGAAAAAGAGCTTGATCGTCTGGACAACGTTCCGGATAAGGCTAAGGCCGCGCTAGACATTGTTCTTCAGACACAATTCAAGGCTACACAAGCCGCAGTTCACGTTATCACCGGCTCCCTCAAGTCCTCGGGTAAGGCCACATCGGAAACATCTGATGGCCAGTGGAGCGGCACTATTGAATACGGTGGTGCATCGCTCGGAGTCAACAATCCTGTGACTTACGCCATTTACGAGCAAAGGCGCGGAACGCACTGGGCTGGACCATCCAGTGTAAAGGGAGACCACGACTTTTTGGCACCCGCAAAGGCGCTAGAATCATTGTATGTAAAGGCTCTACTTAAGGCCCTATCGAAATGACACTACTCGCCTACGCCGCACGCAAATTCCTCGCACAGCAGTCTGATGTGACGAGCCTACTTGGCGTGGACGAATTGGGTGACCCAATGATTTACGTTAATCATCCTGGGGCAACAATCGAGAACACCCAAAACTCTATGATTGTGCTTACCGTCTTCGACGGCTGGGGAGCTAACAATCACAATGATGCAAGGTTCCCGGTTCTCACCGTAGACATCTGGTCTGACCCAACTCGCAATTCTGACGGTTCGGTACGACGCAAGGACGCCGACCTGAAGATTGAGGCTGTGTACAAAGCAGTTGACAGACATCTTCACCAGGTCAGCAACAGCTTGCCAAATGGTGACTATATCTTCTGGGACGACGAACGAATCATTAGTTCGTCCCGACAGAATGAGCCATCCCTAAGACCCGCTTTCGATGATGAGGGCGCGATGATGGGCACGATTAACTACAACGTGACCATCTAAACAAGAAAATGAGAAGCCCCGGAGGCTCATATGAAGGTTCTACTAGAGATTCCGCTCTCCACGTTCAGCGGATACGGCAATGACGGTATCGGTCTAGCTCGCGCCCTGATTAGATGGGGCGCAGACGTGTACCTAGCGCCGTCCGCAGTGCAGGCTCCTCTTCCCGAAGATGTGGCCATGCTCCTCACGAAGCAGTTGAATGGCCCCTTTGACCTGATTATCAATCACCACGACCCAGCGGCTCTTGTCTCCACTGAGGAGAAGAAGCGAGCCGCAGATGTATACGTGGCTTGGACAATGTGGGAGTACTCCAACTTCGGCAACCTTCCCGGTCGCACGAAGCTCAAGAAGAATTTGAAGCACTTCGACGCCGTGATTGGCTATGACCCGGTTTCCAGTCAGTGTCTTCAGGATTACGCCTACAAGGGCCAATCTGTTCTCACCATCCAAGGGGGCTTCGAGCCAGAGCAGTGGCCGTTTGCAGAGGGACGCCGTTGGGACGAGGGACGCTTCGGCTTCTGCATGGTGGGTCAGCTTCACATGCGTAAGGACCCGTTCGTAGCCATTGAGGCGTTCAACGAACTCAAGCAAGACCCAAACATCGAATTTGATGAGGCTGAGCTTCACCTAAAGACAACGGTTCCCGGTCTCCACAGTGCCATGGAGCAAGTCATTCCGAAGCTCCGCATCCACTATGATGTCTGGCCCAACAACATTCTATACAAGTTCTACGAAGCTCAGCATGTTCTCCTCGCACCATCCCGTGGAGAGGGAAAGAACATGCCAGCCCTAGAAATGCAGTCTACTGGTGGAGCAGTCATCGCTACCAACTGGGGTGGACATCAGCAATGGCTTCACAAGGACTACGCCTACCCGCTGGATTACTCCTTGCACCCTGTGGACGGTAACAGCCCGAACACATTCAACGCCCGCGCCAGCGTGGAGAACATGAAGGAACTCATGCTCCATGCCTACAACAACCGCGAAGAGGTTCGCCGCAAGGGCGAGCTTGCATCCCAAATCATCCCACAGATGTGCTCCTGGGACTCCGTAGTTGAGCGGCTTTTCCTACAGTTGGCCGACTCTACCCCGAACGGGCAGAAGTTGTGGGCGGCGGCTCAGAGTTGCAGAAGGATTCCTAATGACCACTAGAAGCATAGAGATTCGTTGCCCCAACGGTCCTCAACGTCTTTTCATGAAATTGAAGCTAGAGGGCGAATCTCCAAAAGTCACACCGGACAATCGTCTGGAATTCGCTTGCTCCGATTGCAAGAGAACGCTAAGGCGAGAGGGATGGGAAGTAGACAGGGTTCTCCATCAGTACGACTTCCTTGGACAGTTCGTAGAAACGTTCATTGAGTACTGACCGATAGTAGTAGTCAGTAGCAACCCTGCTACAGTCACGACTTCCCAAGGAGTACCTATGGCTACCCCAATTGTCTCGGGATTCAGTCTAACCCACTGTGCAATCCTAGACGGCACCACAGGTGCAGACGCAGTTGATGGTGACATTTATGGTGTCCGTTCAGCCTCTATTGAACTGGACTCTGATTCTTACGACAACACTGGTGACGACGCCGTTCTTGAGACTTGGTACTGGTTCAACAAGGCCACGCTAACCGTTCAGTCCGGTTACGTTCCATTCAAGACCATTGCCCTCATCACCGGCTCGAAGATGACTTCTTCGGGTACTGCCCCCAACGACCTTTACTCCCTACCTCTTTGGGAAGACCGTCAGCAGAACACCACTCCACGTCCGGTTCTTATCCGTGTTCCTTCTAGGGACCTCAACGGTGTAATCCGTACGCTGGACTTCGTTCTGTACAAGGTGCAGTTCCAGCCAATCTCGTTCGACGGTCCTACCTACAAGGACGGTCTGCTTCTCAACTACACCGGTACCGCGCTTCTTTCCAGCACGGACGAGAAGGGTCAGCCCGTTCTTGACTCGGTTACGGGACTGCCAGCCCGCGCAATCGGACGCCTGATTAACCACGCATAAGTTGAGCAAATAGCTCGATAACCAAATAACAAGGAGAAGAGTCGCATGACGACCAAGAAAGCATCCGTTGACGTACCCCAGGATGTTGAAGCTCTATCGCCAGAGCCAGACCAACTAACCCTTGAGTCTGGCTTTGTCGTGCGCGTAGAGCCTCTGAAGACTCGTGGAATGTTCAAGCTTCTGAAGATTATCACCCGCGGTGCGGGTCCGATCCTCATGCAGATGCCACTTGACTTCAACGACACAGAGGCATTCGTACAGCAATTGCTAGCTGTCACCCTCATGGCTGTGCCAGAGGCCGAAGACGAAGCAATCCAGTTCCTTCAGGCCATGGTTCAGCCTGCGGAGTATAACCCGGACGCAAAGTCCAAGGCCGACCAGCAGAAGAACAAGGAACTATTTGAGCGCCTTGTCGAAGAGTTGGATGACCCAAACCCTCTGGACACGCTGAACATCATCACAACCATTGTGACGAACGAGGCTGAGAATATCGGAGCACTGGGAAAACAACTAGCGGCGGCTCTGAAGACCCTGGTCCCCTCACTCGCAGTCAAGAACTAATTCTTGGGGAGGTCCGAACTCTGGACCCCGACCACCTACTGGGTGGGTACAGCATTGCGTTTGACCTCGTGGCTAATGCGTATGGCTGGACCGATGACCAGATAATGGACCTCCCACTACTGCGCTTCAGACAAATTATCGCCGCCATACGCCGTCGCCAGATGATGGAACGCCGTCAGGCAATTGCACTTGCATCCTGGCAAACTCGGCAAATCACCACATTTACGGCCGCTGGCTTCATGGTGGAAAAAGACAAGCCCAATGAGGCATTGGAGATTGCCCAAATGCTCGCATTCGATGAAATTGAAAAAGCACAGCTAGAAGAATCACGAGTCGAACACATGGCAGACAATGTGGCCGAGGTAGTGAATGGCATCGCTTTCGATGCCGAGGGAAACATCGTCCCAGAGATTCCGATGAACCTCCCAAGCGCCATGGATGTGGGAAGTGTATTCGGAGACCCGTCCCATTGGGAGAGGCGATAAGCGCGATAGTAAGACATGAGGTAGCCTAAGGAGGCGAGATGTCGGACAATGAAACGAGAGTCTTTTATAAGACCATTGCCGACTTCAACAACCTCCGTAGGGAACTTCGTCAGCTTCGCACTGACCTAGCCAAGACTAAGGCCGCTGAATCGGCGTATAACGCCGCATCAGTCAAGGAGCGCGCCGCCGCCACTAAGGCCGCTACGGCGCGCTCCAAGGCCATGTCTGAGGAGACCAAGAGTCTCAAGGCCAATAATCTTCTTGCGGCTACATACGCTAAGCGCCAAGCCGCTATCACCGCGGCTGTCAAGGCCGCAAATGTGGTTATCAACGCACAGAACCGTGCGCTGAAGTCCAACTCTCTAAATCTTGCCGCCGCCGCGGCAAATGCTCGTGAGTACGCCAGTGCTCAGAGGCAGATCAACAAGTCCACGGGTGTGTCCTCTGACGCCATTCGTGTTCAGCGTGACCTCAACAAGCTTCAGAAGGAAGCTACAAATTCTTCTCGCAACCGTGTAGAAGCCCTCAAGGAAGAGGCGAACGCTACACAGACAGCCAAGAAGGCAAACGTTCAGTTCGTAGATAGCGTCGGCAAGGTCAACATGGCCACCGGCGAGGTTATCGACGCTGAGAAGAAGCATGTTGACGAAGCTGAGGCCAATACCTCGAAGCTTACTCGCGCTCGCCAGCGTGAGCTTGACGCCCTAGGTGCAGTTCGTGTTGCCGAAATGTCTCTGGCAGAAATGCGCAAGAAGTACAGTTCGGACTCCATTCAGGTAGTACGTGCTGAAGAGCGTCATGCCGCTTCCCTCCGCAGGCTAGAACTTGCACAGCGCGCCGCTCGTGATGAGGCCAACCGCCTAGCGCATGACGGAAGCAAGCTTCCTCCTATTTTCGACAAAATGGGTGCAAGCGGTGACAAGATGTACCGCGCTTTCAGGAAGCTTGGGCAGATCAACATGCCGTTCCTTCCCGGAAGCCTCCTCCTCTGGCTCCCAGCCATCGCCGCCGTAATTTCGGCCCTTAACCCTCTGGTAGCTCTACTTGGTGCTGTTGGTGGGGCCGCTATAGGCCTCATCGGTAACATCGGATCGCTTTCCGGTGCCTTCCTAGCCCTTCCCGGCATCCTCTCCGCAGTCGTAGCCGGTATCGGTGGCGTTATCGCCTCTATGGGTGGAGTGGGCCAGGTCTTCAAGGCGTACGCCGCAATGAAGAAGGCCACCGGAGACACACAGGGCAGTGGTGGTCAGACACAGGCTGAGCGCGCACAAGCTCTTGCAGACGCAGAAGACAATCTAGCCAAAGCACAGTACAACGTCAAGAAGGCTCAGGAGAACCTAAACAAGGCCCGTGAGAAGGCCCTACAAGATTTGCAGAACCTCCGCAAGGAGGTTAGCCGTGCAACCATAACTGAGGACCGTGCTCTTGCGGACCTTCAGCTTGCCGTAGAGAACTACCGCAACGTTCTTGCCGAGCCAGCCTCCACCGCTGGCGACAAGATGGATGCCGCTACGCGCGTCAAGGAAGCCGAAGCTGAGCTTGCGGACGTTCGTCAGCAGAACATCCAGAACCAGAAAGACCTTGCTGAGGCAGAAAAGAAGGGTGTTGAGGGTTCTGACCAGGTTGTAGAAGCCAAGCAGAACATCACTGACGCTCTCAAGGCTCAGCGTGACGCCGTTGCGGCTCTGAAGAAGGAACAGCAGGGCGGTCAGGGAGCACAGGCCGCGGCACAGGCTACCAACGAGTTCAACCAGGCTCTCGCTCAGCTATCTCCTTCCGCACAGAAGGTGGTTCTGGCGCTCATCGCCATGCAGGATCAGTGGAAGGCATTCCGTCGTACCCTGCAAGAAGATTTCTTCTCCCGTATCGTAGGCGACCTCGACCGTTTGCCACAGGTTCTCAAGAACCTTGAAAACTTCCTGCGTCCCGCAGTGAAGTCCATGGGCAACCTCGCTGATGCCTTCCTACGTCTGTTCACATCCCCTTCGTGGAACCGTGACATCCGCACCATCGGTGAGCAGAATGGTCGCATCCTTGAAAGCATGAGCAAGGGTGCTCTCGCACTCTCGCAGGCCATCATCGACCTCACTGTAGCCGCTGGACCATTCACGCAGTGGATGGTTGACTCTCTTGCTAAGGGTGCCGAAAACTTCTCCAAGCTTGTCGCCAACGGACGTGAGACCGGTCAGCTAGCAGGCTGGCTAAATCTTGTTCGCGCACGCCTTGAGAAGTGGTGGGCCATCGTCAAGAACGTTGGCGCTACTCTCTTCAACTACGGTGTAGCCGCTTCGGGCTTCGGTGACTGGCTATCTGACGGTATGCTCCGCATGACGGAGAACTGGAAGAAGTCTTCGGAGAACGCCAAGAAGCCAACTTCCGCGTTCAAGACCTGGCTAGAGGATATCAAGCCGCTACTTGGCGAGGTAAACGGACTACTCGGTGACTTCTTCGGATGGTTCCGCGAAGAGTCCATGAAGCCTGAAAACATCAAGGACGCCCAAGACCTAGTTAAGACTATCCGCGACGACCTGGGACCGGCTCTAAAGCGCTTCTTCGATGTGCTTCAGAAGGCCCACATCGACCAGAAGTTGATTCAGGGTATTTCTCAGCTTGTAGACGCCTTCACGTCCATCATGGATATTGGTGGAAACTCGGTTATTGAGGCATTCTTCGGCGTGCTTACAGGCATTCTCGGGGCTATCGCAGACTTCCTACATGCACTACCCCCTGGTAGTGCTGACCTTCTTCTTCAGATTTTCGCAGGCATCGCCGCACTGTCGTTCCTATCTAAGTTCCCAGGAGTATCCCTACTCTTCAAGGGACTGTCTGCTCTGCTTACCGCAAAGACTCTCGGAGAACTTGGTGGAGTCTTCACCAACATCAAGGGTCTAGAGGGTCTGAAGTTTGCTGGCCTCCTTGGTGTCATCGGTGGTCTCCTTGCTGTAGCC
>Ga0157372_10000312_pt1 | contig 53617 bp, 39 predicted proteins | sample C55metaG_FD_115307 | JGI IMG/M metagenome (GOLD analysis project Ga0157372, IMG submission 115307) | Corn rhizosphere microbial communities from Kellogg Biological Station, Michigan, USA - C5-5 metaG | ecosystem: Host-associated > Plants > Roots > Rhizosphere > Soil | place: USA: Michigan...
AGAATTCTATTGCCTACCCCGAAACCCGCCGCATCTTTGTGTGGTCAAAAGCAAAAGTGCCGTAGCTAAGATCCAACGTCCAAAAAGCCCTGCCGAAACCGTAGATCCATGTCCTGAAATCCGTTCCAAACCTATGAAAACCCTGCGCATACCCTCTGCCCCTTAACAGAGAATGAACCAGCCCGCCCGACCCGGCGGGTTTTTTTGTTTGCCTGGCGAAAAAAATCCGCCCCGCGAATAGTACACTTCATCCCTCCAATAGTCTGCCTGTAGCCGTCTCCGACGGACAGCCGTTTGCTTGCCCTACTGCACAGCGCTGTTGAAAATTATTGGCACCTTTATTCCGGTTAATGGCTTCTGCATGCGACAATAACCTGCTTTTCGCTCGCCTGGCCAAAGGTGATGAGGCTGCTTTTCAGCAACTCCGGCGTTTCCGACCTCATTGGTTTTTATGGGTCCGACGACAACGATGAAACCGGTTTTTCCCACACCGGCACGGTGGAGAATGGCCAGTTCAGGGTGGGCGCTAGCTTGTGGCAGCGGCCCGACTTATACCTCAAAAACTCGCCCATCTTTTATGCGGATCGCGTCACGACTCCGATACTGATCATGGCGAACAAACACGATTACCGCGTGCCCTATCAGCAGGGCATCAAGTTCTTTAAAGCCTTGCGATCCATGGGAAAGAAAGCCTGGCTGTTACAATATGACAACGGCTCGCATACTGTTGACGGCGCCGATGCCAAAGATCCCGGGATCCGGATGATGCAGTTCCTCGACCGCTATCTGCTGGACAAGCCAGCACCTTTTTGGATGACACGTGGCATACCGCCCCAATTAAAGGGACAGACGATGGGTTATAATTTGGATACAGCGAGCCCAGGAACCAGAGGGTCGCAAAGACTTGATCTTATGCCCCACTATTCGCCCTACCTGCAAAAGCGCATCAACCCCTTCAGCTTCGCACTTGCCCGTTGCGTCAACGCCCGTCTGATTTCCGCCGGCTCCGGCGGAGGCCCACCCGCGCGTGTTGCCCGGAGCGCGGCAATATGCCGGATCCCATAGTCAAGCAGCCGCAGGATCCATTCCTGGTTGATGATCGTATCCCTCCCCCGTATGTAAATGCCCAGATCACTGATTTCCGGTTCTCCCGCCGCCAAAGCCGAATCGGACAGCGAAGCCGCATTTCCCTCCAGGTTATCGTACCGAATAATATAGCCGATGGTATCAACGACCGACGGTACTGCAAGAGCGGAATCCAATACCTGTAAACTGTCCGTTAGTTTAGGCACCACCATACCTGTTACATTCTTCACCACGCGATCCTTCCCCAAATGGCGTCCGCCTGCCAGCTCCAGACGATAAACACTGTCCGGCCTGGTCCCCAAATCCAGCTTCAGGTGAATGGTGTGGCTGCTATCTTCATTCAGTAACACGCAATAAGCCCGCCGCGCGATATGATTCAGTAACGCGCTTCTCGCCGAGTCCAGGCTGTTATAAAACATAACAGGCCCCATTTCCGAAACTATCGTCGTTTGCGCAACGACACGTCCGGACATGACGCAAAAAGCCATTGATAACAACAGCAACTGACAGCGCATGAAAATTCCTTTTGGACGGGCGGACGAGTGGAAACAAAGAGGGGATCAGGTTGTGCGGTATAACAAAAACACCTGGCCGGTGACGGCGAGGTTCCGGAAATCTAATGAAAAGACAAATATAAGGAAAATAAGATATATTTCAATCAGCCTTGCTTATTTTTTTCCCATGGGTCCTCTATTTTGCACAATCGGGCTCGCCTACTCCACCCTCAACTCCACCTTCTTCCACTCCACCAAACTCGCCCCCACCATCACCTCAAACATCCCCGGCTCCACTTCATATCGCATCGCCTTCGTCCACATCGCCGGCTTCGACGCATCAACCCTAAACACCACCGTCTTCGTTTCCCCGGGCGCTAAAGATATCCGCGAAAAATCCTTGAGTTCGAGCAGCGCCTGAAGCAATTCGTCCTGGTCAGAGGGCAAGTCCAATGTGCTCTCATCACCATAGTGATGCGGCGCCTCCGCCCCGCCAATATGGGGCAATTAGACGAGACTGCAATCGATTGCAGCGAGAATTATTTAATGCCGGTCCGACGACGCCCCAATTACAATGGCCCAATTACAATGGCGCCAAGTACAATGCCCCCTACTGCAATTGCCACGGCCGCTCACTCATTACCCGCTAATAATCGGCAATCGCATACACCCCCAGTGCACTGCTGCCGGATTTGGTGCCCGCCAATCCTTTAACAACCAGCGTAATGTTGCGGTTCCGGGATAAGTTCACTGAAATATTGGGAAAACCTGCATAAGGGTTTGTCGGCAGCGTGTATGTAGTCAGCACGGTGTTGCCGGTATCTCTTATCTGAAAACTGACCGAACCGGCCGGTATGACGGAAGGCAAGGGATATTTTTTGAAGGCCGTAATCTGCTTATAGGCCACATCTGCAAATTCACTTGCTCCCGATGAAGATGCCAACGTCACATGCAGGCTGGAGCTGTTTGGAGACAGGTTGATCAGGCGAACGCCGATGGTGCTGTCTGTATAATACGGCGAGAATTTTTCTTCCACCAAAGTAGCATCGATCGACGAAGGCGAATTGCCGCTTAGAAATAAGGAATAAACATGCCCGTTCACCGTTTGAATTGTATTATTATAATACGGATGGGAAGAATCGTCCGAAGGATAGAGATACACATGGCTGTTGCCGGCCACGATCGTAAACTGCTTGTAGTTATAGATGACGGCGCTATCGCGCAGGTAATTACCAAGCCGGAGGTTTTGTCCTCCGACAACGTTATCGCTCACCGTCAGCGAGGCAACCTGGTCAGTTTCAATCTTCTCCTTTTTGCAGGCAAATAAAGCAATCGCATAGCTGCCGGCAAAAATCAACACTCCGAAATAGTTCATATTCTTATTTTTAAAGTTAGTTGGTTAAAAAACGTATTCATCGAAACGGTTACTCCACCATCTCGCTGTGCATCAACAAGCCTGGTTTAAATGCTTTTGTCCCGTAATCGAGCTGCAGACCGTCCTCCACTCCTTTTAGCCTTGCCGGAATTCCCTGGGTCATCCACCGCGGTGCGGGAGCATCTTTGAGATAGTGATCGAAAAACTGAGCGATCCGAATGCTGAAATCCTGGGCCGACCTGCCCCATATGCCATGGTTGCCATCCTCATACTCCAACATCCAAACCGTTTTCCCCAATCGCCTCAAAGCCGTAAAAAACTCAATAGCGCTGGTGAATAAACAACGAATGTCACCTGTCGTATGCATCATCAACAAAGGCGTTTGCACTTTATCGGCATACATGACGGCAGAGTTTTTTATGTAAAGGTCTGGGCGATCCCAGAGCGTCGCGCCCATGCGCATTTGACCCGTTTCATAAAGACACTGGTTGCTATTGCCTTTTTCTCCATCCAGGCTCAGGTATCCACTGATAAAGTCCGAAATTCCGGAAGAAGAACAGGCGGCTGCAAATAGTTTGGTGTGGGTGATAATGTAGTTGGTTTCAATGCTGCCAAAACTGATACCCTGCAGCCCCATTTTACTAGCATCGACATATGGAAGTGTAGAAAGGTACTTTCCAGCCGACACCACCACCCTCAGCGCACCTGGACCAGGATTCCCTTCTTCTACAAATATATCCGGTTCAAAAACAAGATATCCGTGACTGACGAACCACGGGATGTTCAGGTCCCCATCGGAGGGCTCGGCCTTGATGAACTTATTCAGGTCATAAGTGAGGGTCTCATAATAGTGAACGATGACCGGGTATTTCTTCGAAGGATCGAAATTTTCGGGTTTGTGCAGGATGCCCTGAATGGTCTTGCCATAGCTGGTTTTCCAGGTATGCAGCTCATTGGTGTACCAGTTGTATTTCCGTTCAGGATGCACATCCGACAGCGGAAGAAAGGTTTTGAAGTCGCGGGTAGCAAAAAGATTATTGGATTCCTTTGCGCTTTGCCTCCGAACAACCCAAATATCGGCATTTGCAGCCTTAACGGGCGCCGTACCCCTGTAATAATCGGGCAAATAGTAAATATAGGGTCCCATGGTAAGCATTTCCGGATCCATTCCATTGCGGGTTTTAAAATAGCCGTTGTTCTTATTGACCCTGTCAAAGGCTATCACCAATAGATGATCGTCGGAATTAACAGATTTAACATACGAAGGCAGCGCCAACCTGAAAAGAATATGATGTCGCCTGCCATAGCCGTTTGTTATATTAACGGCAGGTCTCCTGCCTTTTGGATCGACTTTCCAAATATCGTATTGATCGTAAAGAAATACTGCCTCATCATTGGGAAGCCACGCGGCCGCACCGTAATGTCCCAGTTCCTTTCCTACGTGGTCATCCATATACCGGCTCCAATCGTTATGCGTGCCGGCCGTGATATTGCGCTTTATACCGGTAGAAAGCTCATAGGTGCAGAAGTTCTTTGAGTCCGCGTCATAATAAAGGATAAAATTCTCGTCCGGGGAATACTCGACCCAATAGGCACGCAGCTTCACAAAAGGTATCTTTCGACCGTCCCTCAGCGACACGATATAAGGGGTGCGATTGAAATAGCTATTCCATGACCGTTCGCTGTTATCCAATTCCGATCCTGAATAATTGGACAGCTGAATCAGCTCGTATTTATCCTTTGGTTCAGTTGAATTTGCCATAATACCCTCGAATCGCTGTTCCAGGCGGATCAGTTTATGGCTGGTTAAATTAATGTAGGCCTTATATGACTGAGGATGAAGATTCTTTAATTGATAAGATTGTATAGCCGGATCCCTATAGCTCCAGACGTTTAGCCGAACCGCATCCGAAGCTGCTTTGGGAAAGGGCTTTGTTACCAATTTGATAAATAGTCCGCTCCCATCAAAACTGAACCGATCAGCTGCCTCCAATTCCACCGTGCTGTCAAAGGTTATCTGCTGATCGTTTACAAGGAGACTTGGCTTGCCGATGCCATTTTCAAAATAAAATATAGACCGCTTATGATTCTCTTCTGTTGTAAAAGCCACTTGCGCGCAGCTCTTATCAGTCACCAAATTTACCAGCTTCGGCCCATCCCAAATTACTTTCGAAGCGAAGGAAGGCAAGTCAATGCTGGTGACCAGCTCGCCGCCCGTTGAATTATTCGCCTGCAGAATAATCCTTTTCCCATCCTCGGCCAAAGCAAACGCCTTTACCACCCCGAGATTCTTTTCTTCACCGGTTTGCAGATTCCTCAATACGAGTTGTTTTGACGATTTCCTTTGATAGGCCAGCCAATCCGAATTTTTCTTTGGTAGCTTGAAAGAAGCTACATCAGGAATGACAGCCGTCGAAAGATCTTGCAGATTGAGCATATTCAGACTGTCATGACGGGTATAGACCGCCAGCCGGCTATCCAATGTGAAAGCGGGATATGACGCTCCCCTCAGAACAAATTTCGGGTTTCCATTCGTTGACTGGATAATACTGGCGTCGATGGAACTGTTGAAGAGATAACCGGTACTGATAACATAACTCACAAATTTCCCATCGGAACTAATGTTTTCGCTCCCAACTTCCGGCCATCCCCGATACGCCGATGAATCGATCGGTGGCTTTTGCGCGCGCATCCCCTGCCAGGAGATCACCGCAAAAAGCAAAAATACTGTTGATTTCATACGTAGAGGCTTAATAGTTTTAATTTGGCAAGTTCCAGGTAGGCTCGCCATTTTTCATTTTTACGACGGTCTGGGCATATGTCTTATCCGGCGTTCGTTTCCCTTTCTCGGCATTGGCGTCTTCGATGCTCGCGGCATTTTGTTCCACCGCCAACGCTTCATTTACCCTTCCCGCCTTGTAAAGGAGATTCGCATAGGTATCCAACTCGGTCGGACTATTGGGATGAGCGGCGCAAATTATTTTCATCCATTGAATGCCTTTATCGATGCTTGCCTTGTCACTACTATGCAGGAAGATGACATCCCAGATCATGTTGTTGGTGAAGAGATAGGCCATGCCTGCCGTGTCGAGACCATATTTCTCCTGTTTATGAATAAATGCCTTTTCAAGATTTGGGTAATCCTTTTTATTCATATAAAACAACAGTTGTGCATTTACAATGATGCGGTCGGATGTTGCTTTTTCGTATTTTTTTCGAATGGATAAGGCAATGCCCGCCCAGTCGGGATCGTCGATCAGGGGGGTGGTCCGCAGGTGCTTTTCATGAAGATTAGGCGTTACGAATTCACCCGTGATGACGTGGTCCACAACCGCCTGCGCATAGCCCGGACGAACGATCTCGTCGATCTTCCGGCCATTATGCAAAAAAATGTCGAATCCCTTTTCGCGGGTGCTTTGAACGTACGTTCCGATTAATCCAAGGTTCTCTTTCGTATAGATCTCATCATCGCCTTGCTTATAAAGATAATTTTGCAGATAGTCGTTCCCAATGGCGTTTGCCAGCTCTTTGTCCTTAAGAAGCATGTTGACAGAAGCCGCCAGGTAAGGCATGGTGGCATAGTCCTTCTTCCCCTGCTGGTATTCATGCAGCAGGGTATACACCTGCATCCTGGGATCCTCCGCATTGTTGACCATTTTTATAAATCCACCGGGATCCTGGTAACCCAATCCTCTATGGACCGGCGTCCCTTCGGAAGAAAAGAAAAGAAAGGTAGGATAGGCATTGACCTTATATTCCTCCATTATTTTGTGCGCGTCAGCGTACCATCTCTTGACCGTCTCGCCATCGCTTTTGGAGGTATCCATTTGCACCTTGACCGAAACAAACCGGGCATTCATCAATTCGCCGACGTTGTCGTTTGGATACACATTCTTGTCCATTGCCTTGCAAGGGCCGCACCAGGAGGCATAGCAGTCGACAAAAATGTATTTATGTTCCGTTTTTGCCTTTTCGATGACTTGTTCCCAGGTAAGGCAATTTTCAAATCGGACGCCCTGGTTTTCCTGTGACATGGCTGTCAGAGTAATGGCTGCGGTGCATACCTGAACGATAATTGCTTTAATGATTTTCATTTTTATACGTGTTGTTGAACTGATTTTCTTTTAATGATATGGTTCAATCGCCTAATACCCGGCATTTTGGACCAGCATAGGGTCCTGATTGATCTCGCTTTGCGGAACCGGGTATAGTTGCTTGCTGCTTATCCAGCTACCTCCCTTAATGGGCGAAATACCGGTCATGACGGCATCGATCGTTCCCGTTCTTTTCAGATCCAGCCAGCGATGTCCCCATTCCGTGAAAAGTTCCACCTGTCTTTCATGGAGAATGGCACTTAATATGTCGGCCTGGGTAGCCGCCATCGAAGCGCCGAGACCTGCTCTGGATCGGATGACATTCAGGTCAGCTAAAGCACCAGAAAGATTGCCTTGCTGAGCCCTCGCCTCCGCCCGGATAAGATACTGCTCGGCAAGCCTTAATACCATCTCATATTCCGTGACAGCGCCGGTAGTAGCATTGTTCCGGTACTTGTACGGATAATAATAGGTGGTGCCATTAACACTCACACTGTCCGTCCAGGCGGTCTTACGGTTATCCCCTTGCTCAAAGCTGTTGACAAGAGTATCGCTGAGATAGACAGGGTACTGGCCCGATGTATTTGGCCCGCCGGAGGGAAGTACATAAAGTATCGGTTCTCCGGAGGCATTGGGAGCGAATGTAATCGTCGGTTGCATTTGCCAGACGGCTTCTGCACTGTTCTTTTTAAAGACATCGGTAAGGCCAGTCAAACTAAACATCGTCGTATTGTCAATCACCTGCGTTGCCTCCCCTTCGGCTTTTGGATAATCGCCTGTGTACAGATACACGCGGGCCAGAAGAGCAGCCGCTGCCCATCTTGTCGGATGGATCCTTTCGGCGGCATTCGCGGGATACGCCGTAATTCGATCCGCCCGTAGAAAATTGGCACTCATCAGATCCTGTGCCTCTGTAAGATCAGCGATGACTTGCGTATAAACGTCCTTCTCCGGCGTTCTAGGCAAGATGCGGGTCACATTATAATCGGTTGTCAGTGGAAGCGGGACGTCGCCGTACAAATTCACGAGATAGAAAAAACAAAGCGCCCGGATAAACTTCGCCTCGCCGAGCAGCTGTTGTTTTACAGAAGGAGTCAGGGTTTTAGAACCGTTCAGCCCTTCGATCGCTGCGTTCGTAATGAATACATAAGGATAGATCAGGCTCCATATATAAGGTTCGGCATGATTGACGGCTGTCAAAGCATTCAGGTAATAGGGCGGATACTGTCCGGTTATCTGGGTATTATAATTGTACACGGTCATTTCGTCGGCAGACAAGGCGGTAAACAATGAAATGGATGTAAACCCCGATTGCGAAATAGGCGTATTCATCATTCTTGCATACAAACCCGTCATGACCGCGGCCGCGGTGGCATCGGTGGAATAGACATTGGCGGCGTTAGTGCTGGTTATAGGCGCAGGAACGGTGATAAATTTTTTGCAACCGGGACCTACAGCCATTGCGACACCCAAAAGTAACACCCGAATTTTCCGATTGACTATGGTGATTGAATTCATTTTTGAAATTTTATTTCTTTACTAAAGAGAAATATTGATTCCGCAGGTGATGACCCTCAGCGGCGGCAAGGACTGCGAGCTTCGATTCTCCGGATCGAGTCCGAGATAGCGGGTAATGGTGAACAGGTTCTGACCCTGCACAAATAACCTGCAGTTTTCTAACGTCGCCTTCTTTCTCCACCTGGCGGGAAGCGTCCAGTAAAGCGATGCGTTCTTTAAACGTATGTACGATGCGTCGGTAACACCCGCGTCGCTCGCAGGCGCTGCGACGTTGAGCGCCGGCAGGATGGTGTTGATATTGGAAGAGAAAAAGCGATCCACATTGGTAATATCCCCTGGCTTTTGCCACCGGGCCCAGACGGAAGCTGGCTGATTTTGCGGCTGACCGGGGAAATTCCCAAAGAAATAGTTGTTGCCCCACCATTTTGTAAATTGAACCAGGAAATCGAGTTCGAGACCCTTGTAGCTGAAACTGTTTTGAAGCCCACCGTAAAAAATTGGCGCCGTATTGATGATCACGGTCTTGTCCAATGTCTGATTACCGGAAGAGGTGGGGTTGCCGTTTGCATCTGCGGTAACAAAAAAACCGGTAAGAGGATCTACACCCATGTAGTGAAACACCTTTGTAGAAGAGATCGGTTGCCCGACGATATACTGATTCGCATAGGTTGACTTCCCAATGTTGGGAAAGGCAACCAACTTATTTTTGGGAACAGTGAGGTTAAATGAAGTAGACCACGTGAAATCTTTCTCTTTAATATTGGTGGTGCTCAATGAAAGCTCTATCCCCGAGTTTTGAACAGTGGCGGGGAAGTTGACTGCCGATATATTGGCAAACCCGGTGATGATCGGCAGACCGTAAGAAAGCAGTTGATTGGAAGACCGGTTGCGAAAATAGTTCACGTTCAGCATGATGCGGTCGTGGAAGAAACCAAGGTCCAGACCAGCCTGTAATTTTTTATTTTCTTCCCATTGTAAGGTAGGATTGGGCAGACCCGATGGCTGCAGACCCGATATGCCTCCGTAGGGAACAGTGGCGGAAACGGCCGTATAAAGCGTCAGAAACCGATAGTCCCCGATCTGGTCATTACCCATTGTTCCGTAACTGACCCTTAGCTTTCCAAAGCTGATCACGGGAAGACGTTGCCTGAAAAAGGCTTCATTCGAAAATATCCATCCTGCCGCTACCGACTCGAAATCGTGCACCTGGCTTTCCGGACCGAAGCGGGAACTTCCATCCCGGCGTGCTGAAAGATCGACAATGTATTTTTCCCGCAGGATGTAGTTAATGCGGCCAAACAATGCATTGTATTTATACAGACTGCTCAATGAATTATCCACGGTCACGGTAGCGGCGGATTTAATGTCTTCCAATACCAGATCGCTGTTGTACCCGCTGCCCCGCAGCTGCTCGCGATCACTTTGTTGTTGCTGGAAGGTGGTGCCCAATAAAATGTCCAATTTCCCTTCTCCAACCGTTCTTTTGTAAGTGATCTGAGGCTCCACGATCCAACTGTTGATATCCCCGTCGGAATAGGTAGCACTGCGGACGGAAGTAGGCAAAGACTCCGGTTTACGTCCTTGTGTAAGCGTTGTCTGGAATTCGTGTGTGCGCAGATCGGTGTAGCCGAGGCTGCTTTTGATGTCAAGGCCTTTTAAGATCTGATAACTGATCAGGAAATTGCCGATAAGGTTGTTCGTTTGAATGGAATAGGGAGTATACAGATAAGACAAGGGGTTTGTCCAGGTGGAAACCACGGAACTACCGGAAGGCACCGTTGCCCAATTCAGGGAGCCGTCGGGATTGTAAACAGGCGGTGCGTCGGGCGGATAGGTTAATGCCCAGTTGGTGAGATCCCCAAACTGCAAATGGTTGTTATCGGCCATATAGTTTCCCGATAACTGCATATGAAATTTTTGGTTGGGTGAGGTGCTGTTGATATTGAAGTGAATCGATCCTTTCACGTCGGAAAGATCGCCGGGAAATACGGTGGTTTCCCGGTGATAGCCGCCTCCCGCCAGGAATTGGGTTACGGCGTTCCCGCCGGAAATATTTGCCTGCGCATCCGTGTATTTTGCAGTGCCCCCCCGATCAATACTTTCTGCCAATCGGTATAGCGGGTAGTATCCCATACGCCGTTGAAATCGTAATCTGTTGAAAGAATGGGAACGTTATCGTTTGCTTTTCCCTCCCTTCTCAGTTGCAGGTACTGAGGCGTTGTCAGTAATTGCATTTTACGTCCGACTTTGCCCCAACCATTTTGCAAAACGACATCGACCTTTGTTTTGCCTGTTTTCCCTTTTTTAGTGGTGATCAAAATGGCGCCGTTTGCGGCACGCGAACCATAGATCGCCGTAGCATCGGCGTCTTTGAGCACGCTGATGCTTTCAATTTCTGCCGGGTCGATGAAACTTAAAGGATTACCCGTACCAGTGACCCCGAAACCACCGGAGTTCTGCAATATGCCGTTGATTGTCGGAAGCAATTGAGAAATATAGGGGACGCCATCGATCACGTACAGGGGATCGTTGCCGCCGGCAATGCTGTTCTGCCCCTGAATGCGCACCGTGACGCCCGCGTTGGGAAGACCGGTATTTTGCGTGATGAATAACCCCGGCACTCTTGCTTCCAGCGCGAGCAGCGCATTGGTCACCGGTTGTTTCTCGATATCCGCGGATTGTACGGTAGTTACATTCCCCGTACTGAACCTTTTACTCGTCGTCCCATACGCGATCACCTGTATCTCATCCAGCGGACTATTGCTCTTCGACAGCACGATCACCATCGCCTGCCCCGCCCGCGTCCGGTATTCCCTCGCCTGATACCCCGTGAACGTCACCACCAACACCGCCCCTTCCCCGACCCCTTTCAGGTCGAACATCCCATTCGCGTCCGTCTCCACCCCCCTCTTCGTCCCCTTCACGGTGACCGAAGCCCCGGCCATCGGGTTGCCAAGGCTGTCGGTTACTCGACCGTGAATATCATTGACCGGAGCAGTAGCCGCAGCCGCCGACACCGCCGTCTTTTCATCCTTCGCCTTTACCGAAATGATCTTACCCGCGATCGTATATCCCAACACCTGGTCGGAAAAGATCAGTTCCAATGCCCGCTCCACGGACACATTCTTTACATCGATGTCGACAGGCCGGCCCTCCTTCCGGACCAATACCTCATCATAAAAGAGATCATAGCCGCTTTGCTGCTTCACGGCATTCAGCACCTTTTCCAATGGTGCTTTTTTCTCGGAAAGCGTGATCTGGCCCAGGCCCCTGGCGGAGACCTGCAATGCGGTTGCGAGTAACATAATAGCTGTGATTCGCATAGTCAGCAGCATGGGGGGTGATAGCAATAGCCATTTTTGGCCATTCGCAGGTAACTGCATAGCTTTGGTTTGTGGGTGAACAATGGAAGGTCTTACACGATTTTTTCTGCGGGTCACCCATATACCAGCCGTTCCGGCCTTCACCCCGGAGCGGTTTTTTAATGGGCATACCTTCTAATAGACAAGGAAAGGGATAAGGGTAGGATGACAGGTTTAATTCCGTGAGCCTATGGGGTGATCGTCAGGCGGCGCATTGCAGCGTCCAACCTGTAGTGGACCTGGTTGACTTGCAGGATCGTCAGCAGTTGCGACAGCGTCGCCGTGCGCGACAGATCGGCATGAAAGGAGCGCGGCGCAGGATTTCCCTCGTACACTACATCCACATCGTACCAACGCGAGATCTCCCGCAAAACGGCTGGCAGATCGGCATGCACGAAGGAAAACCGTCCGTTCCGCCAGGCCAACACCGACTCCAGGTCGGGATCCGGATTCCGTCTCACGTTACCAGCCTCGACAGCCGCCTGCTGACCAGGCTTCAGGATCACGAACCGGTCCCCATCGTCCACACTGATCGCGCCATCGACCAGCGTGATGTCCTCGGCCGGCTCGTCTTTATAGGCATGCACGTTGAAACGCGTCCCCAGCACATCGACCATCATATTCCCTTTCTTCACAACGAAGGGTCGGTGCGCATCCGGCGCCACTTCGAAATAGGCCTCGCCATCGATCTCGACCTCGCGCCGGTCGCTGGTGAATGCCGTAGGATAGCGGATGCTGCTCGCGCAATTCAGCCAAACGCGCGTTCCATCGGACAAGGACAAAGCGACATTCTTGCTGCCCCTCGGGTTGGTGAGCGTATTGTACTCCAGCCTGCTGGCCGTTCCGGTATAAGCCAGCGACCCATCCGCCAGCTTGACGACCTCCACTTTCCCCTCCCGGACGAGCGTTCCCTGCGTAGCGCTGTCCAGCCCGATCTGTCTTCCATCCGCCAGCGTAATATGCGCCCGCGTCATCGCCGGCGGGATGACGTCCTGAGTAGCCGCGACCACGGGTACAGCTGGCACCGCATGCCGTCTTTCAATAATAATATAAAGAGACGCGACCAGGACCAGTACTGCCGCCGCGACAACCCACCGCATGCGGTAGACCACCGGCCGCCGGATACCCGCCCGCTGCCTGATCTCGGAATAGACCCGCTCCCAGTCGGTCTCCCCGCTACTGTTCCCGGCAAGCTCTTCGACAAAGTCCTTAAACTCTCCCTCGCTATCCCCAAGCATCGAGAACAGCTCCCTTTCCTCCTCCGGCGAAGCGGCGCGGTCGGCATATGCCTGGATCAATCGGTGAAAACGCCCGTTGGCCATAACGAGGAATTAATTTTTGGATAACGTTCAGGAAACCTTCTTAAAGTAGATGGAGAAAGGTGCAAAATGTACCAGCCGGCTTTCAACTTTTTTTGGATAGTCTTTTACAGCTGCCGCCAGATCGCGGCCCAGATCAGTGCGCTGGTGGCGCCGGGATAGTGTTCGGTGATGAAACGGATGGCTTCCGCCAGGTGATTGCGGACCGTATTGGGAGAAAGATGCAGCCGTTCGGCCACCTCATTCCGGGAAAGGCCTTCCCGTTTGCTGAGCAGGTAGACCCGTCGCTGCTGTTCCGGTAATTTTTCGACGAGCGTATCGAGAAATACGAGCTTGTCCTCGTCCCTCCTGACCACTTCCGGCAATTCGGGTTCGGCGTCGAAATCCGCCAACGCATTGCGCAGCGCCATCTCCTTCGCCAATCCCCGGAAATGCGCATAGATCAAATTATGGAGCATGGTCAGCAGGTAACTCTCCGGGTTCGCCGCAGCCGCCACCTTCCCCCGTTTCTCCCAAAGCGCAACAAAACATTGTTGAACAATCTCTTCGGCCACGTCTTCGGACCGTACCAGTTTGAGCGACGCGCCATAGAAAGGCCGCTTGAACCGCTCGAAGATCGAACGGAACGCCTTTTCGCTACCCTGCCCCAGTGCAGGAAAATCAACCATAGGGTCATATGCCGGTATCGCCTTACCCATTCCGGCATTGAAAGTACAAAAAATTGAAATGGCAAAAACCACCTATCGCCTGACCGCCTGCCGCACTTCCACGCCGGGCATTTCTTTTGCTTCGGCCAGGTGTGACCACGCTATACACATAGGCGCCAGGACCCTACGCTTCCCTTTCGCCGTCTTATGTACAGCCGTCTTTTTCATGCTTCAAATTTAAGAATTTTTCTTAAAGAGCCAACTACAAATATCATCCATTCGCGCCAAGGATAATGAAGCAATAACTTGATATTCAACTATTTATCCGACAATCAATATTGATACAGCGGTTCCCAATAACGTTCGTAAAGGATATCAAAAGCGGCGGGAGCGGCATCGTCCCTGGTCAGCAATTGCAGGAGTTCCGGGTCGGTATGTTCATGATACGAGGATGCCATGAGCCTTAACGTCGAACTGCTAAAATACAAAAAAAGCGGGCAATGCCCGCTTTCCTGGCATCGTGGCTGGTACTACTTCTCTGCCGTCCCCGACAAAAGGGACGATCCTTCTACAATAGTTACTGTCGTTGGCTTCCTATGCTGCAAACCCTGCACCCTCGCCTTCTCGTCATTCGTCAGCAGACCCCCTTCCTTGGGAGTTAGCCACTTTCCGGTCTTCGGATCTTTCTCGTAAACAAGCTGCAATCCATCATCAAGTCCCTTGTCGCTGGCAGGTATGCCATAAAGCATCCATCGGGGGCAAGCAGAGTCCTTCAAATAGTGGTTGAAGAATTGAGTCATTCGGATCGTATAATCGTAGGCCGCCTCGCCTATGAGAGAATGATCCTGACCGTCGTACTGCAGAAACCACGCCCTCTTGCCCAGACGTCGAAGTCCCGTAAACATCTCAATAGCCTGAGCATCCGGGAATGCCCCATCAGCCCTGTTGTGAAGCATTAGAAACGGCGTACTTACGGCCGGAACATGAAATACCGGCGAATTCTTGATATACAAGTCCGGGCGGTCCCACAGGGTCGCTCCCATCCGAAGCTGTTCGTTTTCAAAATAAAACTGAAGACTCATTTTCCACCCTGGTGCGATAGATCCGTAACCACTGATCAAATCGGATGGTCCCGACCCGGCAAGGGCAGCCGCAAAAATATTCGTGTGCGTTACCAGGTAATAGGTTTCGTAACCGCCCCAGCTATGACCTTCTATCGCCATCCTTTTTGCATCGACGTAAGACTTCCCGGAGAGATACTTGGCAGCCGAAACAACCGAATTATAAGCACTCTCTCCCGGTTCCCCAATGGTATAGTGAATATCCGGAGTGAATACCAAATAGCCGTTGCTTACAAACCAAGGGATCTCCAATTGACCTGCTTCCGGCGCCGGGACGTCGTACATATTCAGCAATTCAGACTTTGTCTCATAATAATGGAAAATAACCGGATATTTCCTCGAAGGATCGAAATTTTCGGGCTTATATAAAATACCCTGCGCCGGCCTTCCATCAAACGTCTTCCAACTTACCAATTCCGTCGTCAGCCAATTATACTTCTCTTCCGGGCGCAGATCGCTTAACCGATAGAAGGATTTAAAGTCTTTCGTACTGAAATAATTACGGGACCGCGCCGCGCTTTCCCGCTGAACGACGTAAACGTTCGCATCGCGCGCCTTTATCGGTGAAAATCCCGCCGACAACAACTGTTTCACCGGCGAATAGTAGAAATAAGGTCCCATTGTTAGAGGCTCTGGATCTCCCATTCCACCCACAATTTTGCTGAAAAATCCGTTATCCTTAGTAGAATTATCAAAGGCAGATAAGATCACTGTCTCTTTTTCGCCTATCGATTCAGCAGCATAATCTTTCATCCCTAAACAGAAAACCATATTATGCTTCTTTCCATACCCATTGGTAAAGTCTATGGCATGTTTGATACCAATTGGATCTACTTGCCAAATGTCGTTTCGATCGCGAAGAAATAAAGCTCCGTCGTTCTTCATCCATGCGTCAATAACTGGTGGGCGTCGAGCAGACAACGCCGGTCGGCTATCGTCACCGACAAAAACGGTCGGTATACCTTTTGTAATATTCCTCGTAACACCTGTTATTACCTCATAACTAAAATAGCTCTTTTGGCGGTTGTTATACCAGACGACGAATTTACCTCCGGGAGACAGCTGATAGGTGTACTCCGAAGTCCCGTTCCTGCCATCATCCACCCGCCTTCTTGATCCATCCTTCACAGACACCAGGTAAACGGCTGCCTGTGCCCCAATATTCCAATTTCGCTCATCATTATCTCCTTTAACATGGGCAACCAGCAAAAACTCGCTGTCTTCACCACATATCCGATCATCCTCCTGTTGCAATCGGATCATCCGATGGTCTTGAATAGTGATAGCATAGAGATAACTCGGAGAAGCCGCCTGCTTGAATTGCCCGGATTGCAACCTCACATCAGTATAACTCCAAACGTCGACTCCTACAGCGGCTTTTCCGGTCTTTCGCGCCGTACTATCGCTCAACAATACGAATACCCTATCGCCGTCCTCACTGAAGGACCTTAAAGACGCAAGGTCCAGGTCACCAGCCAATCTTACCGGAGCGGCTTCTCCTGCCTTATAACACCAAATTGATTTTCTCTTCTTCTTCCCGGAGTTACCCGCCGAGCTCTCCTGATCCGCTGCAAAAACGAGCCGGGTACCCTTTTCATCAAAAATCGCGTTCTCAATCGGCGAGCCCCGCCAAATGATCGTTTCTTTGTTATGCTCAAGATTGATCAAACGACACACGCGCTCCGAAACGCCGCCAACCATATCGTCGCTTTGCAGTAACAAACTACTTCCAGTATTACTAAATTGCCAATTCCTGACATTTTGATAAACCGTCTTGTTATCCGTTTCCATGTTGCTTAGGACAAGATCGTCAGAAGAATCTTTTAACTGATACGCCAGGCAGTCGCCCCCCTTCCCCTTTATCAATTTGAATGAGCCTACGTTTGTGATATATTTCACAGTCTGGTTTCCCAGTGCTACAATTTCCAGAGTATCATCTGGTCTCATAAAAATGGCAAAACGGCTATCAGCTGTAAACTCAGGTTTGTAGGATGATGCCTTGGGCACCGTCATGTGCCAGGAGCCGAAGGTCGACTTCAATACCAGCGTATAGGTAGAAGGTATCTTCATCTCCGAATGCCCGATAGAATACCCCGCATAGTTCCCATCATTACTGATGACAATTGAATAATCATTCAGCTTCGGCCAACCCTTAAAGGCGCTGGTATCCAGGGGAGGCTTCCCATTTCTCATTGTCCTGATCGTCTCCTTAAAGATATCCTCAAAAGTCCCCTTGGCCTTTCCCTTCCTCTTTGCATTTTCGCCATCCAGGCTGAGCGCCTTCTCTTCCCACCCGATTGCCTCCTTGGCCCTTCCGAGCTTGTTTAACAGGTTCCCTTTCGTATCATAGAATTGAACGAGCAAGTCCGGATTCGTTTCCAGCTTTATTGATAAATCACTCCAATTGAGGGCCCTCTTCAGCACCAACATGTCATCGCAATTCAAAAAGATATCCCAGGCCCTACTATTCAGCATCCAGGCATCTCCAAATGCACCGCCAAATTCTTTTCCGTTTGAGGCTGGCTGATGCTTCCTCATTTTTAGTTCCAGCAGATCCGCATATTCCGTCCATCTCTCTTCCTGCCGGCAAGACATGATCTGCCCATCCAATACGGAATCTGCATTCTTCGTTGCACCCGTCTGAGCATAGTTCGTCAATACTATGCCCAAACATAGTACCAATAAAAATATCGCTTGTTTCATAATTTAATAAGAAGCATTTTGAACCAGGTTAGGGTCCTTTTGCAGTTCAGTTAAAGAAATGGGGTACAGTTGCCAATTCGAATTCCAGACGCCGCCCTTCTGAGGCGTAGCGACAGACATGACGGCATCCGCCTTTCCGGTCCTTTTCAGATCCAGCCAGCGATGACCCCATTCTGTAAATAGTTCCACTTGCCTTTCATGCAGAATTGCATCCAATAATGGTGACTGGGTGATCCCCGGATTGGTAACAGATACCAATGGCAGACCTGCCCGGTTTCTCACCTGATCAAGATCTTCGATCGCTCCGGTTAAATTGTTTTGCTTTACCCGCGCCTCGGCTCTGATCAGGTATTGTTCTGCCAAACGAAATACCATCGTGTATTCCGTCACGCCCGAAGATGTGCCCGGATTTTTGTATTTATAAGAATAAAAGTAGGTGGTGGCCCCGACCGTTACACTGTCCACCCAGTTCGCCCTTCGCAAATCGTTCGCTTCAAAGCTATCAAGCAAGTTGTTGCTCAAAAAGACCGGATTCGAGGTAATGTTCGGCCCGGCCGTTGGGAGTATGAACATAGCACCATCCTGTGTGTTGGACGGGGTGGTCAACACCGGCTGCAACTGCCATATCGCTTCTGTACTGTTTTTCAGGAATACCGAATTCAACTTGGCCAGACTGAATAAGGACGTATTTCCAATGACAGTCGAAGCCTGTGCCTCGGCATCTACCCAATCGCCAGTATATAAATAGACCCGGGCAAGTAAGGCAGTAGCTGCCCATTGTGTGGGCCGCGTCCTTTCCATCTTTGGAGAGATGGCATCCGAACCGACATATTGTTGGCTTAAGAGGCTTTGAGCATCTTTCAGGTCGCTAACTATTTGCTGATAAACCTGCGCCTTCGCCGTTCGGGCTAGCACCGCGTTTACTTTACTGTCCGAACTTAACGCAAGGGGTACGTCCCCATATAAATTAACCAAATAGAAATAACAAAACGCCCGAACGAATTTTGCCTCTCCGGTCAGCTCTTGCTTTACCGTCGGGGTCAGCGAGGCAGAGCCATTCAACCCTTCAAGCGCCGAATTACAATAAAAAATGACCGGGTATATCTTATTCCAAAAATCCGTGCCCATCGTATTCGAATTGGTCAATCCATTGGTGAAATAGGCGGCAATCGACACGCTTGGCGAGCCAGGATACAACCGAAGCTCGTCCGCCGATAAACCTCCAAACAATGACATCGACGTTAACCCTCCCTGAGAAAAAATACTCAGACTTAGATTGGTATAGATTCCCGTCAATACAGACGCAGCAGTCGCATCCGTGCTATAAACGTTGGATGCATTCGTGCTGGTCACCGGCGCATCCACTTGCACAAGTTTCTTACAACTCGTTTGCAGGACCATCAATACGCCGATAATTATCGATATTTTATAGGTTGACTTCATTTAATTTACTTTATGAGGGTATTAAAGAGTGATTTGCGCTCCGACGGTGATTATCCTCAATGGCGGCAATACATTTGAACTCCTGGTTTCCGGATCCAAACCCTTATAGTTTGTCAGGGTAAGCAAATTCTGGGCTTGCAAATAGAGTCTGCCATTGCCCAGATGCATTTTTCCCTTCCAACTAGCCGGGATCTGCCAGGAAAGGCTCAAATTCTTCAATCGCACGTAGGACGCGTCCGTTATGCCGGCATTGCTTCCCCTCGCGTCATACAACTGGGTAAAGTAGTTGAAGTTCGAACTGTATCGCTGGATCGCACTGACATCCCCTGATTTTTGCCAACGTCCTAAAACCCACGTCGGTTCATTGGTATTGACCAGTCCTACACCATTCCCGATCCCAAAAAGATCGTTTCTACCCACCTGCCTGACAAACTGGAACAGAAAATCCAGCTCAAAGCCCTTGTAGCTGAAAGCATTATCAAATCCGCCATAAAATTCCGGAGCCATGTTAACAATCGCGGTATTGTCCGTCGAGGCGTTCGGAGAGGATGTGGTATTCCCTTTCTGATCTAAGAATTGAAATAGTCCAGTTGTAAGATTGACACCTGTAAAACGGAAAACTTTGACGAGAGTAATAGGCTTGCCTACAACATAAACGTTCGCATAGGAAGATGTCGACAAGCTTGGAAAGGCGATCAGCTCATTCCGGGGAACAGTCAGATTGAAGTTGGTTGTCCAACCAAACGTCTGGTTCTTGATGTTTGAAGTAGTCAAAGTAAATTCAAGGCCGGTGTTCTCTACGGTCGCCGGAAAATTAACTGTAGAAATGCTGCTGAACCCTGTTATATTGGGCAAGGCATAAGGCAGCAGTTCATTGGAAGAGCGATTGTGATAGTAGTTTGTGGACACGAGGATTCTGTCATGAAATAATCCCAGTTCAACTCCAACCTCAGCCTTTTTTGTTTCCTCCCACTCGATATAGGGATTCGGGAGACCGGTAGGCAGTAGCCCCGTAGCGCCCTGGTAAGGAACTCCGACGCCCGATGGAGCGGAATACAGGTTCATGAACTGATAATCACCAATCTGATCATTACCAGTAGTCCCATAGCTACCTCTTATCTTGCCAAAACTCAAAAAACCCAGCTTGTTCCGAATAAACGACTCGTTGGAGAATATCCACGCTATAGCTGCCGATCCGAAATCATGAAACTGATTTTTGGACCCGAAACGGCTGCTTCCATCGCGCCGGCCACTGATGTTGATGATATACTTATCGTCCCAGTTGTAATTAATCCTCCCAAAGGCCGCGTTGTACTTATACTGGCTAACGACCGAGCTATTCACAGAAATGGCTGCAGCTGACTTAATGTCCTGCATCACAAGATCACTGTTAAATCCAGATCCGACAAGACTAAGCCCATTGCTATTCACCTGATGGATCGTACTCCCAACGAGCACATCGAGTTTCCCTTTGCTGATAGACAGCTTATAGTTCGCCTGTGGTTCAATGATCCATGAGTTGACATTGTTATTCACAAAGACAGATCTCCTCCCAACGGCAGCGCGGGATTCTGGTCTCCAATAACTAAGCGGGAAAGCGCTGACTTCGTTGGTCTGAAGATTCGTATAGCCAAAGCTGCTTTTGATCTCCAAACCTGGAAGGATCTTGTAGCTAAGCGTTGAGTTTCCAATCAAATTCTTTGTTTCGATGTTGTATTTACTGAGCAAATAAGAAAATGGGTTGGTCCAGGAGGAAGTATTGGGCGAGTTGTTGGGCGACGCCCAATTCAGACTGCCGTCCGCATTGTATGCTGGCGGAGCATCCGGTGCGAGGATAGTTGAAAGGAACGTAGGATCATTATTAATCAGATGATTTTCATCTACCAGGTAATTTCCACTTACTTCCAGCCGGAATCTTTGATTCGCCGAAACGTTATTGATATTAAAATGCATGGAGGCCTTCTCGTCCGATAAATCACCTGGAAAGACGGTCGTTTCCCGGTGATAAGTGCCTCCCGCAAGATATTGCAGGTTGGAAGTACCACCGGAAAGGCTTCCGCTGATATTGGTATAGTCAGCAGTGCCGCCCAGTAAGGCCTTTTGCCAGTCGGTATGTCTCGTAGTGTCCCACGTTCCATTGATGTCATAATCCGTGCTACCGATCGTCAAACCGTCATTTTTAATGGCTTCACGCCGCATTTGCAAATACTGCTGGTTGTTCAAGAGATTCAGTTTCTCGGTTACCTTTCCCCAGCCGGTCTGCATGTTCAGGTCAAATTTTGTTTTCCCGGCCCTCCCCTTCTTGGTGGTAATGAGGATAGCGCCATTTGCGGCCCGGGAACCGTAGATCGCCGTGGCATCTGCATCTTTCAACACTTCGATACTTTCAATATCTCCTGGATTCAGGTAACTCAAAGGGCTTCCGCTCCCATAGCCACTTCCCCCAAATATTACCGGCGCACCAGGGTCTCCCAAAAGCGTAACATTGGCAGTCGGCAGAAGTTGAGATACATAGGGCACACCGTCGACCACATACAATGGATCATTCCCTTTCAGAATGCTATTTTGCCCTTGTATCCGGGTGACCACACTGGATCCAGGCAATCCATTTGCCTGCGTGATGAACAAACCAGGCACCCGTCCTTCCAATGCCAACATGGGATTGTTTACAGGTTGTTTTTCGATATCTTTTGCTTTAACGGTAGTCACATCACCGGTCTGTTCCCTTACACTCCTTGTTCCGTATGCGATGATCTGCACCTCATCCAGCGGACTCGTACTCCGCTGAAGCAAAATTACCATCCCCTTCTGCCCATTATACCTATACTGCCTCGTCTCAAACCCCGTAAACGACACGATCAGCGTCGCATCCCCATTCACGCCCTTGATGTCAAATTCTCCATTCGCATCCGTCGCCGTCCCCCGGTGTGTCCCTTTTACCAGTACACTCGCCCCCGCGATCGGCGCCCCAGTCGAATCCACGATCCGCCCATGGATATCCTGCGGAGCAGCCGCGTCAATGACTGTCGACGGTGGCGCCGCCGGCGCCTCCTTCGCCTTCACTACGATCGTTTTTCCTACAATGGAATAACTGAGCGATAAATTTTGAAAACACTTGGCCAGCACCTCTTCCACCGTGCCGTTTTTGACCTCAAACGTAACGGGGCCGACCTTGCTCAGCACCTCGCCTTCATAAAAGAATTGAAATCCCGTCTGCCGCCGGATATCCTTAAAAACCTTCAGGATCGGCGCATTCTTTTCCGATAGGGTGACCGACTGAGCGTCGCCCCGGGCAGCGACCTGCATACAGGTCGCCAGAATGAGATAAGCCGTTAGCCGCATAATACGGTACGTTTTTTTTAGGCCCCGTCCCCGGGGCACACAAAGAGCCTCAAATTGCATAAATTCGTGGGAGTTTGGGTGAACAATAAGCAGTCCGCAAAAAATTGTTTGTCGGGATGCCCAGGCTGTCGCCGGGAGTGTTCCACCACTTCCGGTTTTTTATGGATGCCCCTCATAGGAAGATTCAATGCTAATAGGAAGGTGAGAGAAAAGAAAATAAAGCCAGCGGCGGCCTATGGCTGGATAGTCAGCCGCTTACCCTCGATCGTATAGTGAATATTCGCCTGTTTGAAGATTTGTAGCACATCAGACAGATTACCCGTCCGGCTTACGACCCCGTAAAAATGTCCCGGCCGCGGCGCTCCCTGGTAAACGACCTCAACATCATACCACCGGGCCACTTGCCGCATCACCGCTTGTATATCCTGTCCATTGAACTCGAAATTCCCATTTTTCCAGGCCAGCACGGCATCGGTGTCGACCTCCGGCGCCAGGGACAACCCGCCTGTTCCTTTATCGATCATCGCCTGCTGACCAGGCCGTAATGTCCGTGCCGCCGCGTTATTTACCACCTTTACCGCACCCTGCAAAAGCGTGGTCTGCAGGCTAATTTCATCAGAATAAGCCATCACATTAAATTCCGTGCCCAGCACATCCACCTTCGTCCCGCCAGTCTTCACGGTAAAGGGCTGCTCCGGATTCCGGGCAATTTCAAAATACGCCTCGCCCGTCATCTCGACGACTCGCTTCATCCCATCGAACGCCGTCGGGAAACGCACCGAAGAAGCCGCATTCAGCCAGACCTTGCTACCATCGGGCAGTACCAGCCGGGCCTGCCCGCCCCGCCCCGTGGACAACGTGTTATAGGTGACTGCCGCCTCGCCCGCCGCACCCGCCGCCATATACGCGATCTGCCCCTTCCCAGACTTCTCGATCTTCGTACCCGCCTGGACCGCCAACTGCCCGTTGCCCACACTGTCCAGGAAGACCTGCCGGCCGCCCGCCAACGTCAGAACGGTTCGGGATCCGTTTGGCGCCGGAATATCGGGCAGCGCTTTTGTCTTTGCAATGGACGGGGAAACCTGCCGGCTCGCCTGATAGTACCAGATTCCGGCAACGCACACAAGCAGGACGGCGGCAGTGGCGGCCCAGCGGCGGAAACGGATAACCTTCGCGGGAACATGCCTGCTCCGGATAACCGCATCGATGGAGCTCTTCAGCGCCCTGCGGCTTTCCTCGCGATCGCCCATGATCTCTTCCTTCCAGCCGGCCTCCGAAGCGCTATCCAGCAGCCTCATATAGACCTCCAGGTCCTCTTTCGAAGACTGCCCGGAACCGATCCGTTCGCAGAGTCGTATGAACGCGTCTTTTGTCATGCACCGAAGGTTACTGGCGATGGTTATCTTATCTATGGCACCCGAAAAAGGCCCAACCGTGAACGCCGGTTAAAATATTTTTACCGGATCGTTAATTTTTCATGAACCGACCGCCGGCGTGCAGGCCAGGGTTTGACGGCCTACCGGTAAAGCGTGAGTAATAGGAAAAGGCCCAACCGATAAGGTTCGACCGCCGCCCGGATCTTTTGGAGCGCGATCCGCATCTGCGTCTCGACGGTGTTGATGGAAATGCCCAGCCGATCGGCGATCTGCTGGTTGGTGAGCCGCCCCTCGCGACTCAGGAGAAAGACCTGCCTGCACCTGACTGGTAAGCGATGGATAGCCTCGTTAATGATACGCTCGAGCTCCCGGACCGCCGCTTGCTGATCCGCCGCCAGGGGACTATCGGATGGCTGCACCGCGAGCAGCTCACGAATCGCCTCTTCCCGCACCTGGCCCGAACGGTAATGATTGGCGATCTTGAACCGGACCGCCGCTTTGAGATAAGGCCCGAGCGACCCGATAGTTTGCTCGCGCCGGTGCTCCCAGAGCCACACGAACACGTCCTGAACGATGTCCATCGCCGCCGCCCTGTCACGCAGCAACCAGCACGCCGACCGGTACAACGTTTCCCAATGGCGTTCATACAGTACATCGAACGCCGCGGCACTGTCCTTTGCCATTAGCTCCAGCAACCGGCCCTCGTCCAAAACGCTATAGTCCGAATGGTCCATCACCGACGAAAGTAGGCAAAAAGCGCAATTGATGGAAATTGACAGGCGCGACCAGGAAAGTATAGTACCCTAAATATCGTCCCGCACCATCAACCGGTTCCGATACAGCGCCAGCACAAGCCCATGACTCGACCTTACGCCAAATTGCCGGTATATCCGCGCTACAAAACGGCCGAACTCGCACTGGGGTACCCGCATCGCTCGCCGGATCTCCTCATCCGAAGCCTCCGACATCGCCAGCCGGAAATACCGTCGCTCCATCGGCGTAACACTGTGCCATTCCTCAGCGGGGCACAAGTCCGGCCCAACGCCTGTTTCAACGTCCGAGCCTTCAAGATTTTGCTCCATACTGTCACCTGTATTCGCCGCCAAACGCCTCAGCATGTTTTCCATTTCTGAAGGATCGCTGTTCTTGGCGATATAATCGTGGACACCCATCCGCCCAAGTCGAAGAATGGCTCTGCGATCTTTCGTCAGTCCCAGGGCAGCAACGCGGATCCCCGGATGTGACCCTTTAAGAAAGGAAATGGTCCCCGCCGCCCGGTACAGATCGAAATTGATATCATCGATGAGTGGATGAATCAATTCCGATTCACCGACGTTATTTGCGGCCGCGGGATCCTGGACCTCGCCAGCGCAATGAATCGCCCCACTCGCGAGGATATACTTGCCGATCTCCCGCGTTACAAGCTCGACCAGTTGCTGGCCATGCGCCATTGATAACGAAGGAATTTCCGGCAGGTGTTTATTTTTTTGGTTAGGTGGGTACCCGACCGGATGCTACTCTTTCGCCGATGAAGGATTTCTGGGGAATTCAGAATATTTTCCCCATTTTTTGGAAATTTTTCCTGCCTTCCAATAATTTCGCTAACTTTACTTCCTCAAACGTACCACAATGGCAGGCACCATGGACAATCCTGGCGTTCAGAAAATGCTCAGGAAATATGAGAAAAAATACGGTAACCCGATCGCCCTTTTCCTATACTCCAGGAAGGGACTGGAACCGCAAGCGGCATTCGACCTGATCGCCCTTACCCTGCTCCCCGGCGCCATGATCGAAGACATCTTGTACGTTTCGCTCAAGACGCTCGCGAACTACAAACAGCGCAAGACGCAATTGAACGCAGCCATCAGCGAAAAGGTCCTCTCTATCTTCGCCCTGTATAAAAAAGGAATTGCCATTTTCGGATCACTCGACGAGTTCAATAAATGGATGGCCGCACCCGCCTATGGCCTTGGCGGACAACACCCCAACGACCTCCTGGACACCATGACCGGCATCAATCTGATCAATGAAGAATTGACCCGGATCGAATACGGGGACGTCGCATGATTGTCTACCGGATAGCCCTCGCAAAATATGCCGGCGGTCTCGTTGCGTCCGGCAACCCCGGCAGGTGGAACTCGAAGGATGTCAAAATCATTTATACGGCGGGATCCCGCTCCCTCGCGTGCCTGGAAAATGTCGTGCACCGGAGCTCCCTCGGGTTGAGAGATAATTTCAGGATCATGCTGATCGATATCCCAAACGATCTTCCTTTGCAGGAAATTCCGATCGGATCCCTCGATCCAGGCTGGAGACGATATGATCGGTATCCCTATACGCAGGAAACTGGCGATCGATGGGTAAAAGGGGAATCCTCCGCCGTGCTCAAAGTGCCTTCAGCGATCATCCCGGAAGAATTCAACTATCTACTCAATCCGCTTCAAGGTGATTTTGCCCGGATCACTTATATGGGCAATCAGCCTTTCGATTTTGACGAACGAATAAAGGGGCCGCTCTTGTAACGATCTAAGTTCAGACGAAGGAAATTACGGCAGGTCATCTGCCCTCACCGACCACCACCATGCTCCCTCAACACATTCCGCAACTGATCCCGTTCCGAAGCCTTCATATTCGTTCCATACTTGTCCAGATACTCTTTCGCCACCGGCACATACTCATCCTTTATTCAACGCATCGATCGTCCGGGCCCGCAACCAGATTTCTTCCTCCGCCGCGCCATATGCTTTGCATTTCGCGCCGAGCCCTTCCCAGTCGACATCGGCGCTTGTCTCCACCACCGGCGCAATCACTCCCGCATAGATGTCGTTCATCTCGTCGACCGACTTTGAGTGGTTGAATGAATTGGGCATCAGATTTTCGCCAACCATGAGCTAAGTTGAGTCAGCCTTACTCTACAGTTAGAGTAATTGGCGTTCTGCGTTCTAAAATATTTGCCTTCCTTTTTTCTTCATCCGTCAGCAACCCTCCCTCCTTGAAAACCGGGAGAATTTTCAATGTATAGATCAGGCCGGTCCCATAGAGTCGTTCCAATTCTTTGATAAACCTTTTCATATGTCGTTTGCCTGCTGATGGTTCTTAAAACAATTCCGTCCTGTTCTACAACGACTACTTCCGCCAAGCTTCCGAATTGCGTGACGTTGAAGCTGTCAGCGGACGATCCCTCCGTAGGTATCACCCTGTTGCATTCTGGCAATCATGATCTCCCGAACGCGTTGCTCGCCGGGCGTCCGCGCCTCGAATGCCTGCCAGTCGGCCAGTTGCGGACTGTCCTTGCCCATTTTTATCACCATAGAATCCATGATCGACCGGAATCTGCCGATGGCCCTAACCGTCCCTTCCACCCGCTGCAGACCCTGCTCATATTCCATTTTCATTTTATGATAACGCGCATATCCCGCACTGTCTGCCGGGGAGATGCTTGCACCGTTCATACTGTCAAAGCGAGGCGCCTCTTCGCGCAGCAAACGTACCAGCTCGAGATTGTCATGCCAGACATCGCTGTCCTTGCCGCCGATGAAATCCCAGCCATGAACGTCATCGATATAGCCATCACGATCGTCATCGACGCCATTCCCCGGTTTCTCCCTGGGATTGACCCACAGCACGTCCCTGAGGTCCTCATGCGCCGTATCGGTGCCCCCGTCAATGACGGCAACCACCACCGTACGATGCTTTTTTCCCTTCACCAGATCGTAAGCCTTCGAAGTACTAATGCCAAACACAGTGTCCTTTTCAAGGTCCAGATTCTTCCAGTCGGTCCGTTGCGCAAAGCCAAAAGCCGGCAGTGCCACGAAAACCGCCAAAGCAATGACCCACAAATAGTCGGTGATCTTTTTCATATCAGCCGAAGATAACTCAAGTCTGTCAAACCTGATCATTATAAGCTCGCGCCAAATATCGACTCGAATTTTTTCATCCCGACAGACCGGCGTTTCGCCGGTCGACACGCGCAATTCGCCTGGCGCCAGGAAGGTTTCGCACTTATCCTCCCCTAATGATCTCCAATATCCCCTCATTCCCGATGATCAGCATACCATGCCGGTCGCTGGAAATACCTTCCTGTAATTGATAAGGATAACGCGGCACACTGCCCTCCATATAAGTCGGGAAGAAGCGGAACTGCAAATTATCATGGTTCCCCCGCATCGCCTCCCCAACCTCTACGATATGCGTCGAGATGATGAAGATACAATTCCGGTACTCCGAGAACGCCTCCGTTACCGCCAGGGTTGCATCATAGGCATCCTTTACATTCGTACCCTTGAACAGCTCGTCGAAGATGACCAGCAGGTGCCGGCCCTGGCTCACTTCTTCTGCCACCTGCTTGACCCGCAACACCTCGGCATAGAAATGGCTCAGTCCCAGCGAAAGATTATCCGGCACATTGATCGAAGAATACAGTCCTTCCCGCACCGAAAACTCCAGCTCCTCCGCCGCCACAGGAAAACCCATATGGGCCAGATACAGCGACACGCCTACCGTCTTCATGAATGTCGACTTTCCCGCCATGTTGGCGCCGGTGAGGAACAATACATTGCTGTCACGATCAAAACTTACGCTATTGGCTACCCCACTCTTCAACGCCGGATGACGAAGACCCCTGGCGCACAGACAGCCCCTTTCCACCGGCAGCGCCCGCGCGTAGGAAAACCCATTCTCCGTCGCCACCTGTCCCACCGCCATATAAACATCCAGACGCGCGATCACCTCCATCACCGTTCTCATCTCCTCGCGCAACCCTTGCCGTAGCAGGTGATCATACCGTGCCGTCGCGAGCAACGTCCAATATTCCTGCCCATCCTCCATTAGCCGCCGGAGCCGCTGATCGTCCAGGATCCCGCGCACCCTGTGCAGTTCCTTCCCGAAGTCCCCGCCCATCGCATCCGTTTCGACCAATTCCAGCAGATCACCCAGTTGCCGCAATACGCGGATCGCCGCCGCCATACCCTTCTGCAACAATCCAAACTGCCCGTCCCGGAAAAATCCTCCGATCCATTTTTTTCTGCAAATCGAGATCACCGCCATCCCGATGCCGGACCCGCTCACTTCCCCCTGTAGATAATCTTCCATCGACCCGATCGTCTCCGCATCGAATGGGAACCCGAACCCTTTTTCCTGGAAATACCGGAAGATCGCCGACCGCGTGTTTATCGCGTCTGCATCCGTCAGCGGCTGCCGGAACCAATCATCGAGCAACCGCGCCCCGCCCCGCGTCTGCACCTGGTCGAAAAGACCGTATACCGACCCGCTGCCGTACTTCGACAGAACGTTCAGGTCCTGCCGCGTCTGTTTATCCGCCGTGAATGTCATGACCCACTCCTTTTTCCGTTCTTTAATAGTTCGAGTATCCCTTCATTCCTGATAATCACCATCCCATGTCTATCCTCCGATATCCCCTCCTCCAACACATACGTATACACCGGCCTGTCCCCCTCCATCACCGTCGGCAGGAACCGGAACCCGATGGTCCCGCAACGTTCGCGAAGGACTTCCCCCGCCTCCATGATATGCGTCGAAACGATGAACAGACAATTATCCCTTTCCGCCAGCGCTTCGGTTACCGCCACCGTCGCTTCATAGGCGTCCTTTACATTCGTCCCGCGGAACAACTCGTCGAAAACGATGAACAGCTTCCTCCCCTGGCTCAATGCCCTCGCCATATCCCTCACCCGGCAGACCTCCGCATAAAAATGACTCACCCCCTGATCCAGGTTATCCGCAAGATTGATGGTCGTATAGATGCCGTCGCGCACCGAAAATTCCAGGCTCTTAGCCGGAACCGGAAAACCCATGTGACCCAAAAAAAGCGCAATGGCCAGCGTCTTCATCAGCGTCGACTTGCCCGCCATATTCGCGCCGGTGAGAAAAAGGATATTTCTTTCGGAACTCATGCACAGCGAATTGCCCACCGCCCTCTTCAGCCCCGGGTGATAAACGCCCTCCCACTTCACTCCAACGCGTCCCGGCGGCAACGCGACGGGAAATGCGAATCCCCGTTCGGCTGCCACACCCGCAACCGCGATATATACATCCATCTCGTATAGGACACTCAGTAGCCTTCGCAGCCTGTCCCTTTGCCGCCACCGGATCACCCGGTCATAGGCTGCCAGGATACCGTACGCAAGCCTGCCCTTTCCCCTGGATTTCAACAACGGCTCCAGGTCCGGCTCCGCCATTACGTCGCTCATCACCTTCATCTCCTGCACATAATGATCACCGGCACTAACCTCCAGCGATTTCAAAAAGCGTTGTAGCGTCTGTAGCAGCTCGATCACAGAAGCGACCCCGCCCGCGACAGCCACATAGGTTGCATCTGGCGCCAGCATCCGTCGGATCTTCCGTTCCAGCCCGTGTTCCTCCCGCGCAAGCTGCGTCCGCTCATCAGTATTGGCCAGGTACTGTTCGATCACGTCGAACAGCTCTCCGCGGAACGGAAACTCAACCCTTGCCGAACCGAACCATCGGATCAGCGCGACACGCCGGTTGATCGCCGCCGCATCCGACAACGGATATCGAAACAGATCTTCCAGCTCGCCCGCTCCGCCCGCCGTCCTTGTCCGGTTGAACTGCGAATAGATCGACTCCCCGCCGGGCTTTCCGAAGATCTGCAGGTCATCCAGCGTCTGTTGATCGGTATAAAAACTCATTTTCTCCTCCTTCGTATCAGCACCACGGCGCTGCCGATCAGCAGGATCCCCGGGAACATACCGAGAAACACAGTCTTCACCGCCGGCAGACTCGTATGCGTCAGTCTGAAATCATTGTCCCTGGTCGGCGCCGGGTCCGTATTCACGGGGAAGCCACCATAATTCAGCCATTGGAAAAGCTGTGTCGCGAATGCCTGGTCCCCTTCTCTGAACAGGCAGATCTGGCTCAGCACATCCGCATCGCTCAAAACGATGATCCGTTGTTGACGGCCACCTACGCCGTTATCCCCGCCGCCAACCTGCCGCGTCAACGCGAGCGCCACCGGCACCGATATTTTACGATCGCCGAACTCGGGATCGAATGTCGAGCTGACCGTATCCAGGGAAAACTGCCCCGCCTTGACCCACGTAGTGTGCGGATCGCTGACTACCAGCGGCGTGACCTTGAAGGGTCCGTCCGCGGAATAATCGAGTCCGACCGCTCCGCTGAGGAATACTTTCGCGAGCACCTGGTCATTGAACATATCTTTCAATCTTGTCGTATCGAGCACATTGCCCACCTGCGGCGAGTACACCGCCTTCACCGTCGTCGGCTTGAAATCCTTGCTCGGCGAGATCAGCGCTCCATCCTGCATATGCACGCCCAGCGAGGCCAGCAGCGGGTTCAGAATGGCCTGGCGCGAAGCGTCCCCTGCGATCAATAGATTACCCCCCGACGCACTATACTGGTTGATCTTCATCAGATCACCGGAACTCAACGGCCGCCTGGGATCGGCGATCACCAGCGCGGCTATATTTTGAGGGATGTCCGAATGATCAATGTAAACGGTATCGAAATCGAAACCCTGGTTGATCAGTGCGGCCCGGAAGCCGGGTCTGCAACATATCAGGTGGTAATCGGATGCGTCCTCGTTGATCGTACTCCGCTCGAAGTCGCCACCGGCAAAAACGAACTTCGGCGGGGTCTGCGTCAGCCGGCCAACCGAAGCGATCACCTCATGCTCCAGCGGTATCCGGATATTATCATCAAAGAAGCGCAGGAAGGTCTTCTTACCTCCCGTCTCCATTTGCCGCGTAAACCGGTACTCCTCCGGTGCAAGGTCAATAGCCTTCCGTTCCTGTGCGGGCGTCATCACCTCGCTCATCGGAATGCCGTATGCTTCTGCCGCGGGTGGTCCGAGTACCGACACCGGTTTACCCGCATTCTTATTCGTCCGGAATATATAATCTCGTGAAGTATCATAATAGAAGGTGTAACTAAAGTTCATATCCGGATTGAAACGCATATATTTTTCCCAGAAATGGTAGTCCGTATTCCGGTTCTCCGGCAACCCAAAATCGGTACCGGGTCCCAGAAGGTTTTCCCAGGCCGCGACGTTCAACGGCGCTTTTATCTTTTCCAGGAATTTCTGCCCATTCACCGAAATGGTTTGTTCCTTGCTCCAGGTCATATCATAATAGGCCGTCACCGTGTGCCGGCTGCTGATGTAACCGATGACCAGGAACACAACTACGAGTCCGACATACCGGCCGGTCCTGACCACACGCGTCCGCAAGTGCCGGCCGTCGTTCATCCGCATGATCGTGATCGATAAAAACAGCAGGATCACCAGCAGGAAATACGCGATGTCGGCGCTGCTGAACAACCCCTGGTTCAAATTTTGCGAAACGCGATAGTCCAGCGACAGGAAATTGGTCAGCGCACGCATGAACGCATATTGCTGACCGATGTTCCCAATGTAGTTCATGAAGGCCAGCACACCCAGCGTGCTAAGCGCCGCCACCACCTGGTAAGGCGTCAGCGAAGACATGAACAACCCGATCGCCGAATAGGCCAGGATCAGCAGGTAGGTCCCGACCAGGGCCGGAACGATCATCCCCATGTCCATATGCCTGATCAGGATAGACCCGCACAGGCAATACAGGACGAGCACTGCTACGAACAGAAGACAATAGCCCATCATGGCGACAAACTTGCCAAGGACGATCTTACTGATCCGGATAGGCGAGGACAGCAGCAATTTGATCGATCCGCTGCTCAACTCGCGGCTCATCAGTCCCATGGTCAGCAGCGGCACATAGAGATAGAGACTTTTCTGGACGGTCGAGAACCATCCGCCCCTCGGGTTACCGTAGGTCACATTCGTCAGCCCACCCATCATTTTGGCGAACACGTCGCCGATGGTCTCGCCATATTGCATCCAGCGCTTCATGACGTCGGCAAAATCCAGACCGGACTGTAAAATAAACAGCATCAGTACCAGCCAGGCGATAGGCGAATAGAACAAAAGCCGGAACTCCGCACCGGCGATGCGTTTGATCGTCTTCATTAGTTCATTTTTTTGCGTTTGTTCGACAATTGTGCAAATACTTCATCCAGCGAGCTTTTCTCGCGCATGACCTCGATCGGGCGCCAACCCTTCTCCACGCTCATCCGGATCACCCGCTCGGGAACATCCGGCGACCCGTCGAAACGCAGCCGGAAGCTACTGCCGCCCAGCAGGTCGACTCTCGTGATCCCCGGTATGCCTGCCAGGACTTCCAGCGACGGCGGCGCCTCCATTTTGACGACCACGCTCTCCTGCGCGGCAAAATTGTTGAAGGCTTCCATGCTGTCGGAAAAAACCATCCGTCCATCCTCGATCATGATCACGTCGCGGCAGGTGGCCTGTATCTCCGACAGGATGTGCGAAGAGAAGATCACCGCCCTTTCCTGCGCGATTTCGCGGATCAGTTTCCGGACCTCGATGATCTGGTTGGGATCCAGTCCGTTGGTAGCCTCGTCGAGCACCACCAGCCGCGGACGGTGGATGATGGCCTGAGCAATGCCTACGCGTTGCCGGTAGCCCCCCGAGAGGTTTCGGATCAGCCGGCTGCTATATTGCCCGATCCCGCATTTTTCCTTCACTTCGGCGAGCGCTTTGGGAATGATATCCGGGTCCATCTGCCGAAGATGCGCGCAGTAGGTCAGGTACTCATCGATCGTGAATTCGAGATACAATGGCGCAGTCTGCGGCAGGAAACCGATCAGCCGTTTGGCCTTTTCCGGCTCGCGCCGCATGTTGATGCCGTCGATCCAGACCTCTCCGGCCGTCTGGTTCAATACCCCACAAAGAATGTTCATGGTAGTCGACTTGCCGGCGCCATTGGAGCCCAGCAGGCCGAGGACACCCGTCTCGGCAATCTCGAAACTGATGTCGCGAATGGCCCAGTTCGCCGTATACCTGTGCGAAAGGCCATTGATCTTTACGATGCTCTTTTTCATATAACGAAAACTTGGATGTTAAAATGAACGACCTGGCCCCTGCCGGATCCAGACGACAGGGTAACCCTTTCTTTGCATCGATAAACCAATGGAAAAATTGACCTTGGAGTATCGGGATGTTCAGACAGTCCGGCCTTTGCCCGCAACCGCGATAAAGAAGAACTCCCGATAGCATTCTTCTTCCTACAAACGGCCGAACCAATCCAAATATAAGAAATTCCCAGAAATCAATAACAAAGATTCGTGACCCTTCCGGCGACTCCTCAATACCCCTCCGCACAATCAATCCCTCCCCTTGGATCGGCAACAATTTCCCAGCTGCCATCTTTTCGTTTAAGTAACACGTCCATCCTTCCAAGCCATGCGGGCTGCATCTTATAACCCTCCTTTTTCAGCGTATCAATCGTATTTTCCGAAAAACCACTTTCCATTTCAACGACATCCGGTAGCCATTCATGATGAAATTTCGGCTTGTTGACAGCATCGGTTGCACTCATACCAAAATCAATCACATCGACGATCGTTTGAAATACCGAGGTCGGAATGGTCGTGCCACCCGGAGAGCCCAGCACCATAAACAAGGCAGAATCTTTCAACACTATGGTAGGCGTCATGGAACTGAGCATGCGTTTACCGGGTTCAATGGAATTCGCAACGCCTCCTACACCGCCGGATGCGTTGTGCGCCCCTGGTTTCAAGCTAAAATCATTCATTTCGTTATTGAGAAAGAACCCCGCATCCCCAACCACCACCTGGCTCCCATAGGGAAGGTTGAGTGTGGTAGTGACGGCGACGGCATTCCCATATCGATCGACAACCGAGAAATGAGTGGTTTCCTTGTCCTCCGGTTGCATTTCTGCGTCAGCCAGTGGTATACTTACCCCCGCCCTGCCAGGCACGTAATCACTCATTAATTGAGCCAGGTGCTGCGCACTTGTCAACTCCTTCACCGGGATTTTCGAAAAATCTCCATCTCCCAGGTACTTTGCCCGATCCCGATAGGCACGGCGTTCCGCTTCCGTCATCAGGCTAATGGCTGTTGAAGAGCCAAATCCCAAGGCATGCATGTCGCAAGGCTCTACCATCTTCAATAGCTGATCTAAAATAATGCCACCGCTGCTGGGCAGGGGCATGGAAACAATCGAGTAGCCGCGATAGCTGAACAGATGGGGCTCACGCCATTTCGCCCGGTAGCTCTTCAGATCCTCCCTGGTGATCAGACCTCCTCCTCTTTTCATTTCTTCGACGATCAGCCTCGCCGTCTCTCCCTCATAAAAATCTTTTCTCCCTTTATCCCTGATCCTTTTTAAAGTACGGGCGAGATCGGGTTGCCGGAGGGTGTCGCCTTCCTTCCATTTACGCGAGCCATCGAAAACATTGGGAACTGTATTGTATTTTGGATTAGCATGTCCGGCGCCCCCGGTGATGGAGGGAAACAGAATGTAACCATTTTCAGCCAGATCGATAGCGGGTTGTATCAGGGTCTTAAAAGGAAGTTTCGCGTATTGCATGCTTTCAAAAATACCCGCAACAGTACCCGGCACACCCGAGGCAAGATGTCCGCGCAAACTCTTTATCGTGTTGACAGAACCATCTTTGTTGATATACATGTTCCTGGTTGCCGCAGCTGGAGCCTTTTCCCTGAAATCAAGTGCCAGATTTTTCCCATTGGCCAAATGGATGATCATAAATCCGCCGCCTCCGATATTGCCTGCCTCCGGATAAACAACCGCAAGCGCCAATTGAATGGCAATCGCTGCATCGATGGCATTTCCACCTTTTTGAAGGATATCTATCCCCACCTTGCTGGCCAGCGGATGCGCAGAAGCAACGCCTCCATTTTGGGCAAAGGCAGTGTGTTGGATAGAATAGTCATGCAAATAAGGTTCGCAGCTTTTGTTGGTATAAACCTTACAGGCACAACAGCTGATTGTAATGATGCACATAATAATATAGCGAATTCCTCTCATCATTCCGGTTTTCTTACAAAAAATGTGGTTTGCGCCTTAAAATCGCCTACCGTCACCGACAGCTTATACGCTCCCTCCGTGAGATCCCTGTAAGGCGCGTAGTAGAAACGGTTAAGCCCTTGCGCAATCCTGAATTTCATTTTTACGGGTATCGTATCCCGAAAGCTGGAAATAGCGTATCTCGAGACAGAAACCGAAACGCTGTCTTCACCCGGAGCGCCCTTCCCAAACTTCGCATAGAAATCGATCGCGACTCCATACGGCCGGTTCGTCGTCTGCAGCGCACCTGGGTTTCGTGGAAAGATCCGCCGATCCGCCCGGAACGGATAAAGCAAGGTCGGTTTGACCTCGAAAAGATGAAATTTCGATTGCAATATTGTCGGATCCGATGCAATATCTCTCAGGGGTGTCAGATCATCCAGCACCCATACCGACCGGCCAAACGTTCCGATCACCAGGTCATTCTCCCTTTCATTGATGACAAGATCGGTCACCGCCACACTCGGAAAGCCATCCTCCCATTTTTCAAAACGCCGTCCATTGTCCATACTGATCCATAATCCTTTCTGCGTCCCGACAAAAACCAAATTCTCCGTCCGGGGATCTTGCAGCACAGAGATCGCGTATCCATCAACCTTGCTGTCATCGACCATCTGTTCCCAATTTTTACCAAAATCCCTGGTTCTAAAAACGTAGGCCTTATTGTTTCCTTTCCTGTGATCCTCGCATACTACGAATGCCTCCCCCGTATGATAAGCGGATGCCTGCACCTCCGATATATAGCAGCCGGCCGGCATTCCCTTTATTTGTCTCGTCAAATCCTTCCAGCTTTTCCCGCCATCTTCGGTCAATTGCACATTGCCATCGTCGGTGCCTACCCAGACGATCCCGCTTCTCATCGGCGAGGGGGAGATCGTAGTAATGGTACAATAATCTTCGGCCGCCGTATTATCGGCGGACAGACCACCATTGTCGGGAAGATAGCCGTACTTTTTAAGCAATAGGCTGTCGGGGAAAGGTCTCGACGTGCTTTTAAGCCCGGGCCAGATATCACGGAGTAAGGTAATATATCGCACCATCAGTTTTGCCGAGTCATTCGTACTGAGATCGGGTGATATTTTTTCCCAGGTGCCGCCGCCGTCTGAGGATCGAAGCAAGTACTGTGTCCCCGCGTACATCGTATTTGGGTCGCGCGGATCATAAACCAGGGGAGTGTTCCAGTTGAACCTTTTTTCGATTATACGTCCCGATGGATTCTCCGAAAAACCGATGCCGAACCTGACCGGCCACGCTGATTCATCATCGAGGTTTTCCTTGCCAAGCGATCCGCCCTGTCTGAGTTCGAAAACATGATCTTTATAAATCCGATCCGGCAATACGGTAAACCCATCCCCGCTCCCTATATTGACCCAGTAATTTTGCGCCAACTTCGGTGCCGGTGACGAAAGCCCCATTTGTTCCACATAAGCGGGCCCGTACCACGTACCATAGTCCTGCAAACCAGCGGTCACGTTATACGGAACCTGGTCATCTACGTTCACTTTATATACCTGCCCTGCGGGGATATCCCGAGACGCGATATCCCAGTCCCTTCCCCCGTCCCTGCTGATCGCAAACTCACCGTCATTACCGTCCATAAGCAAGTTGGAATCGAGCGGGCTGACCCAAAAAACATGGTGGTCGTCGTGCAGACGGGTCGCACTCAATTTAAAATTGGAGAACGTCTTTCCACCATCATAAGATAGACGAATGGATTCGGCAATCGCCCAAACCTTGTTTTCGTTCTGCGGATCGCAGTAGATATTTTGAAAATAAAATGGACGTGAGCTCAACACCTGTTGCCTGGTCCGTCCTTTATCGGAATTGACGAGTGTCCAGTGCTCACCTTCGTCTTCACTCTTATAAAGCCCGCTCTCGCCTGCTTCCATCAAAGCATAGACAACGCGGGGATTGGACACAGAGATCGACAGACCGATCTTCCCGATCGGACCCGCGGCAAAACCGTCGGCGACACCCATCTTTTTCCACGTCCTGCCGCCATCCGTTGTCTTGAACAACCCCGAGCCAGGCCCGCCGCTCGATATGCTCCACGGCGTCCTTTTATGTTCCCACATAGCGGCAAACAATTCATTGCTGTTCTCCGGATTCATCACCAGCGCAACACACCCCGAGTGGTCGTTCGTGTGAAGGATCAATTTCCAATTCCTGCCGCCGTCAATTGTTTTATACACTCCTCTTTCGGGATGTGCCTTGAATGGACTTCCCTGTGCGGCCGCATAAACAATGTTGGGATCGTGCCGGTCGATAACAATGCCACTGATCGTAACCGTCTCCTTTAATCCCATAAAGACCCACGTTCGACCGCTGTCTACCGACTTATAGATCCCTTCCCCAAGTCCCACACTGTTTCTCGGGGCCGGATCGCCCGTGCCCAGCCAAACGACGCCGGGCCTTTTCCCGTCGATAGTAATGGACGCCACATTCAAAGTGGCCTGCCGATCGAACACCGGAATCCAGGTGATTCCGCTATTGACCGTCCTCCATGCCCCACCGCCTGCAAACCCGGTAAAAATATAATTGGGATTGTTGGCGGTTGTAGCAATAGTGGTGACCCTTCCCACGCCGGAGGGACCGATACATCGAATCGGCCAATGCAGATTCGAGTCCACCGCGGCCTTTTGCGCGAAGGCATCCTTATTCCCCAAAATGCATCCTGCGAACAAGAACAATAGTACAGCGCGTAATTTGATCATCTCATTTCAGCATTTAAGCTTTCTGTCATCCACTTTGGAGCGGGCATCCCCTTGAGATAATGATCAAAAAACTGAGTGATCCGAATGGTATAATCCTTCTGATTATTCTTCTTATACAACACATGATATTCGCCCTCATATTTCAACATCCACGCTGGTTTATTCATTCTCCTCATAGCCAAATAAAGCTCGAGACCCTGCGTCCATGGGACATTTTCCTCATCGTTATGCAGGATCAAAAGCGGGGTCCTGATCTTATCCGCATATAAAATAGGCGAATTTTCAAGATAGGCGCTCCTCCGTTGCCACAACGTCCCGCCCATTCTGCTTTGAGACGTTTCATACAGGTATTCCGCACTGGTGCCGGTAAATTGGCGGATACTTCCGTAACCGCTGATAAAATCATTGGGTCCCGCCGCTTCCACGGCCGCCGCAAACACCGGCGTATGTGTAATGATGTAGTCCGTCTCAAAAGCTCCCCAACTATGCCCATTCAACCCCATATGCCTGGTATCAACGTAAGGTCTTTTTGATAAATAGCTTACCGCGGACAGCACCGTATTTAAGGCGCAATCGCCGGGCTTTCCGGTAACATAATGGATATCCGGCGTGAAAACCAAATAGCCGTTACTCACAAACCACGGAATATTGATGGGGCCAATCGAATATTCCGGCGCCGGATATTGATTCAGCACGTAACTGAATTTTTCGTAGTAATGAAAAATGATGGGATAGCGCTTAGTCGAATCAAAGTTTTCAGGCAGGTAAAGAATTCCCTGGGTCTCACTGCCATCCGGCAATTTCCAATGAACCAATTCTGTCTTGAGCCAATTGTACTTCTTCTGAGGCGCCAGATCGCTCAAAGGAAGGAAGGTCCGGAAGTCCCGGGTCAGGTAATAATTCGGAGCCTCCGTTGACGACATTTTTTGAACGATCCAGCTATCCGAATGGACGGCCTTAATCGGCGCCATTGTCTCAGCAAGCCGTTCAAAGGCTCCATAACCCAGTTGATTATTCGTGTGAAAACTTTCAAATGCTCCCATCGCCAGCAACCGTGGCTCCTCACTGCCGCGAACAGGGTCCACCCTATAATAGCCATTCGATTTATTTACCGTATTGAACGCCGTCAGAATGAGCGGCTGGCTGGCGGCAAACTCGGTTTGGTCCTTTAGCTCATTAACGATCCTGAATCTTAAGTGATTCAACCTCCCATAACCTTTCGTGATATTCACCGGCGGCTCTACGCCCTTTGGATCGACTCGCCAGATATCATAATTGTCATACAGCAGCACATACGAATCATTTTCCAGCCATCCGGCAGTCCCCACGGGAGGGACCTGGGGGTCCGGAACATCATAATCTTCCACACATATATTCGTAGCAATGGCCCGCGAAATATTGGCCCTTTTACCCGTCAACACATCGTACGTGAAGTATGCCTTTTTCTGATAGTCATAATACAGGGCAAATTTGCCGGCGGGCGAAAAATCTACATACGAGGACCCTTGCTCGATGAGGTCCCTATGGCCATCCCTAAGATCGACCAAATAATGACTTCTTTTTTTCAACGCATCGAGCCAGGTTTCGGTGTAATCCAATGCCCGTCCCGTCGTAACAATGGCCAAATCCTTATCATTGTCCCTGATAATTTGCTCGTCCTGCTTGGCCACTCTGAGGAACTTCGATCTATCCGTCAGGCCAATGACACAGGTAAATGTCCTGGCCGAAAGAGCGCCGAGAAATAGACTGGATCGCAATATTTCATCCTTATAGCTCCATACTTGTACTTTAACCGCTTCCGGATCAGGTTTCGGCATCACCGCCTGCCTTAGTTCAAAAAAGAGCCTGTCCCCCTTCTTTGTAAATTTTAGGCCATATTTATCAATTTCAAAATCAGGTTCAACAACGGAGGAATGGTCCCGGATTATTTGAATAGCCGAATCCATTCCAACCTGATAATAATAGATCGCGTTCGTGAAATGACCATTTTCTTTCTTTTTCAGCATAAAGGCCAGTTGATTGCCTTTCCCGTCAAAAACCGCATTGCTCACCGAAGCGCTGTCCTCTACAACCGAATGGTGCGAAAAGATCGTTTTGCTTGTCCCGTCGGACAATTCGATCAGCTCAACAGCGTTGTCCTTTCTCTTCATAAGGACCAGTCTTTTCCCATTATCATCAAAGGAATAATCCTCCACCGATCCATAATTCTTTGTCTGCCCTGACCCCAAAATTCGCACGACTAGGCCACCTGTCGACTTTTCCTGATAACCTACGCACTCAGGATCGACATCCCTTGGAATTTTAAACGATTTCACATTAGCGGCATAATCGACACGCTCCGTCCCCAGCCTCACAAAAAATAAGGTGTCGTTTCCTAAAAATCCAAATTCCTTACCCGAACCATCGAAAAAATCGCTTGGAGACTGAATATCCTTCACAATCGTAAACTCCCTCTTCCAATCACCCGCGGCCGAACGAACGACATACGTAAGCCCACCCACCGGCTCGTTCCGGATAATATACTTGACAAACTCCCCATCATTGCTGATACCGGGCAAACTTACCGAAGGCCAGCTGTTAATGGCGGCCATATCTAATGGTGGCTTTGGCTGAGCACCTGCATCCAGAAAATACAAAATGCCAACAAGCACCAACCATAGCTTATGTTCTCTTATCATATTATTCATATCAATTTGTATTCTTAGAAGTTTCATATCCCAAATCGATCCCCTTCATTTTCGCGGGAATCCCTTCCGTCATCCATTTCGGCGCCGGCGCATCTTTCAAATAGTGATCGAAGAATTGCTTCATCCGGATGGTAAAATCTTTGGCATCGGTATCGTCCCACAATACATGACCGGCCTTCTCGTATTGTAAAAACCAGACCTGCTTTCCCGCTCGTCTTAACGCAAGAAATAGTTCAATCGACTGACCGAAGGGAACAGCCCGGTCCGCATCGCCCTGCATCATCAACAGGGGCGTCGTTACGTTGCCGACAAAAAAGATGGGAGAGTTAGCTATATACAAGCCGGTATGGTTCCAGGGCGTTACACCATCGCCATAAGCAGATCCCTGGGCGCCCTCCTCGTAAAATAACTGCCTGCTTCCTCCCCAGCCATCCAGATAGTTATATCCACTGACCTGGTCGGCCACCCCGGCTGCCTCACAGGCCGCGGCAAATAAATGCGTATGGGTCACCAGATAATTCGTTTCCCAACCTCCGAAGCTGTGACCCTGAATTCCGATCTTCCCTGGATCGATCCATGAACAGGCTGACAAATGTCGAACCGCGGAAACAACTGAGTTGAGCACGGATTCTCCATTTTTTCCAGATGTGTAATGGATATCGGGGACAAAGATCAGGTAACCGTTGCTTACGAAATAGGGTATATCGATCCGCGCCCTGCACAGTTCCGGAGGTAGATATTCATGCAATTCATCGCTTCGCGCGCCGTAATAAGTAATGATCAGCGGATATTTCGTCGTGGAATCAAAATTCTCCGGCTTATATAAAATACCCTGTGAGACTCGCCCGCCATTCATTTTCCAGCTGATCAATTCGGTCCTGAACCAGTTATATTGCTTTTCAGGGTGAAGATCGCTGACGATTTTAAACTCCTTAAAGTCGGAAGTAGTATATAGATTTGGAAATTCCCCGGCACTCATCCGGATCAGCAAATACCTGTTCGCCAATTTCGCCCTCCTCGGTGGATCTGTTCTCGGCCATTCATACGTTCCGATCCGGCCAACCCTGGATATATAAAAACAGGCATCGTCCATTACACATACCCGGAGCACCGATGGACGGTTCAAATTCGCTTTCCAAAATCCATTCTTTTTAGTCACCCGGCTGTAACCGGACAATATCATGTCCTGCCCTGATAGGATCGGCGGGTGAGAATAGGCAACATTCCAGTGCGCTCCAACAACGATGGTACTGTATACGATTTGGTGGTCATGCCCATAACCCGCCGTTACATTGACGGAAGGATGGGCACCATCGAGATCCACCTTCCAGATATCATACTGATCGTAAAGAAGTACAGCGTGCTCCGCCGGCATCCATCCGGCAATTCCAAAACTGCCCCGCCTCCTCTCCTGTTTAAACGCACTGGAGTCGAAAAGACATGCAGGAACCATCGCTGACAGATTTCCCGAGACACCGGTAGCGATGTCGTAACTACGGTAGACCATGCTGTCGAGATCGAACCATACCACAAACCGGCCGTCCGGCGAAGTCTGTGGAAATTCAAACTTTGCGGTTGCTGAAATACGGGTTCGCTTCCCGGTCGTTGCGGAAACGATATAAATGCGCTTACGGGCTCCGGCCTCCGATACATCGAGCGGCATGCCATAGTTCATCTGCGGAATAATTAAAATACCTTCATCAAAATGATCCTCGGAAGCATTGACCCATTCATCCGCATTGCTAATCCTCAAAAGCTTCCCTTCGCCGGGGAAAGCGACAGCATATACATGGTTAGGCTCCCGCAAATCGGCATATCCGTCGCCTTCTATTTGTTCGGATTGGAGGTATTTATCCTTGTAATTCCAGATATCGACATCCGGGAAACCCTGAATTTTCTTACCGGTATCCTTCTTTCTTCTCTCCAATTCAAACAACAACTTTTTCCCGCTCGTGCTAAAAATCATGGGGCTGTTTGAAATGGAATACCCAGGTTCCAAACCAGGCGTATTTTCATCCAGCCAACTCGCGGCTGCAGCCATCCCGGCTTTATAATAGAAAATGGTGTACGTCAATGCATCCGGACTTTCGGCAGCAAAAGCCAGCTGCGATCCACTGTTATCAAAGGCAAAATTCCCAACCTGCTTGCCCTGCCAGATCCTCATCGGCCTATTTCCATTTTCCGATAAAATGAATACCGACTCTATTCCGTCCCCCGCTGCAATGGCGGCTAAACTACCATCCTTACCGAACGTAAACTTCCTGACGGAATCGATGGAATTAGACTCCGAACCACTAACGTCACCGCACACAAGCTTCTTTCCGGTCGTCAAATAAACAAGCCTCTCCTTTCCCAACCCCGCCGATAGTTTAAATGAACCCACCTCCGGGACATAGCGAACCGAACCACCCGAAAGAGTAAGGATCGCCAGGCTATCGTGCGCATTGATAAACACAATCTTCTTACTGTCCTGCGTAAACTGCACGCCTTTCGGTAGGACCTGGTAGTCTCCTACCCGCGCTCCCGAACCAGATACAACGATCAATTCTTCCGGCCTATTCTCCTTCTGAATCGCATAATAGCACCACAAACCATCATTGCTGATGTCATATTGATCGACATCGATCGAAGGCCATGTGCCCAGGGCATCGACCCCAATGACTTTTTTCGCCTGGGAAATACCGGCTATTGAAAACAACAATCCCACAATAGTTAAATACACGCCTTTCATGATTCGGATTTTACCAGGTGGGTTGTCCTTGTTTCATTTTTTCCAATGCCTCCTGGAAACTTTTCGACTTCGGATCCATTTCAGCCGCTCGTGTTTCCACCCGAATGGCCTCATCTTTCCGTCCAAGCTTGTACAAGATGTTCGCCTTTGTGTCCATCCAGTTTGGTTTACTGGCGGTCGTACACAACTTTACGGCGCTATCGCTCCACATCAATGCCTTTTCAAGTCTCGCGGGATCGCTGCTGTGAAGGAAAATTTGCCAGGCCAGGTTGTTCAGATCAAAATCGGCGCCAAACGATCCTCCCGAGCCGGGGTCAAAATGCCCGAATTTTTCCGTTCGGCTAATGATTAGCGCAGTATAGGTATCCCAATCTTTCAATTGCTTGTAGTAGTCGATTTTGTAACCAGTCACAAGCAACTCCGCATTCAGTTTTGGATATTTCGCCTCAATAGTCGCAGTAATATTCGACCAATCCGGATGATCAGAACCAGCCTTTCCATCCTTCAGTAGTTTGTCACTCATTTCCTCCCGGGTGACCGTATATTCAACGACTGCCTTGCTGATCCCGCGAAAATATTGATCGAATTTCTCCGGATCGGAATATGCAACTTGAAACAGGCGATCGGTTGAAGCGATCGAACTGAAAAAATACATCAGCAAATTGGTATTTTCCTTTGTACATAACTGCGAATCGCTCATTTTATCCAGATAATTCTTGTCATACACCAGAAAAAGACTGTCAGCAAGCGATTTGTTCTTCGCTACCGTACGGATAAACAGGATCTTCGCGCTGCTTAGTAACTCTTCCCTGGGCGTCGTGTTGACATAATCTTCCGCGATTTGCTTTGCCAGTTTATTGTCTTTCAACCGCTGCGCGTAATTCGCTAACTCATACAATGAAACCGACACCTTCTTTCCGTTCTTGTAGTTTTCTAACTCCTGGTAAAAACCAACGTTTTCCGGTGCCATTGCATTTTGACAGGTTTGGATGAACTGCGTAGCTGTCTGATAGCCCAGGTCCCGATACACGAGTTTTCCATCGGGGTTAAAGAACAAATATGTCGGGAACTCGCTGATCCGGTAATGGCTCATGATAAAGTGCGCATCGGCATACCTGTCTTTTACTCTTCCATCGTCATGCGCGCTCGTGTCCATTTGCAACTTGACGGCAACGAATTTCTGATTGACAAACCGGCCAACCGTATCGTTTGGATAAGTCTCCCTGTCCATTTTCTTACACGGTCCGCACCAACTCGCATACGTGTCGACAAAGATGTACTTGTTTTCGGCTTTTGCCTTTGAAAGGACAGCTTGCCAATCCTCGCTTTGAAACTGTACACCGCCTTCCTGACAAAACGCAACGGATGGCAATAGAAATAAAGTGAAAAAGATCTTTTTCATGCGTAAATGCTTTATTTAATTAGTGGGCTTAATATCCCGTGTTCTGCACCAAATTGGGGTCGGTCAGCAGCTCATTTACCGGGATTGGATACAACGCCTTATATGAGCTCCATGTTCCTCCCTTGACGGGTGCCGCCTGGGTCATGACCGCATCGATCGTTCCGGTTCTTTTTAGCGTGAACCAACGATCCCCCCATTCGGTGAACAACTCCACCTGTCTTTCGTGCACAATGGCCGCGAGTAACGAGCCCTTGTCGCCGGCAGTAGTCGAAGGCAATCCCGCCCTGGCCCGCACCGCATTTAAATCGGCCTGCGATCCTGAAATATTTCCCTGTTGGGCCCTTGCCTCCGCGCGAATCAAATATTGTTCAGCCAATCGTAGTACCATGCTGTATTCCTGCGTCGGCGCGGGGACGGCGCCGATCTTGTATTTGAAAGGGTAGTAGTACGTCACATTCCCGGGCAGTATTGGTGTAACGCTTGCGATCCAGTTGGTTTTACGCTGATCATTGGCTTCAAAACTATTGAGTAGCGTATCGCTCAAAAAAGCAGGCTGGACCGTTCCGCTTGGGCCAGTGGCCGGAAGAATGAAAAAAGACCCCTCTCCGGTATTGGATGCCGTTCCTGTTCGCACAGGCTGCAGCGCCCAAATGGTTTCCGTACTGTTCATTTTAAAAACGCTGTTCAGAGCAGGGAGACTAAACATCGGATTGCCAATCACCGTCGTCGCCTCCGCTTCGGCATTGGCATAGTCCCCGGTGAATAAATATGCCCGCGCCAGCAAAGCCGCAGCCGCCCATTTCGTGGGCCTTACCCGCTCGGGAGAGGTCGTGTAGGGCGTGAAAGCATCCGATTTAAGATAGCTCGGGCTCAAAGCAGCTTGTGCCTCCGTCAGGTCTTTTAAAATTTGCTGATAAACCTGTGCCTTGGGGGTCCTGGGCAAAAGAGCATTTGCTTTATAATCGGTACTCAATGGCATCGGAACGTCACCAAAAAGATTGACCGCATAGAAATAGCAAAAAGCACGGAAAAACTTTGCTTCGGCAATCAGTTGTTGCTTGACAGCCGGCGTCAAACTGGACGAGGCAGTTAAACCCTCGATGGCTGCATTGGTAATGAATATGAAATTGTAAGCGCTACTCCAGGGGAAGGAGTTCGCGTTTGTCAGGCTGTTCGTATAATAGGGATAATAGTTCGCATCGGCAGAGGGAAGGATAGCGGATAAGTCGTCGGCCGAAAATGCACACTGGATGGAAATTCCCGATAGCTCTGCGTTTGGGATAAGCTCCCTGGCCATTTGAGCATATACCCCCGATAGTACCGATGCCGCCGTCGCATCGTTTGAATATACATTCGATGCGTTGATGCTGGTATAGGGAGCGGCCACCTGGATAAATTTCTTGCACGACGAAAAAATTCCGGATGCGAAAAACAGGCAGCACAAACAAACCATTGCTTTGCCTGAAAGATTTTTATATATCGATTTCATAACTTATTATTGATTTACCGGTAAGATTTAGAGCCCGACATGTATCCCGAACGTCACGATTCGCAAGGGAGGAGTGCTCAATACGCTTTGACTTTCAGGGTCCATGCCCTTGAACTTGGTAAAGGTTAACAGGTTTTGCCCATGCACAAATAACCGGATACCTTCCAGGTGCGCAGCCCGTAGCCATTTGGCTGGCAGTTGCCAGGACAACGCCACATTCTTCAATCGTATAAAGGAGGCATCGGATACCGTCATGTCGGAAGTGGTGCCGATCGTATTGGCATTGTTGAAAGTGGTAGTGAACATTTGGATAGGGGCGATATCACCGGGCTTTTGCCAGCGGCTAAGTACCCACACCGGTTGATTTCCGAGTAGCCCGCCGAGCGCGCTGCTTGCAAAACGGCCCGGTTGATTTCCGAGTGTGTAGCTGTATGCTGCCTTTTGCCTCACAAATTGAAACAGGAAATCCAGCTCAAAACCTCTATACCCGACGGTATTTTCCAAACCGCCATAGTATTTGGGCGCCGTATTGACCAATGCCGTGTAATCGGGCCCAAAGCTCGGATTGGAAGTGGCGTTACCCTTCGCGTCAGCCACAATATAGAACCCGGTGGTTGGATCGACCCCGAGACCGTGAAAGAACCTCGCTGCCGTTATCGGTTTTCCGACCTCATAAGAATAGGCGTAGGAAGACTGGGCCAGATTCGGAAACGAGAGCAATTTGTTTTGCTGGATCGTAATGTTGAAATTCGTTGACCAGGAGAAGCCCCTCGATTCGAAATTTTTTGACGTCAGGGAGATTTCCCATCCCGAATTCTGAATGGTAGCCGGGAAATTTTCCCGAATGGAGCCAAAACCCGTAATGTTTGGCAACTTATAGGACAACAATTGGTTCGATGACCGGTTGCGATAATAATTCGCGTTGACGAGTACCCGGTCTTTGAAAAAACCAAGATCCAGACCAAATTGCAATTTCTTTGTTTCCTCCCATTGCAAATACGGGTTGGGCAACCCTTGCGGGTACAGCACAGGCGACCCCTGGTAACCTGTCAGAACGTTCAGCGGGGTAGAATACAAACTCAAAAATCCATAATCGCCGATTTGATCATTCCCCGTTGTTCCATAACTTGCTCTTAATTTACCAAAACTCAGGAAGCCCGGTTGCCTGCTTAGAAAATCTTCATTGGAAAATACCCAGGCCATCGCTCCGCTTTCAAAATTGTGCAGCTCATTGGACGGTCCAAATCTGGAACTGCCATCCCTCCTCGCGTTAAAGCTAAATATATATTTATTCAGCCAATTGTAATTGATCCGGCCGAAGACGGCATTATAGTGATAGAGGGATGCGACCGATGACTGTGCCGTAACACTGGCTGCAGATCGAATGTCCTTCAGCACAAGATCACTGTTATAACCGATTCCCGATAAATATAAAAAGTTGCTATTTGTCTCCAGAAACGTGGTGCCTATTAATGTTTCCAGCTGCCCTTTGTTAATACGATGCTTGTAAGTCAACCAGGGTTCGGCATTCCATGAAGTGATCGTGGTGTAGCCAAAGGAGGAACTCCGGTTGCTCGAAGGTCTTCTTTCGGGGGCAATCGCGGTCAACGGACCAATTACAATGGTATTTTTTTGCAAATTGCTATAACCCAGGCTGGTCTTTAGCTCTAGGCCAGGTAATACCTGATACGTCGCCTCGAGGCTGCTGTTTAGGTTGTTGGTTTTGGCATCATAAGCACTATTAAGATAAGCCAGCGGATTGATCCAGGTAGACACACCGTTATACTGTGCCCAATTCAAACTTCCATCCGGATTATGCAGCGCTGGCGCATCGGGTGCCAAACGAACGGCCGTGTTGGTAAGGTCGTTTGCGATCAGGTTATTGTGATCGGCCAGGTAATCTCCTGAAAATTGCACGTGAAATTTTCGATTCGAAGTAAAGTGTCCGATATTAAAATGGACCGAACCGTTTTGATCGGACAAATCGCCGGGGAAAACAGTGGTTTCCCGATGGTAACCAAGACCTACAAAAAAGGTCGTATTACCCGCACCTCCCGAAACCGAAGCCTGGCCATCGGCATACTGCGCCGTCCCTCCCAGCAACACTTTTTGCCAATCCGTACTGCGGGTCGTGTCCCATGCTCCATTCAGATCATAATCGGTTGGGCCGGGCGATTGATTGGCATTCCTGAATGCTTCTCTGCGCATCGCCAGGTATTGCTTCGTATTCATGAGGGGAAGGAAGCGGGTGGCTTTACCCCATCCATTCTGGATGTCGATATTGACCTTGGTCTGTCCGGCCTTCCCTTTTTTGGTAGTGATGAGTATCGCACCATTAGCGGCACGCGAACCATAAATAGCAGTCGCGTCGGCGTCCTTTAGCACTTCGATATTATCGATAGCTGCCGGATTGATAAAACTGAGCGGATTACCCCAGGCTCCGCCGGACAAACCCAGGATGCCCGATTGACCCAGGTCTGGGATCAGCTTGGAAGAGTAAGGCACCCCATCGATCACATACAACGGATCGTTGCCCTGGGCAATGCTGTTCTGTCCTTCGATCCTGACTGTAACTGCGCTCCCCGGGACTCCTGTCGCTTGCGAGATATACAGTCCCGGAACACGACCTTCGAGGGCAAGCAACGGATTATCGACGGGTTGCTTTTCTATATCCTCGCTCTTTACGGTTGACACATTCCCTGTACTGGTCCTTTGGGTCGTCGTACCATAGGCGATCACCACGATCTCATCCAGGGGACTGGTGCTTCTCGACAGCACGATCACCAACGGCTGGCCCGGCCGCGTCTTATATTGCCGCGACTGGTAGCCCGTGTAGGATACCATGAGCGTCGCACCTTCGGTTACCCCCTTCAGCTCGAATACGCCATTGGCATCCGTCTCCACTCCACGCGCTACCCCTTTCACGGTGACCGAAGCCCCGGCCATCGGGTTGCCAAGGCTATCGGTTACTCGACCGTGAATATCGATTACAGCAGCGGTGTTGATTTCCAAAGGGGGGGCGGTAACCGGCGCCGCCACCGGCAGTTTCGTAATGAAGATGGTCGTCTTCCGTATCGAATACCCGAACGGCTGCCCGCGCAAAGCCTCATCCAGAAAATTAGTCAGCGGCAGATCCCGGACCTGTAGCGTAACCGGCCTGGCCGCCTCGAGCGTGCCATAGTCGAAAAAAACGACATAACCCGTTTGTTGTTCGACGATCGAGAACACCTTTTCCAGCGGCACGTCCTTGCCGGAAAATGTCACGGTTTGCGCGCGGCCGGATGCGGTCACCTGCAGCGCAGCCGTAGTGAGCAAAAGGATCGTTAGCTTCATCGCTAGCAGTGTGTTGGTGAGGGACCGGTTCCCCTGCCAGGCCGGCCGATCCACGAAAGCAGTAAAAATCATACCTTTACTTAGTTTGGGTGAATGAATAAGCAGTCTGCCAGACATGTTTTTTTTCAGGTACCCAAGCGCCGGCCGGAGATGTACCACCATTTCCGGCTTTTGTTTGAATACCGTAAATCCTTGCTAATAGGTGTCGTTAAGGTCCCAATCACGGATAAGGGGGGACAAGGTGAGTGGTCAGGGCATTACAATGAGCTTCTTGCCCTCTATTTTGAAATGAAGACCCATATCTTTCAGGCCTCCGAGTACTTCCGAAAGATTCAGATTCCGCCCGATCTTGCCGCCGAATCTTTTCGCTTCGGGCTTTCCCTGGTAAGCGATGTCTACATCATACCACCGTGACAGCTGCGACATCACTTGCTGAAGCGACATGTTGTTGAAATTGAAAACGCCATTCTTCCAGGCCATCACTTGCGCAATATCCACATCTTTTTCGACTGCAATCTTTTTTCCGGCAGCGGCGATTTGCCCACCTGCACCGGCGACTTGCCCAACTGCCGGTACCACCGCCTGCTGACCGGGCCGCAGCACCGCATTTCCCTTCCCGGCGTTTACCCTCACACCGCCCTCCAGCAAAGTCGTCCGGATATCGGCATCGTCCGCATAGCCGTTAATATTAAAGCTCGTGCCCAGCACAGCTACCTCCATTTCTCCAACCTTCACGTAAAAAGGCCGCGCCTTGTCCTTTGCCACCTCGAAATATGCCTCGCCCGACACCGTAACCCGCCGTTCTTTCCCCGAAAAAGCCGTCGGGTAGGTGATCGATGAAGCCGCGTTTAGCCAGACATTTGTCCCATCGGCAAGCGTCAGCCGGTACTGCCCTCCCCGGGGCGTCGACAAAGTATTGAATACAGCAGCTGCCCCTCCACCGGGCCGATAGCTCAAAGCACCATCCGCCAGTTTGTCGATATGCGCCCCGCCCTGCTGGGCAACGATCCCAGTATGCATACTATCGAGCACCATCCTTTGTCCTCCGGCCAGCGTCAGGACCGCCTTGTTACCGCCAGGCAACACATCTTGCGCCATTGCCTGAACCGCCACCGGCTTCGTGCCTCCCCCATCATTCACCGGCCCGATTAGCCACCAACCGGCTATCGCCAGAAGTACAACTGCCGCAGCAGCCCACCGGACAGCCGGCCGTTGGAACAGCATTCGCCTCGCCCGTCGTACGCGACCTTCATCCGCGATCGATGCGCGCAGCCGCGCCAGCAAGCGCGCCTCCAGCCCCTCCTCCGATTCGTCTTCCTCCGCCGGGATGGAAACAAGCAGCTCATCGCCGAAATCATCGTACCATTCGAGCAGCCGCCGTTTTTCTTCCGGCGTGGCCGAGCCCGAAAGATATTTTTTCGCCAAATCCTGGAGATCCGTACCGGTCATGAAAATGTTTTGTATAAGGTAAGAGTAGAAACAAACCCCGAACCCTACCCTGCCCACCGGATTTTTTTAAAGAATGGGAAAAGCGGAAAATAAATGTCTGATCCTCAGGCGCAGGATCGACAATGCGCGGGTAATGTGTTTTTCGACCGCCTTTTCGGAAATATGCAGCTCAGCGGCGATCTCCTTATTGGTCATGCCCAGGTGACGGCTATAGATGAAGACGAGCCGGCATCGTTCGGGCAACCGGTTGACCTCCTCGTGCATCATCTCTTCCAGGAACTTCAGCTGCACGCCGTCGTCCTCGGCAACGGTCCGGTCCAGCGGTACCTCCTCGAGCGCCAGTCCCGCCCTGAGCGACAGCTGCCGGATGATAGCGTACCGCGTAGCCGCGGCCAGGTACGCGAACAGCGATTGTATGACCGCCTGTTCCCGGCGATTCCACAGTCCCATAAAGACCTCCTGTACCACATCCTCCGCCAGGACGCGGGATTGAAGCCGGTGATAGGCCAGACCAAACAACCGTTTCCAGTAACGCGCGTAGATCTCGGTAAATGCGGCCTCATCGCCGGATTGAAGGAGGGCCACGAGTGAGGGTTCATTATGCGAGCGATAACTTTCCATGCAGGCCTTAACGGTAAGTTAAAGGTAGGGAAAGTTTATTATCCGAATCTGCCAATCAGCTCCGGAACCGGAGCTCGTCGCCCTCTGCAACCCGTAAAATCAACTCCAGTTCGTCGGGCCACTCGATCGGGCTCACGTATCGTTAGATGGGAGGGACGCTAATTTTTCTGCAACAGCTGCTCGATACAGGTGACCAGTTTGTCCGCCCGTTCCATCAATTCCAGGACTTTATTCCGATCAAAATCGTTTTCATCCTCCACTCCGGGCATTTCTTCTTCTCCGGCCACACCTCATCCAACGTATTTCCATCGTACAAGATCCCATCCTTCATCACATATCGGATGTCACAAGTGTTATGAATATCGTCAAGTGGATTACTATTCAATACAATCATGTCAGCAATTTTTCCTCCCTCATTGCAACCTGGTCTTCTGCCTGTATTGCTTTAAGGCGATCGCTCCCATTTGCTCCCGTTTACGAGCCGTTTGCTACGCATCATCGCTGCTGTTGATAATCAAGAAATTTTCTCCTATCGCATAGCCCACGCCGAAAAGACGTGGCCCAAGCATCTGACCCGTCCCTAACATCTCTGCATATCCAAAAGCATCATACGTGGATGCAGGGTCCCGCGCAGTAGTGACGCCATATGCCAGGTCAGCTAAATATTTATAGGATTGTTGTGTCCAAACCCCCTGAGGGTTTTTGAAGTGATTATGTAAGTCGATCATGCCCGGCATAACGGTCTTACCCTGCAGATCGAGGATTTTTGCCCCGCTCGGAATGATCACCTCGTTCGAATGCCCGCCAAGTTGATCCTCCCATCGGCTATTACAACCGTGCCGTCCTCGATCACCTCATCCCCTTTCATCGACAGAATTCGCACATGTCTGAATGCAATGCTGCCATGCCCATATTTTCTCTCCGCTATCAAATGAATATCAACGGCTTCGTCGGGTGCCACATTTATCTCCACAATATGATTACCTGCCGCGTCCCCCAAAACGACCTCCTTGTGCCCTCTGTATTGCAGCGGCAGCGATCTTATCCGGGTCGATCCGATACAAATGATTCGCATAGCACCAGGTCAATACCTTCCCGCCTTTTTCTCAGTTAGGATCAAGTCCGCCCGATGCAAAACGGATCACTGGGTTTATCCCCTTGAGACTATTGATCATAGGCCGGTCGCCCAGGTTGGGCAGCTACTCACATCGCTCGCGGATGGCGGCAAGCGCCGCACTCAACGTATGTTTCACCGTATTAGGGGAGATGTTCAGCCGGACCGCAATCTCCTGGATCGACAGGCCCTCGCCCCGACTCATGTTGTAGATAAGACGACGCCGTTCCGGCAGCCCGTCGACGACAGCCCGCA
>Ga0157372_10000314_pt1 | contig 53525 bp, 46 predicted proteins | sample C55metaG_FD_115307 | JGI IMG/M metagenome (GOLD analysis project Ga0157372, IMG submission 115307) | Corn rhizosphere microbial communities from Kellogg Biological Station, Michigan, USA - C5-5 metaG | ecosystem: Host-associated > Plants > Roots > Rhizosphere > Soil | place: USA: Michigan...
GGCGCCCCCCACCCCCACGCCTCGGGCCGCGGAAGGTGCGGGGGGGCCCGCGAGCACGCCCCCCCCCGCCCTCGGGGCGGGTGGAGGCGGCCACCGGCCCCCCCCCCCCCCCCCCCCCCCCCCAGCAAAACGGGGCAGGGAGGGATCAGGGTGTCACCACAGTTCGGAAGCGGGTCTACAACGACCCAACTCAAGCCGCGCAGAGTGCGCCATCGCCTGTACAGCCGGCTCGGCATCGTTGTCGCTCTGCTGACGCTGGCCAGCGCTTGTTCAAGTGGGGGCATCGCTCGAACCGGCCCGGCGACGGCGTCCTGTGCGTCGAACTGCTCGACCGACGCGCCAGCCGGCACACCTTCGCCAAAGCACAGCACGACACCGGCCTCAGCCAGCCAACTGAGCGGCCAAATCACCGCCACCCGCTGCCCCACTGCCGCGGACATCAGCCAGCTCATCGGCAAACCGATGCAGCAGACCAACGACACCCAGCAGGTCCAGGTCAACGGCAAGACCGAGACCTTCCTCGCTTGCCTGTATGACCCGGCCGGCACCGCGTTCGGCACCATCGGCGACTACCGGGTGCAGTTCACCATGCACGCCCCACCAGATACCGGCATTCACACCGCGCTCGCCGCGGCCCTCGCTGACGATGAAAAGGACTTCGGCCTCCAGGTCGGCTCCACCAAGACCACCACCTCCGGCGCGACGCTGCACCTCTTTCTCACCCCCGACCTTGGCCCCGGCACGTACGCCACCTATCTCGGCATCACCGCGGGCGGCGAAGAGGATGCCAGCTGCACGGTCGAGGTACTTGGTCCTAACGGCTACGTCATGGACATCAACGCTTCGGCGAAACGAGCCGTGGACTACGACGGCAGTCTCGCGGAGGCCACACAGTGCGGCTGGGCCGAGGGCGCGGTACGCCTGGCGATGGGACCCTGACGCTGACGACACCCCATCAGTGGCGGTACAGATATAGGTATTTCTGCCCTAGCTTCGCTGGTAGTCGAGACCACCGGACGTCATGGTCGATTACTTTGTGGCCGTCGACGTCGATCAGGTCGAAACCTTGGAAGTCAATCGGCAGCATCTCGCTGGCTGCCCACTTCGCACGTTCGATGTCCTCAGCAGTGTTACGGCGCATAAGGACACCCATGAACGAACCGAGAATTAATTCGGCCACCCGCCGGCTGTGCGATACTCCACCTAATTCTCGTGCCACTGTCCAGTAAATGATCAGCTCACCCCACAGGTGGTCATAATCCGCCTGGCTGATCGAGCGCTCGCAGGCTTCGCATGGCGGCAAGTTCGGACTCATGCTCGCGGTACTCCAGAACGGGGAGCCGCACCAAGCCCATCGCAGTTGCGACCGGTCATTCCGATCCGGCAGCTGAGAAAGTGGGATGTGGTCAACGCTCGGCGGGCTTTGAGCCTCAAGCTGCAGTGGACGCAGGCGGCTGCCAATTTCGCAAATAAGAGGATTGAATTTGAATGTCAAGGCATGGAACGCAGAAAATACAAATGGGTCGTGTGGCTCGCGGCGTCGTCCTTTGTAGTACAAGACCTTGTCATCGTACCGGTGATCCACTAAAGCGACCTCAAGCTCAGTCGAGTCTGAGGGAAATAAGGTGCCGTCTGTTTGCCAGACCAGCACTTGTAGCAGGTTCAGCGGAAAAGCGCCGCAGTTATACTTCCCCGTCGCCAATCGTAGCTGCTTAGCGGCGATATAATTACTGTATCGCCACCACAGGGAAAGATGCTCCCAAGGGGTCTCCGGCGCAAAATCCGGCAGGCTTGCGACGTGCCGATATACCGCGCGAAGGATGGTGTCTGCATCATCGGCAAGCACGACACGCAGTACGTTAAGCGATAGCTCGTTGATGGCTAGCGTATCTCCCTGCCGCTCAACCACCCCCAGTATTTCGAGCTTCTCGACTGCGGCGCTGGTGCGAAAATCGCTGCCAAGCACGTCACAGAGCGCCTCGACCAGCTTCCCGATGACTGCGAGTTCGGGATAGTCCACTACCCAAACGATCACCTTCAGTACAGCCATTGCCAGACGCTCCGGCTGGAGCGTCCGTACCAGCTCGCCATAGAGCGTCTCGACCGCTGGAGGGGAATGGTCAAGCAGCACTGACCCCGCGTCTAGCGCCTCGCCGGCATCGTCAACACAAGCCCTCAAGAGTTCTTCGATTGACACTTCGGTGTTCGCGAGCAGCCGGCAGGCGATGTTGACGGCGATGGGACGGCGGCCGAGAAGCCGCAGCAACAAGGTCCTCTTGTCTGTCGGCGGACTCTCCATGATCGCCTCGGCAGCGGCCTCGGCTTCCTCCGGTTGGTACTCCCCGACCCGGATGAGCTGGTGGCCTGCTTCTGGAAACCGCTCCCGCGAGGTAACGATTACCGGGACGCGACCTTGAGCCAGACTGGTGACATCGATCGATCCAGGCGTGACGTTATCGAGCACAATCGCGCCGAGTTCAGCGCCGGAAGCTGGCAAGTTTGCCAGCGCGCGCAGCTTTTCTCCGAGTAGTTGAGAGTCACGGCGGATGCCGTAGCGATCTAGCGCCTCGTTCAGGTCCTCTTCGAACTGAGCGCCACGGACAACTGGACCCCGCAACACAACGACCGTCTTTGGCGGCATCATGCCGGTCAGGTACCGGACGAGAGTGGACTTGCCGTTGCCCGACGGCCCCCACAGCACCACCGGTCTGCTTTTGTCCTTCAGCGCCTCAGAGACGGCAGTCTCCAAAGCAGGCCGGTTGATATAGGTCCGGTTCTGCGCTGTGGGTATCTTGCCGTCTGGCTGCTGGCTTGCTTCGTGGAGCAAGTAATCGGCCATGCGTGAGCGGATTTCGCGGACGAGTAGCTGCCGACTCTTCTCGGTCGCGTCGCGTATGAGTGGCGTGATCAGCGCAAGTACCTTGCTATATCGTTTGCCTCGTTCGTCCTTCTCATACCGTGACAGCTCGTCATCGGGGAGGGCGTTCAGAAACAGCATGTGTCCGAGTTGCCGGTAGGTCGCGTCCACATTTGGCGGGCGCTCGGTCGGTGACAACGCTTCTTCGACTGCCGACAGCAGGGTGTCGTGGAGCGTGTCGACGTTCATGATGCCGCCGTATCGTGCCTGGACGACCTTCGCCAAGCACGGCACGTCGGCTGGCTCCGGCTCGAAGGCACGCCGGTAATGGAGCTGCGCGATGCGGTCCAAGTCCTTCATAAGCTGCTTGCGTCGCGCCAGCGCATCGGGGTCATGCTGCACGGCGCAAGTATTACCGAAGGATCTACGGGTAGTTCAGCTTGTCAGCAAAGTACAACGCTATCCGTGAAACGAAGTCTCCGCTCAGCTGCCCACAGGCCTGAACGAGGCGTAACCTGCTGGAATCGCGCGGAAACTCATGGTCATCTGTCAACAAGTTGGCCCACATTAGGGCGATGGCGTCGGCCCACCTTCCACGGCGATCTGCCTCGATAGCCAGATTCGCGATGGCAAACCCGGCCGTGTTGCGGTCTTCGTCAAAGTCGCTTTCGGCTAGGAACGCGATGAGTTCGCGCGCCTTCTCGAAGTCGATGAACGGAAACTGCTTGACGTCTTCCGTCAGCGCGCCGACTGGCTCCGGAGCATCGTCCCGGCCGGCTTCAAGTTCCCTATTAAGCGCACTGACCTGCTGCGGGGTCAATTCCAACAAATTATAGGTTGGTTGATAGGACTGGTCTTTTCCAATTTCGCTCATTACTTAATTCTTACTTTAATGCTAGAGACCCCATAGGGTCAATATCAGTTGCCGGATACACCTGGCGGACGGTTTCGTCCGCCAGGTGTATCCGGCTAACTGCTAGTGCTAATTCGTTCTTCTTTTCTATGGTGAGCCGGCAGCTGCTGCGCTCGAAACCAACGTGATAAGGAGTAGACAAATGAGCAATAGCCAGTACCTACCGAGTCTTCCGACTGGCACCGGGCTGTCGCGTCCGACCCAGCGCTACCTCGCTCGCGTCGATGAACAGACGGAACGCACGCTGGCGGTCGTCCAGGCCGCTGCTGAAATCGAGGCGGCCAAGGCCGATGCCGTCGGCTACGTCGCCCAGCGGGGCATGCAGGGCGTGGCATTCCTGTCCCAGGTGGAGCAGACGCTCGCTCAGACAGTGCCCTTGGCCGCGAGCAGACTCCAGGCCATTGGGGATCTAGCCACCCTCGGCATCGGCCAGGTCGTGACCGATAGCGTCTACCGGCTGCGGCGGCTGTGATGGCCACCTTCATCATCGTGCTCGGCATCCTGACAATCGGCGTCGTCTTGGTCCGCGAGTTACTGGCCAGTGCTCGTGAACTGCGGGAGACCCGGATAAGGCGCGCCGTCATCGACCGGGAAGCGCTGCGGGCCGAGCAGCGGCTGCATCAGCTGACGCAGGATGCCGTCGCTCGCATGCTTGAGGCGGCTCGCCGCCGATGAAGCTCGTGCCGACCTCTCTGTATGACCAGCTGGTCGCCGCCTGCTTCAGCATCCTCACGGCGGCGATAGCCCTCTACGTCGCGGTGCGCTTGATCGAACTGGTGTGGGTGGCGCTGCTGCTGATCGTGCTCGTCGTGGGCCTCATCGTCGGCCTGGTGGTGGCGGTGCGTTGGCGGCGGCAGGGCTGGTGACGGGTTGTGCGCAGCTTTCGTTGTGTAAACCGCCACAAAAGATGGATTGACAATTCGCTACATTTAATGAATTTACAATCCATGAAATCAAGCGGAATCACGAAGAAGCTGGCCGGCCTGCCGCTGTTCCGGTCGCTGTTGTAGCAGTATCCATACCCTATTGACGCGAATTTGCAAGCGTCATTAACTGTCGTCGTCGTGGAGCGGATGCCCTTGCAGGGTGTCGCCGGACGGCAAACCCGTAAATGAAAGGAGGGCCGTGCTATGTCTCGAACGTATAAGGACTCCCCCAATAGCAAGCACACCGGGCCGAGGCAGCGCCGTCGGCGGGATATCTCGGTCCGGGCGGTCCGGCGTGATCCGCCGGACCTGCGCAAGCTGGCGCGGGCACTCATCGATCAGGTCATGGCTGAAGCGGAGGCCGACGCCCAGCAAGTCGTAGAGCCAGACACCGCCGCTGAACCGCCAGCCGAGCAGGAGCGGCATGACTGATACCGGCTACGAATTGGTGTGGCGGCAGCTGCACCAGCCGCGGCCGGTCGAGCCGGAACGGGCGGTCAGCGTGCTCAGGCAGTGGGCCGCCGATGCCCGCAACCCCCGCTTGGTGTTGGAGGCGGTAGCTGATGCAGACCAGGTCAGCTACCGCCTCGCCACCATCGGCCCCGCGCTGGGATCAATCACCGCCGTGCTGGCGCACACCCTGCCCGGCACCACCCTGACCCCACCAACCAGCGAGCGGCTGCCGGTGCAGCTGGCCATGAAGCTCAAAGCCTCCAGCCGGCACCGGCCGCTGCGCACTGACGATCCGGAGACCACCGTCCGGGCCATCTTGAGCGCGCTGGCCCAGACCGGCAGGGGCGAACAGCTGGTGCTGCAGTTATTACTCGGCCCGCGCCGGGTGCCGTTGGCGGTGCCGACGCAGAGCCCATCCTCGATCATCGCACCGTGGTACCAGGTCGCCTGGCACGGTCATGGCGGCCAGGTGGACAGCGAGAAGCGGACGGCGCTGCGCGCCAAGGTGAGCGATCACGGCTTTGCCTGCATGGTGCGGATCGGCGTGACCGCCAACTCGATCGGCCGACGCCGGGCGTTGGTGCTCGGCTTGCTGGCCGCGATTCGCACCAGCGAGGCCGCCGGCATCCAGCTTCGGCTTAAACCCGAACAGGAAAGACGCTTGAACAGCGCTGGTCGGCCGTTATGGTGGCCGCTGCGTCTTGGGGTAAGCGAAGCTCTTCTCCTGACCGCGTGGCCGCTCGGTAGCGACGACCTGCCCGGCCTGCCGGCTATCCATCCCAAGTCGCTGCCTCCCGCGCCCGGTACAACTGGCGCGCAGCGGGTCATCGCCAAGGCCACCGCTCCCGGCGTCGATGCCCAACTCGCCCTACCGGTGCACGCCGCCTTGCAGCACTTACACGTCATCGGCCCGACCGGCGTCGGTAAGTCGGTGCTGCTCGGCCGGCTGATCGCGCAGGACATCGCTGCTGGTCACGGGGTAGTGGTCATTGATCCCAAAGACCTCATCGACGACGTACTGGCCCACATTCCGCGCTCGCGGCGGGACGACGTGGTGGTCCTCGACGCCGCCGACCGCACGCCGGTTGGCCTCAATCCGCTCGCCTCATCGGGTGAGCCGGCGGAGGTAACCGCCGATCTGCTGCTGGCGGTCTTCAAGGCGCTGTACGCCGACTCCTGGGGACCGCGCACCCAGGACATCCTGCACGCCTGTCTGCTGACCTTGGCCCGCCGTGACGACGCCACCCTGGTCATGTTGCCGCTGCTACTGACCAATCCCGGTTTCCGCCGATCCTTGACCAGTGGCCTGCATGATCCGCTGGCGCTGGAGCCGTTCTGGGCCTGGTACGAACAGCTCGCCCCCGGTGAGCGGGCGCAGGCCATCGCGCCGCTGATGAACAAGTTGCGCCAGTGGTTACTGCGGCCGAGCCTGCGGGCGGTGCTCGGCCAGCGTGAGCCGCGCTTCCAGCTGTCGCAGGTGTTCACCGAGCAGAAGATTCTGCTGGTGCCGCTAAGGAAGGCGATCCTCGGCCCGGAGGCGGCGGCCCTGCTCGGCTCGCTGGTGGTGGCCCAGCTCTGGCAGGCGATCCAGGCCCGCGCCGCCGTCCCGGCGAGCCAGCGGCGGCCAGTGCTGGTCTACATCGATGAGGTCCAGGACTATCTGCATCTGCCGACCGACCTCGGTGACGCCTTGGCCCAGGCACGCGGCTTCGGCGTCGGCTTCACGCTGGCCCATCAGTTCCTCGGCCAACTGCCCCCAGCCATGCGGGCCGCCGTGCTGAGCAACGCCCGCTCGCGAGTCTGCTTCCAGCTCAGCCGCGAAGACGCCGGGCAGTTCGCCAAGGGCCACCCGGAGCTAGGGGCGGAGGACTTCACCGCCCTGGGGCAGTACCAGGTGTATGCCAGCCTGTTCACGCGCGGCGCGGGCAGCCCGTATGCCTCCGGCGTGACGCCGCCGCCGAGCCCTGGCATTAGCCGGCCGGCCGACCTGCTGCGGGCCAGTCGGCAGCGCTACGGCCGACCGCTGGATGAGATCGAAGCCGGCTTCGCCGAGCTGCTGAAAGGCCAGCCTCAAACCACCGAGACACCCCTGGGCCGACGACGGAGGAGCACGCCATGACCAGCCGCGCCATCCGTCCGGCCGCCCAGCCGGTCGCTATACCAGCCCTGCCACTCACCAACCGTCCCGACCATCCATATCCACTGGCCTCCGTCTCATCTCGTGCCCCGAAAGATAGACAGAAAGTGCGGCTCTAGTTGAGGCGCACTGCACGACTACCCGAACGCAGCCGGGCACCAGGGGCAGGACTGGCTGACTTGGCCGGCCGGCTCTCCGACCGCGACTGGGCGGTGCTGCAACTGGTCGGCTCGCACCGGTTCCTGACCACCCGGCAGCTGCACGCCTTCGCCTTCGACCACCAGCACACCACCAGCGAGTCAGCTGCCCGCGTCTGTCGCCGGGTGCTGCTGCGGTTAGAGAGCTGGGACCTGCTGCGGCGGCCGATGCGGCGCATCGGCGGACTTGAGGCCGGCTCGGCGTCCTCCGTCTGGATGCTCACGACCACCGGCCAGCGGCTGCGCAACCTGCGCGCTGGCCTCGGTGCGGTCGGCCGCGTCCGCGAGCCGGGCGAGGGCTTCGTCCGCCACTACCTGGCTATCGCCGATGTCCACCTGGCCCTGGTCGAAGCTGCTAGGGCGAAGCGGCTGGAACTAATCGCGGTGCAGATCGAGCCAGCCTGCTGGCGTAGCTACACCGGCCCAAGCGGCAGCCTGACGGTGCTCAAACCCGACCTCTACGCCGTCACTGCCAGCGGCCAGTTTGAGGACCACTGGTTCATCGAGGTCGACCGGGCTACTGAGAGCATCCCCATCCTGACCAAGCAGTGCCGGCAGTATGAGGCCTACCGCCGGACTGGAGCCGAGCAGGCCGACAGCGGCCTGTTTCCGCTGGTGCTGTGGGTGGTGCCGGACGAGCTGCGTGCGACCCAGCTGCGGCAGGCGCTCCACGCGGCCCGCGAACTCGATCCGCAGCTGTTCCGCATCACGGTCCCCGGCCAGGTCATCGCCACCGTGACGGGAGGCGGTGGCACATGAGCCGGCGGATCATCGTCGGTGACGCCCGCCAGCAGTTGCGGCAGCTGCCAGCCGCCAGTATCGACATGGTGCTGACCAGCCCGCCGTACTACTTGCTCCGGGACTACCAAGTACCCGGCCAGCTTGGCCTGGAGAGCCATGTTGACGAGTGGGTCAGCAATCTCCGCGCCGTCATCCGGGAGCTGCACCGGGTGCTACTGCCGACCGGCAGCCTGTGGCTCAACCTGGCCGACACCTACGCCACCCATCCCCGCCAAGGCGCACCACGCAAAAGCCTGCTGCTCGGTCCGGAACGACTCGCCCTATTACTGCTTGCGGACGGCTGGGTGCTGCGCAACAAGATCGTCTGGGCCAAGACCAACCCGATGCCGTCCTCTGTCCCAGACCGACTGACCTGCACCTGGGAAGCGCTGTATCTGTTCACCAAGGAGCCGCGCTACTTCTTCGATCTCGACGCCATCCGGGTGCCGCACACCACCAGCCACCGCGGCCGGCTGCGCCCGGACTTTGAGCGGCCGCCACGGGAGACTTGGCGCGGCCCGAACGGCGACGACGCCACCGGCCTCGATCTGCTCAAAGCGCGGGGCATCATCGGGCATCCGCTCGGCAAGAATCCAGGCGATGTCTGGCTACTGGCGTCGAGCAACTACCGGGGTGCCCACCACGCCACCTTCCCACTGACGCTGGCGCGCCGAGCGATTCAGGGCGGAAGCCCGGAGGCGCGCTGCGTCCGCTGCAAGGCACCGTGGCGGCGCCGGCTCCTCCGCTCGATCGGCGGCACGGCAGTCAGCGGTGCCCTCGGCCCGACCTGCGACTGCCAGGCAACCAGCGAGCCGGCGGTGGTACTTGATCCCTTCTTCGGCGCCGGCACCACTGCTATTGCCGCTGAACAGCTTGGCCGGGGCTGGCTCGGTATTGAACTCAACCCGGACTTCGCCGCGCTGGCGCAGCGACGCATCCAGGACACCCGCGCCGGACCAGCCAAGCAGGCAGCGTAGGCACCTCGTCGGTGTCATGCGGCCGAGCACCACTAAGTGAATCGACATCGGTCGAATCCGCTCGCCCGCATCAGCACCGAGGAGGTAGCCATGTCCGAACCGGACACCAGCACCAGCGGCGGCAGGAACGGCTTCAAGACGTTGGGTATCCGCTTCCGGCCCGATCTGCACACGCAGATCACCGTGATCGCCCAACTGCGCGGCAGGAGCTTTCAGGACGAAGTGATCGCTGCCTGTGAGGCCCACCTCGCGCACGCCAAGTCCGATCCGGCCTTGGTCACACGCATCCAGGCCGCCATCGCCGACATCGACCGTGATGCGGCCAGCCGCCGCGATGCCCTGGCCGCGCTGTTCAGCACCGAACCGCCGGCCGAAACGGCCGCTGGCGAGGCACCTGAGCAAGTCGACAGTGGCGGCAAGGCTAGCGGCCAACGCCGTGGCAGTGGTGGCAGGTCGAGCAGCTGACGCCCCGGCGTCACCCGGCACCTTCTCGGTGCCAACCCTGGCAGGGGCCGGACGGTTCGAGACTCCCGATGTCTCACCGTCCACCCCTGCCAGTCACACACCCAGGACGAGTAATCGAAAGGAGGTCACCCTTATGAACGCAGAACAACCACACATCGGCGAGCGATCGGAGCCCGTACCGGACGCACCACCAACCGCGGAGCAGCGCGAGGTCGAGCTAGTCGTGCAGCCGCGGATTTGGGTGGCCTCGCTGGCCGACTACAACAACGGCACCCTGCACGGAGTCTGGCTGAACGCCGCGCAGGAGGAAGCCGACCTGCAGGCTGCTGTCGATACCATGCTGGCGACTTCACCGCTGACCACCGAAACGGGCGAGCCGGCCGAGGAATGGGCCATTCACGACTTCCAAGGCTTCGGCCGGCTGCGCATCGACGAACACGAGAGCCTGCGGTGGATCAGCCTAGTGGCTAAGGGCATCGCCGAGCACGGGTTGGCGTTCGCCGCCTACGCCGATGTAGTCGAAGAGGAGGAGCTGCTGGCCGGCTTCACCGACGACTACCTCGGCCACTACGACAGCTTCAAGACCTACCTCGAACAGCGCGTCAACGACCTCTGCTACGACCGCATCCTCGATGAAGTCGTGCCACCTACCATCCGCCCGTACGTCAAGATCGACCTCGCCGCCACCGCCAACGATCTGCTGCAAAAGGGTGACCTGCACGCACTGCCGGCACCGGACGGCGGGGTCTGGATATTCAATGGATAACGCAATTCGGGCTGCATTTATCCGGATTCCTGAAATTGCCGGGCGACTTAGGCTCGCCTTTTTAAAAATCGCCGGTTACCGTTCCTGCTCCTCAATTCCCGCAATTCAACGGAGGAGACCGGCATGGGCAACGGCGGAAATCGCGGCAATGGCGTCCAGGAACCGATCAGCATCGAAGCGCTGCTGCGCGAGGCAGCTTTCGAGGCGTGGGCTGCCATGCGCGAGGAGCACCAGGACAGCAGTCGGGAATTCTTCGACCGCGCCTACCTCGGCCACTACACCAGCGTCGAGCACTACGCCATCTCGCTCGTGGATGCTTATGAGTTGGACGCCAAGCTGGACGCTGCGATCGCCCCGCCGTTCCGTGAATTTGTCGATATCGACGTCACCCGCCTGGCTCAGTCGCTGGTCCGCAACGGCACCCTCTACGCCATCTCCGCCACTTCGGTGGGTGTCTGGGTATTCAACGGCGAAATTGGATAGGCAAGCCTATCCTCGGCAAATTCGGGATTCCCATGCGCGGCAGAATTGGCATAAAATAGAACATGAAATGCGCGGCGAAAGAATTGCGATCGGTGAAAGGCGGCTGGTATGAGCCGTCCTCCATTGCAGCCGCCAGCGCCGGCCACCACGCCAGAATTACTGACCGTAGCCGAAGTCTGCACTCGGCTGCGGATCAGCCGCTGGACCTTCTACCGGCTGGTGCGAACCAGGCAACTGCGCACCGTCAAGATCGGGAGCGCCCGCCGCGTGCCGACAACGGCCGTGGCCGAGTTTGTTGCCGACCTCAGTAGCCGCGAGACCGCCGCATGAGCCAGCGCAACAGCAACGGCCAAGGCACCATCTACCGGCGCAAGGACGGTCGGTGGGAAGGCCAGATTTATCTGCCGACAGTGGGTGGCATACGCAAACGGTTCAGCTTCTACGGCTCAACCCGGACTGACGTGCACGCGCAACTCGTTGCTCACCAGGCCAAGGTGCAGCAAGGTCGGCTATTGCCGGATCGTTCCTGGGCATTGGCGGACTACCTCGACTACTGGCTGGCTAACGTCGTCCGCATCAACCGCCGGCCGAAGACCTATGAATCTTACGAGGCAGCCGTCCGGCTGTACCTGAAACCGAACCTCGGTCGTACCAGTCTGCAGCGCCTCACGGTCGCGCAACTGCAGACCTACCTCAACCAGGTCTTGGCGCGCGGTGGCTCGATCCGCACTGTCCACCTCATCCGCATGGTGCTCAGCGCCGCGCTTACCCGCGCCATGCGCGAACAGCTCATCGACCGGAACGTCGCTCGGCTGGTCGAGTTGCCTGCCTGGCGCCGCAAAGACTTCACGCCGTGGACCGCCGGGCAGATACAGACCTTCCTGTCCGCTGCCGAGTCGGACCCGCTCTATCTGGCATTCCTGCTCGTCGCGCTCTACGGACTGCGCCGTGGTGAAGTCCTGGGGCTGCGCTGGGCCGACGTGGACTTCGTCGCGATGCAACTGCACATCCGCCAGCAGGTTCAGGCCATCAAAGGAGGCGTGTTAATCGGTGACGTGAAGACCGAAGCCGGCCGGCGCGTCCTGCCGCTGCTTCCGGCGGCCGCTGAGTCACTCAACATTCAGGCGAGGCAACACTCAGCGGGGCCGGCGACCGATCTCATCTTCACCACGCGGACCGGCAGCCCGATCAACCCTCACAACTTCTTGCGCTCGTTCAACCGGATTCGTCTGGCTTGCGGGCTACCGCACAGCACTCTGCATCACCTCTGACACGCCACCGCGACGCTACTGAAAAACACTGGCGTACCAGCCCGCGACGCGCAGCTGATCCTCGGCCACGCCGACATCAGCACAACGCAGCAGCTTTATCAGCACGCAGACTTGGCCGGCCAACTGGAAGCACTGACCCGCGTACAAGGTTTGCTGGTAGGCGGCACTAACCGCGAGCGTTGCCGTCAACTGCTGCCGTCAGCCTCCGAAGTATGCCTTCAATTTTCAAGATTCATAATTGGAGGGCCAGGAGGGACTCGAACCCTCGACACCCTGCTTAAGAGGCTCTCCGGCCTGGACGAGGCCATGCCGCTGGCCGAAATAAGCGGTGAGCTACGCAGGCGCTACAGCTTGTGTGTGCTCGGTGCGGCTGCCGTCATCTTCAGCCGTCAAGCCTGGAACCGCGCTTCACACCTGCACATCGGGAGGTACTGCCTTGACTATGACCCCGTTTCCCAACCAGCTCGTCTCGCTGAGCAGGGAGCAGCCATTGGCAGTTATCTACCTCCGGGTATCGACCAAAGAGCAAGCTGAACGCGGCGGCGAAGCCGAAGGCTTCTCGATCCCGGCCCAGCGGGAGGCTTGCCATCGCAAGGCCGAGCAACTCGGAGTGTCAGTAGTAGCCGAATTCGTAGATGCCGGCGAATCGGCCCGCTCGGCTGACCGACCGGACCTGCAACGGATGCTGCGCTACCTGGCTGCCGAGCCCGTCAGCTATGTCATCGTGCACAAAGTTGACCGGCTGGCCCGCAACCGTGTCGATGACGTCGAGATCAACCTCGCCATCCAGCGGGCCGGTGGCCGCCTGATCTCCTGCACCGAGAACATCGACGAGACGCCATCCGGCATGCTGCTGCACGGCATCATGAGTTCCATTGCCGAGTTTTACAGCAAGAATCTGGCTAACGAGTCCCGCAAGGGCATGCTCCAGAAGGCTAAGTCCGGCGGCACTCCCGGTAAGGCACCGTTCGGCTATCGCAATGTCCGCGTTCGTACCGCCGAAGGTCGCGAGGTCCGCACTGTCGAGGTCGATCCGGAGCGCGCCGAAGCCGTCCGCTGGCTGTTCACCGCCTATGCCAGCGGCGAGTGGACCATGAGCCAAATCCGCGATGAGCTAGAGGAGCGCGGCGTAATGGCACTCCCCCGGCCGAAGTACCCAGCCCGGCCGCTGGCAATCTCCCAGATCGAGCGCATCCTGACGAACCGCTACTACCTCGGTGAGGTCGAATTCGAGGGCGTCCGCTACCCCGGTCGGCACCCAGCGATTATCGGCGAGGAGCTGTGGCAGCGCGTCCCAGCCATTCGCCAGGGCCGCGCGCAGAGCGGCCAGAAGCCGCGGGTGCACCCGCACTATCTCAAAGGCTCGGTCTACTGCGGACTGTGCGGCGAACTGCTCGGCATCGAGGTCGTCCGCAACCCTCAGGGCCGACGCTACGACTACTTCTACTGCATGGGGCGCCAGAAGCAACGCAATGGCTGCCAGCTCCGTGCCCTCCCGGTTGATCTCGTCGAGGACAGGGTGCAGCTCTACTGGCGCTCGATCGCCATGAGCCCGTCTCAGGTTGCTGCCGTACGCGAGCAGGTCCACCGGTATCTAGAGCAGGCACTGCCGCAGCGCAACCGTGAAGTTGAGCGCGCCGCCCGGATCGTCGGCCAGCTCAGCGACCAGCGCGACAAGCTGCTCCAAGCCCACTACGCCGGTGCCGTGCCACTCGACCAGCTCAAGGCCGAGCAGGACCGCATCGCGCTTCAGCTGGCCGCTGCCCGTGAGCGGTTAAAAGGCACCCGACTACAGCGCGAGCAGCTCGAAGCGGCGCTTGACCGCGCCCTTGACCTACTCCAACACGCAGGCGATAGCTACGCCGCCGCCCCTGGTGTAATCCGCCGCCAGCTGAACCAGGCTGTCTTCGAGCGGCTGTGGCTGGCCGACGACATGGTGCAGGCCGCCGACTTCGCCGAGCTGTTCGCTCGCCTCCGCGACGAGGGGCACAACCTCGCTGACCCGGCCGCCCGGCCCAAACTGGACAAAAGAAAGAACCTGCGTCCACAGGACGCAGGTTCTAACGAACCACTATTGGTAGCGGGGACAGGATTTGAACCTGCGACCTCTGGGTTATGAGCCCAGCGAGCTACCGAGCTGCTCCACCCCGCGTCGGTAGTTCTCACATTACCGGGTGGCTCCCACGTCACCAAATCGGGGCCGACCAGGCAGAGCTACCGGCCACGCACGACCAAGCGCGGCTACCGGCTGCCGGTCGGGGAAGCCGTCGGCGTCGGTCCGCCGCGTGCCCGCAGGTACGCGGCGGTCAACTTCTGCACATCGGCCTGCGCCTGCCCGACCGCGGCGAAGTCACCGGCCTTGTACGCCGCCTGCAGCCGGTTCAACGCGGCATCGAGCTGGGCCAGCAACTGCACCTCCCCCGGCGTCACCGACGGCGGCGCACTGGTGTTGGACTGGCTTGGCGTCGGCGTGGTGCTGGCGGAGCTGCTCGACGGGCTGGAGGTATCCGGCGGTGACGTGACGCCTGGCGTGGTGAGCGAGGCGCCGGTCTCTCCGACGCTGAGGTTCAGCAACGCGTTGCTGAGGTTCGCCGCGTAGCCCACCTTGTCTCCGTAGGCCACCAGTACCCGCTGCAGGATCGGGTAACCGTTCGCACCGGAGGCCTGCACGTACAGCGGTTCGACATACAGGAACGAGCTGCCGATCGGCAGGGTGAGCAGGTTGCCGTGCAGCACGTTCGATCCGCCGCTGTCTAGTAGCGAGATGTCCTTGGAGATCGCCGAGGTCGAGTTGAACGTGTTCGCGATCTGCTCGGGGCCCTGGATCACGTTGCTGCTGGGCACCCGAAGCACCGTCATCTTGCCGTAGTTCGGCCCGGGATCGCTGTCCACCGAGATGTAGGCGGCCAGGTTCGTCGAGTTGTTGACCTTCATCGGCGTGGTCAGCTGGAACTCCGGCGTGCCGCCGGCGCTGCCCGGCTGGCTGGCCAGCACGTAGTACGGCGGCTGGGCCGCGGACCCGGACACGTTCGGATCGTTCGGCACCGTCCACTTGTCGGCGACGTTGTAGAACTGCCGCGGGTCGTCGACGTGGTACTGCTCGAGCAGGCTGCGCTGCACCTCGAACAGATCCTGCGGGTACCGGACGTGGGCCAGCACGTCGGACGGCATCGAGGACTTGGGCGAGATGATGCCCGGGAACACCTTCTCCCAGGTCTTGAGCACCGGGTCGTTGTCGTCCCACTGGTAGAGCGTCACCTTGCCGGTGTAGGCGTCGACCGTCGCCTTGACCGAGTTCCGGATGTAGTTGATGTCGTTGTTGGCCTGCGAGGCGGTCCGATTGGTGGCGGTGAGCGAGTCCGAGGTCAGGTCGGACAGGCTTTGCCTTTCTGAATACGGGTAGTTCGCCAGCGTGGTGTACGCGTCGACGATCCACACCACCCGGCCTCCGATCACGGCCGGATACGGGTCGCCGTCGACGGTGAGGAACGGCGCCACCTTCTCCACCCGTTGCCGGGGATCCCGATTGAAGATGATCTTCGCGCCCTGGGCGCTGGCGGCGTTGTTGAGCAGGAAGTTCGTCTCGCGGTACTTGATGCCGAAGGCGAGCCGGGTGAACAGGTTGGATAGCTTGACCCCACCGGAACCGGCGTAGGTGGTCTTCTGGTCCGCACCGTCGTACTCGCGGGTCGCGCCCTGGGCACCGACGATGGAGTAGTCCGGCAGCTTCTCGCCGTAGTAGACCTGCGAGTTGGACAGATCCAGCGGCCCGACCGGTGGGATGTCCCCCTCGGTGAAGACCCGGGTGTTGGTCACGTCGCTGCTGGCGGTCGCCGCCACGAACCCGTAGCCGTGGGTGTAGAAGGTGTGCTGGTTGATCCAGTTGGTCTGGTTGCCGGTCAGCTTGTCCTTGTCCAACTCCCGGACGCCCACCACGTAGTCCTGCACCTGGCCGTCGACGGTGTACCGGTCGATGTCGAGCTTGTCGGCGAAGCCGTACTGGTTGCGCAGCTGCTGGAACTTGCTGAACGTCGGCGACACCACGTTCGGGTCGAGGATCCGCAGGTTCGCGATGGTCGGATCCTTGGTGGTGATCGCGCCGGTGCTGGGCGTCGTGGTGACCGAGTAGTTCTGGTAGGTGACCGTGCCGCCGTCGGTGCTGGTCACGATGTCATAGGCCTGCCGGGTGGCCTGGATATTGCGCGATATGTATGGCGCTTCCTTGTCGCTGGCGTTCGGCTTGACGGTGACCTGCTGCACGATCAGCGGATAGATGCCGCTGATGCCGATGGACAGGATCAGCAGCACCACGAACGAGATGACCGGCAGCTGCGCGCTCTTCAGCCAGAGGCTGGCCAGCACGGCGAGCGCGATCAGCACCGCGATCCAGAACAGGATCGTCTTGGCCGGCAGCGAGGCGTGCACGTCCGTGTAGGAGGCACCGGTGACCTTGCCCCGACCGGAGAACACCAGGCCGTAGCGGTCCAGCCAGTACGCGCAGGCTTTGAGCACGATGAAGAAGAACACCAGGATGGTGACGTGCCGGCGGGCCGAGATGGTCAGCTTCGGGCCGGGCGTGGCGATCCGGAACGCCCCGAACAGGTAGTGCACGGCCAAGGCCAGCAGCAGCGAGAAGATCACCGCGTTGAAGGCCAGCCCGAGCAGCATCCGGTAGGCGGGGTAGTCCCAGGCGAAGAACGAGATATCGCGGTGGAACTGCGGATCCTTCACGCCGAACGCGACCCCGCTGCGCCAGAGTTGCCAGATCTTCCAGTTCGACTGGCCCGACATGGCGGCGATGATGAAGATCAGCGCGACCAGGGCGCCGAAGATCAGCTTCTTACGCGGCTCTATCGCTACCCGGTAGCGCTCGAGGTTCTCCTGTTCCTGCGAGACCGGTCGGAACGGCGGTCGCATCCGGTAGGCCAGGTAGACGTTCGCGCCGATGATCGCCGCCATCGCCACCCCGACCACCAGGAACAGCACGAGCCGGGTGAGCAGGATGGTGCGGTACACGTGCCGGAAGCCGAGCTCGCCGAACCACAGCCAGTTGGTGTAGACGGACACCAGCGAGCCGAGGACCGAGAGCAGGACGATGATCGCCACCAGCACGCCGATCAGGATCCTGCCGCGCCGCGAAATCCGAATGCTGGGCATTTCAGGCCGCATGGCCACCGACGTTCTCCCTCACCTCGTGCCGGCCCGCCGGTCGGCTGCCGGCGGCCGGGGCGGCTGCCGGGCTGTCCCCTGCTAGAGCAACGTACCTATCCGGGTAGCGGTTCCTCGGCAATGGCACGATTTAGCGATGACCGAGCATGCCGACGCGCCGGGTGGCCGACCGATCCTGCTGGAGGCCGTCGCGGCCGAGATCGAGGCATTCGCCGCGCAGGCGGGCTGGGATCAGGCACCGACGATGTACGCGCTGGTGCCCACCCGGGTGTTGGCGGCCGACCCCGCGGCCGCCGCGCTGCTGGACGATCCGGCCGTCGACCTGACCGACATTCCGGCCGAGTTGCTCACCCCGATCGCCCAGGAGACCTTGCCAGTCGGCCCGTTGGACGAGGCGTTGGCCCAGATCGGATGGCCACCCGAGGTCGTCGGCTGCGCGCTGTGCCAGGAGATCGTGATGCTGCCGCCGGGTGCCGAGAGTGACTTGGCCGACCTGGACGTCGACGCGGCGGTCACCCGGGCGGCCGACCACCCGGCTCGGCGGGAGGCCAGGTTGGTGGTCGCGGTGCTCCGGTCCGGGCAGGCGGCAAGCATCCTGCGGCTGCGCGGAACCGGCGACGCCGCCGAGGACCTGCTCACCGGCGCCGATCTGGCGCCCAACCTGGTGGCCGCGCTGGCCGCGACCTTGCGGGACTGACTGGCTTCGTGCTGGTGGTTCCGCGGGCCTTGGGCTCGCTTCGCACTGCCGGTTCCGCTGGCTTCGCGTGGCTTCGCGCTGGTGGGCCGATCGACCGTATGTCCGCGCCCTGGCTCGCAGGCTTCGCGCTGGTGAGCCGACCGTACGTTCGCGCCATGCCTCGCAGCGCCCCGCTCAGCAGTGCGGGACCGAGCCGCCACTCGCCAGGGTGTCCAGGTCGGTGATCGCTTCATGCAACGTGCTCACCTTGACCACGTCCAGGCCCTTCGGAATGTTGCCCTTGACGTCGGAGCAGTTACTGGCCGGTGCCAGGAAGATGGTCGCGCCGGCCCGACGAGCCGCGATCATCTTCAGCGAGATGCCGCCGATCTGGCCCACCTTGCCGGACGGATCGATCGTTCCGGTGCCGGCGATGAACCGGCCTCGCGTGAGGTCGTGGTTGCCCACCTTGTCGATGATGCCGAGCGCGAACATCATGCCGGCCGACGGACCGCCGATGCCGGCCAGGCTGAGCGAGACCTGGAAGGGCAGCAGGCAGCCGACACCCACGCTGACCCCGAGCCGAGGGGTGCTGCTGCCCGCAGCCGGCTGACCGAGGGTGGCCGTCTCGGTGAGCTGCTTGCCGTCCCGTACCAATCTCACCGCCACCTTCTCACCCGGCTGATGGGTTCCGATGACCTTGCGCAGCGTTGCATCGTCCGGCACCGCAGCGCCGTCCAGCGAGATCAACCGGTCGCCGGGTTGGAGCACGTTCTTGTTCGGCGAGTCATCGGCGACGGAGAAGATGCCGAACCCCTTGGGATAACCCAGCTCGCAGGCCGCGGCGGCGGTGGCGTTGTCCTGCGACGCGGCGAAGTCCTGCGCGTTGGCGGCATTCTGTTGCTGCTTCGTGGTGCCCGGTGGATAGACGGCGTCGTAGGGCACCACCACTTGGTCGTGCCGCAGCCAGCCTTCCAGCGCACCGGCCACCGTGGTCTTCTCGGTGTCCGAGAGCACGGTCATCAGGTTCAGATGTCCCGACGTCTTGCTGCTCGGGTGGCCGCTGACCGCGATGATCTCCTTACCGTCATTCTGGCCGAGCGTGTTGAAGGTCGGGCCGGGGCTCTCCACCAAATACGGCACGCGCAACGTGAAGGACAGCACGCCGAGCACCAGGCAGAGCACCGCGCCGAAGATCAGGGTGCGCGACTGACGGGACATCGCCGACAGCCTAACGGGCCTAACCAGAGGCCGAGGCGGGACGCTCACCGTCCAGAACCAGCACGGTGACCGGTGCGGGTTCGTCCGGATTCTGCCGTCCGAGCGCCGCCAGCAGGGCTTGATGTTGGGCGATCGCATCCCGACCCGGGCGCCGGCCGGCTTCCGAGCGTGCTCGCAACATCAGCAGCGTTGCGCCGAGCAGCGTGCTGATCACCGGCGCCAGCAGCCACCAAAGCCATGCCATGTCGGCCACGGTAGAGCGCCCGGCCGCCGAGCGGCGGGACACACGCCGAGGACCTCACCGTTCGCCGACAGCGCAGCGCGGGCACGACTGCCGTCCGTGGGCCGTTGCCACTACCGTGAGTCCAATGAGCAACTTCGGATTCGGTTTCTCTCCGTTCGGGCCGAACGAGCCCGGCGGAGGGGACGACCTGTCCGGCAAGATCCCGCTCTTCGCCGAGCTGCAGCGGCTGCTGTCCGGCAGCGGTGGCCCGGTGAACTGGGACCTCGCCCGGCAACTGGCCATCTCGGCGCTGGCCGCTCAGCACCGGGCCACCACCGCTGCGGACGCCGCGTCGGTCACCGAGGCGGTCCGGCTGGCCGATCTTTGGTTGGATGCGGTCACCGACCTGCCGTCCGGGGTGACCACCGTGCAGGCATGGAGCCAGGTCGACTGGGTGGAGAAGACCATCTCGACCTGGGCCGAGCTGTGTGACCCGGTGGCAAGCCGGGTGGTGAGCGCCATGTCGAGTGCGTTGCCGCCCGAGCTTGCAGAGCAGGCCGGCCCGATGGCGCCGATGATGTCCCAACTCGGCGGCATGATGTTCGGCGCGCAGCTCGGCCAAGGCCTGGCCGGTCTGGCCGCTGAGGTGATATCGAGTTCGGAGATCGGACTGCCGCTGGGGACGGCGGGAACCGCGGGCCTGGTCATCCCCAACTTGGGCAAGCTCGCCAGCGAGTTGGACCGTCCGCTGGACGAGGTTCGGCTGTTCGAGGCGCTGCGCGAGGCCGCCCATCAGCGGTTGTTCGGACACGTGCCGTGGTTGCGCCAGCAGCTGATCGACACGGTGGACGCATACGGACGCGGTATCAAGATCGATCCGCAGGCGATTTCCTCGATGCTGGCCGAGATCGATCCCCAGCAGCCGGAATCGCTGCAGGAGGCACTGAGCAGTGGGTTGTTCGAGCCCGAGCAGAGTGAGGCCCAGGTCGCGGCACTGCGCCGCCTGGAAACCCTGCTCGCGCTGATCGAGGGTTGGGTGGACGTGGTCGTGCTCGCGGCGGCCGAGGAGCGCCTGCAGTCCGCACAGGTGATGGCTGAGGCGATGCGCCGTCGACGGGCGGCCGGCGGGCCGGCCGAACAGACCTTCGCCACGCTGGTCGGACTGGAGCTTCGTCCGCGCCGGCTGCGCGATGCAGCCGCACTCTGGGGCGCAATGGCCCAATTGCACGGCCCGTCGGCCCGCGATGGCTTGTGGCTCCATCCCGATCTGCTGCCGACCTCCGACGATCTCGACGACCCGGTTGGTTACGCGAGCAACTACGGCGGTGCTTCGGCTTTGAAGATCCCCGATGACCTGTCGGAGTTGGACGAGCTGGCCGAGGAGCTGACCCAAGGTCAGCAGCCAAGCACCGAGGGTCAGCCGACGCCGGCCAGCGAAGGGCTGCCCGCTGGCGAAGGGACGCCGGCTGGCGAAGGGGCGCCGCCCGAGGCTGTCGATGATCATGAATCGAATGGTTCGGCCAGCACCGGCAGCATGCCCGAAGACTCCGCAAGCACCGATCGGCCGGCCGATGCCCCAGCCCGGGAGCGGCCCGAGGCCAGCGACGAACCCGGTAACCGGGCCGTCCCGGGCGGCGAGACAGGGGCGAAGCCTGGTTCACCGGAGGACTCGTCCTCGGATGGATCGCAATCGGACAGTCCCGGCAACTGAGCGGCCATCGCCACTCCCTCCAGGTAGCCACGAGCCCGCTCGGTACGGGGGTAACGGTTCACCCAACCCCAGAACCGGGTGCCGTGCCCGGGCTCAAGCAAGTGCGCCAACTCGTGAATCAGGACGTAGTCGATCACCCAGGAAGGCATCGGCTGCAGCCGATGGGACAACCGGATGGTGCGGTCAGCCATGGTGCAAGAGCCCCAGCGAGTCGTCATGTTGCGGACCCAGCGCACGCTGATCGGCTGTGGGCGGCCTTCGAGGTACTGCATCGATAGCTCGCGCGCCCGCGCCATCAAGGCCGTGTCACCGCGGCGGGAGCCTGACTTGGCATGGCTCGCCTCACGCCTGGTGATCTTCTCGACCAGGTCTGACACCAGCCGGTGCTCATCGGCCTTGCTCAGTCGAGCCGGCACCAGCACCACTATCTTGTCGCCCTCGCGGTACGCCGAGACCGTTCGACGTCGCCGGGCGCTGCGCCGCACCTCGACGGCATCGCCAGGCGCGAGAGCACTGGATGAGCGAGCAAGTTGAGCCATGCGGCCAACCATAGGGCGAGCTACCGACGTCGAGGCCGGTTGTCCACAGGTTGTCAACGGTCGTGTCGGCGCGTCGTCCAGAGGTTATCCACAACGACCTCCACAAGTGTGGACATACAGTTGAGAGTTCTTACGCGGCCTGTGGATAGCTCATCGGAGTGCCGGCCCGCGTGTGTCAGCCTTCCGCCATGACCTCCGATAGCCAGCCATCGACCCATCGCGCTACTGCCCGCCCCGCCAGGTGGCGCCGGCTCAACGCCGCCACCGTGGTGCTGTGGCGCTCGCCTGAGGTTGTGCAACTGGAACTCGGTGAAAGACGGATAACCGTCAGCAATGTGGAGCCGGAGCATGTGGCTGCACTACTGCCGCGGCGCTCGGCAGTGCACACCCGCCAACGCCTCGGCAAGGTGGACCTCACCAGCGACCGCCCGATCGATCGGGCGCGACCACTGCACGGCACCACCCTCGAGCTTGCTGAGCAGCTGCACCGCGCCGGATTTCTCACCAGGCCGGTTCCCCGGCTGTCGTCGCCAGAGCAGCTGCCGGCTTATCTGAATGCGGATCTCGGCGCGCTGATCGGGCGCTACGGTGACGGGGCATACGAGCTGCTCGCCAGGCGTCGGCAGGCTGCCGTGGCTGTGCATGGCACGTCACGGATCACGGCCACCATCGCCGCGACCCTGGCCAGCGCCGGGGTGGGACACGTGCAGTTGGTCGACGGGGGTGAGGTCGCTGCCGCCGATGCTTGCCCGGGTGGCCTCGGCCACGCGGATGAAGGTGCGCGCTTCGGCATCGCCGGCGTGGCGGCCATTCGCCGCAGCTCACCGGATGTCGACACCGCGCCGATCGGCAACGGCAGGCTCGCCGACCTGGTGATCCTGACCGATCCCGCGCCGGTAGAGCCATCGGTGCGAGACAGCCTGCACCTGGACGGCCTGCCACACTTGAGCAGCACGGTGCACGGCTCGCGGGCGGTGATCGGCCCGCTGGTGCTGCCCGGCCGGACCAGTTGCCTGCGGTGTGCCGACCTGCACCGGTGCGACCGCGATCCGGCCTGGCCGGCGCTCGCCGTTCAACTCGCAGCCCGCCTCCGGCAACGAACCTTCAGTGACGTAGCTCTCTGTGTTGCCGCCGCGGGCGTGACCGCCGGCCAAGCCCTCGGCTACCTGGACGGCCAGCGGCCCGAGACCCTGGGCGGCACCGTGGAATGGCAGCTGCCAGACTGGCGGTTACGGAGGCGGACCTGGCCGCCGCACCATGAATGTGATTGCGGCGCCAGTTCCAACCCACTACAAGACGGCAGAATGGGATCGTGACCGACATACCGCAGCGTGGCGTGGCCCGAACCGCCCGGCTGGCCAAGCTGCCGCTGGGTGTGGCCGGGCGTGCCACCGTCGGTTTCGGCCGGCGGTTGACCGGACAGTCGGCCGACGACGTACAGGCCGAGCTGGCCGCGCGAACGGCCGAACAATTGTTCTCGGTGCTCGGCCAGCTCAAGGGCGGGGCCATGAAGTTCGGTCAGGCGCTGTCGGTCTTCGAGGCGGCGTTGCCCGAGGAGGCGGCGGCGCCCTATCGGGAAGCGCTGACAAAGCTCCAGGAGGCTGCGCCGCCGATGGCGCCGGCCACCATGCACCGAGTGCTGGATGAGCAGTTCGGCACGTCCTGGCGATCGCGATTCCAGTCCTTCGACGACCAGCCGGCCGCTGCGGCCTCGATCGGCCAGGTGCATCGGGCCATCTGGGGTGACGGCCGCGAGGTGGCGGTCAAGATCCAATATCCCGGTGCCGGTCCGGCACTGATGGCCGACTTCAATCAGCTGTCGCGATTCGCTCGGATGTTCTCGATGCTTTCACCCGGCCTGGACGTCAAACCGCTGCTGGCCGAGTTGAAGGCCAGGGTCAGCGAGGAGCTGGATTACACGCTGGAGGCCGATGCCCAGCGACAGTTCACCGCTGCTTACGACGACGATCCGGAAATCGTCGCGCCCCGGGTGGTCGCCAGCGCCCCCAAGGTGGTGGTCAGCGAATGGCTGGATGGCACCCCGGTATCCAAGATCATCGCGAGCGGAAGCCAGGACGACCGGGACCGGGTTGGCAGGCTGCTGGCGCTGCTGCATTTCTCCGCCCCGCAACGCTGCCATCTGCTGCACGCCGACCCGCATCCGGGCAATTTCCGGCTGCTGGCCGACGGCCGGCTCGGCGTACTCGACTTCGGCGCAATGGCGCGGTTGCCGAACGGCACGCCGGAGCCCCTAGGCCGAATCACCCGCCTGGTGCTGCAGGGTGACACCGATGCGGTGATGACAGCGCTGCGGGACGAGAAGTTCATCCGAAGCCCGTTCGAGATCGATGCCGAGAAGGTGATGGACTACCTGCGGCCGATACTCGAGCCGCTCGCCCAACCGGAGTTCACCTTCACCCGGCGCTGGATGCGAGAACAGGCCGCGCGAATCGGTGACCCGCGTAACGAGGCCGCTCGAGTCGGCCGGATGTTGAATCTGCCGCCGGAATACCTGCTGATTCATCGAGTCACCCTCGGCTCGATCGGAGTGCTGTGCCAGCTCGGCGCCCGGGCGCCCTACCGGCAGATCGCCGAGCAATGGCAGCCGGGCTTCAAGGAGTAGCCGGATATTTGAGCCGCTGTCGGAGTGGCCCCCTTTGGGACGGATGCGGCCGACTGGCTACCACCATTCCGGTTCGAGTTTGGCCTCCAAAGCCCGGATATTGGCCGCTGCGCAGCCGGAGCAGGTCCAGCTAACCCGGCTCCCTCGCCGGTCCATGACCCACTGGAGCAGGTCAGCCCCGCTGCCGGTACGCCCACACACCTGGCAGGTCAGCTCGGGATCCCCAGCGGGGCCAAGCGCCGCCTCGCCGTCCTCATGGGCGACGGCTATCCCCGCCTCCGCCAGCTGGGACCCGGCACGTTGGTCGGAGGCCGGAGCCGCTCGGCTGGTGCGCGCTTGATCGGCTTCCTGCTTGCGATCGGCTCCGTGGTCCCAATCAGATTCGTGCTCGCGATCGGGTTCGTGCTCCCGATCGGGTTCGTGCTCGCAATCGTTCACGCTGCCATTGCAACCCGACTGGGCCGGCAATGCCAGTAGCCGCGCCATGCCGCGCCATGCCATGCCGCGCCGCGCCGCGCCGCCGCACCGCGCCGCCTGGTCCGACCAGCACCGCTGCCGGCCAGGCCTTAGAGCTTCGTCGTCCATATGCCGAAGTGGCCGGGCCGGCTGAAAAGCCGGTCCGGCCACCAACGACGGACACTAGCCGACGAGCTGATAGTCAGCCGCCGACTGCTCGGCAACGCGGCGCGAGGATCGCGCCGCCCGCCCGGCGGAGTACGACGCCACCCGGCGCCACATCCGGGCCGAGGCCAGGCGCGCGGACAGCCTACGCTGCGCGGCCTGCTCGACCTGCTCACGCATTCGCTCTCGAGCGAAGGCTTCATACATCGAATACATCTGAATGCTCCTTGAGAAGTCAGTGAAAAGAACCGGTACATCGGCGCCTCGCCGAACCGGCACGGCCAGCTCGCTGCGACGCCGCTTGATGTCGATCACCCCATGCCGATCCCGGGAGCTCACACCCCAGCGATCGACCGTCATGCCGCCACGCCACTCTTACGAGGGCGGCCACGCGGCCGCTTGCGTTCGATGACGGCACCCTGGCTGAAGATCTCGCCACCCCAGACACCCCACGGCTCCCGGCGATCCAGCGCTCCGGCCAGGCAGCCGAGCCGGACCGGGCAATCAGCGCAGAGCGCCTTGGCCCGCTCCAGGTCGGCCGGCAACTCGGCAAACCACAGGTCGGCGTCGAGCACCCGGCAAGGCAGGTCGTCGACGTCGGCACCGAAGGCCGGGTCGACGGTCGGGGCGAGCGGTTCGCAGATCGAGATCGCAGCCTGTGGTTCGGCCGCTACCCGAGGCTGCGTCTGGAGCTCGGTCAGAGTTGCAGTGGCATACACGTCGGGTCACCTCCTTGGGATGGGGATTTCTGGTGGTTATTCGGTTGTGGGTGGTGCTCTATAGCTGAGGCGCGGACTTGCGGCTTGATGCGTTGCCGGCCGCCCTTCCTCGAACACCTTTCGTTCCGCATCGAGCTCCTGCTGTTCGTTCGAGCCGGTTGCCCGGCTGCTGGTCCCTCATCGAGCCTTGATCGCTGACTCGGGGCCGGAATGACAAAGGCCGCGGAATCCCGGTCAGGGATTCCGCGGCCTCGAGAAGAAGCACGCTCTGATCTGGTCAGAGCGGTATCCCTCGAGGCGGGTGTCCCTTACCGAACACGACATTGGACAGTCCGGTGCCGGTGCCGGTCAGACGAGCCCGCTGCGCCGGGACGGCATCCATCACCGCGATGCCGGCCGGGAGCGTGCAGAAAGCAGCCGCGATATCGCTGGCTGCTACAGGGCTGAAGTAGATCGACATCGTGGTCACCTCCCTACGCTCGGCGCGGCTGTGGCCCGTAGGGCACAGTCGACGTTCTGCTCTCGTGTACGCGAGGCTATCGGAGGGCGCACGAAGGCACAAACTATTTTCCAGATCGGTTCCACATATTTTCTCGGCGCCGCGCTGATCGGTCCCCGCGCGGCCCGCGGTTGCTCCGCGCAAGTCCAGTTTCACCCTGCTACGCAAGCAAGAACTCGCACGAAGCCAGCAGGGCCAGAGTCGGCGAGGCCAGACCGATCGAGGCATGAGGCTATCGACAGCCGGAGCTCAACCATGCCCAGCCGGCCGAATGGCCGGCGCCCAGCCGAACGGCCGCCGGCCAGCCGGTCAGTCCACGCTGACCGGTTCGGGATCCTCGCCGGCCAGCACGGCGAGGACCGGCTCGGCATACCGTTCCAACTTCGTCGGCCCGACGCCGGGCACCTCGGCCAATGCCGCGCTGTCGCCCGGCGCCCGGTCGGCGATGGCCACCAGCGTCGCGTCGGAGAACACCACGTAGGCCGGTACGCCCTGCGCCTCGGCCTGCTTCTTCCGCCAGACCCGCAACCGACCGAAGGTGGCCGCGTCGGCCGACTCCGGCGCCACTCGGGACCGGCGGTTCGAACCTCCCGCTGCCTTAGCCGACCGGCCGGATCCGCCGGGCCGCAACCCGTCCAGGAATCGGCTGGGCCGGCGTCGACGGGCCTGCCCGGGGTTGCGCGCCAGCGCCCAGGACAGCATCAGCCGGTGGCGGGCCCGGGTGATGCCGACATAGAGCAGCCGCCGCTCCTCGGCGAGTTGCTCCGGCGTGTCGGCATGCTGGATCGGGATGGTCTGATCGGTCAGCCCGACCAGGAACACCGCATCCCATTCCAAACCCTTGGCCGAATGCAGCGACGCCAGGGTCACTCCCTGCACGGTCGGCGCATGCTGGGTTGCCGCGCGCTGCTCGAGTTCCCGGTTCAGCTCGTCCAGCCGGGCGCCGGGCTGCTCCTCGGCGAACTGTTCGGCCAGGCTCACCAGCGCGGCAAGCGACTCCCAACGCTCCCGGGCAGCTCCCCCCGGCGGCGGGTGCTGGGGGTTCCAGCCGACCGAGCTGAGCACCTCGGTGACCGCCTCGGCCAGCGTGACGCTGTCGTCGTCGGCCCGGGCCGCACCACGCAGCAGCACCATCGCCTGCCGGATCTCATTGCGTTCGAAGAACTTCTCACCACCGCGCAGCACGTACGGGATGCCGGCCTCGGACAACGCCTGCTCGTACACCTCGGACTGGGCATTGATCCGGAACAGCACCGCAAGCTCCGAGGCCGGGGTGCCCTCGGCGATCAACCGCTTCGCCGTCGATGCCACCGAGGTGGCCTCGGCGACCTCGTCGTCGTACTCGGCGAAGGTGGGCGCCGGCCCGTCCGGTCGCTGGCCGATCAGTCGCAACCCGGCTCCGGTGTCGGACCGGGCGATCAAGCGGTTGGCCAACTCCACCACCTGCGGCGTGGACCGGTAGTCACGCTGCAACCGGATCACCTGTGCGTCCGGGTAACGCTCGGCGAAGCCGAGCAGGTAGGACGGCCGCGCACCGGCGAAGGAATAGATCGTCTGGTTGGCGTCGCCCACCACGCACAGATCGTCCCGCTCGCCCAACCAGCCATCGAGCAGCCGCTGCTGCAACGGTGAGACGTCCTGGTACTCATCGATCACGAAGCACCGGTACTGGGCCCGCACCGCCCGCGCCACCTCGGGCAGCTCCTCCAGTGCCCCGGCCATGATCAGCAGCAGGTCGGCGAAGTCGATCTCGTTGTTACGCCGCTTCGCCTCCTCATAGCCGGCATAGACCTCGGCGACCCGACCGGGCGGCAGCGAGATGCTCCGATTGGCCTTCGCCGCCGCGGCCGGGTAATCCTGCGGGGTGATCAGCGACGACTTCGCCCAGTCGATCTCGGCGGCCAGATCACGCAACTCCGCCCGGTCGGTACGCAGCCGGAGCCGGTTGGCCGCCTGCGTCACCCACCGGATCGGATTGTCGGCGACCGCCGGCAACTGGCCACCCAGCACCTGCGGGGCGAAGTAACTGAGCTGGCGCAGCGCGGCCGCGTGGAAGGTGCGGGCCTGCACGCCGACCACGCCGAGCGCGCGCAGCCGGGTACGCAGTTCGCCCGCCGCCCGGGCGGTGAAGGTGACGGCCAACACGTTCTCGGCCGGCACGGTCCCGGTGGCGACCGCGTAGGCGATGCGATGGGTGATCGCCCGGGTCTTGCCGGTGCCGGCGCCGGCCAGGATGCAGACCGGTCCGCGCACCGCCAGCGCTGCCGTCCGCTGCTCCGGATCCAGGCCGGCCAGCGCCCGCCGGGCCGCCGGCGAGAGTTCCGGGTCGGGTTCGGTCACGCTGCCATCCTGCCAAGGGCCGCCGACAGTCCTTCCGGCAGGATTACCGCGAGGACCGGGGAACACCAAAGGCGACCGCCGTCGTTGACGAAGAGGACCAACCGGACCAGCCGCCTGATGAGTGAGGATCCGATATGACCGCATCGGTCACCATGTACACAACCACCTGGTGTGGTTACTGCTACCGGCTCAAGCAGGGTCTGAGCCGGGCCGGCATCGACTTCAGCGAGGTCGACATCGAGCGGGACGAGCAGGCCGCGGTGCGGGTGATGCAGGTGAACGGCGGCAATCAGACGGTGCCCACCCTGGAGTTCTCCGACGGGAGCGCGCTGACCAACCCCAGCGTCGCGCAGGTGCAGGAGAAGCTCGCCGCCCTGGCGTGAGCTGCCGGCTCGATCGCACGATCGCCGGCCGCCGATGAGCCGGTTCGACCCGGTCAGCCCGGAACTGCTGGCCAACCGGCTGGCCGAGGTATGCCGGCAGCGCCACAACGGCCGGCACCCGCTTCGGGTCGCGCTGGACGGGACCGCCTGTGCCGACCTGAGCCAGCCGATCCGGCTGCTCACCGCCGAACTGCAGGCCAGCGGCCGTCCGGTCGGTCTCATCGATACGACCACGTTCTACCGGGACGCCTCGCTGCGGCTGGAGTACGGGCGTACCGACGTCGAGTCGTTCTACACCGGCTGGTTGGACGCGGCCGCGCTCCGGCGAGAGGTGCTGGAGCCGATCGTCGCGAGCGGGCACTACCTGCCCTCGCTACGAGATCCGTCGACCAACCGGTCCACCCGGGCCACCCGAGTGCCGCTGGCGGCGAGCGGTGTGCTGCTGGTCCGCGGTGAACTGCTGCTCGGCAGCGGACTGCCCTTCGACCTGATCGTGCACGCCGCGGTGAGCCGGCAGGCCCGCCGTCGGCTCACTCCCCCGGACCAGCAATGGACGCTGCCGGCCTTCGACCGCTACGACACCGAGGTCGATCCGGCCCGCATCGCCGATGTGCTGATCCGCTACGACGACGCCAGGCACCCGGCGTTGCTGGTACGCGAGCACCGCTGACCCAGCCGGCCGGCGCAGGCTGAGCGACGAGCTGTCCTCAGTCCTCGGCCAGCAACCAGGTGTTGATCAGCTGGCGGGCGATCGACATGGTCGACGGCAAGCCCCGTAGCCGGCCCGCCGGCGCTCGCTCATCACCCCAATCGGTCGCGCGACGCACCTCGGCCCGGCTGAACCAGGCCGCCTCGACGATCTCGTCGGCGTCGATGCGCAGGGTGGGATCGCCGACCAGCCGGGCTTGGAAGCCGAGCATCAGCGATGCCGGAAAGGGATGCGGCTGGGAACCGGCGTAGCGGACGTCCCGGATCGCGATGCCGACCTCCTCGGCGACCTCGCGGGCCACCGCGGCCTCGGCGGACTCGCCGGCCTCGACGAAACCGGCCAGCACCGACATCCGGCCGGGTGGCCACTGTGGGCCGCGCGCCAGCACGCAGTGCCCCGCGCCGTCGTGCACCAGCATGATCACTGCCGGGTCGGTGCGCGGGAAGTGTTCGGAGCCGTCCGCTCGACAGGCCCGGATCCAGCCCGCCTGCGCCACCTCGGTCTGCGCGCCACATCGAGGACAACGCGGATGCCGCTGATGCCAGGCCTGCAGCGCCACCGCGCTGGTCAGCAGCCCGACGTCCAGATCGGTCAGCGACGCGCCGACCTCGCGCAACGTCCGCCAGTCGTCGTCACCGACCGGTTCGCCGGCCAGGTGCGCGAAGTACCGGATGCCGGACGCCTCGCCGAGGAACACCCGAATGCCCGGCTGGACCACCTGCTCCGACGGCAACAGCACCAGGTTCGGTGCGTCCGGCCAACCGACCACCGCGACCGTGCCGGACGGTGACACCAGCAGCACCCGGCTGCTCGGATCCCGCCACGCCGCGTCCAGGAACTGCTGGTCGGTACGCCGCATCGCAAGCCGGGCGTGCGCCGAGCGGGCCAGCAACGGGATGTCCGGGACCGCCCAGGGATCGCGCGGCGGCCGGGCAGCGGTCATCCGGTCTCGATCTCGGTGATCGCCGACAGCGGCCCGGTGATCGACTGCGCGTCCCCGACGGCGACGCTGACCAACCGGCGCGGCGCCAGGAACTCCGCGGCCGCCTCCGCCACCTGCTCGGCGGTGACCTTCAGCAGTCGCACCGGATGTTCGATCAGCCACTCGACATCCAGGCCGGTGCTCAGCAGCGCGGTGATCTGGGTGGCCAGGCCGGCCTGCGTCGCGGTGGACAGCGCAAGGCTGCCGATGGCGTACTGCTGCACCGAATCGAGCTCGCTCGCCTCGATCGGCAACGATGCGATCCGGCCCATTTCGTACAGGGTCTCCAGCACCGCCGCCGCGGTGACCTCGGTGGCCACGTCGGCCGCCGCCTGGAACGTCGAGCCGAGCCGAGCATGCTCGAGCAGGCTGCGTGGAGAGTACGAATACCCTTTGCTCTCCCTGATGTTCTCCACCCAGCGGGAGGAGAAGTAACCGCCGAAGGCCAGGTTGGCCAGTTGCAGCGCGGGGTAGGACGGATGGCTGCGCGGCAGCGCAACACCGCCGAACCGGAACGACGTCTGCACCGAGCCGGGCCGATCCACCACCAGCATCGGTCGGGTAAGTACCGCCGGCAACGGCAACTCCCGGGACGGTGCCGAGGCGCCGGTCCAATCCGTCAGCGCTCGCTCGGCCGCGTCCAGCGCCCGGGACGGGCTGAGGTCACCCACCAGCACCAGCATCGCCCCGTCCGGCCGGACCATGCTGCCGTGCAAGGCGCGCAGTTGAGCAGCGGTGGTCGCCGCGACCTGCTCCTCGGCCGGCAGCGTGATCCCGTACGGATGCCCCGGCGCCAACCGGTGTGCCAGCGCCTCGGCGGCCGCCGAACCGGCCTGGGATCGCGACACCCGGATCCGTTCGACCAGCCGGGTGCGCTCGCCGGCCACCTCGTCGGACGGGTAGCGCGCCTCGGTGAGCACTTCGGCGATCAGGCCCAGCAGGCCGGACAGGCCGGTGGCCAGTGCGGAGCTGGACAGCAGCAACCGGTCGGCGTCGACACTGACGGAGAGTTCGGCGCCCAGCGAACCCAGCGCGGTGGCCAGTTCCACCCGGTTCCGCTGGGCCGTTCCGGTGGCCATCGCGGCCGCCAGCAGCGCCGACCGGGCGGGATGCGTCGGCTTGGTGGAGAAGAACGGCACGATCAGCCGGACCTCCACCATCGGCACCGTCGGGCGGCGGACCGCGATCACCCGCAACCCCGACGGCAGCGTGCGCTCGCTGGTGCGTACCCGCTTCGGCCTTCTCGGAGTGGCCAGACCGGGCACCGGCAGCAACGGGTTGGCTCCGCGCTCGTTCCGCTCCCGGCCGCTTGCGCTCCTGCGCTGGGCAGCCGCTGTCGTCTGCGAGGTCATCGGCCGTCTCCCGGCACCAGTTCGACGACGGCGCGACTGTCCGGCCGCAGGCTGGCCGCGGCGGCCCGGACGTCGTCGTCGGTAACCTCGGCCAGCAACTGAGGCAGCCGCAGGATCATCGATGCGTCGCCGTACACCGTGTGGAACTTGGCGAATTCCAGGCTTCGGTTGACCACCTGATCGAGTTCGCGGGAGACGATGGAGGCCAGCCGGACCTTGACCCGGTCCAGCTCGCGCGGCTCCAGCCCGTCGGTGGCCAATCGTTCGATCTCGGCGTCGATGGCGGCCAACACCGTGTCAGTCTTGACCTCCGGCGAATATCTGGCGGTGATGTTGAGCCGGGTCGGGTCACGCTCCTCCAGCGGATCACCGAACGTACCGAGGTAGGCGGAGACGTCGTTGACCAGCCCGCGTGACTGCACCAGCGACCGCTGCAAGCGGGCGGCGTCGCCCTCGGTCAGGATCTCGGCGAGCAGCACCGTGGCCAGATACACCCGCAGGTCCGCGCTGGGGTCGGGCACCCGGTAGCCGATGGCCACGGCGGGCAGCGGAGCCATCCGGTCGTGGTGCACCGCACGCTGCTCGGTGGCCGGGGCCGGTTCGGCGAAGTTCGGCCGGGTCGGCTTCCTGCGCTTGCGCAGGCCGCCGAAGTGCTGCTCGATCAGCTCGATGGTCTGGTCCGCGTCGACGTCCCCGGCCACGCAGAGCACCGCGTTGGACGGGGCATAGTAGGTGTCGAAGAACTCGGCCGCATCCTCCACAGAGGCGTTGGTGAGGTCCTCGAAACCGCCGTAACCGTTGTGCGCATTGGGGAACGTGCGGTAGAGCGTCTGGGGCAGCATCAACCAGGGGAACCCGCCGTACGGCCGGTTGAGCACGTTGACCCGGATCTCCTCCTTGACCACGTCGATCTGGTTCTTCAGGTTCTCCGCGGTGATCCGCGGCGACCGCATCCGATCGGCCTCCAGGAACAGCCCGCGCTCCAGCGCGTGCGATGGCAGCGCCTCGTAGTAGTTCGTGTAGTCCAGATGCGTGCTGCCGTTGAAGATCCCACCGGAGGCCTGCACGTACCGGAAGTGCTCCAGCTTCTGCAGGTTCGCCGAGCCCTGGAACATCAGGTGCTCGAACAGGTGGGCGAAGCCGGTCCGGCCTTCCGGCTCGGAACGGAACCCGACGTCATAGACCAGGCCGATGCCGATGACCGGCGAACTGGCGTCCGGGGCCAGCACGACCCGCAGGCCATTGCGCAACGTGTGGTGGTGCAACTCGAAGGACAGCGACGGCAGCGCGGCGATCATGGGGGCAGTTGTGGGCACCCGGCCACCCTAACCAATCCGGACGACAGTCGGCGGCCTCGCCCCGAGGTGGACGGGCTCGCCTCAGGCGCCGACGTAGGCCGCGAGATGCTCGCCGGTGAGCGTCGAACGGGCGGCGACCAGGTCGGCCGGGGTTCCCTCGAAGACGATCCGACCGCCGTCGTGGCCGGCGCCGGGGCCGAGGTCGATGACCCAGTCGGCGTGTGCCATCACCGCCTGATGGTGCTCGATGACCAGAACCGACTTACCGGCGTCGACGAGCCGATCGAGCAGGCCGAGCAGTTGCTCGACGTCGGCGAGGTGCAGGCCACTGGTCGGCTCGTCGAGGACGTAGATGCCGCCCTTCTCCCCCAGGTGGGTGGCCAGCTTGAGCCGTTGCCGCTCACCGCCGGAGAGGGTGGTCAGCGGCTGGCCGAGACTGAGGTAGCCGAGCCCGACGTCGGCCAGCTGGGTCAGGATCTTGGCCGCCGCCGGCGTCTTCGCCGCACCGGCGCCGAAGAAGTCGCCGGCCTCGGTGACCGACATGGCGAGCACCTCACTGATGTCCTTGCCGGCGAAGGTGTAGCCGAGCACCTCGGCCTGGAACCGTTTCCCGTCGCACTCCTCACAGGTGGCGGCGACGCCGGCCATCATCGCCAGGTCGGTGTAGAGGACGCCGGCGCCGTTACAGGCGGGGCAGGCGCCCTCGGAGTTGGCGCTGAACAGCGCCGGCTTCACGTCGTTGGCCTTCGCGAACGCCTTGCGGATCGGTTCGAGCAGTCCGGTGTAGGTGGCCGGGTTGCTGCGCCGCGAACCCTTGATGGCTGCCTGGTCGACCGTCACCACGCCGTCCAGGCCGGAGCTGTTGCTGGTTTTCGCTCCGCAAGCTTCGCGAATGAGCGAACTCTTGCCGGAGCCCGCCACCCCGGTGATCACCACCAGCACGCCGAGTGGGATGTCGACGTCGACGTCGCGCAGGTTGTGGGTACTGGCCCCGCGCACCTGCAGTACCCCGGTCGGCGTGCGCACCGTCGGCTTCAGCGCGGCCCGGTCGTCCAGATGCCGCCCGGTGAGCGTGCCGCTCGCGCGCAGCCCCTCGACGGTGCCCTCGAAGACCACCTCGCCACCCGCGGCGCCGGCGCCCGGGCCGAGGTCGACGACGTGCTCGGCGATCGCGATCGCCGCCGGCTTGTGCTCCACCACCAGCACGGTGTTGCCCTTGTCGCGCAACCGCAACAGCAGGTCGTTCATCCGCTGGACGTCGTGCGGGTGCAGCCCGATCGTCGGCTCGTCGAAGACATAGGTGACGTCGGTGAGCGAGGACCCGAGGTGGCGGATCATCTTGACCCGCTGCGCCTCGCCGCCGGACAGGGTGCTCGACGAGCGGTCGAGGCTGAGGTAGCCGAGCCCGATCTCGACGAACGACTCGAGCGTCTCCCCCACCGCGGTGATGAGCGGCGCCACCGACGGCTCGTCCAGCCCGCGCAGCCACGCGGCGAGGTCGGTGATCTGCATCGCGCAGGCGTCGGCGATGCTGGTTCCGTCGATCTTGGCGGATCGGGCGGCCTCGTTGAGCCGGGTGCCGCCGCACTCCGGACAGTTGGCGAAGGTCACCGCGCGTTCGACGAAGGCGCGGACGTGCGGCTGCATCCCCTCGACGTCCTTGGACAGCATGGACTTCTGGATCCGCGGGATCAGCCCCTCGTACGTCAGGTTGATCCCGTCCACCTTGATCTTGGTCGGCTCCTTGTAGAGCAGGTCGTGCAGTTCCTTCTTGGTGAACCTGCGGATCGGCTTGTCCGGGTCGAAGAAGCCGCAGCCGCCGAAGATGCGGCCGTACCAGCCGTCCATGCTGTAGCCGGGGATCGTGAGCGCACCCTCGTTGAGCGACTTGCTGTCGTCGTACAGCTGCGTCAGATCGATGTCCGACACGTTGCCCATGCCCTCGCAGCGCGGGCACATACCGCCGTGGTAGACGGCGTCGCGCACCACGATCCGCTTGCCCTGGCCCTTGTCGACGGTCATCGCCCCGCTCGCCCGCCGGGTCGGGACGTTGAACGAGTAGGCGATCGGCGGCCCGATGTGTGGCTGCGCCAGTCGGCTGAAGAGGATCCGCAGCATCGCGTTGGCATCGGTGACGGTGCCGACCGTGGAGCGGGGATTGGCACCCAGCCGCTCCTGATCGACGATGATCGCGGTGGTCAGCCCCTCGAGTACGTCGACCTCGGGCCGCGCCAGCGTCGGCATGAAGCCCTGCACGAAGGCGCTGTAGGTCTCGTTGATCAGCCGCTGCGATTCCGCGGCGATCGTGCCGAACACCAGCGAGCTCTTGCCCGAGCCGGAAACCCCGGTGAACACGGTCAGCCGGCGCTTCGGGATCTGGACGTGCAGATCCTTGAGGTTGTTCACCCGCGCGCCGTGCACCCGGATCCAGTCGTGGCTGTCGGCAACCCGCGGGGCGAGCGACTGGGCATCCGTTCTCGTGCTCATCGTGTCTCCATCTGCTTTGCTGGGACGCTTTGCAGACCGGCGCTAGCGGAGCTCGTTGATGCGGATCAGGTTGCCGGCCGGATCCCGCACGGCGCAGTCGCGCCTGCCGTACGGCTGCTCGGTCGGCTCCTGGACCACCTCGGCGCCGCTGGCCTGCACCCGCTCGAAGGTGCCGTCGAGGTCGGGAGTGGCCAGGTTGATGACGGCGTAGGTGCCCTTGGCCATCATCTCGGCGACGGTGCGGCGCTCGTCGTCGGTCATGCCGGGGGTGGCGGCCGGCGGGTAGAGCACGATGGACGTGCCGGGTTGGTTGCGGGGTCCGACCGTGATCCAGTGCATCCCGCCGTATTCGACCTCGTTGCGGACCTCGAAATCGAGGGTGTCGCGATAGAAGGACAGCGCGGCGGTCGGGTCGTCGTGCGGGAGGAAGGTCTCGGCGATGGTGAGGTCCATGCCGATCACGCTACGGACGGCTCACTAGCCGCGCTTCTCGATTCCTGATCGGTCTGGTCACCTGTTTCGCTACGCACGGCGGCATGCCTACCGTCGCACGCGCCGCCTCGCGCCGGTAGGCGCTTGGTGGCATCCCCACCAGCTCGGTGAAGCGGGTGCTGAAGGTGCCCAGCGACGAGCAGCCGACCGCGAAGCACACCTCGGTGACGCTGAGCTCACCGCAGCGCAGCAGCGCCATCGCCCGCTCGATCCGGCGCGTCATCAGGTAGCCGTACGGTGACTCGCCGAAGGCGAGCCGGAACTCGCGGCTGAGGTGCCCCGCCGACATGTGCACACCGTGCGCGAGCGCCTCCACGTCCAGTGGCTGCGCGTACTCCCGGTCGATCCGATCTCGGACGCGGCGCAGCAGCGCGAGGTCGCGCAGGTGCTTCTGTTCGGCCGCGCTGGTCATCTGTGCGATCGTGCCACATCGAGGCCGGTCTGGTCCCGTTACGGGGAGCCGGTCTGGTCCCGCCACGACGGGCCGGGCTGATGGCGCCACGGCGCGGCGGCTGGTGGCGTGCCACGGCGCGGCGGCTAATCCTTCAGGCCGTCCACCCCGAGCGCGGCGAATTCGTCCCAGAGGTGCGCGGCCGCCTCGGCGCCGCGGAACAGCATCGGCAGGCTGACCTTCTCGTTGGGCGCGTGGATCTGGTCGTCGGGCAGGCCGACGCCGAGGAAGACCATCGGCGCGCCGAGCACCTGTTGGAGCAGCGCCTCCGGGCCGGAGCCGCCCTCCCTGGTGGGTAACACCAGCTCCACGTCGAACGCCTTGCCGATCGCCCGGGTGAGCGCCTGGTAGGCGGCGCTGTCGATGCTGACCAGGCAGGCGGCGACGCCGGGGCCGTCCCAGGTGATCCGGTGCTCGATACCCGCCGGGGTGTGATCGGCGACGAACTGTTCGACGGCAGCGATGATCTTCAGCGGGTCCTGGTTGGCCACCAGCCGGAAGGAGATCTTGACCATCGCGTCGCTCGGCACGATGGTCTTGCTGCCCGCACCCTGATAGCCACCGCCGATGCCGTTCACCTCCGCGGTGGGTCGCGCGCCGAGCCGCTCCAGGGTGCTGTAGCCCGCCTCGCCGGACAGCGCACGGGACTTGCTAGTGGTCAGGAACTGCTGCTCGTCGAAGGGCACCTTGGCGAACAACTCGCGCTCGCGGTCGGTCAGCTCCAGCACGTCGTCGTAGAAGCCCGGAATCTGCACCCGGCCTTGCTCGTCGTGCAGCGCGGCCGCCAGCCGGGCGATCGCGATGGCCGGGTTGGGCACCGCACCGCCGAACACGCCGGAGTGCAGATCGAGGTTCGGGCCGTGGAAGTCCACCGTGCCGACCACCATGCCACGCATGCCGGTCACCGTGCTCGGGGCGTTCTCGGCGATCATGCCGGTGTCGGTGATCACCATTACGTCACAGTCCAGTTGGTGGCGATGCTGGCGCAGGATCTCGGCGAAGTGTGGCGAGCCGGACTCCTCCTCGCCCTCGATCAGGAACTTGAGCGTCACCGCCGGCGTGCTGCGCCCGGACACCGCCAGGTGGGCCTGCAGGCCGAGCAGGTGGAAGAGCACCTGACCCTTGTCGTCGGAGGCGCCGCGTGCTCGCAACAGGTCGCCGTCCATGGTGGGATCGAACGGATCGGTCTGCCACAGCTCTAACGGGTCTACCGGCTGCACGTCGTGGTGGCCGTAGACCAGGACGGTCGGTGCGGACTGCTCGGCCGCCGGCCACTCGGCGTACACGCTGGGCAGGCCGTTCTCGACCGGCCAGATCTCCACCGTGGGAAAACCGACCCGGGTGAAGGTGTCGGCCAGCCACTGGGCGCTGGCGAGCACGTCGTCGTGGTGGCTCGGTTGGGCGCTGATGCCCTGGATGCGGAGCCAGGAGTCCAAGTAGCTCAGCAGTTCCCCGCGATGTTCGGTCACATAGCCGCGAATCTGGTTCGCTCGGTCATCATCGATGCGGACGTCGTTGGGCACTGGGTCAGGCTAATCGGTACCCGCCGAAGTGGGGACACCCCGGTCGGAATTGATGAGTTCGCGCAGCTGATCGGCATCCAGCAGATCGGCGGGGGTGACGGTCACCCCGGCACCGACATAGTGGAACGCGGCCCGCACCCGGCCCAGCTCCTCATCCGGGATGCCGCGTAATGCGGCCCAGGCAAGCCGGTATAGGGCCAGCTGCACCGCCTGCACCTCCGCCCGGCGACCGGACGGCGGCCGACCGGTCTTCCAGTCCACGATGGTGTAGCCGCCGTCCGGCTCGGCGAACACCGCATCCATCCGGCCACGGATGACCCGGCCATCCAACGACATCTCGAAGCTGACCTCGACCGCTGTAGGCGTGCGGTCGGCCCACGGGCTGCGCTCGAACGCCGCCTTCAGCTCGTCCAGTTCAGCGGCGTCGGTGAGGTCGTCGACCGCGCCGGGCAGGTCCTCGATGTCGAGCAGGCTCTCGGCCGCCCATCGTTGTTCCAGCCACTCGTGGAAGGAGGTACCCCGCCTGGCCTGCCGGGCCGGTTGTTGCGGCAGCGGCCGGCGGAAACGGCGGGCCAGCGCCTGCGGATCCCCGGACAGCGTGACCACGTCGGACACCGTGAGTCGCTCCGGCAGTGGCACCTCGATGTGCCGCGGGTCGGCCGCCGACGCGCGTTCAGCTAGCAACAGCTCGACATCGGCCTCCCACAGCGCGGCCAGATCGTTGGGCACCTGATCGTCGGGCGCGTCCTGGTCGGGGGGCGAGCTGGGTTCGGCGGTTGAGCTGGGTTCGGCGGTTGAGCTGGGTTCGGCGGTCAGCTCTGGCTGATCGACGGAAGGCTGCTCGGCCGTCGCCTGCCGGTCGGCTTCGGCCTGTGGCTCGATCTCGACCTCCCGCTCGACCGAGCTCAGTGGCCCGACCTCCCGCTCGGCCGGGCTCAGTCGCTCGATCTCGGCCAGCACTCGGCTGGCGGCCAGTTCCATCGTCGGCCGGCGCTCACCCAGCGGATCGAACGGCCAGCTCAGACCGCTCTGCTGAGCCTCCAACGGGTTCTGCTCATCGGGTTGCACGTCGTGCCAACCGTCGATGATCGCCGCCGCCCCCTCGCGCAGCTCGACCAAGAAGGTGGACGGTGTTCGAGGAGTGGCGCCGGTGCCCCAGGCGGCACCGCTGGCCAGCAATGCCTTCCTGGCCCTGGTGAATGCCACATAGGCGAGCCGACGCTCCTCGGTCAGGTGTCGGTTCCGCAGTTGCTCGTGATGGGCGACCAACCTGTCCTCGGCATCGCCACGATGCCGGCAGCCGGCGAAATCCAATCGCGGTAGCTGGTCGGAATCGCCGCGCAGCGGGGACGGCAGCAACGCCGGTGCGGTCGTCCAGTCATGCTTCTTGGCCTGATCCGGAAAGGTGTCGGTAACCAGTCCGGCCACCGCCACGACATCCCACTCCAGGCCCTTCGCTCCGTGCACGGTGAGGATCTGCACCCGCTCCGGTGTCACCTCCACCGTGGCCGGCTTCAGCCCGTACTCCTCGTTCTCGGCCGCCTTGAGGTAGCCGAGGAAGGCGGTGATCGACGCTCCGGAACGGTCGGCGATGAACCTGGCCGCCTCGTCGGCGAAGCGGTCGAGGTTCGCCCGACCGGCCACCGCGGCATAACCGGAACCGGGTCGAGCGGCGACCTCGGCATCCAGGCCGAGTTCGATCTCGATCTCGGCGATGAGATCCGGCAGCGGCAGGTCGAGACGGCGGCGCAGCCGGCGCAGCAACTGGCCACACTCACGCAGCCGGTGGTACCCGGCCTCGGAGAACCGGCCGACACCCGGCTCGCTCTGGTCGCACAGGTCGTCCAGCGCCTCGATCAGGGACGGCTCGATCCGTTCGTCGCTGGTGTCCTCCGGACCCGATTCTTCGGAGGACGAGCCAGGGCCGGCCGGTTGGCCGGCCGGCGCCGAGCCGGACGCCGGCGAGCCCGGGTCGTTGGCCGGTTCGGCCGGCTTGTCGGCAGCCGCGGCGGCGGTGTGCTGCGCAATCGCCCCGCTGATCCGCCGTGCCTGCGCCCGGGCATGCTCATGCAGCGCCACCAGATCGGCGGGGCCGATCCGCCAGCGGGCACCGGTCAACAGCCTGGCCAGCGAACCGCCGGCATTGTGGTCGGTCAGCACGGTGAGCACCGCCCGCACATCGGCCACTTCCGGCAGCGTAAGCAGGCCGCCGATGTCGACCACCTCGACCGGCAGGCCGGCCTGCCGCAGAGTCTGTGCGATCAGGCCGATTCCGGAACGCTTGCGCACCAGGACCGCCAGCGTGCGTTGGTTCTTGGTCCAGTCGCCGCGGTCCTGCCACTCCGTCCGGAGCCGGGCCGCGAGCCAGTCGGCCTCCGTCCGCACCGTCTCGGCAAAGGTCGCCACCACCAGCCCCGGCTCGACCGCCGGACGCTCGGTCAGCGGCCGTTCGCCAGCCATCCGCAGCGGCTCGGCGACCTGATTGGCCACCGCCAGGATTCGTCGGTCGTTCCGCCAGCTGGTCATCAGTGAAAAGACGGTGGCCGGCTCGCCGGCAACATCGCGGAACCGGTCGGCGAATCGGCTGATGTTGCCGGCCGAGGCACCTCGCCAGCTGTAGATGGACTGCAGCGGGTCGCCGACGGCCGTCACCGCACGGCCGTCGGCGAACAGCCCGGCCAGCATCTGCACCTGGGCGTAACCGGTGTCCTGGTACTCGTCCAGCAGCACCACATCGAAACGGGACCGCTCGATGGCCGCCACCGTCGGCTGGCCGGCCAACTGGCAGGCCAGCACCATGTGGTCGGCGAAGTCGAGCAAGCCCTCGGACCGCTTGCGATCGGCGAACGCCGCGACCAACGGCAGCAGGTCCTCGCGCTTGGTGAGCGTCTCCAGCAACTTCTCGACGATCGGCGGCCACTCCCGGATCCGGGCGCGGGGCTTGAGTGGCAACGGCGCCAGCTCCGCCCGCAACCGTTGGCCGAGTTGGCGAATCTGTTCCGGTGTTGCCAGGTGATCGGCGAGCTGACCGGCCAGATCCAGCACCCGTTCGGTGACCGTGGCGATCACCCCCGGCATCACCTCGAAAGAGCCGGTGTAGTTGCGCACCACCGAATCGGCCACCTGCCAACGAGCTGCCTCGGTCAGCAGCCGGGCGCCTGGTTCGCGGCCCAGCACGATGCCGTGCTCGTCGACCAGCCGCCCGGCGTAGGCCGCGTAGGTCAGCACGGTGGGCTCGCCGGCGGTGTCGTGGGGCAACTCGCCACGGCTGGCCCGATCCGGCCCGAGCACCGCGTACAGCGCACGCAGCCGACGCCGGATCCGCTGCTGCAGTTCACCCGCGGCCTTACGGGTGAAGGTGAGACCGAGCACCCGTTCGGGAGCGACCAGGCCGTTGGCCACCAGCCAGACCACCCGCGATGCCATCGTCTCGGTCTTGCCCGAGCCGGCACCGGCGATCACGACGGCCGGACCGAGTGGCGCCTCGATGACCGCTGCCTGCTCCGCGGTCGGCAGCGGCTGGTCGAGCAACCGGGCGACGTCGGCGGCTGAGAACCGCAACTCGGCGGTGCCACCCGAACCCCCGCGCGGCCAGCCGAGCCCGCTTTCGGCGGTCACTCGGTCACCTGCCGGCCGTCGTCCTGCACCGGACAGCAGCGGCGGACCGGGCATCGCTCGCAGGCCTTGCCCGGGTTGGCGGTCACCGAGTTGCCACGCAATGCGCCCGCGATCTCGCCCAGCTTCTCGTGCACCCAGTTCGGATCCGCCGCCTCTGCCAACGGTGGCTGGCCCTGCTCGCTGCCCTTGCTGTTCACCGCACTCAACTGCACCAGGCTGGCCCCGCCGGGTTCGGCCGGCTCGCCCTCGGTGAAACCACCCTCGCTCACCGCCACCTGGTAGGCGGCCAGTTGCGGATGATCGGGCAGGTCCTTCTCCGGAAATCGAGTCTTGCCGGTCTTGTAGTCGATCACCACCAGCCGACCCTGCTCGTCCAGCTCGAGCCGATCGACCTTGCCCGCCAGCAGAGCCTCGCCGACCGCCACCGAGAAGGAGGCCTCCTTGGCGATCAGCCGCAGCCGGCTCCGGCTACCGGCAAGCCAGCGGACCAGATGGGCCAGCATCTGTTCGGCACGCTGCCGCTCGTGCACCGCGTGCCACGGCGCGCCGAAGTCAAGCTCGGACCAGCCGGCCTCCAGCAGTTCCAGCAGTTGTTCTTCGCTGGCACCGTCCGGCGCCTGCTCGGCCACCGAATGGATCAGCGTGCCGAGCGAGGCCGCCGCCTCGTCGGTCGGATCCACCGCGCCCAACTCGACCAGCAACGCCTGCAGCTGGCATACCGTGTAAGCCTCGAACTTGGACGGCCGGATCGGCACCGGCCCGTCCGCCGGATCCCGGATCGGCCGGGTGGTGGACAGCGACGTGAGGCCCCACCACTGCTCCGGGTGTGCACCGGGCACGCCGGCCTCGGCCAGCCGGGCCAGCAGCCGGGCGGCTTGGTCGCGCAGTTCCGCCGGTGCCTGCTCGTCCAGCAACGTCGCCCTGAGCTCGGCAACCATTCCGGGTAGTGCGAACCGGCGGCCGGTCGACTCGGTTGGCCGGTCGGGGGCCTCCGGTGGCAACGGGTCGATCTCGTCAAGGAAGCGGGACGGCTGGGTCTCCTCGTTCGCCACCGCGGTGACCAGTAGCGCCCGGCTGGCCCTGGTCGCGGCGACGTAGAACAGCCGCCGTTCGGAGATCAGCTGCTCAAACAGCAGGCCGCTGCTGATCGCCGGTCGCTCGGCGAGCAGGTCGACCAGCAGGTCGACGCCGAGCAGGGATCCGCGACGACGCAGATCCGGCCAGCTGCCCTCCTGGACGCCGGCGACGCACACCACCTGCCATTCCAGGCCCTTGCTGGCGTGTGCGGTCAGAATGGTGACCTCATCACCGAGGTGGCGCTGCTGGCTGATCTCGGCGTCGGTGATCTGCAACTGACTGATCCAGTCGTGCAACTGCTGAGCATCACTGCCGGGACTACGCTCGCTGACCTTGGCCGCCTCGGCGAACAGGGCCAGCACCGAATCCAGCGCCCGGTCGGCACGTGCCGCGTCGGCGCGCGGACCATCTGCGGTGCCGGCAGCCAGACTGCGCCGGTTCAGTCGCGGGCTTAGCCCGGTCGCCTGCCAGATCGCCCAGAGCACGTCCTCGGGACCGCCGCCCGCATTCATCGCGGCCTGACCTGCTTCGATGACGGCCCGCAGCCGCTGAGCCGGCTGCCGGACGGACTCGGGCAACCAGCCGACTGCCGCCGGTTCGGTGAGCAGATCGGCCAGCGTGAGTGGTTCCGGCGCCCGGCGCAGATGCCGACGCATCCGCAGCACCTGCAGCGGGTCCGCCCGACCCACGGTGCTCACCAGCAACGCCTCGGCATCGGCCACGGTGACCGTCTTGGGTTCGGTGACGCAGCGGAGCAGATCCAGCAGCAGCGCGACCACCGGATCGTCGATGAGCGCGCCCTGCACCGATTGGGCGACCGGCACGCCGGCCGCGGCCAGGCCCCGCCGCAGGGTGTCGGTGGCCGGACCGGACGCCCGTACCAGCACCGCCATCTCCGACCAGGGAACCCCCCACTCGGCATGTGCCCGGCGCAGCATGGAGGCGATGTGTGCCGCCTCGTGGCTGGCCGAGCCGAACACCGCCGCGGTCACCGACCCGCTGGCGGTTCCCGGTGCCGGCCGCAGGGCCCGGTGCTGCACCGGGCCGGTGAGCCGGGTGGCCACTCGACGCGATGCCGCCAGCAGTTGCGTCCCGGCCCGGCGGGAGATGGTCAGGGAGACCGTTTCGACCGGCGCGGTCAGTTCCAGCTGACCGCCGGGTGGCAACACTTTCACCGTGCCGGCCAGCGAGCCGAAATGGTTGTCGATCTCCGACATCGCGTTCTGCTCCGCACCCCGGAACGCATAGATGGCCTGGTCCGGATCACCGACCAGCACCAGTTCGTCAGCGCCGGCCGCGAGCAGCTTGAGCAGCTCCACCTGCGCCGGATCGGTGTCCTGGTACTCGTCGACGAAGATCCGCCGGCGGTTGGTGCGTTCGGCCTGCAGCAATTCGGGGTTGTTGGTCAGCTCGGTGACCGCGCGTTGGATCAACTCCGGGGCGTCGAAGGCACCCGGTGCCCGCAGCGCGGTCACATCCAGGTATTCGGCGTACACGTTGGCGGCGACCGTCCAGTCGGGACGACCATGCCGGCGGCCGAGCGCCGCGAGATCCTCCGGCCACAGGTCCCGCTCGATGGCTCGCATCAGCAACTCGCGCAGTTCGTCGGTGAACGCCTGGGTCTGCACGGCCGCGGCGAGCTCGATCGGCCATTCGTCGATGCCATCGGCCAGCCGGCCGGCGAGCAACTCGCGCAGTGTCACGTCCTGCTCGGAGGCGGACAACAAGCGCGGCACCGGATCACCGGCCAGCACCGCGGCTCGGCGGACCACGCCGAAGGCATAGGAGTGGAAGGTACGGGCCACCGGCTCGGCGATGGTGCGTTGCAACCGCCTGGTCAGCCGGTCGCGGAGTTGACCGGCCGCCCGTCGGGAGAAGGTGAGCAGCAGCAGTTGCTCGACCGGCACACCCCGTTCCACCCGGCGCACCGCGGCCTCCACCAGCGTGGTGGTCTTGCCGGTGCCTGGACCGGCCAACACCCGCAGCACGCCCCGATCGTGCTCGACCACCCGCCGTTGGTCAGCGTCCAGCTCCGGCGCCACCGGGGCCGGCTGGGACGAGCGGACCAGCCGGAACGGCAGCTGGCTGGTACGGGAGCTTTGCACGTACCCATACCACCACAGCGGTCCGACAATTTTGCGTCGGCGCCCGGCGGGTCAGCCGGCGCGGCCGCAAGCCACCGCGACAGTGGAGCGATTTCGCGACCTGGCGACCAAATCACGCCACTCTCGGGCGACTAGGGCGGCGGGCTGCTGGGGCGGGCGGCGGGACGGCTCAGCGGCCGTCCCAGCGAGCGGCGGCCATATCCACCTTGCCGTTGCGGATCGGTACTCCCTCGGCGGCCAGCAACGCCAACTGGGTGGCCTGCAGGTGCTCGGCACAGCTGCCGTTGGACCGCAGTACCCGATGCCAGTTGACCGTGCCGCCGTCGTAGGCGAGCACTCGGCCGACATGCCGGGCACCACGCAGCCCGACGAACTCGGCGACATCCTTGTAGGACATCACCCGGCCGGGCGGGATCAGCTCCACACAGGCCAGCACCCGTTCGCCCAGCGGCAGCCGATCGTCCAGCGCGCGCTGCCGCAGGCTCGTCCGGTTCGTCACTGATTCATTCGCTCTTCGCGCAAGCGCTCATCGCCCGCCCGCTCCGCTCCTCGGGACTTCGTCCCTGCGATGCTCACTGGCTGGTTCATTCGCTCTTCGCGCAAGCGCTCATCGCCCGCCCGCTCCGCTCCTCGGGACTTCGTCCCTGCGATGCTCACTCACTGATCAGTAGGACGGCTGCGAGGGGTCGACCTGGTTAACCCAGGCCGTGACGCCGCCCTGCACGTGCACCGCGTCTGCGAAGCCGGCGTTCTTCACCGCCGCCAGCGTCTCCGCCGAGCGCACCCCGGTCTTGCAGTACATGACGATCTGCCGGTCCTGCGGCAGGCCGGCCAGCGCGTCACCACGCAGGATCTCGTCCTTCGGGATCAAGGTGGCACCCGGAATCCGGACGATCTCCCACTCGGCGGGCTCCCGGACGTCGATCAGCGCGATGGGCTTGTCCGAGTCGAGCAGTTCCTTCAGCTCGATCGCGGTGATGGTGGAGCCGACCGCGGCGGCCTGCGCCTCCTCCGACACCACGCCGCAGAAGGCGTCGTAGTCGATCAGTTCGGTGATCTTCGTCCCGTTCGGGTCTTTGCGGATGCTGACCTCGTGATAGCTCATCTCCAGGGCGTCGTAGATCATCAGCCGGCCCAGCAGGGTCTCCCCCACCCCGGTGATCAACTTGATCGCCTCGGTGGCCATGATCGAACCGATGGAGGCGCACAGCACCCCGAGCACGCCGCCCTCGGCGCACGAGGGCACCATGCCCGGCGGCGGCGGATCGGGGTACAGGTCCCGGTAGTTCGGACCGTGCGAATCCCAGAACACCGACGCTTGGCCGTCGAAGCGGTAGATCGACCCCCAGACGTACGGCTTGTCCAGCAGCACGCAGGCGTCGTTGACCAGGTAGCGGGTAGCGAAGTTGTCGGTGCCGTCCACGATCAGGTCGTACTGGCCGAAGATCTCCAGCACGTTGTCGTTGTCCAGTCGGACGTCGTGCACCACAACGTTGATCAGCGGGTTGATCTCGGCGATGGTGTCGCGCGCGGAGTCCGCCTTGGTCCGACCGATGTCGGACTGGCCGTGGATGATCTGGCGCTGCAGGTTGGACTCGTCCACCACGTCGAACTCGACGATGCCGAGGGTGCCGACGCCCGCCGCGGCCAGGTACATCAGCGCAGGTGAGCCGAGGCCGCCGGCTCCGACGCAGAGCACCTTGGCGTTCTTCAACCTCTTCTGTCCGGTCATCGCCACATCCGGGATGATCAGGTGCCGGCTGTAGCGGCGCACCTCGTCCACGGTCAGCGATTCGGCGGGTTCAACGAGCGGTGGCAGGGACACGAGCTCTCGCTTCCTTCAACAGATCCGGGCAAGCCTTCAGATCCGGGCAAGCCTTCGCAGACAGCAACGTCGTGCCGGCGGTACCGGATTCCCGGTCGTCGGCGATGGCAAGCCGCGCCGGCCGCCGGCGAAACTGTCCATCGGAGAAGATCCTGCCCGATGCCGGACGGCACCATCAACCAGCCCAGCCCTCCATCGGCCGGCCCCAGCCAGTATCAACCGGCCCAACCCTCCATCGGCCGGTCCAGCCGGTATCAACCGGCCCAGCCCTCCATCGGCCGGTCCAGCCGGTATCAGCCGGCGTTGCGCCGGTAGAAGTCCATGTCCGGACCGTCACCGGGCTGTTCGGCCCCCGGCGCGTTCGAGGCTCCGGCCGGGTACGGCCACGGATTCGCCTCGCAGATCCGACCGGACGTGGTCCGGGTGCCGATGGTCTGCTGCATCATCACCGGGGCCAGCCCGTTGGACAGGCACCCGTGGGCGTGGTTGTGGCCGAGCGCGTGGCCAACCTCGTGGTTCACGGCGTAGATCCGGTAGGTCGCCAGATCGCTGGCATACACCTTGGCGCCACGCACCCAGCGGGCCACGTTCAGCACCACCCGGCTGTCGCCGCCATCGAAGCAGGAGGTCTCGACCGGCAGGCTGTAACCGCACAGCGCCCGGACGGTCATCGCCGAGGTGAGGCTGACGTGGAAGTCGACCGGGCCGGACGACACCCGCTGCAGCGACAGCTGGCCGGTGCGGGTCCAGGACCGCGGGTTGGACAGCGCGGCCATCACCACCGTGGCGTACTGCTTCAGGTCGACGCCATGTATCCCGTTCTCCACCTGCAGGTCGAACCGGTAGAGCCGGCCGCCCTTGCCGATCACGCCCGAACTGCCGCGCAGCACCGAGAAGGTGCCGGCGCCGTGCGTGGTGTAGTTCGGCCCGGGTGGCAGTTGCAGGGCGGGGAGCGCCGTACTGAGCGAGTTGGCGCCCGGGTCATCGACCTTGAGCTGGCTGGTGGACGCCGCATCCGGAGGGGCACCGGCCGAATGCCGGGTCGCCGTGCTGGCCGGCGACTGCCCGCCGATCGCAGCCCGCACCTTCGGCGAGCTGTTGCCGAGAAACACCGCCACGGTGATCACCGCCAGCAACGGCAGCGCGTACGCGCGCCAGCCGTAGCGACGGACGAAGGCGAGCCAGTGCCGCGCGAGCCGGGAGCGTCGCCGACCGGGCGAGCCACCACGGCGACCGGGCGAGCCTTCACCGCGACCGGGCGAGCCACCAGGGCGGCCGGTTGGCCCGGAAGGCGCCGGCCCGGATGGCCTGGACGACGGGGCGGCCGACCGCTGGCGCGCCGGTGCGCTCGGTCTGCTCACTGGTTCAGATTGCCACACCCGGGGTGTTTCAGCGGGTTATTCGGCCCGGCCAGCCGGGCTTCGCGGCGGGATCCGGCGCGGGCCAGCAGCGCCAGGATCGCCCGAGCGGTGGTGACCGGATCCTCTAATTGCGCGGTATGCCCGACATCGGGCAGTACCAACAACGATGCGTCCGGCAGCGCGGCGGCCACCCGCGGCGCGTTCGACACGTCGACAAGACGATCCAACTCGCCCCAGACGACCAGCGCGGGCGCCTCGATCTGGTTCAGCAACCGCCAAGCCGAGCGGCCACCGCCGGCCAGGTAGCTGAGCACCAGGCCTCGGAACGAGCGGAGCATCGCCTCGGCAGCCCACGGATAGCCGCGCCGGTGCGAGATCTCCTCCGCCGCCTCGGCGAGCCGGTTCGGCGGCACCAGCTCGGGATGCGCGAAGCACAGTTCGATCACCGCCCGGGCTCGGTTCTCCGCCGGGCTGGCGTCCAGCCGGGCCAGCGCCCGGGATCCGACTCCCGGCACTAGGAGTAGCGGCAGCAGCCAGTCAGAACCCTTACGGGGACGCAGGTCCGGCACCGCCGGCGAGACCAGCGTCAGGGTGCGCACCAGATCGGGGCGATCCGCGGCCACCCGGATCGAGATGGCGCCACCCATCGAGTTGCCGACCAGGTGCACCGGCCCCCGACCGGACTGCTCGAGATAGCCGATCACCAGCCGCGCGTGCGCCGCGATCGAGTAGTCGCGATCAGGCGGCGGCCCGGACCGGCCGAAGCCGGGCAGGTCGATCGCCTCACCGGCCAGCCAGGGCGAGAGCAGGGCAGCCAGGTCGGTGAAATTGGTCGACGCCCCACCCAGGCCGTGCACGTACAACGCAGGCTCGGCGTCCGGAGCGGTCGACGGGATCTGTCGACGGAAGATCCGGGACTTGCCGATGGCGATCTCGGCACCGGGCCACGGCGGCCGGTGCGGGTCGACCGGCTCGAGCGGAAAGTCGGCCGGGCTGGCGAGTTCGGCGATCGGCGCCGGCCGGCCGGCTCGTCGGCCGGTACGCAGATACAGCGAGTTGGTCATCGCGATCCAGGCTACCGGCGCCCCGGCGAAACCGGTTACCGGCCGGTAGCGATCAGTTGACCTGCAACGCGACGTCCCCGGCTGTGCCGGCGGTGACCTATCGGTGCGGCTCGGCGTTGACCCGGCAGCCGGCCTACCGATCGGTAGGATCGGGGGCTGACCAGCCGGGACGTCGAGAGGGTCGTGATGACCGACACCGTGGACACGTCTCGCGGCGCACGGCTGCCGCGCTCGGCGCGACGTAAGCAATTGCTGGCCGCCGCACAGGAGGTGTTCGTCAGCAACGGCTACCACGCGGCGGCCATGGATGACATCGCGATCAAGGCGGGCGTGTCCAAGCCGGTGCTCTACCAGCACTTCCCGGGCAAGCTCGACCTGTACCTGGCGCTGCTGGATACCCACGCCGAGGACGTGCTGGATCGGGTCCGGCGGGCGCTGGCCGAGACCGACGACAACCAGGCCCGGGTGCACAACGTGCTGACCGCCTACTTCGACTTCGTCGACGGTGAGGACCGGGGCGACTCGGGCGCGTTCCGGCTGATCTTCGCCTCCGACCTGGGTAATGAGCCGGCGGTACGGGAACGGGTGGATCGAGTCAGCCGGCTGACCATGCAGGCGGTCGCCGACACGGTCGCCGCGGACACCGGGTTGAGCCGGGAGCAGGCCGAACTGCTCTCCGTTGCGCTGACCGGTGCGGCGCAGATCACCGCCACCTGGTGGCTGGACGCCGATCGGCCGATTCCGAAGGCCGAGGCGGTGCGGTTGCTGGAGACCCTGCAGTGGCGAGGCATCTCGCACTTCCCGTTGCACGGCGCCGGCGAGCGGCCGGCAACCGGTTGAACCGGTAGCTAGGCGACGGGATCGCATCGGCAGCCGGGCCACGGGACGCACCGCCCGCCGGGCCGGCCGCGTTCGCTCTCAGCGCAGCATGCGGCGGTACCGCTCGGTCACCGGTCGGCTAGCGTTTGACCCGTACCGCACGGGCCGTCACGGCGCCGTGGCACTCGACCGTCTCAAGCTGGGAGGCTTCTCGTGGAGGTCAAGATCGGCGTACTGCACACCCCCCGCGAGATCACGCTGGAGAGTGCTCAGACCCCGGACGAGGTCTCCGAGCTGGTGGCGGCCGCGCTGAAGAGCGTCGACGGCCAGCTCGCGCTGACCGATGAGCGCGGTCGCAAGGTGATCATTCCGGCCAACCTGGTGGCCTACGTCGAGATCGCACAGGCCGACGCACGCCGGATCGGCTTCGCCGGCTGAGCGGCGGTTCGGCTGACGGTACTGCTGCTGCCGGCCAGGTACTGCTGCCGGCCAGGTACTGCTGCCGGCCGGGTCAGTGCCGCAGGCCGATGGCCCGCATCCGTTCCACGTGCTTGCCCGTGATCCGATCGATCAATGCCGAGATCGCGGTCAGATCACCGGCGCCACCCACGATCAGCCGAACCAGCGCGTCCCGTTCGGCGGCGACGTGCTGGGCCTGGCTGATCGCCTCACCGACCAGACGCCGGCCCCATAGCGAGAGGCGGGAGGCCGCGGTCTGGTCCTGTGCCAGCAGCACACCGACCTCCCGAATCGCGAACTCCGCCTTGTCCGAGTCGGCCAGCGCCTCGTTCACCAGAGCGCGGGTCGGCTGGTCGACGTAGGTGGCCACTTCCCGATAGAAGTCGGCGGCCAGCCCGTCGCCCACGTAAGCCTTGACCAGCGCCTCGCCCCAGGTCTTCGGTTCGGTACGGGCATGAAAGGTCTCCACCGGCACCACGAACGGCGCCATCGCCTGTTGCGGATCCGCGCCGAGTTCGCCGATCCGGTCCACCAGCTTGCGGTAGTGGCCGATCTCCAGCGCGGCCTTCTCCGCCAGCGCGGCACGCAGCGCGGTGTTCGGCGCCATCCGGGCGTCGTGCGCCATTCGATCGAACGCGCTCAGCTCCCCGTAGGCGAGCACGCCGAGCAGGTCCACCACCGCCGCCGGGTCGGACGGGTACGTCTCGGTCATGACCGCCACTGTCCCCTTCCGGTTAGCTGCGCACGACTTCACCGTCCCACCCTGCCGGGCCGTGCTGAGTCCTGGTGAGTCGTGCTGGGTTCTGCTGGGTCGAACCGGGTCCTGCTGGGTCGTGCTGGGTCCTGCGCAGCACCCCCGCAGAGGACCACGGCGCGCCGCTACCGTAGCCCGATGATCGACCGCCGGCACAGCCGACCGGCCGGGTGTCGCCGGGCGAGCTCGGGCAAGGCGGCTAGACTTGGCGCCAGAGGCGAGCGCGAACAGTTCGCACCTTGCCTCGCGTACTAGCGGGCGTCTGCCGCGCAGTGGCCGTTCCCGGCCCGCCTCAGGTGCCCACTCGCGAACCTGTAGAAGTGGATACCTGAACATGACCGACGCTGTTCCCAGCGAAATTTCCGTTGTCGAGGAGACGGGCGAGCCGGCACCACTGGCCGCGCATGCCCCGGTCAAGCCCGACAGCCCCCTGTTCTCTGATTTCGCCATCCGGCCGGAGATCGTCGCCGCGTTGAAGGCGGTCGGCATCGAGCGGACCTTCGCGATCCAGGAGCTCACCCTGCCGATCGCGCTGGCCGGCTCCGACCTGATCGGCCAGGCCCGCACCGGCACCGGCAAGACCCTCGGCTTCGGGGTGCCGATGCTGAACCGGCTGCAGTTGCCCAGCGAGCAGGGCGCCGCACCGCAGGCCCTGGTGATCGCGCCGACCCGCGAACTCGCGGTGCAGGTGGCCGGTGACCTCAGCACCGCGGGCAAGCAGCTGAAGGCCAAGGTGGTGACCATCTACGGAGGTCGTGCCTACGAGCCGCAGGTGGCCGCGTTGAAGGCAGGCTGCGACGTGGTGGTCGGCACTCCTGGCCGGCTGCTGGACCTTACCCAGCAGGGCCACCTCAAGCTCGGCTTCGTCCGCTGCCTGGTGCTGGACGAGGCCGACGAGATGCTGGACCTGGGCTTCCTGCCCGATATCGAGAAGCTGCTGGCCCAACTGCCGGCCGGCCGGCAGAACATGCTGTTCTCGGCCACCATGCCCGGCCCGATCGTCTCGCTGGCCCGGCAGTTCCTCACCCAGCCGGTGCAGATCCGGGCCGAGGACGACGCCGGGATACCGGCCACCGAGCACGTCGACCAGTTCGCCTACCGCGCGCACGCGATGGACAAGGGAGACCTGCTGGCCAAGGTGCTGCAGGCCCGCGGCCGCGGCCTGACCATGATCTTCACCCGCACCAAGCGAACCGCGCAGAAGGTGGCCGACGACCTCACCGACCGTGGCTTCGCCGCCGCGGCGGTGCACGGCGACCTGGGGCAGGGCGCCCGCGAGCAGGCGCTGCGCGCGTTCCGGTCCGGCAAGGTGGACGTGCTGGTGGCCACCGACGTCGCCGCCCGCGGGCTGGACGTCGATGACGTCACGCACGTCATCAACTACCAGTGCCCGGAGGACGCGATGACCTACGTGCACCGAATCGGCCGTACCGCCCGGGCCGGCAAGTCGGGCAGCGCCGTCACGCTCATCGACTGGGACGAACTACCCAAGTGGAAGCTGATCTGCGACAACCTGAACCTGCCGTTCCACGAGCCGGCCGAGACCTACTCGACGTCGCCGCATCTCTTCCTGGAGCTCGACATTCCGAGCGACACCAAGAGCGTGCTGCCTCGCTCGGCGCGTACCCGGGCCGGCCTGGACGCCGAGCAGCTCGAGGATCTCGGTGGCTCCGATCGCAAGGCCAGCTCACGACCGGGCAGCCGCACTCGCCGCCGCGGTCGGGACAAGGAACGCACCCCTGCGGGTGCCTCGGCCGATGCCAAGCCGAGCAGTGACGCACCCAAGCGCACCCGGCAGCGTCGACGCACCCGAGGGGGCGCGCAGGTCGCCGGTGGCCAGGCCAGTACCTCGGCCGGGGACGGCGGTACGGGCTGAGCCAGCATGAGTGAGGTACCGGACGCCGCGGCCGTGGAGCACCCGGCGCTGGAGCATCCGGCGCTGGTCGCCTATCTGCAGCGCACCGCTCGCGCCAACCGGATCTACCTCGGAGTGGTCGTGCTGCTGGTGCTGCTGGCCTTCGTCGGAGTCCGACTGGCCTATGCGCACGGTGAGTTGACCAAGGTCTCGTTCAAGACCGCCCCGGCGCCGAGTCCGGTTCCGGCGGGGTTGCCGACGGCGGCGCTGAAACTGGCCTGGCATAGCGACGACACCGCAGCCGGCGGCAACCCGTACGACAGCGGGGTGGTGATCAGCTACGCC